>Ga0182035_10001681_pt1 | contig 11338 bp, 10 predicted proteins | sample flu12Cox44000170_FD_125969 | JGI IMG/M metagenome (GOLD analysis project Ga0182035, IMG submission 125969) | Lab enrichment of tropical soil microbial communities from Luquillo Experimental Forest, Puerto Rico - flux4day.12C.oxic.44.000.170 | ecosystem: Environmental > Terrestrial > Soil >...
ACCGCTCGCGAGCTTGAAGTCCTGCGCGACTTGCAGGCGCGCACCAAACGGGCCCATTCGGAGGCAGCGTGATGAGCACGCGCGAAGCTTTCATCTGTGACGCAGCCCGCACACCGATCGGTCGCTATGGCGGCGCGCTCGCCAAGGTGCGTACCGACGATCTCGCCGCAATTCCGATCAAGGCGCTGATGGCGCGCCACCCGAAGGTCGATTGGGAGAAGCTCGATGAGGTCTATTACGGCTGCGCCAACCAGGCTGGCGAGGACAACCGCAACGTCGCGCGCATGGCACTGCTGCTCGCCGGGCTGCCGGCGGGCGTGCCGGGCGTAACGCTGAACCGGCTGTGCGCCTCGGGACTCGAGGCGGTCGGCACTGCCGCGCGGGCCGTCCGTGCCGGCGAGATCGACTTCGCCATCGCTGGCGGCGTTGAATCAATGACGCGGGCGCCGTTCGTGCAGGGCAAGGCGGACGAGGCCTTCTCGCGCAAGGCGGAGATTTTCGACACCACCATCGGCTGGCGTTTCATCAACCCGCTGATGAAACAGCAATACGGCGTCGATTCCATGCCGGATACTGCAGAAAACGTCGCAGTCGAATTCCAGATCACGCGCGCCGACCAGGACGCTTTCGCCTTGCGCTCGCAGCAACGCGCCGCGCACGCGATCGCCGAAGGCTACTTCGCAAAGGAAACTGTACCGGTCGAGATACCGGGCCGCAAAGGTGAAACCATCAAGGTCGATAAAGACGAGCATCCGCGCGAAACAACGATGGAGCAACTTGCCAAGCTGAAAACGCCGTTCCGAAATCCCGGTACGGTGACAGCCGGCAACGCCTCAGGCGTCAATGATGGTGCCGCCGCGCTCATCATCGCTTCGGAAGCGGCGGTGAAGGAACACGGGCTGACGCCGCGCGCCCGCATCCTCGGCATGGCTTCGGCGGGGGTGCCGCCGCGGATCATGGGCATGGGGCCAGTGCCATCGACGCGAAAGCTGATGGTGCAGCTTCACCACAAGATCGGCGACTACGATCTCATTGAACTCAATGAAGCTTTCGCCTCGCAGTCGCTCGCCTGCCTGCGTCAGCTCGGCCTGCCCGATGACGCTCCGCAGGTCAATCCGCACGGTGGCGCAATTGCCTTGGGCCACCCGCTAGGCATGTCGGGAGCACGGCTGGCTTTGACAGCGGCGCACGGTCTGGAAGAAAAAGGCGGCAAGCGCGCGCTAGCGACCATGTGCGTCGGTGTTGGCCAAGGCGTGTCGCTCGCGATGGAGCGGATAATATAAGAAGCACCAACAATAAGAGGAAAATTTAGATGTCGCTGGTCTTTCCCAAGGAAAGTTTGACCGTTTTCCCAAAGCACCTCACGGCCGCCTACCGCAGCACAGTGAAACGTTCGCCATCGGAGCCACTGGTCATCGTACCGCACACGTTGTCCGAACTCACCGGTCCGGTCTATGGGCACGACGCCGTGCAGGAGGGCGACAACGACCTCACCAAGCAGCACAAGGGCGAACCTCTGGGCGAGCGCATCATCGTGCATGGCTATGTGGTCGACGAGGACAAGCGCGGCGTGCCGGATACGCTGGTGGAGATCTGGCAGGCCAACGCCTGTGGCCGCTACGTGCACAACGTCGATCAGCACCCGGCGCCGCTCGATCCAAACTTCACCGGCGCGGGGCGCACTATCTCTGACAAGAAAGGCTACTATCGTTTCATCACCGTGAAGCCAGGCGCCTATCCGTGGGGTAACCACCACAACGCCTGGCGGCCGAACCACATCCACTTCTCGGTTTTCGGCCACTCATTTCTGTCGCGTTTGGTCACGCAGATGTATTTCCCCGGCGACCCGCTGTTCCCGTTCGACCCAATTTTCAATTCGGTCACCGACGATAAGGCGCGCATGCGGATGGTCTCGAAGTTCGACCTGGAGAACACTATCCCCGATTGGGCGCTCTGCTTCCGCTTCGACATCGTATTGCGCGGCCGCGAAGCTACGCCGCAAGGCCCGGATAGGCACTGATGTCTGAAATCACTCCTTCGCAAACCGTCGGCCCATTCTTCGCCTACGGCCTGGCGCCGCACAGCCGCTGCGAGTGGCAGCCAAGCGACGCGTATGACTGGAAGCAGACCGTCGGCTCCAATCTGGTGACGCCGGACGCCACCGGCACCCGCATCCGGATCGAGGGCCGCATCACCGACGGCGACGGCATCGGCATCAACGACGCCATGATCGAGATCTGGCAGGCGGACGCGCAGGGCCGCTACGCTTCGCCGCGCGACACCCGCGCCCGGCCGAACACGCAGTTCAAGGGCTTTGGCCGCTCAGCCACCGACAAGAACGGCGAGTTCAGCTTCGATACCGTCAAGCCGGGCTCGGTGCCGGGACCGGAAGGCAAACCGCAGGCGCCGCACATTGTGGTCTGCATCTATTCGCGTGGCATGCTGCGGCAGCTTTACACGCGGCTCTATTTCTCCGACGAGTCGTCGAACAGCTCGGACCCGATCCTAACGCTGGTGCCGGGCGACCGCCGCGATACGCTTATTGCCCACAAGCAGAGCTATTCGGGGCACAACGTATATCGCTTTAAAATCCGCGTGCAGGGCCGGGACGAGACGGTTTTCTTCGAGATCTGAGGATGTCAGCGCCGGGGCTATTGCCCACCACAGCTATTTTTTCGTCTCTTTGGGGGATAAAGCCCATACTCAGTTATAATGCACCTGCATTTGAATCAGCATATCAACACAACTGCCTTTGTTTCACGAGTGGGCAAATCCCACCCATCGTGCCCATCTTTTTAGATCGCATTTTTATAATTGACGGCGCCCAGGAGACTTGGTTCCTTTGACCCGGAGCTGGCCGCGAGAGTCAGCCCCTGGGAAGCGCCTTGAACGATCAGATCCTGCAAGAGATCAGTGAATTCTGCCGCCGGCGCGGGCTCGCCGAATCCACCTTCGGCCGCCGCGCTGTCAATGACGGCAAGCTGGCCAACCGGCTGCGCAATGGCGGCCGCATCACCACCGATACGCTGGAGCGCATCCGCAGCTTCATGGCGCACAACGCCCAAGCGGCACCGGCGCGCCGCCGCGTGCTGTTCGAGCCGAGCGCGCCGCCGCCGACCGTCACGCCGCCGGCGCCGCCGGTCGCCTCGGGGCAGGCGAGCGACGACCCGCAGCGCAATTTCCGCTTCTTCGACAACCGGCAGAAGTACCTGCTGTTCGTGAACACCTGCTCGGAGAAATGGGAGATCGCGCTCCGCGTCGGCATGGAACTCGCCAATATCCACCCACGTCCGCCGGCGGTACGCGTGTTCGACGCCGGCGTCGGCGACGGCACCGTATTGGGTCGCGTGATGCGTACCATGCACGACCGCTTCCCCACCATGCCGTTTTACATCGTCGGCAAGGAGATCAGCCTGGAGGACATCCGCCTCACGCTGCACAAAATGGCGGACCGTTTCGTCGAGCACCCCTCGACCGTGCTGGTGCTCACCAACTTGGCCTATGCCGAGGCGCCGTGGCTGGCCGTGAAATCAGTGTCCGCCGCGACCAGCCTCGTGTGGAAAGAGCTGGCGATGGACGGCAACACCGCACATTCATTCGAGCAGCAGATTACCACGCTCGAACCCTTCCTGGCCGAAAACTGGAAGGCGCGCGTGTCGCCGAAGAGCGGCAATCCTGTTTATGAGCGGCCGGTCATCCTGGTGATCTACCGCAACGACCACAAATTCCTGCTCAATCAGATCGTGCCTAAGCCCGGCGGCACCGTGGCCGATTACGACCTGGTGATCGCCTCACAGCCCTATCGTGCGCGCGCCTCGCTCGAGTTCAAGGCCAAGCGCGTGCTGGCACCGCTTGCCTGTGCGCTCGGGCCGGGCGGCCGTATGATCGTGATCCATTCCTACGGCCGCGATCCGGGCATGGAGATCATTCGCAGGATCTGGCCAAACGATAATCCGTTCACGCACAGCCGCCACGACTTGCTCAAAGAAGTAAAACACGAGCTCGGTGCCGCCAGCCGCGATCTCAACTTCAACGCCTATTCCGACCAACGCTCGCTGTTTCGATACGACATGCACACGCTGCCGTCGGAAATTTCCTCCTCGATCGGCACCTCAACACTGCTCGCTGCCTGGAACGCGGCGATTTACGTCGCGCAAATCGAAGACGACCGGTTGTCCGACGTGAATAGCGACCGCCGCTACATCGAGGCGACGCGCGAGGTACTGCAGCAGCACGGCGGCCTGTGGTTCTACGACGAATCCTTCGTGATCTCCCATCGGCGTGAATAGGCGCAACCCTCAATGCTGAACAATTTCGCACGCAGATACTCGCTCGAGGCAACACGGCCGAACCAAAAAGAGGTCGCAGCGCTCACCGAGCTCTTGCCGCGCGGCACGCCGGTCTATTTCTCTGCAGTTCCAACGGTTACGCGGGACGAACTCGTTACCGCGGCGGCTTTGCTGCGCAAGGCAGGTCTCGAGCCGGTGGTGCATATTGCCGCACGGCGCATTCAGGCGGCCGCGGACCTACAGAGTTTGCTGGCTGGGCTGCGCGGCGAGGCGGACGTGCGTCGCCTCCTGGTGATCGGCGGCGACCTCGATGCCGCGGGGCCGTTCGTCGACGCGCTCTCGGTCATCCAGCGCGGCCGGCTGCGCGAAGCCGGCATCACCGAGATCGGCATCGGCGTATACCCCGAAGGCCATGCGCGCATACCGTCGGGTCGGCTGGAAGCCGCGCTCGACGAGAAGATTGCCGCTGCCACCGTGCAGGGTCTCGCCGTGCACCTCGTCAGCCAGTTCTCCTTTTCGCCCGAGCGCATCCTCGCCTGGCTTGGGCAATTGCGTGCCGGCGGTATCGCCCTGCCGGTGAAGGTCGGCATGGCCGGTCCGACCTCAATGACGGCGCTGTTGCGCTACGCCAAGCGCTGCGGCGTCAATGCCTCGCTGCGGGGCCTGATGTCGGGCGCCGCGCCCGGCCTGATCGGCAACGTCGGGCCGGACCACATCATCAAAACGCTGAGCATGGCTGGCGGCCTGGGTGATATGGCTGCGCACTATTTCTCGTTTGGCGGCGTGCTGGAAACGGCGCGCTATGCCCGCGGCGTGGCGGAGGCGGAAAGTGCCGCAACGCCGGTCGCGGCACGTTCGCAACAGATTTAGCGGCGGCGAAGGCCGCTGTCCGCGCCGCCATAAGCGGGCGCTGCGCCAACCCTGGTGATAGGTTTCGCGCGCCTGTTGGGCGTAGGGGGTCGGTCCGACCTCGACGCGCAATTCCGTCTGCTTGTGCCGCTCGACCGTGGTCTTCATCGTGCCGCCGTCTTCCTCGCCCCACACCAGCGTCAGCTTGGTGCCGACCTTGGCGTACTGCTCCTCGACAAAGCCGAGCGACAGCATCTTGCGTTCGTTGAAGCTGTAGCCAGAGAACATCGAGGCACCGACCATCTTGCCGCCGCTCATGATCGTGTCGAACGAACTCGAGGCGTAGTTCGACAGCGGCAGGTCAATGAACTTGTAATTCTCGCCTGGCGGCGCGAACATCGAGGCAAACACCTTGTTTACATCCTCGTTGTTCCAGGCAAACGTCACCTTCTTGCGGTGCACTTTGCCCTGCATCGTCTGCAATGCTTCCCTGCCGATGAAATCGTGATCGAACTTGGTGAAGCTCTCGTAGCCGAGTTCATACGGGGTAGTATAGTAGTCCTCGATGTTGTCCGAGGCGAAGCTGCCGCCGAGTGAAGCGTTGGCTTCATAGCTTGTACCCGGCAGCCACTGGCGATACGGCTTCATCCTTTCGCCGGTGTAGATCGCCGGTACCGGTGAGGGAATCCACCCAGACTCGAGCGTGTTGGTCGCATAGGCACGGGCGCCGACCTGAATGATGCCAGCATCCTCACCCGCCTTGAGGATGGCGGCGCGGATTTCGTCGCTGTCCGCATAGGGACCCCACACCTCGAGACCGGGTGCGCCTGCCATGCCGTGACGCAGTGCGCGCACCTTGCGGCCGGCGATGGTCATGTGGCCCATGTTGAAGAACTTGATATCCGGCATGATGCCGCCGTTGAGCTTCTTGATAACATCCTGCGCGTTTGGGCCTTGGATTTGATAGCGGTAGAACTTGCGGAACACGGGCTTGCCCATGGGGCGTGACGGCGACCGGTCGTCATATTCGACCCTCACATCGTACTTGCCGGCCTGCGCGTTGTACTGAATCCAGTTCGCCGTCGGATTGCGGCCAACAAAGACCAGCGAATTTTCCGCTAAATAAAACAGGATGCCGTCGCCGATGACCTGGCCGTTGTAGTTGCACGGCGCAAACTGCTTGGCCTTGCCGACTGCAAAATTCTTGAAGGAATTGGTGGCCAGGTGCGACATCAGCTTGAGCGCGTCGGGACCTTCGACAAAGAGATTGACCATGTGATGGGTCTGGTCGAAAAGGACGCAGGTTTCGGCCCAGGCGCGTTGCTCATCGCGCCAATTGGTGAACTCGGGCGCCACCACCGGATATACGTAGGCGCCGATCTGCGAATTCCGCAGCATTTTGACGACATTGCCTGAGGCCTGGATCGCCTCCTCCAGATTCTTGTAAACCATGTTGATCGTTCCTTCTTGCTTTACGGACGCCTCGTCTACGGGCGGAAACTCAATCTTGCGCTTCGACCATAAGAAAGGCCGGCAATTGACGCGACACGGAAGCGATGTTGTGAATGGGTTTCGTGGAATATCGCGTCTCACCTGAATTTTCAAATCTCCCCAACGAAAAAATGGAGAAACCATTTTGACTACCCGACCGAAACCGCCCTTTCGAGCCGATCATGTGGGCAGCATCCTACGCACCGGACCGCTGAAGGCGGCGCGCCTGCAGCGCGAGAAAGGCGAAATCAGCGCGTTACAACTTAAGGAGGTTGAAGACCGCGAGATCGAGAAGATCATCAAGAAGCAGGAGGAGATCGGGCTCAAACTCGCCACCGACGGCGAGTTCCGCCGTTCGTGGTGGCATTTCGACTTCTTCGGCATGCTTGATGGTGTCGAGATCCATGAATCCGGCCAAGGCATTCAGTTTCAGGGTGTGTGGACGAAGGCCCGTAGCATCCAGGTGACCGGCAAGATCGGCTTCTCCAATCACGCGATGCTGGAGCACTTTAAGTTCCTAAAGACGCACACCAAGGTGATGCCAAAGATGACGATTCCCGCGCCGAGTGTGCTGCATTTTCGGCTCGAGCCCGGGGCGGTGAGCAAGGATGCATATCCGAATCGCGATGCGATCTTCGACGATCTCGCGGTTGCCTATCAGAAGGCGGTGCGGGCGTTCTACGACGCCGGCTGCGGCTATCTGCAGTTCGACGATACCGCCTGGGCCTATCTGTGCTCGCAGGTCGAATTGCAGAAGGCCAAAGAGCGTGGCCTCGACGTCGATCATCTGCAGGAGACCTACACGCGCTGCATCAACAAGGCGCTGGAGGCCAAGCCCGCCGACATGACTATAACCACGCATGTCTGCCGCGGCAATTTCCGCTCGACTTTTATCTCATCAGGCGGCTACGAGCCGGTAGCGCAGAACCTGCTCGCCAAGTGCAACTACGACGGCTACTTCCTGGAATACGACACTGACCGCGCGGGCGGGTTCGAGCCGCTGCGCCTTCTGCCCAAGGGCAACAAGATCGTCGTGCTCGGACTGATCACCTCGAAGTCGGGGCGACTGGAGCCGCGCGACGAGATCGAGAAGCGTATTCGGGAGGCGACCAAATACGTCGCGCTGGACCGGCTATGTCTGTCGCCGCAATGCGGCTTTGCCTCGACCGAGGAAGGCAACGTGCTGGCCGAGGAGGAGCAGTGGGCCAAGCTGCGCATGATCGTGAAATTGGCCGAAGAGGTTTGGGGAAAGAGCTGATTTAGCCGTCTGTACCCGCGCAAGCCGGAAATCCAGCAATAAAAGAACTGGGTCCCCGCTAGTGCGGGGACGAGCGGTTTGGAGAAGGAAATGCCCATGTCGCAACGCAAGACGCCGCCCTTCCGCGCCGACCACGTTGGCAGCCTGCTGCGTACGGCGCCGCTCAAGGAGGCGCGCGACAGGTTCGCCAGAGGCCAGATCGATGCCGCGGCACTGAAAGCGGTCGAAGACCACGAAATCGAGAAGATCATTATAAAGCAGGAAGAAGTGGGGCTGAAGCTCGCCACCGACGGCGAATTCCGCCGCGCCTGGTGGCATTTCGATTTCTACAAAGGTCTCGACGGTGTCGAGATGTACCAGACCGATAAGGGCATCGCCTTTGCCGGCGTCGCGACCAAGGCCGAGAGCGTACGCGTTGTCGACAAAGTCGGCTTCTCCGGCCATCCGCAAGTCGAGCATTTCAAATTCCTCAAAGCGCACTGCAGGACCACGCCGAAGATGACCATTCCAGCGCCGTCCAGCCTGCATTTCCGCCAAGGCCGGCGCTCGGTCAGCATGCAAGTCTATCCCGAACTGGATGCGTTCTTCGACGATCTTGCCGTTGCCTATCAGAAGGCGATCCTCGCCTTTTACGACGCCGGCTGCCGCTATCTGCAGTTTGACGACACGGCCTGGTCGATGATTTGCGATCCGAATGAGCGCGCGCATTCGAAGGAGCGCGGCGACGACCCGGAGAACTTGTCGAAGCACTACACGCGCCTGACCAACAAGGCGCTGGAAGGCAGACCGGCGGACATGGTCATCACCACCCATTCCTGCCGCGGCAACTTCCGCTCTACCTTCATCGCGTCGGGCGGCTACGAATTCGTCGCCGAGGAATTGTTCGGCAAGGTCAACATTGATGGTTATTTCCTCGAGTTCGACACCGACCGCGCCGGCGGCTTCGAGCCACTGCGGCATCTCAAGGGCAACAAGCAGGTCGTGCTCGGGCTGGTCACCTCGAAGAGCGGCCGGCTCGAACCGAAGGATGATCTCAAGCGGCGCATCGACGAGGCGACCAAATACGTGCCGCTCGAGCAGCTTTGCCTGTCCCCGCAATGCGGATTTGCTTCGACCGAGGAAGGCAACGTGCTGACTGAGGAAGAACAATGGGCCAAGCTGCGCATGATTGTGGAGCTCGCGGAAGAGGTATGGGGGAAATGAGCGTTCGCACGGCGCCCCCATTCCGCGCCGATCATGTCGGCAGTCTGCTGCGTACGGCGGCGCTGAAGGAAGCGCGGGCGCAGCGCGAAGGCGGCAAGATCTCGGGCGATAAGCTCAAGGCGGTAGAAGACCGCGAAATCGAGCAGATCATCCGACGGCAGGAAGAGATCGGCCTCAAAGCCGTCACCGACGGCGAATTTCGCCGCGCCTTCTGGAATTACGACTTTCTCGACGCTCTGCCCGGCGTCGAAGCCTATCTCGGCGACCGCAAGATCAAGTTCCAGGGGACGAATCCGAAACCAATGATGCTGCGCGTGATCGGCAAACTCGGCCGCTTCACCACGCACCCGATGCTCGAGCACTTCGTTTTCCTCAAGGCCCATACGCGCGTGGTGCCGAAGATGACGATCCCGTCGCCTTCCTCGTTGCATTTCCGCTACGGCCGAGACGCGGTGCCGGAGAACATCTATCCGGATATGAACGATTTCTACCGCGACCTCGGGCAAACCTACCGGCAGGCTGTGCACGCCTTTGCCGATGCAGGCTGCCGCTATCTGCAGCTCGACGAGGTGAACTTCACCTATTTATGCGATCCGAAACTGCGCGCGCAGGTGGCGAATCGTGGCGACGATCCGGAAAAGCTGCCGGCAATCTATGCTGGCATGATCAACGCCGCGATCGCCGACATCCCGCCGGATATGACGATCACGATGCATCTGTGCCGTGGCAATTTTCAGTCGACGTTCGTCGCTTCCGGCGGCTACGAGCCGGTGGCGGAAGCGCTGTTCAATGCAATTAACGTGCACGGCTACTTCATGGAATACGACACCGAGCGCGCTGGTGGCTTCGAGCCGCTGCGCCTGGTGCCGAGGGACAAGACCATTGTACTCGGCTTGGTCACTTCGAAAAGCGGACAGCTGGAGGCGAAAGACGACATCCGGCGCCGCATCACGCGGGCGGCGAAATTTATACCGCTCGAGCAGCTTTGCCTGTCGCCGCAATGCGGCTTCGCCTCGACCGAGGAAGGCAATATCCTGACCGAGGACGAGCAGTGGGCGAAGCTCAAGATGATCGTGGAAGTGGCACAGGAAGTGTGGGGCTGAGGTAATGAGCATCCGCAACAAGCCGCCGTTCCGTGCCGATCACGTCGGCAGCCTGCTGCGTCCCGCCGCGCTGAAACATGCCCGCGAGCGGCGCGCCAGGGGCGAGATTTCCGCGACCCAGCTCAAAACGGTCGAAGACCGCGAAATCGAGCGCGCCATCAGAAAACAAGAAGGGGTCGGCCTGCAATCAATTACCGACGGCGAATTCCGCCGCTCGTGGTGGCACCTCGATTTCCTCTGGGGCCTCGACGGCCTCGAGAAGAACATAATGGATGCCGGAGTCGCCTTCGCCACGGTAACCACGCGCAACGAAGGCCTCAAGGTCACCGGCAAGATCGGCTTCTCGGGCCACCCGATGCTGGAGCATTTCAAGTTCGTCGCCGGGCACACCGTGGGCACGCCGAAGATCACCATTCCGGCGCCTTCCGCGCTCTACGGCCGGCCGGTGCTCCCGCCGATCGACAGAAACGTTTATCCGAAGCTCGATGCCATGTTCGCCGATCTCGGACAGGCCTACCGCAATGCCATGCGCGCTTTCGCCGATGCCGGCTGCCGTTACTTACAACTCGATGAAGTTTTCATCGCCATGCTGTGCGATCCGAAATACCGACAGCAGATGAAGGACCGCGGCGATGATCCGGAAAAGCTCGCCGAGCTCTACGGAGACCTGATCAATACCGCAATGTCAGATATCCCTTCCGATATGACCATCACTATGCATTTGTGCCGGGGCAACTACAGATCGACCTTCATGGGCAGCGGCGGCTACGAGGCGGAGCAGGAGATCCTGTTCAACCGCATCAAGGTGCACGGTTATTTCATGGAATACGACACCGAACGCGCCGGCGGCTTCGAACCGCTGCGCTTGGTGCCGAAAGACCGCCACGTCGTGCTTGGCCTCGTTACCACAAAGACCGGACGGCTCGAGGCCAAGGACGCCATCAAGCGGCGCATCGAGCAGGCGACGAAGTGTATCTCGCTCGATCAGCTCTGCCTCTCTCCGCAATGCGGCTTTGCCTCGACCGAGGAAGGCAATACGCTAACCGAGGACGAGCAGTGGGCGAAGCTGCGCATGATCGTAGAGGTCGTCGAGGAAGTCTGGGGCCGCTGATTGCCGCTGAACGCCGAAAAACTGCTTGCGTTGG
>Ga0182035_10001698_pt1 | contig 11289 bp, 21 predicted proteins | sample flu12Cox44000170_FD_125969 | JGI IMG/M metagenome (GOLD analysis project Ga0182035, IMG submission 125969) | Lab enrichment of tropical soil microbial communities from Luquillo Experimental Forest, Puerto Rico - flux4day.12C.oxic.44.000.170 | ecosystem: Environmental > Terrestrial > Soil >...
GTCACCAGCCTGGCACGACCGGGTGGCAACGTCACTGGCCTGTCGAACCAAATGCTCGATCTTGCTGGCAAACAGCTCGAACTCTTGCGCGAGGTCGTCCCTAATCTGCGCCGTTTGGCGATTATCGGGAATATCGACAATCCCATCATCGTAATTGAGATAGGCGACGTTCAGGCCGCGGCCCGAATGCTCGGCCTTGAGGTCGTCACCCTTGAAATTCGGCGAGCAGAAGATATCGCCCTCGCGTTCGAGGCACTCGTAGAGCGCCGCGCGCAGGCCCTTTATGTCAGTCCTGATGCGCTCGTGATCACCAACCGCGCCCGCATCCACACCTTGGCTATGGGGGTGCGACTGCCGACGATGTACGCGTCTCGCGACTACGTCGAAGCGGGAGGTCTGATGTCCTACGGACCGAACTATCCGAACTTGTTCCGGCGTGCCGCTGAGTATGTCGATAAGATTCTCCGCGGAGCGAAACCAGGCGACATTCCGGTCGAGCAGCCGACCAAATTCGAGCTCGTCATCAATCTGACCGCCGCCAAGGCGCTCGGCCTCACCGTGCCGGATAAGCTGCTTGGCATCGCCGATGAAGTGATTGAATAAATCATCAATTTGCGCACGTCGTTTGCTGTATCTGCTCACGTCCGGTTTTGGCACTTCTCTGACATAGCCCCATCTGACGGAATGTCTGCAGCTGGCGAAAGCGGACATCGCTCGTCAGGGCGCGTCATTTTGAAATTGTTTGTTTAGATCGAAGGATTAACGAACATGCTCGGAATCAGAGTTCTTGTCGCGGCTTTCTGGCGCGGTGCTGCCGCTTTTGTTTGTTAGGCAATGTGCACTTCCATACCCGTCACTATGAACTGCCCGGCAGGATGGGCGGCTTAGTTGAAGGCGTTCAATTCTTTTGGCTGCGGTGGCAATCGACGTCCCGATAAATGCTAATTCCGGCCATCATTGAGTCGATGCCTTCGAACAGGTCCAGCGACAGCTGCATGGCCCGCAGCCCAAAAAAACAAGCCCGCGGGTGACGACGGGCCCAATTCTGCTACGGGATTGGCAGTGTGTGCAACTTGTCGCGGGGGCATGACCCTGCGCACCGGCACCTCGAAAGGTGGACGAGTGTATCGGTACTACACCTGCTCGAACTGCGCGACCAAGGGCAAAACCGCGTGCAAAGGGCGTTCGATCCCGATGCAGAAGCTGGATACGCTCGTCACCGAACATCTGCTCGAACGTCTCTTTAAGCCAGAGCGGGTTGCCGCAATCCTTGCTTCGCTATCTTCCCGTCGTGCGGAACAGGCGGCGGCTCTCAATGTTCGTATTACGGCCCTGCAGCGGGAGGTGATTGATTCCGAACATAAGCTCAACCGGCTCTACCGCTTGGTTGAGGATGGGCTGACAGATGTGGATGAGGTGCTTAAGGACCGCCTGAACACACTAAACGCAGATCGGGACCGGGCAAAAGCTGCACTTGAACGAGCGAAAGAGCATTCGGCCCCTCAACTCCAGATCGATCCTGCGTTGATCGAACGTTTCGGCCGTACCATGCGGGAGAACTTTAGCACCGGATCGATCCCCTTCCGAAAGGCGTACCTGCGGTCGCTCATCGACGTCGTCGAAATTGACGACCATCAAGTACGTATCAAAGGAAGCAAGGAGCTGCTCGAAAAGGCCGTTCTAGCGAGCCAGAACGGCCAAGGTGGGTGTTCGCAGCCGAGTACTAGGTGGCGCGCCCGAAGAGATTCGAACTCCTGACCCCCAGATTCGTAGTCTGGTGCTACTTGCCGACGGGACTACGCCCTGTCCGTCATTGTCCACAGAAACCTTGCAAAATAACCATTATTTTGCGCCATGATCCGTCTTCCGCCGCCGTCAATTCGAGCTATTGTGGTTGCTAATTGGTAGCTAGCATGGATTTATGGCAATGGCGCTACGGGGCATTACGATTCGGACGGTGCAAGCGCTCAAGCGCGGCGAGACGATTTGGGACGCAGGGCATAAGGAAGCGGTCAAGGGCTTTGGCGTCAGGCGCCAGCGAGGCGATGCCGCCTACGTCATCAAGTATCGGGTTTTTGGCCGACAGCGCTTTGTTACGATCGGCCGGCACGGTTCACCCTGGACACCCGACAGGGCGCGCAGAGAGGCCAAACGGCTGCTTGGCCTCGTTGCGGATGGCAAGGATCCACAGGCGGAGAAGATCGAGGCCCGGGCCAAGGCCGCAGACACGCTTGGAAAGGTAGCTGATGAGTACTTGAAGCACGCCAAGAAAAAGCAGAAGCCCCGCAGTTATGCCGAGACGGAACGGCACCTGCTGGTGAATTGGAAGCCCCTGCACTCGGTTTCTGTTTTCCATCTGCGTCGTCGTCAGGTTGCGGCTCATCTTGCTAAGCTTGAGGACGAGCGCGGCAGGGTGACGGCCGCGCGCGCGCGTGCTGCGTTATCGGCAATGTTTAATTGGGCAATTCGCGAAGGATTTGAGATTGCTGCAAATCCCGTATTCGGGACGAATCGACCCGCTGAACCCAAATCGAGGGACCGAGTTCTTACGAATAGTGAGCTAGCCGAAATCTGGCGCGCATGCCGCGATGATGACTACGGACGGATCATCAAACTGCTGATGCTTACTGCCCAAAACGGGATGAGATAGGAGGAATGCGCTCGGCAGAAATCGATTCCGAGAAAGCCCTATGGACCATCCCCGGTGACCGAACCAAGAATCACTGTGAACATGTCGTTGCCCTCCCCAATTTCGCATTGGCACTCATTGCCGCGTCGCCCAAAACCGACCGGGAATATGTTTTCGGCAATGGCCCTCGACGCAACGGCGATAGGCAGCGCGGCTTTTCGGGTTGGTCAAAGGCTAAGGCTGAGCTTGGCGAGCGAATTGTCGAAGCGCTCAAGAAGGCAACCAAGCCGCCCCTCCCCGACTGGCGGCTGCATGATTTACGGCGTACAGCCGCCACCGGCATGGCTGATAAGCTCGGGGTGCTGCCGCACATCATCGAAGCCATCCTAAATCACGTGAGCGGCCATCGCGCAGGAGTCGCAGGCGTGTATAATCGTGCTCGATACGAGGCTGAGATGCGTTCTGCGCTGTGTGCTTGGTCCGATTACGTTCTCGAAATTGTAAAGGTGAGCACATGCTGCCAAGGCGATTTGGGATACGACGGCCCTGCCTGCTAGAGACCGACCAAGAAAAGCACCGACGACGTTTGGCAGTCGAGACGCTGATCGACTCTATTGCGCGTGAATGTCTCACTGATGATGAGAGATACGAACTATTCAAAAAATACGCAAGGCGACCTACCCGCATCCCTAATTGGGAGATTCGCAGGCTACTCGTCGCTGCTATGGATGCTGAGCCAAATACCTCTGCTTCGGCCCTAGGCAAACGTCTATACCAAAAGCACGGGCGGAAAGCCGGACAGTCCCCGGATGCGATTGCCCAACATATTCGCCGGGTGAAGAAAGAGCGCGAGAAGCAACATCGATTTCTTAGCAGGATGCGCTCCAAATCACTCCTCAACAGTATTGATCCAACAAATTCCTAGCCCGCAATAAGTCATTAGGGGCGAGCCGTCGTCCGTGGTAATGCGGGCGTATCTGGCGGACCAAGGCAACTCGAAGGGTGATGGATGCTTCGCCTGCTCACGCAGCGGAAAGCTCCGAGCTTGTTGCGACTGAGCGAACGCACCCTTGAGAGGCTGCGTGTCACAGGGCGTGGGCCGATCTATGTCAAGACCGGCAGATTCGTGCGGTACCGCGAGACCGATCTACTCGCGTGGCTTGATCGCAATGCCGTTGGCAGCACTACCGAGGTGCGGCAATGACCCGGCTGACAGTTCCCCGGCAAGGAGACTTCCTGTTGAGACGGGGCAAGAAGCCCATCGCGAAACGAGAAGATGGGAAATGGACCACGCTAATCCCAGGACTGGATGTGATCGAAAATGGTGATGCGATCACGTTGCGGTGGGGAACGCCGAGAAGCGCGGACCTTAAGCGGCTGCTCAAGGGCAAGTCGAAAAGCGAGGCATAAAAGCTAATGAAGAGCTGGGGTTATGTCAGATGCCCCGATGCCTCGATTGCCGAGATGTATCACGACGCCGTCGGGCGAGGCGATGATCCTGATGAAATCGCGTGGCTGAAGGCGCAATGGCTGAAGGCGGAAAAGGAGGCGATGCAATGACGACTCCGACACCGGCGATGACGGCCCACGAATATCTTGCGGCTATAATCGACAAGGTGTTTGAGGACGCCAGAAAGAAATATCGACTCGTCAATGACTTGATCGACCTTGCGGAAAGGTGGGACTGGGAGGATATGTGCGCGATGGGGGAGGCGCGTCATGGCTGAATCGCCGCCTGCTCGCACTGGCGAACCTCCGGCGAATCCAACACCAGCACTAAGTGGTGAAATTCATCGGCCCGGCGACCCTGACCTGAAAACTCTCGCAGAGCAGATCAACGCCGAATACGACGCTCTCAAGATGGCCCTGCTAAGCGGTGCGCAACGTGCCATCGCACTCGGCAAACTCCTCTGAAAGCCAAAGCACTTGTGCGTCACGGCCAGTGGGAGGAATGGGTTGCCACCAGTACCAACCTTTCAGAACGTGCAGCGCAACAGCGGCGAGGCATTGTTGGCGGCAAAAGCGCCAAATCTGGCGGATATGACCATGACCGACGCCGTTAAAGTGTTGGAGGAACTACGCGAGCCCGATAATGCACCACGCACGCGCAACACTCGGCAACAGCGTAGTCGTGGCGACGCAGTTACGAAAGCAATCAAGAGCGGCCAAGCGTTGAGCATTCTCGAACGAGCGTGGGCCGAATGCACGGATCAAGAGCGCGCCATCTTCCTGAAAAAGAACGGCTAAGCACGAAGCCGGGGCAGATCGTGCATCCTGTGCGTCAGGCTCCAACTACTCACAAATAATTTGGATGCGGTACTATGCGGAGCCTCATCTTCGCGGTTCCAAAAGTCGTACCATGCCTTTCTGAAAGTCGTTGAGCTTGATTATTAGTTTGATACAACCTTATAATTCTCTGATTGGTTGGGAACTTTGATGTGACGGTGATGGTGGTACTACGAACCGAAGGGAGAAGGAAATCATGCGGAAGGCTTTTAGGAAACGACGAAAAAAGACAAAGCGCAAACCAGACAAGCTACAGGACATCGATGTTCAGGTCATCCGCAAGCTGTGCGTGCTTCAACACCCTCAGGCAGAAATCGCAGCATTCTTTGATGTCACTCAGCAACTTGTTAGTGCGATCTACAATAGAAGCAAACGAGTGGACGTGCCTCATGACCCTGACGTGGACATTAACAAGTTTCTTCAACGCAAACCTATGTTGAAGAGAAGGGAGGTTTTCACATTGCTTGGTCTTGCGCCAACTACGAATGGGTTTGTGAGGAGAGTTTGAGAGGGGCAGTGACGACGATCTCAGGAGATGCGGCAAACTCACGGAAAGGAAGGAGCAAATGCGAACCGCTGAAGAGCTGTTGGATGAAATGTGCAAGCACGAAAACAACAAGGAGCAAGCATTGGAGTTATTCGAGGAACTACTAACTTACCATTTCGCAGAGTACTTGCGGTTGGTATCCGACGACGACCTACTCAGGTGCGTTCACGATGATCGAGTTGCGTTGCCTGGAGCGTGGATAACCGAGGAGGACTGGAAGGACCTTGGTGACAGCTACGAGGACTTTTGTAACAAAGAACGTATGTCATTCAGCACCAAACAGGAAGCGATTGAGGCGGAGTTAAATCGTCGTGGCCTTGAGTGGCGTCAATACTCAGACGACGAACGTGACTGCATTTGGTTGCTTCAACATCTAACGTGCGCCACCGGCAACGTGACGCCCGAGGAGGTAGAAGAATTTCGCCGCCTGGTGAAAGCTACCGGCGGAAAAGTTCCCCGACACAATTTTAGTCCTTGTGAAAAGGATGTCGAAGCAATAAAGGCGCGGCTAGAAGCTGTTGGCCTGATCGCCGATTGGACGCGTGATGATCGAGGCAACTCGTGGTGCGATATTAAAGGGCTGAAGGAGGCGGCATGAAGCGTGGTGAGCCACTGGTGAAGCCGCCTGCTAGCCCACCAACAACAAGGTTGTCGGGGGACCTTATTTGAGGATTCTGGTGATGACTGAGTTAAGTTCAGAATTGCGAGAACAAATGGTTCGAGTTGAACATGGCGATGGCCGGTTCGCTTATGCGCGGGATTTGAGCGGAGAAATGGTAGTCGATGCCGCTTAACGAAGATCGGGCGTTAAAGGAGAAGCACAAATGAGTGGAGGCAGGATGTGGCCCGGTGGTCTTACGACCGAGGAGGTCATGGCAGAGGTTGCCAAAGGTTACTACAAGGAAGAAAGGAGGATGGAGGCCGAGGCGGCTAAGCGCCGGGCTAAAGAACAAGCTCGAACGGAGAAGGTTGTTGAATTCCCCCGGATGCTCTCTGAGCAAGAACTCATGCGTCGGCAAGCGATCATCGATCAGCAATGGGAAGCGATGCTTATAGAGAAGACGCGAATTCGCCAAGAGGCGGAACGTAGAAGCTTCCATCGTGCCCCGGGCGATCCAGATTGGAGTGCGTGAATATGACTACGACTGCGAAAGATATTGAAACCGAGATGAAAGCTGCCGTTGCTGAAGGCGACTATCAGAAGGCTGGTGAGATTGGTAAGGCCGCCGGCTTCAGCCTTGACTTTATCCCGGTCGTAATTGCGAACCTTGAGATCGAGCTCGGTCGGGTCCCTAAAAAAATTTATTCGAAGCCACAACCTGTAGCTGAAGACAAGCCTGCTGATAAATCCGAAGATGTGATTACTTCGATCCGTCGTCGGATCAACACGGCGCTTGCGAAGGAAGCTGCCGGAGCTAAAGCGTGGGCTGAGCGAGCCGCTAAAGCCGATGAGACCGCGAGAGAAGCTCAAGCGCGCGCGGATCGAGAACGTCATCGCGCCGCAGAGCCGGAGAAGCTCCCCGTTGTCCGCCGCGAACGAGTTGCCGTGGGCAGAAGAGAAAAACCCCCGGATGGTCCGCTCGAATCGTCTTTACGACGATGCCAAAGACTATAGCGCAAGGAATCGTTATCTCACTGAAACCGGGCTTGGCTTATTCCTCCGGAAGATGGGCTGCGCACACCACCACAACGCTAAATTCCGCGCGTGGATATTTCCGCCATTAACTGCCGCACGAAAGCGTTGGATTGCCGACGTTGGCGGCGAGTGGGATTGGCTCTCAGCCGCGAAAGACTGGAATGATAAAGCCTCTCTCCTCGAAGGTTTAATGAAGAGTGCAAAGAGAGGCTTCGGGCCGCGATGACAGGTATGACAGGTATGCCACCCATGCCGGGGGCTATTACTATAGGGTATGTCCTATGCCTATAGTACCTGTCACACCTGTCACACCTGTCATACCTGTCATTTCATAATAAAACATGTCACTAATGAAAACCTACTTTCCTCCAATAGAATATAAAGAAGGGGAGGAGGTTGTATCCTTCAACGGCTCGGCCTTGGATTATCTGCAATCTGTCTATCGGGATCCTACAAGGGAACCGTATGTTCGGATGCGCGCAGCTATTGCCGCGATTTCATTCGAATCGCCGAAGCTCCAAGCAACCGCCACCCTCCAACTTGGCTTGGATTTCGCGACTAAACTAGACCGAGCAGTCTTGCGCAGCGCCAAGGTTAAGCTGGTTGCTAGTGCGCCTGTGGAACGGCCTGAACCCGAGCCTCCGAAGGAGCAGCCGTGGTTGCCTACTGTTCCTGATATGCGGCGATTTAGGAGAAGGTTTTAATATGGTTAGGCACGACCTGTTAGAGGTTGGCGGCGCTTCCGACGCTTGGGCTGCTGTACAGGTTGCTGCTCAAACCGAGCAAGCTGTTCCTTATGGCACTCAAGAACAAACAGCCGAAGGGCTGATGATAGGTTGGCAAACTGCCGCCGATTGGTGTTAATGCCTGCTAGGAGCTGGGATAAGGTTACGCGGCGTTCGTGTGCGATATCTTTTAAGGCGTTCCAGAACGCATCTTCAAGGCTTACGCTTGTTTTGTGACCATCAATGACAATCGAGCGCTTGATGACCGGGGATGGTTTCATGGCCCGTCTCCGATAAAGGGTGATACATCTTGACTGTATAAGGTGGGGAAGGAGTATGATAGTTTGCCCTCTGGTCCCCTGGGCTGGACCCTTCAGAGGATCAAGGGTTGCGCGCCCTGGCCTTGGGTTCCATGTCAGGCTACTCCTCCAGGGCTAGGGGGCCGCGCAAAGGAAAAGGCCGCCTTGTGAGGGGCGGCCTAGTTAGTTCTCGGATTATGCGGAGGAGGGAGTATAGCCGAGGACTAATCGGCTGCCTAGTCCTTCCAGAACCCCGCGAACCTCCGGTGTATCTTGCCGCCGATTAGTCTCTTCTTCCCTCACGGCTTCGCAATAGTGCGTACCGATATGCGCAGCCCATCCGCAGGCGCAAATCACGTAGTCATCGCGCAGTATATCGAACCAAGCGCGAAAATCATTTGTCCCGGGCAACGTGCTCGCACTGTGGCGAGTAAGGTTATGAACGAGAACCCTTCCCGTTGGCACAACGGTCGGGATGTTGAAAACATATTTCATCCTGCTCTTGGACATCATGGGTAACGTCCTAGAGGCTCGTTGCGGCGGTCGATATCCTTGAACGGTATGAGAAACACATCCAAATGGAAACCGCAGGATACCTTTCTCTGATCAGTGGAGGCCGCCGCTCCCCAACTATGGAGAAGAGCCCATTTGGTCGCACGACCATGATATTTGCTCCCGCGCCCCATTCAAGCGTGTCAAGCAAAAGGGCCGCCAATTGCTTGACGGCCCAGTTATGAGGGGAACAAAGAAGCTTGTAGTGTAACGCTACAACCGGCTGATTGTCGAGTGCGAAACTCCATACGATCTGCCAATATCTGCTAACGGTTCGCCGTTACCTCTCCGCGCCAACGCCTCAGCGATCTGGAACTGTGATAGCTTGGGCTTTCTGCCGAACTTAACGCCTCGGTCTATCGCGCGCTTACGGCCTTCCGAGGTTCTCGCCAATATCATCGATCTCTCGAACTCCGCCAATGCTGCCAACACAGCCGTGATGAGCTTGCCATGAGGCGAGGTGGTGTCGATCATCGCGTCAGCAAGAGAGCGGAAGCCTGCACCCTTCTCGGAGATAGTCGCCAAGACATTGAGCAGGTCTCTGGTTGATCAGCCGGTCCAATCGCGTGACAAGCAGAACATCGCCCTCGCCTAGCGCAGCTATAGCCTTAGCCAGCGCTTTCCGTTCAGTAACCGCACCACTTACTTTCTCCGCGTAGACCTTCTCCACTCCTGCTGCTTGCAGCGCAGATTGTTGGCTCTCCAAGGATTGACCGTCCGTACTTACGCGAGCGTAGCCTATTATCATATTTTTGGTTCCTTCTGGATTAGGAAGGAGCCCGTGGCATTCTCATCCCCATACCATGCAGGAGAGATGTGCTACGGGCTCCTCTTTATGCACCGAACATTCGCACCGGAATAACCCTGTCTTTTCAAAGCTCCTCTGTTTGTGCGTCACTCCTAATAATTGCACCATGCTGGAATGGCATCCCGCGTATTGGGCACGGTTGGCACGTGATTGGGAATGGTGGCGGAATAGGCTCGCGGTAAAGCAGTAGGATCGGCGCGGCCAATAGCGCTCTGCGCGTCATTGCCGAGGAGTTATCGGAAAGGTAAGCTTGATTGGCTTCAGCCATTGGCCTGCTCCTTTGGTTGAGGTTAGGCCGACCATTGGAGTGCCATCCTTTGGTCGGCCGCTTTACTTTAACATGAAGCGCAGCCGCGATCTACAAAATAGTTGTCAAATATTTGACGCGGACCGCCATTTCTAAGGATGGTCAAGGCCCAACGGGGGTAGGGCCAAAAATCGACTTTGCCAGCGGCGGCGGAGGCCCTTCGCAAGTTATGTGGAATTTCAAACGCCCATACACTTGCTGGGTACGGAAACGCTTCGTTGCGCTAATTGGAGCAGTACGCGAGGTGATAATGAGTTGCGTGGGCGCAACGGCGATGATTTGCGCTAACCAAGATGATGCATCTACACATCGTACGGGCTGTCGTTAGAGGCTGCACTAACCTCTGCGGGCTGTTCTTACAGGAATTGGCAAACCAAGTACGCAGCGACACCAACCACGATAATGATTGGGATGACAACAATTAGCAATGTCGTAAGGAGACAGCCCGTTCGATGTCTTTTTGCAAAGGACATGGATGCTCCACGGCAGCACCAATTCTAGCCCTACGGGAAGCAATGACAATTGCTAAGGGAAGTACGCTAATCATGCACTGGGGCTGGAGGTACGGCGGGTGCCTTCTACGGCGGTCAAAGGCACTTGCGCCAATAACTACTAATCACCAACTGCAAGTCGGAGAGGGAACCACCGATGAACGCAACAATCTGCGACTGCGGCAAGACGTGTTTCGCGCCAACGTCGCAGTGGTGTGTCGCGATAGTGGATGCGGAGGATGGGTGGTTGTTACGCAAGTACAAATGGACTGCGCATATTACGGGTGGGGATGGGTCACCATCTGTGCGCTGTAAGACGTACGCCTACGAAACTGGGAAGAGCGCACTGCTCCATCGAGCCGTAACAGGACACGCTTATCCGCTGATGGATCATATCAACCATAACGCTCACGACAATAGGAAGGCCAACCTCCGGCTGTGCCGATTGGTACGCCTAATATGACGACCTTGATACGGGCAGCGTAGGAGCCAGAGTGCGCCTGAGAGAAGGCCGGCGACGATGGACCAGCCTAGAACGCTGTGCATTGGGTAATCCTTTCGTAGGGACCGAGGTGCTTACGCCGACGGCGCAGCGGCAACTCCGTCAAACGCCGACAACAATGCAGACCAGCCGACTAATGTCTGCTTATGACTTTAACAAGGAGGGAAAGCGGACATCTAGTTAGGTCTGAGTTGTGCCACTTCTGGAACTCATGCAATGCAGCAAAAACTACTCTATCACTTCGTCGGCACGCAGCAGAAAGGATTCGGGGATGGTGAGGCCGATGGCCTTGGCGGTCTTGAGATTGACGATCAGCTCGATCCTTGTCGGCAGCTCGACCGGGAGATCGGCGGGCTTTGTGCCTTTGAGTATCTTGTCGACGTAATCGCCGGCGCGGCGGAACAGGTCATCATCGGGCACTATCTCGGCTGCGGCTGGAGTGTTGAGCAGATCGTAGCCCTGCTTGAGCAGCATCCCGACGGGATCGGTGGTCGCTATATCGCCGAA
>Ga0182035_10001702_pt1 | contig 11276 bp, 9 predicted proteins | sample flu12Cox44000170_FD_125969 | JGI IMG/M metagenome (GOLD analysis project Ga0182035, IMG submission 125969) | Lab enrichment of tropical soil microbial communities from Luquillo Experimental Forest, Puerto Rico - flux4day.12C.oxic.44.000.170 | ecosystem: Environmental > Terrestrial > Soil >...
GTGACCAGCGGGAATGAAGTAAAAGCTGCAAACTTATCCCGGCTGTCGTTGGTGATCTGGGTCGCGCCCAGGACCCTTGGTGGAGGTAACGCGCGCGTGAGGAAGTAGCTGAGAACAGCGGCCGCAAAAACTGTCGCCGCGGCCGCGGTAAGCGGCCACATCAATCGTGGAGCGGGCAGACCGCCCTCCCGCGACCCCGCGCCGATCACTACAGAGTCCTCAAGCGGAGATCGGGATCCCGTCGGCCCGGTTTGCAGCCCGCGCTGCGCGGGACTCGGAGGGACGGGGCGCCCTGCCGAGCTTCCGCCCGCCGGCTGAAGAAGAACTTCGGGACCTGTCATATCGGGTGGCGCGCTAACCCCCTCCGCAGACCTAAGAAGGTCCGCGTCAGCCGACACGCGACGGGCCGAATCCATGTCTCGCCTCAAGCGCTTGAGATCGGCGCGCATCTCAGCAGCAAATTGGTAACGAACGTCGGCGTCCTTCTCCAGTGCCTTGTTGATGATGCGCTCGAGCTCAGTAGGCAGACCCGGATTCAGGCGCGCTGCCGGCGGCGGTGCGTGATACAGGATGGCGCCAAAAATGACGGCCGTCGTCTTTCCGGAAAACGCCATACGGCCTGTCGCCACCTCGTAAAGCACCGCGCCGAAGCTGAACAAGTCGGTTCGCGCATCGGTATCCTCACCGCGCGCCTGCTCAGGCGACATGTACGCCACTGTTCCGATGGCCGTGCCCGGGTTGGTCAAAGCGTCGAGATCGAGCGAGGCGGTCGGCACATCATCGGAGGGCAAGAGTTTCGGGTCGGGCTCCGGTGCCCTTTCCCCTGACCTCTGAACCCCAACTCCTGGCCCCATCATTTTCGCCAGGCCGAAGTCCAAGATCTTTGCTTGGCCGCGCGTGGTGATGAAAATATTGGCCGGCTTGATGTCGCGGTGAACGACTCCCTTCGCGTGCGCTGCCTCCAAGCCGTCGGCGATCTGGATGGCCAGATCCAGCAGCATGTCGATCCGTAGGGGCGACCCTTGTGGGCGCCCCGGGCCAAGCACAAGCGGGGTCTTTTCTACGAGCTGCTGCCTCAATGTCTGTCCTTCGAGGAACTCCATGGCGATGAAGGGCCGGCCCTTGAATTCGTCAATTTCGTAGATGGTGCAGATGTTGGGATGATTGAGCGTCGAGGCTGCACGCGCTTCGCGTTTGAAGCGCTCCAGAGCCTGAACGTGGCGTGCGGACGTCCCTCGTGGTTCCCTGAGGGCAGGCGCGAGGCCTGCCCCGACGAGGAACTTGAGGGCCACAAGGCGGCCGAGTTTGGTGTCCTCGGCCTTGTAGACCACACCCATGCCGCCGCCACCGAGTTTTTCTAGGATGCGATAGTGGGAAACCGTCTTGCCGGTCATCAACGAAACCCGAAGGACGCCTTGGCCAAGTTAAGGAAGTTCACGACGTAGCGACAATGCGTCGCGTAGAGTCGGGAGACCCACAGCCACATTGTAACACGGAACCTATGACCGCTGTTCGAGGCGCCGGGTGTAAAAGGGGAAGTAGCTGGATCAGTTAGCCTCGGTAGCGGCGACCTCACCTCGCCACGTGGCGGCGTAAAGCGATCTTTACATCAAACTGACCCACTGTCAAAAGGGAGAGTCGAAGTGAGGCTATGAGACATTTGTAGTAACGGTTTACTATACCGTACAAAACGTGATAAACAATCGAGTGCAGGCTTTTGGACAGCTTCAACAGACACTTCGGCCCGCAATCGGTTTCTGGGGGGAAGGTGGGGTCTCGTTTGGCTGCCGAAGCCCCGCGCGACGCCCGCGCCGCGCGCACCTCAAGCAAACGGAGACACCACGACGATGACTCGACAGGAATCTTCTCTTGAAGCTTCAATCCAGAAGGCCTTTGGACTCCTACTCGAGATCCGAGGGCACCGCAACGCTGGCCACCTCCTCCACTTGGCCGTTGCTTTTCTGAACATGCTTCTCCACGATGGCGACCAGACAGCCTCTCCAGTCACAGTCTCAATTCAGGCGGTGCGAATCCGAGAGCCTTAGCAGTCTAAACCTCTCTTCCTTGCCCAAAAGAGGCTACGCCGGTCGCACCCTGGAGGCGACGAACAGACTCGCGAGAACGTAGTGACAAAGGTAGTGGGTCAGTTTGCCCCGGGAGCGGCGAGTTTACATCGCCACCTGACGGCGTTAAGGCCGCCACTACATCAAACTGACCCACTATCATGAGGAAATGCAGGCTGAGAAATGCAGGCTAGACCTTGGACAGGAAATCTGCTATTTTGTCTTGAACCCGGGCGATTAACTCAGTGGTAGAGTGCTATCCTCACACGGTAGAAGTCGCAGGTTCGAATCCTGCATCGCCCACCACTTTTTCCGAATCGGGCCTGTGCGGCACTAAGCTCTCCCGCGTGTCACGGGCAGGGAGGTGAAATGAAGCGTATCATTCTGATCTTCCTCGTCGCTCTTGGGGCCGAGACCGTTTCCGCCCAGGACTGAGCGAGCGGGTTGAAGAGTCTCCCCGGCATCGGGAGTGGGTGGTGGGTGGCCGTGAAGCACGATGGCCGGCCGTCGAAACCTTCCTAGCTATCCCGAGTCAAAGGACAATAGACCGGCTGTATTGGTCATCCACGAGATCTTCGGCACAGACTGGGTGCAGGAATTGTGAGCTGGCCGGGGCCGGCAAATTGCCGTCGCTCCTGATCTTCTTTCGAGGGCAGGCGAAGCTCCCGACGCGAGCGAAGCTAACCGTAAAGCCCGCGCCTTCGCCTGGACGCGCTGGAACAACATCCTCGATCGAGGTCAAGAGGGGCCTCATTTCCACAGAACTGTGCAAAGGTCTGTTGAAAACACGCCCCCAGCATCTGCTTATCGTATGAGTAATAGCAATTTATAGCAATTTGCACCATCCTGGTGCAAGCATACCCTAGCATCCAGACGGATCTGCGCACGCCAGCGGCAGAATATGCTGCCCACCGTAGACTCTCGGTAACACCAAGGAATCGACTGACATGGACACAAGCGAATTTCGCGCGGTCGGGCACCGCGTCGTAGATCTCCTCGCCGACTACCTGGAGCGGATCGAGCAGCGACCGGTATTTCCGAAGGTGGAGCCCGCGATCCTCAACCGGTTGTTCGACGAGCCTCTACCTGAGACCGGGATGTCTTCGAACTTGGTGCTTGATGAACTCGAGCGAAAGCTCCTGCCCTATTGCACGCACGTAGGCCATCCGGGCTATTTCGGCCTCATCACGCCTTCGCCGAATCTGATGGGAATTCTGGGCGACTTCATCTGCTCGGCCCTCAACCAGAACATCGGCGCCTACTCCATCGGCCCCTCCGCAGTGGCAATGGAGCGCCGAACAGTGCGCTGGCTCACCAGCCTCGTCGGTTACGGTGAGCAGGCGGGCGGAAACCTGACGAGCGGTGGCACCATGGCGAACTTCATCGGGTTGAAGCTGGCTCGTGACTGGGCTTCGGGCGACCGGGCGCAGCATGAAGGCGTGCGCGAGCACTGGGCTGTTTATGCCTCGGAGGAAAGGCACGTCTCAGTGGACAAAGCGGTGGACGCGATCGGCGTGGGCCGAGCGGGGCTCCGCACCTTGCCGACGGATGATGCTTTCCAGGTGAGGATCGATGCGCTCGAGGCGGCCATCGCCGAGGACCGCAGAAAGGGTATACGGCCGATGTGCCTCGTTGGCATCTTTGGCAGCACCAACACCGGCGCGATGGACTCCCTGTTTGACCTGCGACGCATTGCGGACCGCGAGAGTATGTGGCTGCATGCAGACGCCGCTTATGGTGGCGGGATGCTGCTTTCGCGGGAGCGGCCCATGCGCGATCGCGGGCTCGAAACTGGCGGACTCCATAACGCTCGACCCACACAAGTGGTTTTTTGCGCCGCTCGATGCCGGGGCCCTGCTCGTGAAAGATGAGAGCTGCTTGACCCGCTCCTTCGGCATGAAGCCGTCTTACCTTACCGATGGTTTTGACCGCTCGAGCGAGCGCTACCTTTATATTACGCACATGTGCTTTGAGCAGTCGCGCCGCTTCCGGAGCTTGAAAGTGTGGATGAGCCTCAAGCGCTACGGCTCAGCCGAGATCGGCCGCTGGATTGACGCCAATGTGCGGCAGGCAGAGCGGATGCACGCTCTGGTCGAGAAGCATCCCGACTTTGAGGCCGCAAGCGACCCTCCGATGTCCGCCATCTGCATACGCTACAAGGGCGGCGAGCCGGCCGAGGCGGCGCGGCTTCACTCGAGCGTGGCCAGACGAATCGAACAGGGCGGGCGCTTCTGGATTTCCACCACCGAACTCAAGGGGCGCACTTGGTTCCGGATCAATCCGGTGAACTTTCGCACTCGCCCGGAGCAGATGGACGAGTTGCTGGCGTTGCTCGAGCGCGAATGCGCACAGGCTGTTGTGGCCGCTAAGAAGGCGTGAAGAAACGGCCGCTGGCTCCCAGAAGCGCACACCTCCCGACTCGGTCGAACGGCCTTCGGTGTGTTCCACGCTGCTGAGGCTGGATTGGTTGGCACCTGCTGGCTGGGTTGAGCCGGCGGCGCCGGAAAGGCCGAGCCGATGGCGCAGAGGGCTTGCCTGTGGAGGATGGCACGCCAAGACCGACAGTTCTGACCGCCTCCGCTGCCCGCCCCGCCTCCGCCTCCCGCGATTCTTTCACGACTCCTCGCGGTGGGGACCTGCTGCTGCGCGGGTTGCTCGCTCGCCCGCTTTCGCCTCATCCTGTAGGGGCGGCCCCCCGTGGCCGCCCGCAGCACCATCAATGTGCAGACTATGACCTCGCAGGTTGACGGATTGCTCGCCGCCGCCCGCATCGGCAGCCGGGCCACTTCGGCCGCGCTTTCCCGCGCCTGGCCTGCCCTTCGGGGTGAACTCCCCTTTGGAGTGCGCGACATCCAAGCCATCCGCAATCTGGGATGGGCAAGTCCGAAGGCTGGTCCGTGTTCGGCGCCCTACCTTCGACGACATACTTAAGAGTCCCGCCGTTGCGCACTGAAGCCGCACGTCAGGACTGTGAGGACACACGGCAGAACGAACGGGGCAATGTGTTTGAGGCGTTTCACGACGGCCTGAGCATCCCGAGGCACTTCACTCAAGAGGTAGGTGCGTTAGTCTGCGGAAAGCGGCGAGCGGTGAACTACCGATGTTGCTGGGGCGCGCCAGCGTCGGCGGGCGAGTCCTCGGTACCAGGCACCGAGAGGGGATCCGATGTGTTCGGGGGGCTGAGGTTCGCACGGGTGGCCGCAGCCACCCCGGGCGGCAAGGGATGGGGTCCCAGGCCCATTTCCATCAGCGACTTGGAGTCGGGCAAGCCTGTCATAGTGAAGCCGTGCCGTTCCTGGTAACGCCGCATCGCGTCGCGGGTGGCTTCGTCCCACTGACCGGTGGGTTCCTCGTGCAGTTCTCCGGCCTGAATCAAGGCTCTTTGGATTTCCTGCACGCGTTGCGGCTCCGGTCGCACAGCCGCACGCCGGACTTCATCTCGGCTGTGAGCGCTCTGGCTAAGCTTTGCTGACTTTGACTTCGAAGCGCTGTGAGCCGTGCGCCCCGCAGTTCCTTTGGCTTTGCTTGGAGACCTACCGTTTTTGGCTTCATGACTGGTGTTTTTGACGGAGCCTCTGGGCTTAGCTGGAAGGTCAGTCTTCACGCTTCCGGTGCCCGCCCTCATTCCCGATGCGGCAAGGCACAGCCCCACAACCAAGAGAGTACCCCGCCTCGACCCGAGCCAGCAGGCTAAGACGTCGGCGCGTGTTGAAGTCAAAATTTCCCCCGGTACATTGAACTCATATCGCCGTGGCCGATCTGTGTCAAGTGTTTTTTTTCTTGGTGCCGTTGTAAAGCAGTATCGTAAGGGCACGGTCGCCAGGGCGGATGAATTTCCATCTGTCCGAACGCGGGCCGTTGGCCCATAGGCACTCTTATGGCAGCCGGTCGGCAAGGAACTGTGTGGTAAAGCTGCGGCCATTGCGTCGAGCAACCAGGAAAAGCACGTCCTGTCCCGATTTGAGCTGCGATTGCAGGCGATTGAAGTCGTCCACCGACGACACGGTCCTCTGATTGATGCTCAGAATGACGTCGTAGCGCTGCAGTCCCACATCTTCAGCAAAGCTGCCAGGCTTCACGTCATTCACCAGGACACCCTGGGGGCTAGTCAAGTGCAGTTGACTGGCGATTTCCCGGGCCTGGTCAGACGCGAGGCTCCTCACCGAGACCCCCAGCACTCCTCCGGAGTGTTCTGTCTCGCCTCCGGGCCGCGCCTGCTCTTGCTGATTGGCCTCGCCGACGATCTTGCTCCATTCGCCCACGGTGACCGCGGTGGAAATCGTCTTGCGGTCCCGCAAGTAGTCAACCGCGAGTTTTGCGCCCGGCTCCGTTTCGGACACGATTGCCAGTAGGGAGTCACCACCCTGGATCGGCTTGGAGTCGATGGCGACGATCACGTCGCCCCGCTGGATCCCCGCGCGTTCAGCAGGACCCCCGGGTTCGACGTAATCCACCACCACGCCGTGATCGGCACCGAGGCTACGCAGCACCGCTTCGTTCTTTACGTTCACGAAGCTGACGCCAATGGCTCCCCTTCGTACGCTGCCGTTGGTGACGATGGAGTTGTAAACCTTCCGCGCCGTGTTCGAGGGTATGGCGAAGCCTACTCCATCGGAGACTCCGCGGCCTGTTTCGATCGCCGTGTTGATGCCAATCACTTGGCCCGCCAAGTTCACCAGTGGGCCGCCACTGTTGCCGGGGTTGATGGCAGCGTCGGTCTGGAGGAAGCGCTTGAATTCGCCGTCCCGCCCCGGTTCGATGTCGCGCCCCTTGGCGCTGACGATGCCCGCCGTCACCGTGGAGTTCAACCCGAAGGGGCTGCCGAATGCAAGCACCCAATCTCCCACCCGCATGCTGTCGGAGTCCCCGAACTGAACGGTGGCAAGAGGCCTCCCTACGTCAACCTTGATGACGGCCAAGTCTGTCAGTTTATCCACACCGACGACCCTGGCTCGATAGCCCTTGGCGGCATCATCGTCATCCTGCAACAGAACTCGCATGCGATCCGCCGGGCGATCCTCGCCGTCCCGCATAACGACGTGGTAGTTGGTAATTATGTAGCCGACCTTATCCAGAATCATCCCCGAGCCCAAGCTCTGCTGCGGGATCTCGCTTCCATCAGGCGTGCCAAAGTGAAAGAAGTGGTCAAAAAGGTCTTCCTGCCCATCGTCGGGGTTGCCGTGGAAACGCTTGCGGGTGACGCGCACCGTCGATTCCGTCTTGATATTGACGACGGCAGGTCCAACGTCGGCGGCGATCTTGGAAAAGGAATTCGGGAGATCAACCGTCGAGGGCGGCGGGAGGGCCCGAGCGTCCGCACCTGCAAGCGGCTTGGCAGCCCGTACCCCGTGGGAGACGAAGCTGCCGATCACTACTCCAATTCCCAGCGTGATGATGATCGCCAGCGCCGGAAGAATGCCACGGTTTCTGACTGCCATTTCGACCTCACTCGATTGAGACCCGTCAAAACTGGGCCAAACCGACCCGCTCAGTATACACCAGAATTGGGGCCAAATGCCGTGTAGGTTGTCGGAATTAGTGAAATTTGTGTCGGTTCGTGAAAGTTTAAAGCCCCTGTCAAACGAAGAGGGTCGTACGCCGGGCTCGTGACTGCTGCCGCCGTGTCAGCCGATGGCGCGTCCGACAAGCCTCTTCACCGGCTGGCGACGATGGCGCCCCATTCCTCAGGGCCCACGTCCCGAACGTGCCGCGAGAAAAGCCAGTGATGGCCTTCAAGGTCTTCCACTCCGTACTGCCGTTCGCCGTATTCGGTCTCGTGCAGATCCTCCACAATCTTGGCTCCAGCCGCCTTCGCTTTTTGAAAGTGCGCATCAACATCGTTGACGAATACTGTGAGGCTTTGAGTGTCATGCCCGACCTGCGCGGGGCTGGCACGCCCTGGCCTCGCGCAATTGAGCATTATCCAGGCATCGCCGAGATGCATCTGGGCGCCGTCGACCCTGCCGCCTGGTTCGCCATAACGGTAGTGCTCAATGAAGCCGAATGCGTTCGTCAGCCAAGCGAGCGCTCTCGAAACATCCTCATAAGTGATGTGTGGCAGTACGACATCCGTTGGCACAGAGCGGTTCTTCAGCATGACTGCACTATAACAAACAGAATCCCCGCCCGGGATGGTCGGAGATGGTCGGAGGCCAGCCGCAATCCGGCCGTGTTTTCTACCCGCCGTAGCGGTGCGCCAGGGTGGTGAACGCGGCCTTGGGCTCCCACAACATGTCGGGGTAGCGCTGACCACGGCACTCCTCGAGCACCTTCACCAAGCCGTAGCTTGCCATGTCGAAATCTTCGTGCGCTGCGCCGCGGTGCGGCAGGTCGTAACGCCCGAAGGTATGCACGAACACGTTGTCAACGCCCTCAGCCTCGAAAATGTCCAGCAATTCGCCTATGTACCGGGCCTGCTCGTCTTCGTCACGCGCGTATTCGCCCTTTAACCGGGCCGGCCGGGCGCCATCGCCCCACTCGATGATTGAATCGCCACGGTCGGCCATATTGGCCGCGCCGCGGAAGGTGGCGCATCCGAACTCAGTGATTGCCAACGGCTTCCCCAGCGCTCTGCCTTGGGCGACAAACGCGCGGATGTGGTCGCGGAAGCGCACGGCGATCTGCGCCGAACGATAGCCGGCGTCTGTCGAGATGATATCGAACGGCCCCCAATCGACGCCATCGAGGGGAACCGAGGCGTAGCTCACTTTTCCGCCGAACCGCGCCCGGACCACCTCGACGGCCTTGCCCAGCAACTCGTTCAGGCTGGCTCGGACCCCGGCGATCAGCGGGCGCAGGCGCTGCGGCGAGGACAACAGCGCCAGCCGATCTTGAAGGCTATCCCCAGGCAGGAAGTCGACATTCATCAAGCTCAGCTCGGAGCCGGTGAGGAACACGATTTCGGCACCGCGCTTGCGCAGCCGTTCGGCGCGGTCAGCACAGTCGGCGAGCAACTTCAGCAGCTCCTCGCCGGTCAGGTTATTCGTAAACAGTGAGAACCAAACTTCGAGGCCCACTTCGGCAGCGTGCGTGGCGGCGATCTCCAGTCGGTCTCGATAGCCTCCGGTAACGCGTACGGCGGTGCAGTGCAAGTCATCGCGGATGATGCGCATCTCGCGCCGCACCACCGCCGGATCGAATGGCTCGCGCGTGCTCGTGCCGGCGCTGAGAAATCCGGTGTCATAGGTGATCCCTTTTCCTTGAATACCCATACGATTATCGCGCGAATGATCTCGAGAAGCCGCCGGCCGCCGCCTATGTTACGCGCCGCCGCTTGTCTCCCCTAAACATCGTTCCTAAAACTCCCCCAAGCTGCCACACTCGCGGGAATCCGCGCGGACAGCCAGCTCAGGGGCGTGGCGTGTCATCGGTTTTCACAACTTCCGGCGCACCAGCCTACCGAGTATAGGATTGTACGCGCATAACGCAGGCTCACCAGTTTTTGTCTTTTGCGCTCAGCCTTCCATCGCCGAAGGTCCCATGCCTCCCCAAATCTCCGACACCACCATCCCGCTCAGGATGAGCACGGCACCCTGCAGCACTTTGCCTCCTAGATGCTCACTCACGACCAGGCGTGATGCGATGGCCGCGAACAAAGGCTCCAAAGCAAAGATCAGAGCCGTATGCGCCGCAGGCGTATACTGCTGTGCCCAGCTTTGTACGCTAAAGGCAAACGCCGTGGCCAGAACCGAGGTAATGGCCAGGGCAACTGCGAGTCGAGTTGACCAACGCAGGGTCAGACCGCCGGCAAGCGGTGAAGCCGAAAGGGCAACCAGTCCGACCAAGAGCACCTGCACCGGCACAAGGTGCAGGAAGGAGAGACGTGCATAGTGGCCTACGAGAACAATATGAAATGCAAAGGAGACAGAGGCGATCAGTGTGAGCACGTCACCGCGATTGACGCCTTCGAGCCCCGCGGGCATCACCAGGAAGTAGAGGCCCGCCAATCCCAAGACCGCGCCGGCCGCGGCGGCGGGACGCAAGCGCGCGCCACGAAATACGAGGATGACCGGTACTAGGATAACGCTGAAGCCAGTGATGAAGGCCGACTTTGATGCTGTCGTATAGAGCAGGCCCGTGGTCTGGCAGAGGTAGCCCGCGCTCAGGAAAACACCCAGCACAAGGCCAGGGCCGAGGGCCTCGTGGTCTAGCCGGCCGCGCGCAACGAGGATGAAGAGCAGCATCCCCGCCGCTGAAAACCTTAAGGCGATGAAGGCCAAAGGTGATGCATCAGCTAGCGCTCCCTTCACAACGACGAAGGTCGAACCCCAGATCAAGGTGATCAGTAGAAGAAGTGCTTCGGCCTTGGCGCGTCTGCTCAAAGGGCATACAGTATACAGTAGACAGTAGACGGGTACTGCGGCGCGCGAAAACTACTTGACGCCAACCCTCGGTCGCCGCGGCGACAGAGGGTGGCGATCCCGCAGTCGCGGGAGAGCCGGTTGAGGGGGTTTAGCGGCTAGTTTTCGAAAGGGGGGCGCGGAGCCGTGGTATGCCGCCATCCCTGTTCAGCCCGTAGGCAGTATACCGTCTGCCGTATGTTGTTTCTTGGTTCCTGAATCATTTGCCGTCCTTGCTCAGGAAGCCTCCAAGCAGGCTCACCGGGCGCACTTTGAATCGAAGACCGGCGCTCGAGTCATCCGTGGCGGCGGGGCGGTAAAGCGTGTGGCAACGCTCACAGCGATAAACCTCTACATCCTTGCCGACCTGCTTGAGTGTTTCCTCGTCGGGCGTGAACCAGCGCTTCAGGTGGCCGACGCAGAGCTCACCCTTTGCATCCTTTTCATCACACGCACGTTGCCCGGGCTTCTTTTCTTTGATGGTTATCGTTGCCAACTTTTCACCTCTGTTAACCACTAGCCACTGGTTCTTAGAGTTTCCTCCCTATGTTGACAACCATCTTCAGACTGCCCAGTACGCGCCGCGTGACAGTGGGCGCGAACAAGAACTCCAGAAAACCGTCCATCATCTTCTTCGCCTTCGCCCCGTACTTGAACCACCACAGCTTAGGCAACCGTGGCACCAAGTCCACGTCAACATATTTTACCCTCACCATTTCGTGAAGTCCAAGGCGCGAACGCGACCGGCCGATACCGCTGACCTTAATGGGCCGTGCGGCCTCGCAAACACCGAAATAGCTGGTCGAGCGACGGTCAGCAGGTAACAATCGACAGCAAGCTGATGTTACTGTCGACCGTCGGCCGTCAACCGTCA
>Ga0182035_10001703_pt1 | contig 11275 bp, 9 predicted proteins | sample flu12Cox44000170_FD_125969 | JGI IMG/M metagenome (GOLD analysis project Ga0182035, IMG submission 125969) | Lab enrichment of tropical soil microbial communities from Luquillo Experimental Forest, Puerto Rico - flux4day.12C.oxic.44.000.170 | ecosystem: Environmental > Terrestrial > Soil >...
GCCTTTTCGATCTCGTCGAGCAGCAGCACGCAATGGGGGTGCTGGTCCACGCCGTCGGTCAGGAGGCCGCCCTGATCGAATCCGACATAGCCGGGCGGTGCGCCGATCAGCCGCGATACGGTGTGGCGCTCCATATATTCGCTCATGTCGAAGCGGAGGAGCTCGACGCCGAGCAGGCTTGCTAGCTGCCGCGCGACCTCGGTCTTGCCGACGCCGGTCGGGCCAGAGAACATGTAGCAGCCGATGGGCTTCTCGGGCTCGCGCAAGCCGGCGCGCGACAGCTTGATCGCCGCGGCAAGCGCTTCGATCGCCCGGTCCTGGCCGAACACCACGCGCTTCAAGTCCTGATCGATGGCGCGCAGCACCTCGGCGTCGGACTTCGACACGGTCTTCGGCGGGATGCGGGCCATGGTGGCGATGGTCGACTCCACCTCCTTCACGCCAATGATTTTGCGGCGCTGGCGTTCCGGCAGCAGCATCTGCGAGGCGCCGGTTTCGTCGATCACGTCGATGGCCTTGTCCGGCAGCTTCCGATCGTGGATGTATTTGGCCGACAGCTGGACGGCAGATCTGATCGCCTGGCGCGTATAGCGCACCCGGTGGAAGTCCTCGAAATAGGGCTTCAGACCTTTGAGGATCTCGATCGCATCCGGCACCGACGGCTCGTTCACGTCGATCTTCTGGAACCGGCGGACGAGCGCCCGATCCTTCTCAAAATGCTGCCGGTATTCCTTATAGGTGGTCGAGCCAATGCAGCGGAGCGTGCCCGACTGCAGCGCCGGCTTGAGCAGGTTCGACGCGTCCATGGCGCCGCCCGAGGTGGCGCCGGCGCCGATCACCGTGTGGATCTCGTCGATGAACATGATGGCGCCGGGATAGGCCTCGATCTCGCGCATCACCGCCTTGAGCCGCTCCTCGAAATCGCCGCGGTAGCGGGTTCCAGCGAGTAGCGCGCCCATATCGAGCTGGAAGATGGTGGAATCGGCAAGAACCTCAGGCACATCGCCCATGACGATGCGACGAGCCAGACCCTCGGCGATGGCTGTCTTGCCGACGCCCGGGTCGCCCACGAACAGCGGGTTATTCTTCTGCCGGCGGCATAGCACCTGGATAGTGCGTTGAATTTCCTGCGCGCGGCCAATCAGGGGATCGATCCGACCAGCGCGGGCCTTCTGGTTCAGGTTGATGCAGTAGACCTCGAGCGCATCGGCCCCGCGTTTTTTCTCGTCGCCGCCCTCGACGGTGGCGGCATCCTCATCGACTCCGCGCACCGCGCGTGGCTCAGACATGCCGGCCCGCTTGGCAATGCCATGGCTAATATAGTTGACTGCGTCGAAGCGGGTCATGTGCTGCTCTTGCAGGAAGAAAGCGGCGTGGCTCTCGCGCTCGGCGAAGATGGCGACCAGCACGTTGGCGCCCGTCACCTCCTCGCGGCCGCTCGACTGCACGTGCGCTACGGCGCGATGGATCACCCGCTGGAAGCCGGCGGTCGGCTGCGCATCGCCGTGGGTGTCGAGCACGAGCCCGGACAGCTCATTGTCGATATAGCCGGTCAGTTTGTCGCGGAGCACGTCGAGGTCGACATCGCAGGCGCGCATCACCGCCGCCGCGTCACGATCATCGATCAAGGAGAGGAGCAGGTGTTCCAGCGTCGCATATTCATGGCTGCGCTCGTTGGCATATTGCAGGGCGCGCCTGAGAGCCTGCTCGAGACTGGTCGAAAACGAAGCCACCTAAATCCTCACTCCTTCTCCATCGTGCATTGCAGCGGGTGCTCATGCTGACGGGCAAAACTCGTCACCTGCGCTACCTTAGTCTCAGCCACCTCGTAAGTGTAGACCCCACAGATGCCGACACCCTTCTGATGGACATGAAGCATGATACGGGTCGCCTCCTCGGGCGGCTTATTGAAGAACCGCTCAAGCACGTACACGACGAAATCCATCGGCGTGTAGTCGTCATTGAGGAGCAGCACTTTGTAGAGGCTCGGCCGCTTGGTCTTCGGCCGCGTCTTGGTGATGATATGGGTGCCGGTGTCGTCGCCCCGGCGAGGATCGCCGTTTCGCGCCATCGTCAGTCCCTATGTGGCGTGCCGTTGTTCATCTGCCAAGGCGAGTCGCCGCTCGCTGCCAAACCATCCTGATCATTCTAACTACATCGCGCCAGTGATCGCAAATCGCGGCGCTTCAACGTCCGGACCCTGGGCAGAGTTGCCGACAGGAAAACGGCAAAAAAAAAGACCCGGAGGCGACTCCGGGTCTTTATCGATTGGGAAAAATGGAGTTTGGCGGACGCCGTTACGCGACCTTCTTAGTGAAGGCAGCCTCGACCGGCTTATAGGCGTCCTTGGCAAGGCCGACATACATCTCACCGAGCTTGGACACTTCGGCAACGTAGGTGTCATAGGCCTTCTTGGCATACTGCGACTGGATCTCGATCGCCTGCTCGATCGACTTGGCGCCGATCAGCTGCTCGAAAGCGCGGGTCGAATCCTCGAACGCCTTCTTGGAATAGTCGGTGATCTCGGCAGCAATAGCCTGGAAGCCCTTGTTGACCTCACCGAACGAACGGACGGTTGCATCGAAACCGTCTTTGCCTACCTTCTGGAACTCTTCAAAACCTTTGAGCATGGGGGCCCTCTCTAAAAACCGGGTTGCGCGGTTGCTTGCGAACGCGTGCGATATATATGCATTGCACAAAAACCGTCAACATAAATTTTTTGCACTGCACAATAAGCGGAGTTGCTGGTGCTTAACGCTTTGGCAATCGGCGAATTTTAGCTTTCTTGGCCGGCATGTTATAGGACTGCGCTAGTTTTGCGCATTCGACGCGAAAAGGGGGCCGGAAGGTCAAACGGGGGAGGCTTCAGGCCTTCGTGGGGATTGGGAATCATCAGCTCTAATCGACGGTCGACATTTGGCCGAGCAGCGCGCGTGCTGCTCGCGCTGCTGCTCATGGTTGCGACCGCTTCGGCACCCGTTAGTGAAGCGCTCGCCAAACGCAGGTCGAGTTCGGGCGCACCTCAGATCGCGGCGGCGATCGTCGTCGACATGAACTCAGGGTCAATTCTCTATTCGCAGGGAGCGGACATGCCGCGCTACCCTGCCTCGCTCACCAAGATGATGACGCTTTACGTGCTGTTCGCCTATTTGCGCGCCGGCAAGGTCATGCCCACCTCCGAACTGGTGGTGACGCCCCGTGCCGCAAGCCAAGCGCCGACCAAACTCGGGCTTAAGCCCGGTGCGACAATTAGCACGAGCGACGCCGTGAAGGCGCTCGTCACACAGTCGGCCAACGACGCTGCGGTCACCATCGCCGAGAACCTCGCCGGCACCGAGGAGAACTTCGCCAGGGTGATGACCGACACGGCGCGAAGCATCGGAATGAACGCCACCACCTTCCGCAACGCTTCTGGCCTACCCAACGAGGACCAGATCACGACGGCGCGCGACATGGCGACACTCGCCGCGCACCTCATTCACGACTACCCGGAATATTACGGGGTGTTCGAGACCCGCTACTTCACCTTCAACGGACGCAAGTACCGCAACCACAACAAGCTGCTGTTCGGCTATAACGGTTGTGACGGCATCAAGACCGGCTATACCCAGGCGAGCGGCTTCAACCTCACCGCCTCGGTGCATCGCGGCAACAAGCATCTCGTGGCCGTGGTGCTCGGCGGCAAGACCGGCGCCCAACGCGATGCCGCCATGCGGTCGCTTCTCGATCGGCATTTTGCCGCGGCCTCCGACACCAAGCCCACGCCGGCTCAACTGCTAGCTTCGCTCGTGCCGGCGCCCTCCCCGCCCCCGGTGCAGAAGCCGGCCTTTACACTCGCCCCGCCCACCCCTTCTGCCCCTTCAGCCCCCGCTGCGCGGACCTCCACAGATGAATCCGCCGATTCCACCGATACCGAGGAAGGCGATACTGGCGAGCCGGGACAGCCCATCAAGGCGAGCCTCACCGCGGCCGAGCCCGGGCGGAAGCCGTCGATGAAGCCGAGCAAGTATCAGGGCGCGTTCCAGGTCCAAGTCGGCGCCTTCACATCGGAAGCGGAGGCCCAAAACCGGCTCGGCATGGTGCAGCAGCGCGCCTCGAACTTACTTCAGAACCACATGTCCTTCACCACCTCGTTCATGAAGGGCGATGAGGAGTGGTACCGGGCGCGCTTTGCCGGGTTCTCCCGGGAAGGCGCTCAAGCTGCCTGCGAGGCGCTGAGGAAGATGTCGCTCGACTGCGCGGTGATGAAAGCCGAGTAGCGCGGGCGATTGACTCGCGGCGCCTTATTTCTGGCCGAGCAGCACCTCTTTGGCCTCGTTGATGCGCGCGGCAAGGTAAGTCGAGCCGCCCTGATCAGGGTGCAGCTTCATCATCAACCTGCGATGCGCCTGTTTGATCTCCTCTTCGCTCGCGGTCTTTTCTACGCCAAGTACGGCATAAGCCTCTTCTGCGCTCATGCGATTAGCCCGTGAGCGACCGCGGGGCGTCTCAGACTTTTTCTCTTCCGCAAAGCCCCGAGGCTGCCAGTCGTCAGCCGAGGCTTGATCGCGCCAGTTCGGCAGCCTCCAGTCGAGGTAGGCTTCCATCAGGGCCGCCTCCCGCGCGCCAGCGTTATGGAGTTCAGTCAATAGCTGCATCGCCTCGCGGTCGCTAAGGGATGATAAGGTCCAGCCAGCGAAGCGGCCGGACAGGCATGTTCCGTCCATGTGCCCGCTGTCGTGATCAAGCTCCATCTCGAGCCGGTCGGTGCGGACTTGCGATTTCTGCCCAGGTGATTTTTGCGCTGAACCAAAAGGCCGGCCGCTGAAGCTGAGTACGCTCCTCCCGCCTACCAGCGCAAGCCCGAACACCGCGAGCGGGATGGCGATGGGCAGCGCCCCGCGCATGAGAAGGAACGCCGCTCCGGCGAGCGCGGCGACGCCGCCACTCTTGCGCACAATGGTTGCAAGCTTGCGCGGATCTGCCCGGACAAGGAAACGCCCTCCAATCAGGAGAAACAAAAGGACCGCACAACCGGCAAGAAAATAGACCATTGCCAGACGCCACTTAGCCGAGCTGCTCGAGAAGACGGATTGCGGCGCTGCTCCTCGTCTTGTCGGTAAAATTCTCCAGCGCCTTGCGGCCGCCAGTGGCATAGACCGCGACTGCGGTCAGCAGCTCGCGAAGCTGTCGGGCAGAGCCCTCGTCAAATGGCACATAGGCGCCGCGCGACAGCCGGGCGATCTCTCTGAAGACGCGCTCGGCCTTGCGGTCGCGGCCCTCGTGGAAGAGGAACACAGGGATCTTCACCAGTCCCAATTCACCGGCAAGCTGGGCGAGTCGATCGACATCCTCCTCCATGCTGTCGCCGACATAGACGAGCGCATCGACCTTGGACTGCTCGGCTTCACGGCGGGCGTGGCTCAGCACCTTCCCGATCTGTGTCAAGCCGCCTTCGCAGGAAACCCTGCGCATGAGCTTGCCAAGAGCGTCGGGATCGCCGACCCACTTCGACGCCTGGCACTCGTTGAAGCCGCGGAAATAGACGAGCTGCACGTCGAGCCCGCCGACCGCCTTGACGGCGTCAAACATGTCGGCCTGAAGCTCGAGCGCAAGATCCCACGAAGGCTGCCGGCTCATGGTCGCGTCCATAGCGAAGATCAGCCTGCCGCGGCCCGAGCCTTGGGGTTTGAGAGCTTTGACCTGCTCGAGAAAGGCATCGACGTCCGCACTCGTCGAGCGCATTTGCGTGACATCGGTTTTCTGGGTAAAAGCCGGGGCTTTCGGCTCGGCCATGGCTTGTCTCCGCAGGGCACCTTGGTCCCGCGCGCTATAGATGGACCTTTAAATCCTGCCGGACAATGGCTTAGCGAGCTCAGCCCTCGTCGGTCGCGGCCGCGAGAAGGCTCGCATTGCCGCCAGAAGCTGTAAGATCGGTCGAGCGCACCCGCTCGACGGCGAAGGCTTGCAGATAATGCGGGCCGCCAGCCTTAGGTCCCGTGCCCGAAAGGCCTTTCCCGCCGAAGGGCTGCACCCCCACGACGGCGCCGATCTGGTTGCGGTTCACATACATATTGCCGACCCTGACGCGGGCGGCGACGAAGTCTGCCCTCGCCTTGATGCGGCTGTGCAGACCAAGAGTGAGGCCGTAGCCTGTGGCGTTAATCGCCTCGCAGACCTCAGCCAATCGGTCGCGGCTAAATCGCAGGACGTGGAGGATCGGGCCGAACACCTCGCGTTTCAGCACGGCGATCGAGGGAATCTCGTAGATAGCCGGTGCGACATAGGTGCCGTGGGCGAGCGCCTCGCTCAAAGGCAAGTCGAGAAGCTCGCGCGCCTCTTTGCGCATCTGTGCCTTGTGAGCCTCGAGCGCGGTACGGGCGTCTTCATCGATCACAGGGCCCACATCTGTCACATAATCGAGAGGGTCGCCGATTTTGAGCTCGCGCGCAGCGCCGAGCAGCATGTCGATGGTTTGGCCGGCAATCTCTTCTTGCAAAAATAGCGTGCGCAGCGCCGAGCAGCGCTGACCTGCGCTGTCAAAAGCGGAGGCAAGTGTATCGTCGACCACCTGCTCAGGCAGTGCTGAGGAATCGACGATCATAGCGTTGAGTCCGCCTGTTTCGGCGATCAGTTTCGCGATCGGGCCGTCGCGGGCGGCGAGCGCGCGGTTAATGACGACGCCGGTCTCGGTGCCGCCGGTGAAGGCGACGCCATCCACGCGCGAATCACTGACGAGTGCCGCGCCAACCACTTCCCCGCGCCCCGGCAGGAGATGCAGTACGTCGGGCGGAACGTTCGCTGTGTGCATGAGGCGCACGGCGCGCGCTGCCGTGAGCGGCGTCTGCTCCGCGGGCTTCGCCACAACTGCATTCCCAGCGGCGAGCGCGCCGGCGATCTGCCCGGTAAAGATGGCGAGCGGAAAATTCCAAGGCGAGATACAGGCGAACACGCCGCGGCCATGAAGTGACAGCTCGTTCTGCTCTCCGGTAGGGCCCTTGAGGGCAAGCGGCTCGACAAATTGCCTGCGCGCCTCGGCCGCGGAGTAGCGCAGATGGTCCACAGCCTCGCGGATGTCGCCTTGGGCATTCGGAAGCGTCTTCCCGGCCTCCCGCACCATTAGCGCCATCAGGCCGGCGCGATCAGCTTCGAACAGGTCGGCGGCGCGGTCGAGGATGGCGGCGCGCGCCTCCCCTCCCAGGCGATCCCAATGGCCGCTTGCGGCTTTGGCCGCCATCAGCGCTTTGGCGATGGCATCGGGCCCGGCGCTGCGGCAAGTGCCGACCACGAGCCTGCGGTCGTGTGGCGAGGTGACCCAGGAGACTTCGCCGCCCTCCTCGATCTCTTCGCCCGCGACGATGGGATTGGCCGCTGTCGGGGACGCGAGCGCCTCCTTGATAGAAGCGACCAAGGGCCCGCGCACTGAGTGCTCCCACAAAGGGAGCCCCAGACTGTTTCGCCGATCGGGCAGGTAGAGGTCGGGCGGGATTGGGATTAGCGGGTTCGCTTTTTCGGGCAGTGCAGCGACCTTCTCGACAGGATCGGCGACGATGGCGCTGATCGGGGCATGATCATCCGTGAGCCGATTGACGAAGGAGGTGTTGGCCCCGTTCTCCAGAAGTCGCCGTACGAGATAGGCGAGCAGGTCCCGGTACCCTCCCACCGGTGCATAGATACGGCAGGGCTTGGCGAGCCCTTCCGAATGCACGACCTCGCGGTGCAGGGCCTCTCCCATGCCGTAAAGCCGCTGGAACTCGTAAGGACGATTTCCGGCGATCGTCGAGACGGCGGCGATGGTGTGCGCGTTGTGCGTAGCGAATTGCGGATAGAGGCAGTCGGGCTGGGCGAGCAGCGCACGCGCAGCAGCAAGATAGGCCACGTCTGTGTTCATCTTGCGGGTGAACACGGGATAGCCTGCGAGCCCCTGTTTCTGCACCCATTCGATCTCGCTGTCCCAATAGGCGCCCTTGACGAGCCGCACCGGGATGCGCCGACCAGTCTGACGCGCCACGCCAGCAAGCCAGTCGATCAACGGCAGCGCGCGCTTGCTATAGGCCTGCACGGCAAGCCCGAACCCATTCCAACCGGCTAACGCTGGATCGGTGAGGAGAGACTCGGTCAGAGCAAGAGAAAGATCGAGTTTGTCGGCCTCTTCGGCGTCGATAGTGAGCGGCAGCCAAGCCTCGCGCATTGCGCCCGCAAGCTCGAAAAGCCGCGGCACGAGCTCGTCCTGCAACCGCGCCTCTTGCGACGGTTGATAACGTGGATGAAGCGCCGAGAGCTTCACCGAGAGTCCTGGGCGCCGTTGCAGCTCCTCTTCCGTCTGGCGCGCGGGATCCCGGGCCCAGGCTGCGATCGCCTCAATCGCCTCGCGGTAAAGCTCCGTGTAGCGTTCAGCGTCTTCCGCAGTGCGCGCAGACTCGCCCAGCATGTCGAAGGAGAAACGATAGCCTTGCTCTCTCTCCTCCTCGGCATTGGCAAGCGCCTCGTCGATGGTCTGTCCCAGCACGAATTGCCGGCCGAGAATGCGCATGGCCTGGCGAAGGGCCTGGCGGATCACCGGCTCACCGCTTCGCGCGATCAGGCGCTGGACGAGGCCCGCAGGATCGTCGCGGCTCGTTTCGCTCCAGTCGACGATGCGGCCTGTGAGCATCAGCCCCCAGGTCGAAGCATTGACAAGGAGCGAGTCGGAATGGCCGAGATGGCGCCCCCAGTCGCCAGAACCGATCGTCCCGGCAATAAGCCTATCGGCGGTCGCCGCGTCGGGGATACGCAGCAAAGCCTCAGCAAGGCAGAGCAGCAAGACCCCCTCCTCGCTCGAAAGTGCATATTCATGGAGGAAAGAGTCGATCCCGCCCTGCTCATGCCTCTCGTCGCGCGCAACTTTGACCAGGTCGCTGGCGAGAAGCTCGATGCGGCGGCGTTCTTCCTCGGAGAAGCGAGCTCGGGCGATCAGGCTTTCAACCAGAGGGCCTTCCTCGACAAGCAGAGCATCGCTGATCGCTTCCCGGCGTGGTAGCGCAGCTAGTGCGGCAATGTCGCGTTTGGGCTCGCCCATGGCCCAAGTTTAGTCCTTTGCCTCTCGCCCAACTATTGCACTCTTGTTATGGTCGCCGCCGTCCAAGGACCAGCCATGCCGTCTGGCCCCACCACTGTCCACACCGTCGCCGATTTGCGGACGCATCTCGCTCCGTGGCGCAAGGCGGCCAAGAGCATCGCGCTCGTGCCCACCATGGGCGCGCTCCATGCCGGGCATCTCTCCTTGGTGACTCTCGCCAAGAGCAAGGCAGACCGTGTCGTGGTCTCGATCTTCGTGAACCCGATACAGTTCGGGCCCCGCGAGGACTTCAACACATATCCCCGTGACGAGGCCGGCGATATCGAGAAGCTCGGCAAGGCTGGCGCCGACCTCGTGTTCATGCCTGATACCGCCGAAATGTATCCCGGGGGCTTCAGCACCAAAGTGAGCATCGGCGACTTGACCGAGGACCTTTGCGGGGCGAACCGGCCCAATCATTTCGACGGGGTCGCCACCGTGGTCACCAAGCTCCTGCTGCAATGCACGCCCGACATGGCAATCTTTGGCGAGAAGGACTATCAGCAGCTGCTTGTCATAAAGCACCTCGTGCGAGACCTCAACATCCCGGTCGAGATACTTGGCGGCGAGATCGTACGCGAGAATGACGGACTCGCGCTGTCGTCACGCAACGCTTATCTCTCACCCTCTGAGCGCGAGACTGCCCCCCTGTTGCATCAAACCATCTCGGAGGTTGCTGCGTCGCTGGCCCGAGGCGAAGGCGCCGATGCCGCCTGCGTTGCTGGCCGCTTTAAGCTCGAGGCGGCAGGTTTTCGCGTCGACTATGTCGCGGTGCGCGACCCCGACACGCTGAAGCCGCTGTCCGGCCCGGTGAAGCGCGCGCGAGTTCTCGCCGCAGCCTATCTCGGCAAGACGCGTCTGATCGACAACGTTCCGGTGCTGCCTACCAGTCGATGAGCCGGAGCTCGCGAAGCTCATCGCGCATACCGCGCGGCACGTCCTCAACGGCAGCATCGACCACGCCAGCGTCCTTGGGCGCATCGGCAACTTCCAGATAGCGCCAGCCCTGGAAGGCGCGGCGCGCATGGGCTCTCGTCGCCACCAGCTCCTTGTCGAGCACAATACCGCAACAAGCGGTCCCGTCGTCCTTCGCGTCGGGTCTGAGGTCGAGCACCCTCTGGCGCACGAGCACGAAGCCTTTGATCACCCAATAGAGCGAGCCGCCGTCGAGCACCTCATCGCGCCGTCGCGGCGTTTGCAGAGTGCGATGACAGAGCTCAGGCGTTTTGCGCGCACGCTTCAAGCGCTTGAGCCGCTCTGCCTGCCATATTGCGAGCTCCTCCACTGTGTCACAGCCAACGCAAAGCTTGATGAGATGCACCGTCATTGCCCGTTCAATGCGCCATGAACAGCGGGATCGTCGCTTCTTCGAGCATGGTCAGCGTGACCCCGCCCAGAATGAACTGCCGCCACTTCGAATGGTGAAAGGCGCCCATTACCACCATGTCGGCTTTGAGCTCCCTGGTCTTGCCCAGAAGGAGTTTGCCCGTATTGTCGCCGCCAAGCTTCAGGCGCACCACCTCTGAGGCAACACCGTGGCGCTTCAGATGCGCCACCATATCCTCCACGTGAGGCTCGCCATCCTCTCCAGGCTCTGCGGGCACGCCGACCAGGAGCACCACGCGGTCGGCCTGCTTGAGGAAAATCAGCGCGTCGTTGCAGGCGCGCGCAGCTTGCGGGCTGTCGTCCCACGCCACAACGACGGTGGCCGGCCGTACTATCGCCGCAGGCGCCGCCGGCACGATGATGACCGGGCGACCAGAAGCAAATAGGCATCGTTCGACCAGCGCATATTGGCCGATCAGCGGGTCACCGTGGCGCGGCTGACCGAGAACGGTGATATCGGCATGGCGGGCGCAACAGGCGAAGTCACGCGGGAATTCGTCGCTGACGCCCTGCATCAGTCTAATCTCGATGCTCACCCCTTGAGTCTCGCAGTGGGACTCGCAGGCGTGAAGCGCAATCTCGCCTTGCGACTTCACGCTTTGCAGCACTTCACTCATGTCGGCGAAGCCCGCGTCGACTCCATACAGAGGCAGGAGCGCCGTGGGGGCAAAGCCGACGCCGATGAGATGCGCCCCATGGTCCTTGGCAAGCGCCGCGGCGAACTCGATGCGCGGCTTTGTCGTCTCCGCGCCGTCGACATAAACGATAATGTCGTTAAGTTCCATGCGCCCTACTCTGCCCGATCATGGTCAA
>Ga0182035_10001714_pt1 | contig 11259 bp, 10 predicted proteins | sample flu12Cox44000170_FD_125969 | JGI IMG/M metagenome (GOLD analysis project Ga0182035, IMG submission 125969) | Lab enrichment of tropical soil microbial communities from Luquillo Experimental Forest, Puerto Rico - flux4day.12C.oxic.44.000.170 | ecosystem: Environmental > Terrestrial > Soil >...
ACTTACCGGCGAGAAAAGATCGCATTCGACAGTCGACCGGGATCGAGCGTGCTTGCCTACGCCCTGATTCCCGCGCACGCCAAAGCGCCTGCCTCGACGGTCATCTGCGTGCCAGGCCACGGCCGCGGCGTCGACGATATCGTCGGCATCGACGAGCAGGGGCGTGATCGGACGGACAGAAGCGGGTATCAGCACGACTTTGCTATTCAAGCGACGGAAGCTGGATTGGTCGCGCTGGCGATCGAGCCGATGGGATTCGGGTGCCGGCGCGATCCGGTCAACGCGCGGCAAGGGCTGTCACACAAGGCGTGCGAGCCGGTGGCGGGCAGCGCGCTGCTGGTCGGCCAGACGATGATCGGATGGCGCGTCTGGGACGTCATGCGGACGATTGACTACATCGCGACGCGACCCGAGCTGGACTCGAGCCGCGTCGGCTGCATGGGAATCTCAGGCGGCGGGACGGTCACGCTCTTTGCGACCGCACTCGAGCCGCGGATCCGCGCGGCGATGGTGAGCGGTTATCTCAACACTTTTCGGGACAGCATCGGCAGCCTTGCCCATTGCATCGACAACTACGTCCCCGGCGTCCTGAATTGGGCCGAGATGTATGACGTCGCCGGCCTGATTGCGCCGCGGCCGCTGTTCGTGGAATCGGGAGAGAAAGACAACATCTTTCCGATTCACGCGAGCATCGAGAGCTTCAGTAGAGTCCGCGAGATCTACAGCGTGTTCGGGGCGACTGACCTGATCGAACAAGAGGTGTTTCCCGATGAGCACTCGTTTTGGGGCAAACGGGGCGTTCCATTCCTGGCGCGAAGCCTGAATGCATGAAAGGCGCCGATCCTCAAATAACTCTTCCCCCCCCTCGGCGTGATTCGTGAGGGTTCCATAGGCGTCTCCGAAGCGCCAGGAACGTTGAGGCCTCAAGCTGCGATCGGACTGCCAAACAGCCCTTCACGGATCAGCTCGTCAACCGCGATCACAAACTGTCGGATGCTTGGGAGACGAAGTGTGAGGGTCGCGGACGGCAGCAGCCGTTCCGCCAATGCCACGAGCGCGACCGTCGCTCGTTGTTTGGGAGTCTTGTCGAGCAGCCACCACAACAGCACCGCGAGGTGGACGAGATACAGAAGCCGGCCGAGCGCCTCAGCCAACGGCGGCTTCGGCGCATCGCTCGATCCTGCAACCGCGTCCTCGAAGACCCGTTGAACACGCTGGCGGGAGAACGCAGTTCGAACGGCGAACACCCCGTCATCTGGGTCGCCGACGAGCACGGGAACCAGCGCGCGGAGTGCGACGCGGTGCGGCTGTAAAACGTGCAAGCTCGTCCGGAGCGCGAACATGAACCGGTCGCGCCACTTGCCCGGCCGCATGCTTGCCGCTTGATGCGCGTAGTCCGCGGAGAGTTCCTCGTAGAAGGCGATGATGACCGCCTGTTTGCTCGGGAAATACCGATAGAGCAGGCCGACACTGACACCTGCCTCTCCAGCGATATCTCGCAGGGTCGTGGCCTGGTACCCCCCTTCAGCGATCATCCGCATGGCCGTCGCGTACAGGCGGTCTCGGGCGGCAGTGCCCTGTGCCGTCCGGCCGGGCGGTCGGCCTCTCTTCCGCAGCTTGACATTTTCAGTGAACATGTTCATTAATATTAGAGCATGATTGATTCTCGAGTGCAACCAGGGGCACAGCCCGAAGGCGCTCACCTGGTCCTGTACGACGGCATGTGCGGCCTCTGCGACCGCCTCGTGCAATTCCTGCTGACACACGACCACCGCCGTGTCTTCAATTTCGCTTCGCTCCAGAGCGCGACCGGTCAGGCCATGCTCGAGCGGTACCGCCAGGATTCTCGCGATCTGACCTCGTTCTATGTTGTGGCGAACTATCGAACGCCGGATTCCCGTCTCTTCATGAGAAGTGACGCCGCGCTTTTCGTGGCAAGCGAACTCGCGTGGCTGTGGAAGGCGATGCGCCTCGTGCGCCTGGTACCGAAGGGAGTCCGTGACCGCGTGTACGACCTCGTGGCCCGAAATCGATATCGCGTCTTCGGCCGGTACGAACAGTGTCTGATGCCTCGTCCGGAGTTCCGAAGCCGATTCGTCGACTGAACGGAGGGGACCGTAACGGGAGGACATGATGTCCAACGCACCGAAGGAACCGAACGCGGCCCACCTTGTGAGCCTGGCGGACGAGAAGGCGGTTCAGGAGGTCGTCCGGACGACCATCCTCGATCTCTGGAAAGTCGTGAACACTCTCACGCGGCTCCGGCCGTCGAAGCGTGAGCGTTATCGCGTGACCATTTTCGGGTCGGCCCGCGCCCAGCCCGGAACGTTCGTGTACGAGGAAGTGAAACGTGCGGCGGTCGCCTTTGCATCGATGGGCTGCGACATCGTCACCGGCGGTGGCCCCGGCCTGATGCAAGCTGCCAACGAGGGCGCGCGCACCGCCGGCGCGACGGGTTCGATGGGTATCCGCGTGGACCTGCCGTTCGAGCAGGACGTGAATCCGTTTGTCGAGCAGGCCTTCGAGCACGAGACATTCTTCACGCGACTCCATCACTTTGTGATCATTTCCGACGCGTTCGTCGTGATGCCGGGTGGCATCGGTACGGTGCTCGAGACGCTCATGATCTGGCAACTGCTCCAGGTGCGGCACATGGACAACGTGCCGCTCCTCCTCGTGGGCAAAATGTGGAAGGGCCTTGTCGAGTGGGCCACAACGAGCATGCTCGACCCCAGGCTGGCACTCGCGAACCCGAAAGACATGCAGATTCCGCAGTGCCTCGAGACGGCGGATGAAGCCATCGCGGTCGTTCGCGATCTGCACGACAAGTGGCAAGCGCGGCAGTAAGCTCGACACATGTCGTGCGCGGATATCACTTGGGCAATCGCGATTGCCACAGTGCATTGTCCGCGACGACCTTGGAAACCACCGCGGCCCTGCAGCGCAGGCTTACCCGCGATGTCGCAGTGTTACTTGGGACGTGAGGCGTGATCTCGCAAGCGCGCCAAGAACTGGAGCGTGCTCGATCGGGAGTGGATCGGTCTCGGCTATTTCGATGGCTATATTGGTTCGGCGCTGGTGAGGTCAACGCGACTTCGGCATCGAACCGATCTTCCCGTCACCAATACGCAATGCCGTCAGGACCTTGGCCGACCGGCACTTTCGTGGTTACCGTCCAGGTGGATGTATCGATCACCTGCATTTCGTTTGCAGCCGTGCACGCGACGAACGCGCGGCGTCCATCCGGTGCAACGATCACGCCCCCAGGGTTGCCACCTACGGAAATGGTCGTGACCGGCTTCCGAGCGGCGACATCATAGACGGTGACATCGGAAGATCCGGCATTCGGAATGAAGACGGTTTTTCCGTTGGGGCTGAACGCGACTCGGATCGGTCCGGTCCCGGTCGACAGCGTCGCGACGACCTGATGCTTAGCCGCGTCGACGACGCTCACGGTATTGTCAGTGCGATTTGCCGCCCATACTTGCTTCCCGTCCGGAGACAGGGCCAAGCCCTCCACACCTTTGCCGGCCGGAATATTGGCGACAATCTTCATCGCGTTCACGTCAAACACCGACACCGTGGCCGAGGTGACGTTCGTGAAGTAAGCCCAGCGGCTGTCGGGACTGACAACGACCATATGCGTTCGTTCTTGATCCGTGTCGACTGCACGAGCGATCTCGTCTTTTCGTGCATCGATCACGATGATCTTTTTCTTGCCTTCGCTGGTCACGAACCCGTAGCGACCGTCGGGCGTGAACGCCACTCCGTGGGGAGTTCCGAAATCTGCCGAGGTCAGCGTCTTCAGCACCTTACGCGTCATCAAGTCGACCACCGAGACGGTGTTCTCGCCGGTGTTGGCGACGTACGCCTTCGATCCATTTGGCGAGACCGCCATCTCGTGGGGCGTTTTGCCCACCGCGACGGTCTGTTCTGATTTCATGGACGTCGTGTTCACGAACGAAATGCTGTCCCCCGCCTTGTTCAGCACCAAAACCACGTTCGGATCGGTCGCAAAAGTCAGGGCGCTGAAAAGCCATACGGCTAGAAAAGCCTTCATCGGGACCTCCTCTACAACTTTCCACCTACATCAACCTGCAAATCATTCGGGTTTGTCCCGCGTCGCAATACCAGAGAACGCCTTTGCCGTCGATGTCGAGACCGTGGGGTTCGGGATCAGTCGGCGACAACTGGATTTTGGCCAGCATCCGCCCATCCTTCGGATCGAGCTTGTAAATCGCACGGTCGTCGGAATTGATTACCCAGAGCGATCCGTTGTCCCAGGCGATTCCGTGGGTACGCGGCGTCGAGCCGGGAGCTGGAATGCTTCGGATGATGTCGCCCGTCTCCGGCTCAATCAAATAGACTCTTCCACCCGCCGGCACCGCCATCCAGTACTTGCCATCGACCCATTTCAGACCGTGCCCGCCCGACGGCGTGTCGGTCGCTGGATTCATTCTCCCGTAGTACCCGGAGCCGGGGGTCCGCCAGGACTTCAACGTCTTCCCCGTTTGCGGATCGACCTTTAACGTGACGGGCGGGTCCTTCGGGTCCTTCATCTTCGTGGACGTGATCCAAAGTGCTCCACTGCCAAAAGTGATGCCGCTACCGTGGATGGAATCCGTCATGATTTCCCTGATCACGGCGCCCGTCTCTGGCGTCACCAGGAATACTTTGTTGCCAGGCTGATCAACCTGATCGAGTATCCACAGGCCTTCCGACGTGAACTGAAGATCGTTCGGTTGCCTGCAGCCCGCCACCGTATAGAGCCTCTCGACGCGCTTCGTGATGAGCGGCACATTCTCCAGGGCGCGCGCCGGCGCGACACGGGTAGCGGCCACGGCAGGAACCGAGGCCACGGCAGTCAGAAAACGGCGACGCGAAATCTGATGACCGATCAACATCGTTCCTCCCTGAATGCGATCGCTATGATAGTGGCTCACATCGACGCATCAACGTGGATCCGTCCGTTAACGAGCACCCGGGCGAGCGGCACGGCGTAGACGGGCTTGGTCTCGGCGGCCGGTTTATAGCTGTCAATGCAAGGGAACATCGACGTCCAGGTCGCGGCGATTCCCGGTTCTGGAGAATCCCGTAGGCACCCTTGAAGCGCCAGGGCGAAGGCGTCTGTCTTCGTCCGTCGAGTTGGCTCCATTTCAACACGGATAGCCTCTGGCGGACAAGCGATGTGCGCCTGAAACCCTCGACGCCGTGCTCGCCGATCGACCATTCAATCTGCGCCAATGCGCCTGCCAGCGCCCTTCGAAATCAGGATCGGCCCATTGCGCATGATGGACGCAAGCAGCATGATGCGATCGAATAGGCCGATAATCGAATCCGCGGCAATCGGACCGGGGAGCGAGGAGACGGACTGCTTGAGGGTATTTGGAACTGTGATCGAGGGGGCGGCAATGAAGTCTTCAGAACTGATCTCGGTCTCGACATTCCGGTCAACGGCAGATGCCCAGATCGCCAAGGGCATTCTCGATGAATCTGGAATCGAATCCATCATCCGGTCCGACAACGCTGGCGGAATGTATCCGGCGATCGGCGGCGCGGACTTGTTAGTGAGAGCAGAAGACATTGAGAAAGCAACCAATGCGCTGCATAGACGCCATCACAGTCCGACCTTTCGGACAGAGGCGACGCGCTGAATCGCCTGATCGGTGAGGACGATCTCGTCGCAAGCGAAAAGCTGTAGGCCTATCGGACCGGGAGCCGTGTGTCGAGCGATCGGAGGCGTTCGGCGACGGCAGTCGCCATGACGTGAGCCGCCCGGGCGTTTGGGTGTCGGTCCCATGGAAGTCGCCAAGCAGAATCCATTTCCACACGTGCATACGGTAATCCTGTCTCGTCGAGAATTCGTCGTCGAAGCATCTCCTCCACGGGTTCTTCCCCGCCAAACTGTGGAACGAGGGTGAGCGGCGCGGCTCCGCGAGATTGCGCCAGTGCCGCTGTAGCCCTAAGAACGTCTCGCGTGATGCCGATCCCGCCCTCAACCGTTTCGCTTCGGCGATACGGTACAAGGAGCCCGGCAAGCGACAGCAGCCTGGCATGCTGTGTCGCTGGCTGCCAGACGAGTCCCGGGCCCAGGTGCGGTCGATCATCGTCGAGGTCACGGCCAAACAAGGCCGGCATGAAGAGCGAGACGACCGCGATTGGCTGATGAAAATGCGGCAATTCCCGCTCGAGGCGCAGGTACGCCTGGTCACTGCTGAAGCCGTGAACGGCAAGGTTGGCGCTCTGAACGTGCAGGATGGAGCCGACCTGCGCCGGTATACTCTCGTCCCACGCCAGTCCCTCGCCAAACATCATCGATTCGCCGATGAACACGACCGTTGGTCGCGTGGGATCGACTGGTTCATCGATTCGGCGAACGCGGTACGCGGCCGCATCGGTGGCGTATTCGATCGTGCGGCCACCCACGGCATTACGACCGATGCGAGACGGCACGAGCGTCCAGCCCAATCGCGAATCGGCTTGGCGGCGCGGTTCCTCTTCGGGCTGTAGCCACTCGCCCGGGTGCAGGCGCACCTGTCGAAGAACGAGCTCACTCGCACCGAGCGCTAAGAGTGCCGAGAGCGCGAGCGGCAACATTCGTAACAGCAAGCGTCTCGAGAGGCGCGACGCCAGTCGCGGCGCAGCGACGGCCACCAACCCACCAAGCGTTACCACCGACCAACGACCGACCACATACAAGAGAACGTACCAATGTCGCGGCAGAAAGAACGACGGAAGGACGTGCCGATCGAGCCAGCGCTGATCCGCGGCGATTGCAAGCCACACCAATGCTGCGCCGATCACAGTGATGCCGAGCACGCCGGGCACCCGGTTCGGAGTGGTGGCTGGCTTCACACCTCCGGTGGACCACCCAGTCCCCGTCGCTTCGGAACGCGAACCGATCACCGGCGCCGACCTATCGTGAAAAACAGGCCACCCTCATACCCCATTCGACGGATCCATCCGACTTGCGCGAGCCAGCCTTCAAGCCACCAGTTGTCAACTGCGGGATCGAACAAACCGTTCGAGTCGTCTTCGAGTACGGCACTGGGGTACGCCCGCGTGTATTCGACGCCGTTTTCCACGAACCAGCGCTGGACCTCCGCGAGCGTGTGGCAATGTTCCTCGGGATGTTGATACTGGTCGCGCCGCCATGCCTCACGACGCGCAGGTTCGTTCCAGCGGTCGCGCAACACAGGATCGAACGGTATCAACCGGAAGCCGGTCAACCGCGCGACGACGCGCCGCAGGCGAAGTGGAATGCGAGCCAACGTGTTGTAGAGACCGAGCACAATCATGCCGCCAGGCCGGGCGAGTGAGGCCAGCCGGACAAAGGATGCGCGGGGATCCGGTGTGTGGTGCAGTGTCCCGGAGCAATAGACGACGTCGAAGAAGTCCGTCCTCAAGGCCGGGCGCTGAAGATCGGTCTCGACGAATTGGACTCCGTCGAGACCGAAGCGTCGCGCGGCCGACGCGCCAAGCAGGAGCGCCGCTCGCGCGAGATCGGCGCCCACCACCACACGATTCGCATGCGCCAGATACAAACATATTTGACCAGTTCCGCATCCGATCTCGACCACGCGAGCGCCGGCGGGGATGGCCTGATCCAGCAACTGCACAAAGGTGCTGCGACCCGCCTTCATGCGCAGGGCCTGGAGGGTGTCACCTGGCGCATAGCCTGGAAACGGATTCGTCTCGTAGAAACGCCGAACGATCTCAGTTCGAGGATCACCGGGCAGGCGGAGGTTCGGGATTCCATCCGGCGCGCTGAATTGCGCGCCGCAGCCATGGCAAGACCAGTCAGCCATCAGCCTATTCGCACAGGCCGGACAGGCGAACACCTCGCTGATGGCGTCCATGCTCAGAAGACGGCGTAGATAAAGGGAGCCAGCGCTTCAATGGTGGTGGCCAGAATGAGCACCACGCCAAAAACGCAGAGGAACACCGCCAAGGGGATGAGCCAGCGTTTACCAGAATCGCTTCGCCACAGGCCGCCGACGAGATCCGCAATCGAGCCACCGGCCATGCCAATCATGAGGAGTCGTCGCCGTATGCCGCTTGACTTCTTGATCATGCGACCGCCTCCTTCAACGACTTCCCCGGGCCGGCGACTCGCTTCATGACGAGCGTCGGGCCCGCGACGAGCACGTCGATTCCGCAGCGTCGAAACGTCAAGTACCCCTCGAGCGCGTGATTTACGATCGGCTCGCCGGCGACATTGAATGATGTGTTGAGCAGAACTGGGACGCCAGTCCGGCGGCCGTACTCTTCGAGGAGCGCGTACAACCGCGGAGCCATGTCACGCTCGAGCACCTGCACTCGGGCAGAGCCGTCGACATGCGTGACCGCTGCGAGCCTCTCGCGCCATTCGGGCCGCACGGGAAACACGCCCGACATGAATCGAGCCAGCCGTGCTCCCCCGGCCGGCAGCTCGAAGAAGCGATCTGCCGACTCCATGGTCGTCACCGGTGCGAACGGCCGAAATTCTTCGCGGTGCTTGATGTCGCGATTGAGCCGGTCGCGAATGTCTCGGGCGTGCGGCGCCGCGAGAATGCTGCGATGGCCGAGGGCGCGCGGCCCGAACTCGGAGGCGCCGTCCATCCACCCGACGATCCGACCAGTTATCAGTTCGTCGGCGATCCGTTCGATGAGCGCACTTTCGTCAAGCTCCTCGACGGCTTGCCCATCCTCGCGAGCCGCATGGGCCAGTTCCCGCGCATCCACGGTGGGCCCCCAGAAGGCATGGTCCGGAACCTCGCGATCCGGCTGCTGAAAGTACAGGCGATCGGTGTACAGTGCCGCGCCCAGGGCACATCCGGCATCGCCCGGGGCCGATGGAACAAACACGCGCTCGAACCCGGACTCCGCCAGGATGCGCGCATTGGCGACGCCATTCAGGGCCACTCCGCCGCCAAAACACAGATCGGCCAAACCGGTTTCTCGATGCAGCCCGCGCGTGATGTCCACCAACGTTTCTTCAAGCACCTGCTGCACGCTCGCAGCGCAATCAGCGTAGCGCCGGCCTTCCGGGCTCTCTAGATCGATGGGGTCGTACGGATTGCGAGCAGGCCCAAACAAGTCGATGAATCGCGACGAATATGACTGCCGTGCCGTGGTGTGGTACTCGAAGTAATCGGGCACGATGACAAATGCGCCATCCGACGTCCGACGAATCAGTCTACGCACCTTATCGCTCATGGTCGCGCGACCATAGGCGGCCAGCCCCATGACCTTGTACTCGTCTTCGTTCACGGCGAACCCAAGATACGCGGTGAACGTCGAATACAACATCCCGAGCGAGTGCGGATATCTGATCTCCCGAAGAAGGGTGATGTCGGAACGGCCGTCGGGGCGACGCTCCCCGTGCCCAATCGTCAGCGTCGCCCATTCGCCCACACCGTCGGCGGTAAGGATTGCAGCCCGCCGTGTCGGCGCCGTAAAGAAGGCGACAGCTGCGTGCGCTGCATGGTGGTCGGTGAAGAACACCTTGTTTCCTGGCACACCGAGCTGCGATGAAATGATCCCGCGAATCCACACTTTCTCACCGAGCGAATTCTTGATGGCCTGTGGAAACGATCGCCACGAGTGCGGGAAGGCCCGCAACGCGCAGGTGAGAATTCGCTCGAACTTCAACATGCTGCGTTCGTAGAAAACAACCGCATCGAGATCGGACGGTGCCAGCGCCGCGCGCCCCAGACACCATTCGATGGCACCGATGGGGAACGAGCTGTCGTGCTTGTGCCGCGACAACCGCTCCTCCTGCACGGCACAAACCGGCACGCCATCGACGAGCAACGCTGCCGCCGAATCATGGTAGTGCGCGGAAATACCCAGTATCTTCATCGCTCAGTCTCACTCGTCGATCATCTCGCCCTTCATGCCCGTTCTGGATGCCGCAACGCAGCAGGAACGCGCAGCTCCCAGGCCAGGTTGCAAGGTACGCTGTGCGCTTAATCGATCGCCCCTGCTGAAGGCGTCGCACATAGCCCCCTTCTCGTCAGTACTGGCTGGTCGGCGATGCGTTGCGGCCGTGCACAATCCTCGTCCACCCGCCAACTTCGCGCCGCTCAGCCCGTTTCGCGAACCATGCAAACGGCGGAAGCAGGATGAAGTACTGCAGGAGAAGCATGCCGCTGCTCATGCTGCCCGCGAGCGCCGCGGCCACGCGTACGTACCGCTTCCAGAGGCGACTGCCGCGTGCCCGCCAGACCTGACGACGGTGTGAGTGCGGCGAGACTCGTGTCAGCTGGGTATAGGTGTAATTCATGTGAAACACTTCGTCGCGCAGGATCTCTTCGAAGATCTTACGAGTTGCAGGATCATCGTCGACGAGCTCGCGATAGATCGTGAAGCGCCCCGCTGCGGCCTTTTCCGCTACATGCAAGAACGCCAGCAGGCGATGATCGGGCTCTCCATCGATGCGCAAGTCATCGGGCCCATGGCCACCCGGCAGGGGCGTGCCGTTGAACAGACCGCTGCGAGCAGGGCGTTTCTGAGCCAGCGCGGCGCCGCGCCGACGGAACAGATCGCCGTGCCGCAGCTCGTCGATCGCGTGCTCAAGGTAGAGCCGCCTGAGGAGGGGATCCGGCGTGTTCTCAGCGGCGCGAAGAATATCGCGGCCACCGTCAGTTTCCACCTCGGCGAACGCCAACAGCTTGCGCAAGCGTCGATCGACGTTGCCCCACACCCAGCGATGCACCGGTCGCAACGCGCGGTCGATCGGCGAACTCCAGCCGGTCGCCATAATCGGGATCCGGCAAGCATAGTCCGTTCCAGCGATTACGACGCCGGTCGTAGTGTCGTATTCGTCCCGGCTCGATGAGGTTTACCGTTGATGAAAACGATCCAAAAGTCTGTAACTTTCAGGCGACGCGAGCCGCGGTTTGCGGATCACAGCTCAGCGGTCGATTGTGAACGACGCGCTTCACCCGAATCCAGCCACCGCACGATCGCCCGGATCGATGCCCGCCTCCTCCAGAGGCTTCTGATGAAAGCGCGACCAAACTAGCTTGCTTCGCCGCCGAGGATCCACACATGTGAGTCTGCCGGCTGCTTGCCCACGAGCCGCGCGACGACGCCAACAATCCCACCGAGGTCGACTTTCAAGACACAGTGGATCGCGAGCCGAGCCGCACCACTAGTCCTGATTCTCGCCTTGAATCTGTTGCGTCAGATAGCGTTCGTACCCGACCTGCTCAATCTGATGGAGCTGAGCTTCGAGGAAATCGACGTGTTCTTCTTCGTCCCTGAGAAGCCGCT
>Ga0182035_10001726_pt1 | contig 11212 bp, 9 predicted proteins | sample flu12Cox44000170_FD_125969 | JGI IMG/M metagenome (GOLD analysis project Ga0182035, IMG submission 125969) | Lab enrichment of tropical soil microbial communities from Luquillo Experimental Forest, Puerto Rico - flux4day.12C.oxic.44.000.170 | ecosystem: Environmental > Terrestrial > Soil >...
ACTTGATCCGCAGAGATGCCTTCGTGCCGCTAGTTGACTTCAGGGAGGTAGCTTCCCGAATCAGTGCGAAATTTCCGGCGTCCGCAAGCCATGAAACGAGAATGGTGAGAGCACGTAGATGCAGGACGTGAAGACACCGCAAGACTATGAGGAATTGATCCGTGTCATCCACGATCGCTACGATGACATGAGCAAGTCCTATCAAAAGATAGCCGTCTATCTGACCCAGAACCCGAATGATGTCGCGGTCCTATCGGTCAACGCCATCGCCGATCGCTGCGGCATCCATGCTTCAAGCTTCGTGCGCTTCGCGCAGTCGCTTGGCTACGAAGGCTTCAAGGAACTCCAGTTATTGTTTCAAAAGCGCTTGTCGACCGCCGCTCCTGGTTTCGAGGCGCGCATCAAGGCCCTGGAGCTGGAGTTGGGCGCCCGTGCGGATCGTAGCGAAGTTGGTTTCCTGCGCGACCTGGTGGTCCGTGACATTGCCTCTCTTCAGGACATGCTCACGGACATTTCGCCGAAAAATCTCTCGGACGCGGTGAGCTTCCTCGAAAGAGCCGACTCGGTTTTTCTGATCGGGCAATTGCGTTCGGCGCCCGTCGTCGAGTTCCTTCGCTACATATTGACCATGCTAGGCAAACGCTGCGTGCTGCTCGACGCAGGCGGCGGACTTGCTACGCATATCGCACGTACGGTCCGCAAGAAGGACGTGCTCGTGGCGGTGTCGTTCCGTTTCTACGCAAACGAGGTCGTCAACGTTGTGGAGGAAGCCGGACGCAACGGCATTCCCATCATTGCGATATCGGATAGCACGCTGTCTCCGCTCGCCAAGAGCGCCCGCGTTCTGTTCGCGGTTCCAGAGCATGAATACACGTTTTCGCGTTCGCTTGCCGCCCCTATGTGCCTTGCCCAGGCCTTGACGGTGGCGCTGGCAGCGAGACTACAGAAGAACGACGTCGATCCACGGATTCCAACGGTCACCAGTCAATAAAGCAATTCCACCTTCGTCATCCGGTGATGCGGGCCTCCTCAGAGGACCAGTCGTCGATCGGTTAGAGGGATGAATCGCACCATGTCTGGTGTTGGATGGCGGGCACGTGGGCGGGACGTGATGGACTGCGGTTGTCCGGTCAGGGCGGCTTTCTCAATTGCGACCAATACGCGCAAGTCCGCCAACCCCTCCTCGCCATCAGCCTCGGGCGGCGTTCCAGCTTTGATGCAATCTGAAAAGTATTCCACCTGCCCGCCAAAATGGTCGATCTGCGGAAACTGGGTTTCGCTGACCTCACCGTCACGTCGCAGGCGTAGTTTTGTGCCCGCCTCGAACATGAAGCCCGGGTCGAGCTCGATATCGCCCAACGTTCCGACAACCCGATAATTGTCGACGGCAGCGGCCCCGAAGCTGGCGACGAATTGCGCCAGACCGCCCGAAGGAAACCGCAGCAGAGCTGAGACGGACGCGTCCACCTCGCGAAAACGCGAATCATCGTTCGGTCGGTGCACCATTGCCATGGCCTCAATCGGCTCTTCTGCAAAGATGTGACGAGCCGCATTGACGCAATAGACCCCGACGTCCTGGAGTGGTCCGCCCCAACTCGTAGCTTTCAGTCTGTGGTTCCCTAGCGCTGCTTGGAAACTGAAAGCCGATTGGAAGAAAACCGGTCGGCCAATCGCGTTGTTGCGGATATGTTCGAGGACAGCGACGGTTCCCGGTTCGTTGTGGAGCCTGTACGCGGTCATCACAAACACGCCGGCTTCGCGCGCCGAGGCGATCATGGCGAGTGCATCTTGTTCGTTGGCGGCCAGTGGCTTCTCGACCAGGACGTGCTTGCCGGCCCGAGCCGCCCGAACAGCGAAGTCCGCATGCAAATGGTTGGGCAGAGCAATGTATACCGCGTCGACTTCAGCGCTTCTCAAAAGGGCATCGTATCCGTCGTACCCGACGATCCGATCAACGCCATAGAAATCCGCCAACCGCGCGGCCTTCTCCGAATCACCGGTCACGATCGCGGTAACCTTTGAGTTTGCGGACTGTCCGACCCCTGGCAAGAAGGCTTGTTGCGAAATCCAGCCCGCGCCGACAACTGCATAGTTGATCATCATTTGCTCTCCGAGGATTCGCGTCGGATCGCATGAGAGGCTGGTCAAATTCCCACTAGCCTCGTTGCTATCCGTTAGTCATACAGCGGGGGACGTGGTCCGTATTTCAGGGTTGTCACACCATTTCCTGCAAGAGCCTCGGCGACTTGCTCCGCGACGGCTGAGGCGACATAGCCGTCCCATGCGCTCGCTCCGACCGAAGCTCCGTCTTTCACGGCGCTGACCCAATCAGCCATCTGCCTGCGGTACGCCTCTTCGAACCTCGGCACCCAATTGTCCGGATACGAATGACCACCAACTCTGTCTCTATTCAACAGCGTCAGCGATGCCGGAAGGAGCGATATTGTGCCTTGCCGACCGACCAGTTCAACGTGGACGTGATAGCCATAACTGGCGTTCACGAAAACCTCAGTCGAAACAATCTCGTCTTTGTCGGTTTTCATCGTGATCATGAGAGGCTCGCCGCCGGGACCCGTCTCGACGCGCGCAAAAACCATCTCCGATCCCAGAAGCCAACGGCTAATGTCGATCTCGTGGACGAACGAGTTCGTGACAGCCATCGGACCGGTGAACCACTCCGGCGCGCGGGCGTTTCGGTGCACGTTGTGCAGCAACACGGCTCCGCCCAAGCCGCCGGCGTCCTTGACGCGCTTGATCTCACGATAGCCGGGGTCAAACCGGCGCATGTATCCGACCTGGATGAACCTGCGACCCAAGGCGACTTCCGCCTGCACGACGTTTAGGGCATCCGCTGCTGAAGATGCCAAGGGCTTTTCGCAGAGAACCGGTTTCCCCGCCGCGATGCAGGCGAGCGTTAGCGGAGCATGTGTGGCATCGGGAGACGCGATCACTATCGCGTCGATCTGATCCGACGCGATTAACGAATGAGGATCCGAAAAGACGGCTGCTCCAGAGGCAACTGCCTGCGCCCGAGCGGCGTTGGCATCAAAGATCCCCTCGAGATGAGCACCGGGAGTCTCGTGTCGGAGTATCCGAGCATGCTCGGCGCCCATTACACCTGTCCCGATGACTCCTATCCCGATGCTCATTTCACCTCCACTCCCAACCTCGCGCCAAAGTGACCCGCCAAGCCAGTGCGAGCCCTGAATCCTTCTTCGAGTACGGCGACATCCGGGCCGCGCGGTTCATTGCACGACTTCGTATCCGGCCGACGCCATCAAACGCATCAGTTCCACGTGTCCCTTCTTGGCCATTTCCAACGGCGGACTGATTTTCGGATCCTGCTCCGCTTCGACGACGAACCACCCTTCGTAACCGTAGGCCGCGAGGCGGGCGATGATCGCAGCAAAGTCGAGCGAGCCATCGCCCGGCACGGTGAACACCCCCTTCACCACCGCGTCGAGGAAGCTCTCCCGTTCCCGGTCGAGCTTGTCGATGACGCTGCTGCGAACGTCTTTGGTGTGCACGTGACTGATGCGGGAATGATGCTTGTCGATGACACGCAAGACGTTGCCGCCGGCAAACGCCATGTGACCGGCATCGAACAACAGCGGTAACGCGTCGCCAGAATTCGCCATGAGCAGGTCGAGTTCAGCTTCGGTCTCGATCGCCGCAGCCATGTGGTGATGGTAGGTGATCGGCATTCCCTGCCCGGCACACCATTCCGCGAAAACCGTCATCTTACGCCCATAGGCCTTGATCTCCTCCTCCGAAAGCTTGGGTTTGGTATCGAGCGGCGCGGAGCGAATACCCTGGATCGAGCGCGCAGTTTCGCCGTAGACGATGCAGGGCGCCTTGGCCGCAATGAAGAAGTCCATCTGGGCGCGAATGCGGTCCTTTTCCCGTTCGATATCACCGTCGAGCAGAAGGCCGGAGAACCAGCCGCCGCAGACGGAAATGCCAAATCCGGCGAGTATCGGCCCGAGCTCCTCCATGTTCATGGGGAAGCGCCGTCCGGTCTCCATTCCCGTAAAACCAGCGACGCTCGCTTGGCGTAAGCACTCCTCCAGACTCACGTCATCAGACAGTTCGGCAAGATCGTCGTTCCACCAGGCAATGGGGGCAATTCCAAGCTTCGCTTTCATGGCTCATCACACTCCGATGCGCTGCTTCGCGCGGATCTCGTCCTGCTGCTTGCGCGCGCTCCGAACCGAGTCGCGCGAAGATACTTGGGGTACGCCTACGTCCCAGTCGGCGTCGCCAGGAACCCACGAATACGCGTCCGAGACGATCGAAAGCACAGTGGTGCGGTCGTTGCCTTTGGCCCATTCGAGCGCCGCAACAAGGTCGGTAAGGCTTTCGCAATGCCGTGCAGCCGCCCCCATGGACTCGGCGTGCTTGGCAAAGTCGACGCGAAGAGGATTTTCGCGATTCTGAACGCGACAATCGCTCAACAAATTGTTGAAACCCGGTACGCCCTTGGCTTGCTGCAACCGGTTGATCACCGCGAACCCGCCATTGTCACAGACCACAACGATCATCTTGTGACCGCTCAGAACTGTCGAGTAGATGTCCGAGTTCATCATCAAATAGGTGCCGTCGCCGACCATGACGATCGGCGTGCCGCCGAGCCCGCCGGGCCCGGAATTGGCCATCGCGTGGCCCCAACCGGCCGCAACCTCGTAGCCCATGCAGGAGAAGCCGAACTCGAGGTCAAAGGTGTTTGGCGCCTTGACGCGCCAGCCTTTTGCCACTTCGCCAGGCAGGCCGCCGGCGGCTGAAATCAGGGTGTCTCTGTCGCCCGCGGACGCGTTCACAGCTTGGACCACCTGCGCGTAGGTCGGCACCGGAGCATTGCTAGGGGCCTGTAATGACTCGAGCAACGCATCCCATTCCCTAAAGAGCATCTGAGCACGCGCCATGTGGGCGGGGTCGACGCGCCACGCGCCGAGCTCCGCATCGAGCTCCGTAACCGTCTCCAGCGCGTCGCCCACCACCGCCAGCGCGCGATGCTTCACCGCATCGAACCTCGCAGCGTTGATCGAGATGAAGCGTGTGTCCGAGCTGAAGGCGGTCCATGAGCCCGTCGTGAAATCCTGAAGGCGCGTACCCACCGCAAGGATAACATCGGCTTCAGCTGCGAGCGCATTCGCTGAGGTTGAGCCGATAATTCCGATCGGCCCCGCATGGGCCGGGTGATAGTGGGTCACCGCGCCCTTGCCGGCGATCGTCTCCACAATGGGAATTCCCCGCTTGACCGCAAAATCCGCGACGACATTTCCCGCTAGCGAGTAGCGCACGCCGCCGCCAGAGATGAGGATCGGCTTCTTCGCGGTCTTGAGCAGCGCGGCTGCTTCCGCGAGCTTCCGACGGTCGGGGCGCGGACGCGGGATGGCCCAGGTTCGAGGCTCGAAGAAAACCTCGGGGTAGTCGAAGGCCACCTCCTGGGTGTCCTGTGGCAGCGCGAGAAAGGCCGGGCCGCAGTCGGCCAGATCAAGCATGGCGGCCGCCGCCTGCGGAAGCGAAGAAATGATCTGTGCCGGATGGGTGATCCGGTCCCAGTAACGTGAGACCGCCTTGAAAGCGTCGTTCACGGTGACGGTTGGGTCGCCAAAATGCTCGACCTGCTGGAGAACCGGGTCCGGCAGCCGGTTGGTGAACGTATCGCCTGCTATGAGAAGGACCGGCAGGCGGTTTGCATGAGCTGTTCCCGCCGCCGTCACCATGTTCAGAGCTCCGGGTCCAATAGACGACGTCACTACCATGATTTGCCGCCGAAGCTTGGCCTTGGCGAAACCAATGGCTGCCAACGCCATCGACTGCTCGTTCTGTCCGCGCCATGTCGGCAGACGATCCTGCACCGCCTCTAGGGCCTCGGACAGGCAGGTCACGTTCCCATGACCAAAAATGCCAAAGACACCGGCGAACAGGGGCGAACGAACACCGTCGATTTCGGTGAACTGTTGAGTCAGCCATCGCACCAGGGCCTGGGCCATGGTGAGTCGGATTGTGGCACCGGTCATGTGGTCTCCTCCCTCGACGGTTTGCGAGCAAACATAACCTCTTGCATTAAATATTGACAATATGATCTTTCCGCAACAATAATTGCTAACCACGACAGCGTCAGCCCCATCCATAGAGTCCGTCAGACTGGCGTTGCGGCCGTCGACGACAATCTCTTCCATTCTGAACGTGCTCGATTTCTCCGCGAGTCACCTCAACTGCGACCTCATCGTGAATAAGGATTCTCACATGACTAAACCGAAGCTTCGCATCGGCCTCATCGGTAGCGGCTTCATGGGGAAGGCTCACGCTTTCGGTTACTCCATCGCGGCGCGTGTCTTTGACCTTCCCTTCGAGTTGGAGCTGCATACGATCGCGGAAATTAGCAACGATACGGCCGCCAAAGCCGCCTCGTCCCTAGGCTTCGCGCGCGCGACCTCGGATTGGCGCTCGCTCGTGGCGGACCCCAGCATCGACGTGGTAAACATCACCGCGCCCAACGCGCTCCACAAGGAAATGGCCTTGGCCGCCATTGCTAGGAGTAAACATGTCTATTGCGAAAAGCCGCTGGCGCCGCTTGCGATAGACTCCCGCGAAATGGCGGAGGCTGCTGAAGCGGCAGGAGTAAAGACGCAGGTCGGTTTCAACTACCTCTGCAACCCCATGCTGGGCTTCGCGCGCCAGATGATCGCGGCCGGAGAGCTTGGCGAGATACGCGGCTACCGCGGTGTCCACGCCGAAGACTACATGGCAGACAGTGCTGGGCCGTTCACCTTTCGGCATGACCCGGCGGGCGGCGGCGCACTAGTTGACATTGGCAGCCACGCATTGGCCACGGCCGAATTCCTGTTGGGTCCAGCGGCTGGACCGATCACCCGGGTCCTGGGCGATTGCGTCACGATAATCAAGGAACGTCCGGATGGCAGAGGCGGCCGGAGGCGCGTCGAAGTCGACGATGTCGGCCGGGCGTTCGTCCGTTTCTCGAACGGCGCCTCCGGCTCGATCGAAGCGAATTGGATTGCGACAGGGCGGAAGATGCAACACGACTTCGAAGTTTATGGAACTAGAGGCGCCCTCGCCTTCAGCCAGGAACGATTCAATGAGTTGCATTTCTTCTCGGCCGATGACCGCCCTGGCCGTCAGGGATTCCGCCGGATCGAGGCAGGCCCGGATCATCGGCCATACGGCCTGTTCTGCGTTGCGCCTGGCCACCAGCTTGGCTTCAACGACCTGAAGGCGATCGAAGCCGCGGGATACCTTGACGCCATCGCTGGGCGTCGACCGGAGCCATTCAACTTCCACGCTGGCCTGCGCATCCAAACGCTCGTCGAGACTATTCACGCCTCAAGTCACGCTGGAACGTGGAAAGACGTTCCTTGAGAGATTCGTCGTTTGAAAATCGTCAAGTGGGACGACACGTAACCCAATGTGTAACCACCGAAGCAGCAGCGTCGTCGAGATCAGACAGCTGCAATTCGCGCGGGGCTATCCAGGTTATGTGTGGTGCCACCGGCTCGCTGCCGACCATATCGCGGCTCTGTTTGCAGCCTGGGAAAGGGCCGATTTATTTCACCTGATCGTTCGGTACGAAGGCTGCTGCAGCCGGCTCGTCGCCCTTCGAGGTCGCTGCGCCGCCGGGGATTCTTGCCTCGCGCAGGACGGCTCCGGCGCGTCCTGACGAACTCTTGGCAGGTTCCGCCGCTAGTATTCTCGCCGGAGGATGCTAAGCTGCTGCTCGCTACCTGGATGAGTGCCGACAGCCTGATCGAGCTGACCCGCAACGTCAGCGCGCCGTTTGTTGCATTGTCGAGCACGTTTCCCGAAGAAAAAAACACCGCGCATGGCGAGTGGCAAAGAAAGTTTCGATGACCGAGTCCGACATTCACAGTTGCCGATGGTCTTCGTGGGCTGATCTGGTCCCGGATGTAGCGCTCAGGCACCGTCGCAAAGTCGACGCCACATCTTCTGGAAATCCGGGCTAATGATAATCCCAACTCGATGCTCATCAAAGAGACGGGAGGAAGACATGGAATGCGGCGTGGTCGCGGCCGTGCCAGCTTTGGTGCGCTTTTCCGGCATTCAGAAGACCTACGACGGCGAGCACCTGGTAGTGAAGAACCTCGACCTCGACATCAGGAAGGGCGAGTTCATCACCTTGCTTGGCCCGTCGGGCTCGGGCAAGACGACCACGCTGATGATGCTGGCGGGCTTCGAGATTCCGACCCGTGGCGACATCTACCTGGCCGACCGGCCGATCAAGAACATGCCGCCGCACAAGCGCGACATCGGCATGGTGTTCCAGAACTATGCTCTGTTTCCGCACCTGACGATCGAGGAGAATGTCGCCTTCCCGCTGTCCGTTCGCAAGATCAGCAAGGCGGAAAAGCAGGAGCGCGTGCGGGCGGCGCTGCGGATGATCAAGATGGAAGCCCTGGCGCACCGGCGGCCGGGGCAAACTGTCGGGCGGCCAGCAGCAGCGCGTGGCGCTGGCCCGCGCGCTGGTGTTCAACCCGCAGCTCGTGTTGATGGACGAGCCGCTCGGCGCCCTAGACAAGCGCCTGCGGGAGCAGATGCAACTGGAGATCAAGCAACTGCACGAGACGATGGGCATCACCATCCTCTACGTCACCCACGATCAGAGCGAGGCCCTTACTATGTCGGACCGCATCGCCGTGTTCAACGATGGCATCGTCCAGCAGATCGACAGACCCGACGCGCTGTACGAGCATCCGGTGAATAGCTTCGTCGCCAACTTCGTCGGCGAGAACAATGTGCTGACCGGCACCGTCGAGACGATCGGGCAGGGATATTGCCGCGTTGTGCTGGTCGCCGGCGGCTCCGTCATGGCCCGCGCGGTCAACGTTGCCTGCCCAGGCGCCGCCACCTCCCTGTCGGTGCGGCCGGAGCGGATCTCCATCGTAACAGACGGAGCCGCCTGCGAGGGACCGAACCGCCTGCCGGCCGTGGTGCAAAGCACCATTTACCTCGGCGACCACGCGCTGGCCGTGCTCCAGGCCGCCGACAACGGGGAGTTCATGGTCAAGCTTCAGCCGGGCGCGCACGGAGACCTGAGCCATGGCCAACGCGTGTCCATCACTTTCCGCCCCGAGGACTGCCTGGCGCTTGACCCCGTGTAATCGAACCCACTGGCTCAAGCGATCGAGCCGGACACATCACCAAGACGTAAAACTCACATCGAGAAGGAATGAAGACGATGCTGAAGCTCAACGTAGCCCCGGGATTCGCCGCGGCGTTCATCGCCAGCATTGCGCTCGCCGCATCCGCGCAGGCGCGTGACCTCACGGTCGTGTCGTGGGGCGGCGCTTATCAGGATGCCCAGAAGAAAGTCTATTTCGAGCCGTTCAAGAAGGCCGCCGGCGTTCCCATGAACGACGAGTCCTGGGACGGCGGCATCGGCGTGCTGCGCGCCAAGGTGCAGGGCGGTGCGGCCACTTGGGACGTCGTCCAGGTCGAGAGCGAGGAACTGGCGGTCGGCTGCGAGGAAGGTCTGTTCGAAAAGATCGACTACTCCAAGATCGGCGGCGAGGCCGCCTATCTGCCGCCGTCGGTCAATCCCTGCGGCGTCGGCGCCATCGTGTACGATTTCGTTCTCGGCTACGACAAGGACAAGCTGAAGGACGCCCCCACGGTCTGGGCCGATTTCTTCGACCCCAAGAAGTATCCGGGCAAGCGCAGCCTCCGTCAGGGTCCGAAGACCACGCTGGAGATCGCCCTCATTGCCGACGGCGTCCCGCCGAAGGACGTCTACAAGGTGCTCGCCACCGACGAAGGGATTGAGCGCGCCTTCAAGAAACTCGACACCATCAAGAGCGACATTGTCTGGTGGAAGGCCGGAGCCCAGCCGCCGCAGCTGCTTGCGTCCGGCGAGGTGGCGATGACTTCGGTCTACAACGGCCGCATCGACACCGCAAACAAGAACGAGAAGAAGAACTTCGGCATGGTGTGGAACGGCGCGCTCTATACCCTCGACAGCTGGGTCATCCTGAAGGGTAGCCCGAACAACGACGCCGCCTACAAGTTCCTGGACTTCGCAGGCAAGGCGGAGAACCAGTCCAAGCTGTCGGAGAATATCGCCTACGGCACTTCGAACAAGGGCGCAGCAGCCCTCCTGCAGCCGGCCGTTCTGAAAGATCTTCCGACAGCGCCGGACAACATGCAGAACGCGGTGGAGATCAACGTTGCCTTCTGGCTGGAAAACATCGACCGTCTGACCGAGCGCTTCAACAAGTGGGCGGCGAAATAGCGAGCAGCCAAGTCGACGAAGGGACATGGGCGATACCTTGATCGCCCGTGTTCCGTCTCGCGACGTCTGGAGCACTGGGGTTCTCAGGCAAGAGGCTCGACCAATGACAGCTGCGTTCGGGACCGACGCCGATGCACCGACCGAGCTGCCGCTCAAGCGCCGCCTGAAACGAGCGGAACGGGCGCGCCAGATCAAGGCATTGGTGCTGGTCCTGCCGCTTCTCCTTTTTCTCCTTTTCACCTTCGCAGGACCAATTGTCGGCATGCTCTGGCGCGCGGTCGATGACTGGGAGGTACGTCAGGTCCTGCCCCAAACCGTGGCGGCGCTCGCCGGCTGGGACGGCAAGGACGTGCCCGACGAAAGGGCCTACGCGGCGCTGGCGAACGACATCCTGGCGGCGCGCGCCTCCGGCACTATTGCCATCGCGGCCAAGCGGCTGAACTACACACTCAACGGCTTCCGTACGATCCTGGCCAGCACCGCACGCAAGCTGCAATCCGCACCTCAGACCGGTACGGCCAAGGAGACGCTGGGCAACATCAATCGGGCCTGGCGCGAGCGCTCCACCTGGGCGACGATCAAGGGTGCCAGCGGCCCAATGACCAGTTTCTACCTGTTGGCGGCGCTCGACCTCACCCGGAACGTGGACGGCGCAATCGTCGCGTCCCCGCCGGATCAAGCCATCTATCGCGACGTATTCGCCCGCACTTTCACCATCAGCTTCGGCGTCACGGCGCTCTGCCTGATCCTGGGCTTCCCGGTGGCGTTTCTGCTGGCAACGCTGCCACCCGGCCGGTCAAATCTGCTGATGATCTTCGTGCTGCTGCCGTTCTGGACCTCGCTTCTGGTCCGCACCTGCGCGTGGATCGTGCTGTTGCAGAGCAACGGCGTGGTGAACGACAGCTTGCGGTGGCTTGGCATCATCGACGAACCGCTGCGCCTGAT
>Ga0182035_10001727_pt1 | contig 11211 bp, 5 predicted proteins | sample flu12Cox44000170_FD_125969 | JGI IMG/M metagenome (GOLD analysis project Ga0182035, IMG submission 125969) | Lab enrichment of tropical soil microbial communities from Luquillo Experimental Forest, Puerto Rico - flux4day.12C.oxic.44.000.170 | ecosystem: Environmental > Terrestrial > Soil >...
ACGCCGTGCGTGTGTTCATGTCGCCGACCAAGCATCTCGTGGAGGCGTCTCCGACCTACGGCAATTGCTCGGGTCAGGCGCGGCAGCTCGGCTGGACCATCAAGACGGCGCCGGTCGCCGAAAGAACGCTGAAGACCGATCTGAGCGCGCTCCTTCCGCTCGTCAAGGGGGCAGGGCTCGTCTATCTTTGCAACCCGAACAACCCGACCGGCACGATTAACAGCTCGCAGCAGATCTCCGAGTTCGTCGCTGAGGTGCGTAAGACGTCGCCGGCGACGGCGGTGCTCATCGACGAGGCCTACTGCGACTACGTCACCGACAAGTCGTTCGCCTCGGCTATCCCGCTCGCCCTCGCGACGCCGAACGTCATCATCACGCGCACGTTCTCAAAGGCGTACGGGATGGCGGGTGTCCGCATCGGTTACGCACTCGGGTCGGCGGAGACGATCAGGAAGATGGCGCGGTATCGGATGCCGTACAACGTCAACACCTTCGGCGTGGCGGCGGCCATTGCGTCGCTGAAAGACCCGCAGCACATCAAAGAGGAAGTCGCCCGCAACACCGGTGTCCGTGACTTCACGACCAAGGTCTTCGCGGATCTCGGCTTCCAATCTACCGATTCGCAGACCAACTTCATCTTCACCGACATCGGCAAGACGATGACCGCTGCGGGATTCCGGGACGCGTGCGCCAAGCACGGTGTCATGGTGGGCCGTGACTTCCCGCCGCTCGAGAAGCAGTGGGCGCGCATCTCCATCGGCACGATGGATGAGATGCAGAAGGCCGCGGACGTGTTCAAGCAGGTGCTCCGGTCGACGTCGACCGCGGCGGGACTGTAGGAGGAGCTGAACCATGTCGCTGTCACGACGTAGATTCGTCCAGACCGTCGGTATTGGAGCTGGCGCCGCGCTCACCAGCAGCATCTGGGGCCGCGGCCGGGAAAACAGCCTCTGGTCAGCCTTCGAGCCCGATCTGCAGGCCGTGGAACGGGGCGTCATCTGCATTGCCAGCAACGAGAATCCGGTGGGACCGGGCAAAGTGGTCCTCGACTCGTTGAGGAGCCTGCTCGAGGGGGGCGCCAAGCCGGGTCGTTATTCGAACCAGAACGTCGAGCTGCAGGACGCCGTCGCCCGCAAATTTGCCAAGCAGAACGTCAAGCGCGACAACATCCTGTTGAGCGAGGGGTCAACCGAGATCCTCCGCGCCGCAACGCAGACGTACACGTCGAAGACGAAGGCGCTCGTCGGCACGATTCCGACCTATGAAGAGTGCGCGGGCTACGCGGAGTTGATCGGAAACCCGGTGAAAGGCGTGAAGCTCAACTCCGAGTTCAAGATCGATCTCGACGCGATGCTGGCGACCGCAAAAGGCGCGGGTCTCGTGTTCTACTGCAACCCGAACAATCCGACGTCGACCTACGTGGGCGCCAAGGCCACGCGTGACTTCATCGCGAAGCTCAACTCGACCTCCCCGGAGACGACGATTCTGATCGACGAGGCGTACTTCGACTACGTCACTGACCCGGATCACGACACGCACGCTGCTATTGCCGTCGAGAACCCCCGGGTCATCGTGGCGCGCACGTTCTCGAAGGCGTACGGGATGGCGGGCCTGAGACAGGGATACGCGATCGCGCATCCGGAGACGATCAAGAAGATGCGCGAGTGGACGGCAGCCTCCGGCACGGGCTCGCTCAACGTCTTCGGCCTGGCCGCCGCAACGGCGACCCTCGCGCAGGATGCCGACGGCGGCTTCACGAAGAACGAGCGCGCGCGCAACAAGGCCGTCCGCGACTTCTCGATGAAATGGTTCGCCGACCGCGGGATGAAGCCGAACGACTGCCAGGCCAACTTCATGTTCGTCAACATCGGCGTGCCCGCGAAGGAGTTCCGCGAGGCGTGCCGCGCCAAGAACGTGCTCGTGGCGCGCGATTTCCCGCCGTTCGAGAAGACGATGGCGCGCATCTCGCTCGGCACGATGGAAGAGATGCAGAAAGCGGTGACAGTCTTCGGAGAAGTGCTGGGCAAGAAGTCAACGTCGGCGGCCGCCTAGTGGTCGCGGCGGGGAGCGTGCAAAGAGGAACGGGCGCCGGTCTGCGAGAAGCGGGCCGGCGCTTTGTGCGTTAGAGGCATACCGACACTCGGACCACAGAGGCACCAAGTCACAAAGAGACAGAGAACTCAAAGGCAGAAGAATATGCAGAAGACATTCAAACGGTGCGCGCCGGCCGTCGTGGCGCTCGCGCTCGGTGCGGTTTACATGACTGCTCGCCCGCAAGGGCAGGGAATGGGGTTGCCGAGCACGAAGAACGGCGACTGGGTCGCCTATACGTCGGATATCCGAGGGACGAAGTATTCACCGCTCGACCAGATCAACGCCTCGAACTTCAACAAGCTCGAGGTGGCGTGGCGCTTCAAGACCGACAACCTCGGGACGCGCCCGGAGTTCAAGCTCGAAGGCACGCCGCTGGCCGTCCACGGCGTTCTGTATACGACGGCAGGCACGCGGCGGTCCGTGATCGCGCTCGACGGGAAGACGGGGGAGCTCATCTGGTCGCACAGCTACCGCGAGGGGCAGCGCGCCGCGATTGCTCCACGCCAGCTGTCCGGCCGCGGCGTCGCGTACTGGACCGATGGCAAGAACGACGAGCGCGTCATCTATATGACGACTGGTTACCGGCTCATCGAGCTGAACGCGAAGAACGGGTCGATGATCCAGTCCTTTGGCGAGAGCGGCGTCGTCGACCTCAAGAAGGGCGCCGTTGTCGGCAAAGGCCAGCAGATCGATCTGGAGAGCGGCGAAATCGGCATCCACTCCACGCCGCTCGTTGTCAAAGACGTCGTGATCGTCGGGTCGTCGTTCAAAGAGGGCATGACGGTCAAGACCCACAACAACACGAAGGGACTGGTCCGCGCCTTCGACGTCAGGACCGGCAAGCTGCTCTGGACCTTCAACACGATTCCCCGGCCAGGTGAGTTCGGCAACGACACGTGGGAAAACGAATCGTGGGCCATCAACGGCAATACCGGCGTGTGGACGCAGATGACGGCAGACGAAGAAGCAGGGCTCGTGTACCTGCCTGTCGAAGATCCTACGTCGGACTTCTACGGCGGGCACCGGCCAGGAAACAACCTGTTCGGCGACAGTCTCGTCTGCGTGGATGTGAAAACGGGCCAGCGAAGGTGGCATTTCCAGGTCGCGCACCATCCGATCTGGGACTACGACCTGTCGTCCGCGCCGATCCTAATGGACATTACCGTCAACGGCAAGCCGGTCAAAGCCGTCGCGTTGCCGAGCAAAGAAGCCTTCCTGTACGTCTTCGACCGCATCACCGGCCAGCCCGTCTGGCCGATCGAGGAGCGGCCGGTTCCGCAGTCGGACGTGCCGGGCGAGAAGACGTCGCCGACGCAGCCGTTCCCGACCAAGCCGCCGGCCTACGCGCGGCAATCGATCAGCCTCGACGATCTGATCGATTTCACGCCGGACCTCAATGCGGAGGCGAAGCGGATCGTGTCCCGGTACAAGCTGGGTCCGATGTTCCTGCCCGGCGTCGTGAGCAAGGTTGAAGGGCCGCTTGCGGCGCTGACCATCGGGACGACGGCCGGCGGGACGAACTGGCCCGGCGCGGGCGGGGATCCCGAGACCCATATCGTCTACGCGCAAGCCAGCAATCATTCAGTCGCGCCAATCGGTCTGGTCGAGCCGCCGCCCAACTTCTCCGATATCCGCTATGTGGCCGGCACCGCAGGACAGCCCTTTGTCGAGCGCGAGGGACCGGGGTTCGGGAGCGCGGCGGATGCTCCGCAGCGGCCCGGACGCGGCGGGGAAGGCGGTCGAGGGGCGGCACCGGCGGGTGCGGCGGCGGGGGCGGCGGGAGGAGCTCCGGCACGTGGAGCAGCTGCAGGCGGGGCGGCGCAGCCTCCAAGTCCGCCACAGGGAGGCGGGGGCGGCTTGACGGTCCAGGGTCTGCCTCTGCTCAAGCCGCCGTACGGGTTGCTGAACGCGATCGACCTCGACAAAGGCGAGATCAAGTGGCAGGTGCCGCACGGCGACACGCCGGACGCAGTGCGCAACAGCCCGCTGCTCAAGGGGATAAATATCCCGAAGACCGGCCTTCCAGGCAGCGTCGGCCTCTTCGTGACGAAGACGCTGGTGGTGCTCGGGGATCCATCTGTGACGACCACCCCCGATCATCCGCGTGGCGCCATGCTTCGCGCATATGACAAGCAGACGGGGAAGGAAGTCGGCGCCGTCTGGATGCCCGCGCCGCAGAGCGGGTCACCGATGACGTACAAGGGCGCCGATGGCCGGCAGTACATCGTGATTGCCATCAGCGGCGGGAACTATTCCGGCGAGTATCTGGCGTTCGCGCTGCCGGCAACCGAGATGCGGTCAACGACTCAGCAATAGAAACGTCATTCGTGACTCGGGACTCGGGAGTCGTCGTTCGGCTTAGAATTTCGCAAGAGGCTCCCTTGGATATTCGCTTGGAAGCCCAACTGAACGAATCACAAATCCCCAATCACGAATCACGTCCCTGAGAGGTGCCATGAAGGTTCATCTATTGACAGCGGCAATCATCCCCCTCGCGACCGCGCTGGCGTTGCAGTCGGCCGCGAGCGCGCAGCCGACCAAGTCAGTCTGGGACGGCGTCTACACCGAGGAGCAGGCGAATCGCGGCAGGCAAGGCTACGCGGACCAGTGCGCGTCGTGCCATGGGCCTGAATTGACCGGCGGCGAGATGGCCCCCGCACTCGCGGGCGGCGATTTCATGGCGGGTTGGGACGGGCTCACCGTCGGCGACCTGTTCGAGCGTATCCGGATTTCCATGCCGCAGAATGCGCCGGGCAGTCTGAGCGGGCAGCAGAACGCCGACATCCTGGCGTTCGTGCTGGCGTCGAACAAGTTTCCAAGCGGCTCCGCCGAGCTGGCGAAGGAAGCCATGATCCTCAAGACGATCAAGTTGGAGGCGAAGAAGAGCGGGCACTGATCGGGCACGGGCGCCGGTCAACTTGCCAGTCGGCGTCAACCTGAGAAATCAGCCGGGGGCTGAATGCGAATGGGGGAGGTTAGCGTGCCTCCTCAACAGCCCCCGGTAGGCATCCCCCCTGCAGCGCCTCATTCCCATGTCCCGGATTGGCCCCCCAAAGCGATCTCCCATTGACCTGCCACACTCCGAGTCCTAGAATCTGACGTTTAATCCGTCTGTTACACGACTGTTGCGCAGGCTTTTACTTTCTTTAAGGGTTCCCTGATTTCTTACTCGTTGCTTTAGCTCGGATTTCATCGCGCCTCCTGAACGGCCTCTTTCTCGTCGACGGTCGCCACTTCTTCGGTGGAGGAGAGTATGAAGCGCGTAGCTGGGTCCATTCTGTGTTTTCTGCTCGTCTCTTTCGCGGCGCCTGCGGGCGCCCAGCAGTTCACCGGCGGGGTCCGCGGCGCCGTCCGGGATGCGCAGGGCGTCGTGCCTGCAGTGACGGTGACGCTGACGAACGAAGGCACGAACATTTCGCGCGAGACCGTCACCAACGAGGTGGGGCAGTACAACTTCCCCGCGGTGGCGCCCGGCACCTACACGCTGAGGGCCCAGATCACCGGCTACAAGAGGTACGAATCGAAGGGTCTTACCGTCGGCACGCAGACGTTCATTACTCTCGACATCATGCTCGATGTTGGCGCGATCGAGGAGGCGATCACCGTAACGGGCCAGTCACCGCTCATCGACACCTCGACGGCGTCCACCGGCGCGGTGCTGGATCACCAGGCGCTCGAAACGCTGCCGGCGCCGGGCCGCAACGCGTTCCTCATCGGCCTCACGGTGCCGACCGTGATGCCGAACGGCGACCCGCAGTTCAACCGGCAGCAGGACCAGAGCAACGCGTCGCTGATTTCAATCGGCGGCGGAGGCATCCGCGCGAACAATTATCTAGTGGACGGCGTCCCGATCACCGAGTTGCGCGGACGCGCGGTGGCGAACCCGACGATCGAAGCACTCGAGGACGTCAAGGTCCAGGTGCACACGTACGACGCCGAGATGGGCCGGACCGGTGGCGGCGTTTTCAACGTGACGGCGCGCTCCGGCCTCAACAACTATCACGGCAGCGGCTTTTATCAAACGCGTCCGGTCTGGGGTCAGTCCCAGAACTACTTCAATGAGGTTGCAGGGCTGTCGAAGGACCAGACTGGTTTGTCCGACGCGTACTATCGCTTGTACGGCGGCGGCGTCGGCGGTCCCGTGGTGAAAGACCGAACGTTCTTCTGGTTCGCCACTGAAGGATACCGTTCGGGCACGACGCGCAACATCAACGAGATCTGGCCGACCGCCAATCAACGCAACGGCGACTTCTCGAACACGACGTCCGGCGGCATGCCTATCGTGTTGTACAACCCCTGGTGCCGCGGCGGCGTGGCCAACCAGCGGTGCCCGGCGACCGGCACCGGATCAATCGAGACGGGCGGCCTGTTCACCAACGCGATCATCCCGCTGACTCATCCTGCCGTCAGCGCGGTCGGACGCAACATCCTCAACCTCTGGCCGACCCAGACGATACAGGGTCCGATGAATCAGAACGCAGACGGCAACACCAACGCGAACGGCACGGCTTTCATCGTCGACAAGGCGGGGATGTACACGTTCAAGGGCGAGCACAAGTTCAGCGACAAATGGTCGCTAAGCGGGTTCTATCTCTACAACAAGACCGACGAACCGGGCAGCACCATCATGAACCCCGACAAGCTGTTCATGGCAGACCAGGACCAGTGGTTCGGTCCGCTGCGCCGGCGGCCGCACGTGCTCGTGTTCAACAACACGAACGTCCTCAACGACTCCACGGTGATGACGCTGCGCTACGGGTGGACGACGTGGCAGGACTCGTGCGACAGCCAGCCCTTCTCACCCGGGCAGCAGTCGCTCGGTTTCAACTCGGCGTACGTCAACGCTCTTCCCTCGGTTGGCCAGACCACATTTCCGTCGCTGGCCTTCCAAACCGTGGAAAGCGTCGGGGGCTGGGGCCCCGGTCCCGTTCGCTGGAAGGGCCCGTACGCAATTAACGGCGCTGTGACCAAGTTGAAAGGCACCCACAGCTACAAGATGGGCGCCGATTTCAGGCGGCTCGGCGTGGAGCTTGCGACGGTAACCGCCACCGACAACTCGATTGCCGGAAATTTCAATTTCGACCCGCTCTTCACCAGTAAGAAAGGCGTGGCAAACAGCGGCAACGAAGTGGCCAGCCTTCTACTCGGACTGCCGTCGTCTGGAAAGGCGCCGTACAACGACGGTTCAGGGGAGTGGTACACGAAGTACTGGGGCGTGTACTTCCAGGATGACTGGCGCGTGAACCCGAAGTTCACGTTGAACTACGGCCTGCGCCTGGAGCACGAGGCCGGCTTGCGGGAAGTCAACAACCAACAGACCGTTGGATTCGATCAGAACGTGACGAATCCGATCGATTCGCTGGTGCCCAAGCAGGGCACGCCGCTCCAAGGGAGAACGCTCAAGGGCGGACTGCTCTTTGCCGGTGTGAACGGGGCGAACGACTATCAGGGAAATCCGAAGGCGATCAAGCCCGCGCCGCGTGTGGGCGCCACGTATGCGATAGACACCAACACGGTCTTGAGGGCCGGCTACGGCCTGTACTGGGCGCCATGGAACTATCCCTCGGCGGGCACCGGGTACACCGCGACCGGCTTCTCCCGCAGCACGTCGATGTCGCAGTCCTCGGCCGAGAGCGATGTGCCACTGACGGTCATGGATAACCCGTACCCGGGCGGACTCCTGGCGCCGGTTGGCAGTTCGCTCGGTCCGCTGACGGGCGTCGGCGGGCGTATTGACTACGTCGATCAGAACAAAGGCAACCCGCACGTGCACCAGTACTCAGTCGACGTCCAGCGGCAGCTGCCAGGCGCGATGGCGATCACTATCGGCTACGTCGGCGCGACCGGGCGCGATATCGGGTACGGTGGAGTGACCGACGCCATCGTTAACATCAACCAGATCGACCCGGCGCTCGCCCGGCAGCTGTACCCGTTGGGCAGCGGCTGGGATGCGGCGAAGCTGCGCGAACAGGTGCCGAACCCGTTCTTCGGCATTCCCCAAGCCGGCGAGCTCTCGTCGGCGCCGACGGTCTCGCGCGGCCAGCTGCTGCGCCCGTTCCCGGAGTTCGGGGATGTCTACGTGCACCAGAAGACCGACGGGTCGAAGCGTCAGTACAACGCGATCGACCTGCAGCTCGACAAGCGCGTCGGCGGCTCCAACTGGTGGGGTGGCCGTTTCAGTTATACGTTCAGCCGGATGATGGACAACCAGTTCGGCGAGAGCAGCAACTACGGAAGCCGCACGTCGACGCCGCAGAACAACTACGACCTCAACGCCGAGTACGGCGTCAGCAATTTCGATTCGCCGCATCGCTTCATCCTCGCGCCGATCGTCCAGTTACCGAACCCGAAAGACAAAAACGGCCCGATGTACTGGGTTGCAAGTGGATGGACCATATCGTCGGTCGTCGAATTGGTGAGCGGACCGCCGTTGAACGCGGTGATGAGCAGCGACGCGTCCGATGCGAACCTCGGGCTTCTTGGGGGCCGCCAGCGTCCAAACCTCATCGGCGATCCGAATACGCCCGGCAGCGATGCGGATCGCGCCGCGTCGGCTGCGCACCCGGACGCCCGGTGGTTCAGCTCGTCGGCGTATGCCAACCCAGGGGGCGGTCAATACGGCGGGCCGCGGACGAATGGTGACGCGCGCTGGCAGTTCCGCAAGAACATGGACCTGGTGTTCGCCAAGGACACGCGATTTGCGGGCAGTCAGTCGGGGCAGATCCGCTTCGAGATCCTGAACCTGACGAACACGCCCAAATTCGGCAACTATCCGACGATCGACGCCGTGAATCTGTCGAGTTTCGGCCGCGTCGATATTCAGGCCGGCTTCATGCGGATCTGGCAGCTCAGCTTCCGATACCTCTTCTAAGCGTCGGATGAGACGAGGGCATCAGGCGCGGGCTAACTTCCGCGCCTGCCCGCCTTCGTCTTCTTCTTCAGCTGCGAGCCTCTCGTACGCCTTGAGCCTCTCGAACCCCACCACAACACAAACACGCCGAGAACCACGCCTGCCGAAATCCACGGAACGATGTTCGTTGCAGGCGTCGGCGTTGCGGTAGCCGCCAGCGCGGCGCGCGCCTCCTGCACCTCTGCGATGTCGGCATCCGCGCGATCGTAGTTGGCGAGCAGGTCTTGATACCGCTGTCGCGCCGTCGCTGTATCGCCGGTTGCGGCTGCTGCGCGCGCGCGCCCAAGCACCGAGAGCGATCGGTTCGCGTGCCGCTTCAACACTGACTCGAACTGGGGCGCGGCCCCACCCGGCCGTCCGACCTCGAGCAGTACCTCGCCGAGCAGCTCGGGCGCCGGCTTGATTGGCGCTGGCAGACCTAACGGTGGCGGCAGGTTCAGCTCGGCTTGCGCCGCCGTTTCGAGCAGCCCGACCGCTTCGTCCGTCCGGCCGCTGGCGAGCTCGATGAGCGCCGACAGTTCTCGTTCCATGATCGCGATCGCCGGGCGCATGTCGCCTTCCTCCGGCGCGGTCGTACGGGCGGCCAGCCTTTCCCGGACCGTGCGCGCCGCGGGCACGTTGCCGGTCCGCGCCGCGCTGATGCCGATGGCGAACAGCTCGTTGACGTTACCGAAGGTGTTCGCCGTAGCCATGAGATCCCAGCGCCGCGCTTCGATCACGAACCGCGCGCGCATGGACGACAGATCGCTCAACAATGGCTGATGCGGGCCATGGTCCGCTTGCGCCGCTCCGATCCCGGTTGGTCCCATGTCCTTGACGACCGGCTCGATCTGGTCGATGGTCGCGCGAGCCGCGGCATACCGCCCCAGCTGCAGGAGCTCGTACTGCAGCCACGAGAGCGCATGGTAGTTGCGGAGCGCGAGCGGGAGCTTTTGATGCTGCACCCACTCGTCCGACGCGTCGTACGCCGCCTGGTCCGACGAGGCCGCGTCGTGCCACAGCCCCAGCTGAAGAAAGATGTGCGCCGGCATGTGCAGCGCGTGGCTCGCGCCCTGCGCCACCGACGCGTAGGTTCTCGCGGCCTCCAACGCGAGCGGAGCATGCTCCGGGTCGTCGTAGGTGTGCAGGAGGTAGTGCAGCGCGCCGGGATGGCGCGGGTGGGGCAACAGCACGTGGTTCAGCAACGTCGCCACCTGCTTCTGCAGCTCGCTGCCGGCCAGACCCGGATCACGAGCGTCGCCAAAGCCAATCAGGCTTCTCGACGTCGTGCCGAGGAGCGCCAGGCCGTAGAGGGATACCACGTCCGGATCATCAGGGTTCTCGGCGGCGACTTTCGCCATCGCGTGGACGTAGCGCCGATGCCGCGTCGCGGCATCGCCTTCGCCAAACAGCAGCTCCACCGCTCCTAGAAGCCCCTTCTCGCGCGGATTTCTGGCTTTCGCCGCGCGCGCTCCCGGCGAGCCGCCCAGTGCGGCCAGAGCTCGACGAGCGGCCTCGACGTTCTCGTTGCGCCACAACGTCTGGTAATATGTCAGCGCTTCTCCCCAGTACGCCAGCACGAGCGAGGCGTCGGCTTTGCGCGCCTCGCGGAAGGCTTCGTTTGCCTGCTCGTATTCAAAGTTGTGGAGCGCGGTCAAGCCCGACCGGAATGCCGCGTCGCCCAATCCTGGACGAGGGGCGTCCTGTCCGTCGGACAGAGCCAGACCAAGACAAGTGGCGAGCCCCAACACAACCGCCCGTCGTCCGCGTCGGAGATGAGCACGCGGGTTGGGAACCGCCATCACGTCCTTGTCACCCTCTCCGGCTATCCAGAAACTTGGAGCCACATCTTAAATCAGCAAAAATCTTTCACAGAAATGTTGCACTGAACGACAAGTCTTCCTAGAATCCCCGCGATCGTCTCCAATCGATCAACTGACGCACGCGTGCGTCCATACCCTGGGAGGATGACATGAAAGTCCGGGCTGCGCTCATTATTGGAGCGTTGCTGGCGGTAATCAGTCCTGGCGGAGCGTTCGGTCAGGGCTTTCAAGGCGGTCTGCGTGGTCAAATCAAGGACTCAGGCGGAGTCATCCCCGGCGTCGAAGTGACGCTGACGAACGAGTCGACCAACATCGCGCGCTCCACGGTGACGAACGACCGCGGTGAGTATGTCTTCTCCAACGTCGATCCGGGAACCTTCAAGCTCAAGGCCTTCCTTCAAGGAT
>Ga0182035_10001728_pt1 | contig 11208 bp, 9 predicted proteins | sample flu12Cox44000170_FD_125969 | JGI IMG/M metagenome (GOLD analysis project Ga0182035, IMG submission 125969) | Lab enrichment of tropical soil microbial communities from Luquillo Experimental Forest, Puerto Rico - flux4day.12C.oxic.44.000.170 | ecosystem: Environmental > Terrestrial > Soil >...
GCGGCGGAGGAAACATCCGTTCTCCAGGCCGACCGCGAATTTGTGCAAGCCGCAGCAAAGGGCGATAGCGCGGCGGTTGCTAAGCTACTCGACGCCGGGTTCACCTGGACCGATGCGGAAGGCAAGACTTTCTCTCGCGCCGAAGTCCTCCCCGCGCTGCCCCAACCCGCCCTCGGCGACGAGGCCGGTGCGCATCAGGTACGGCAAACGCGCAGCCAGGTGGAAGCGATCATGGCCGATCGCGACAAGGTCCATGTGCTTCGTCTCTGGGTTAAGCGAGGCTCCAGCTGGCGCCTGCTCGTCTATCACGAAGTTGCGCTTGGCCGTCAGGAAGCGAGCGCGCACGGCTCTGGCGTGACCGACTGCGAAAACCCCTGCAAAACGATACCTTACAGCCCAAAAAACGAAGCCGAGCAAGCCATCATCGCCTCGTGGCAGGCACTGGAAACGGGAGTCACGAATCACGACGCAGCAGCCTGGGCCCCGCACATTGCGGAAGAGTTCGCGATGCTGAGTTCCGCAAACGATCATCCGCTTACGAAAGCCGATCGCATCGCCACGCTGAATTTGCAGAAGCAAACGGGACGCGGTACGGCTCCCGCTCCGCTCGTGTCCGCCGAGATGTTTGATTTCGGCGACTCGGCGATCATGACCTGCCTGCACCAGCCCTACACCGGGAAGCCCGTCCATGTCAGCCGCTTGTGGATCAAACGCGATGGCAAATGGGTGATGTCCATCAGCTTTCAGACCACCGTTCAGGCAGCATCGGCAAAGATGTCGTAAAGTAATTGTCGCTTTCAATCCATCCCCGAAGCCGATGGGCAAAGAACATGACGCGGTCTTCTCTCGACTGCATCAGCGGCGCGCTCGCCGTCAGTCTTTTCTTATTGCCGTGTGCCGCCTTGTCGCTCGGCCAAAGCAGCGACAACGCCGCCGCGATTCAAGCGGACCATGCTCTCATCCAAGCGTTCGCGAGCGCGGACAAGTCTGCCTTGAATCAGCTTTTCGATCCCGAATTCACCTGGATCGACGCGAATGGGAAATCCTTGGCGCGACGCCAGGTTCTCGAAAGGCCGCCTAACCTTGGCAATGCCAATGTGGAGCCGCAATTTCGCGCCTATGACAACGTGGTCGTGCTTCGGGCAAGCCGCGAACGCCTTCATGTTCTGCGCATTTGGGTTCATCGGGAATCAGGCTGGCGCATCATGCTTTACCAGGAAGTTCAGCAAGTGGAAAAGTCAGAGCCGACCCCTGCGCCAATCGCCTCTGGCGACTGCGAAAATCCTTGCAAATCCATTCCGTTTGCGCCGGAAACGCGGTCGGAGAAAGAAGCCATCGCCTCTTGGCAAGGCGTGATGCGCGCCATGGCCAATAACGACGCGGATGCTTACGCTCCCTTGATCGCCGATGAATTTACAGCTACCGACACTCACCACGACCGCCCGTACACGAAATCGGATCGCCTCGCGCAGATCAAAAAACAGAAGCTCGCGGGAGCGCGTTCTGCTCCGCCCGAGTTGACCGGCGCGCGCATGTTCGATTTTGGTGAAACGGTGATGATGCTTGCCCGCGAGCAGCGCCCCGGCGGCAGGGCGTATTTCAACACGCGCATGTGGGTGGAGCGCGGCGGCCGTTGGCAGATGCTTTTCAGTTTCAATACCAGGATTGAGTAGAATGGACGGCTTGGAGCAAGTGGAACGGAAATGACCGCGAATCCTGTGAAAATCGGCATCGTGGGCCTCGGCCGCTGGGCCAAGGTTTTGACGCGCGCGGCTGCGAAGTCCGAAAAGATCAAAATCGTCGCCGCATTCAGCCGTTCGGAGGAGAAGCGCACCGCCTTCGAGCAGGACACCGGCGTCCAAACGGTACCTGATCTCAAGGCCATGCTTTCGAATCGTGAGATCGCGGGCGCTATCCTCACCGTTCCCAACGAGCAGCACTTGCCGGTTGCCGCCGCAGTCGCAAAAGCCCGCAAGCACGTCTACACGGAAAAGCCCATCGCCAGTACCCTTGAAGAAGGGTTGGAGATTGCCGCGCTTGAGAAAAAATACGGGATCACGGTCACCGTGGGCCACAGCGCGCGGCTCATGGGCGGCATCAGGAAAATGCGCGAGGCCATCGACCGCGGCGAGCTTGGCCGCGTCGCCTTCATCGAAGCCAATTTTTCGAACGAGCGCGCGCTCGAGTTGACTCCCAAGACCTGGCGCTGGTACAAAAACCGCGCTCCCGGCGGCCCGCTTTCGCAGCTCGCCATTCACCAATTCGACGTGCTGCATTATCTCGGCGGCGAAATCGTCGAAGCCAGTTCCATGGCCTCGAAGCTGTCTCCGGTGGGCGCGGAAGTGGACGACCAGTCCATGACACTTCTGAGATTTGCCGATGGCAAAGTCGGTTACGTCGGATCCTGCTGGACCTCGCCCGGGGTCTTCGCCGTTCGCGTGTTTGGATCGAAAGGTTTGATGCACTACGAAATCGACTTCGAGACCTGGGACACGCCCGATCAGCTCCACAATCAGTCCACGCTGTACATCCAGCGCGGCAAGGACGGCTACGCGAAGCGTGAGGAATGGAATGTCCCGGAAAGTGACATGTTTCGCGCCGAACTCGAAATGTTTGCGGAAAGCTGTCGAACCGGAATGTCCAGTGAGCTCGGCGCGGACAATGGCAATTTTGCCGTGGCCATCGTGTATGCCGCGCTTCGCTCTATTGAAAACAATGGCCGGGCCACGCGCATCGCCGACGTCTTGAAAGAGGCGCAAGAGCATGTCGCCGAAAGGATTCACGATGTTGCCTAGCCGCTATTTCATCGACTTGACACAACCGGAAATTGCCGCGCAACTGAAAAAGCACCCGCTCGTCATTCTTCCGCAGGGCAGCGTCGAGCAGCACGGCCCGCATCTTCCCTCCGGTACGGATATTTTTGCTGCCAACGTCATCGCTCACGCGGTGGCCGAGCGCATGGACGGCTTGGTTCTGCCCGGCGGGCCTCTCGGGGTTACGCCTTTGCACATGCCATTCGAAGGCACTGTCACACTTACGCCGGAAACCTACATGCGCGTGGTCATCGAGACTTGTGCTTCCGCGGCGCAGCACGGCGCAAAATATCTCCTCATTCTGAATTGGCACGAGCTGAACATTCCGCCGCTCGGCGTTGCAGCTGAAACGCTGCATCGCGAACACGGCATGGCCGTGCTTACCGTGCAGGCCTGCTTTGTCGCGGAGGAGCTGTTTGGCAAAGAGTGCAACGGTCTCACGCACGGCGGCGAGATCGAAGCGCTCGCCGTGCTCGCCTACCGCCCGGAACTCGTGCACCTCGATCGCATCGACAATTCCTCCGACCTCGCTTGCAGCCAGAAAATGGATGCCCTGCGCCGCACGCGCACTTATCAGCCGGTTTTCACCGACGTGCGCTCGATCGCCCCCACGGGTTGGTACGGCAGCCCGCAATACGCTACTGCTGAAAAAGCGCAAGTCATGCTCAACACCGTTGCGGATTCCATCGCCAGAAAATCCACGGAAATCTTTGCGCAACTCGACGAGCTCCGGGGGGGCATCGCTGAAATCAAAACCTTGAGCAAGGTACGCTGATGGCCCGCGTGTTTACGCAAGCTGAAGCCAAGCAACTCGGTCTTCCTGGCCGCAAAGCGCTGGAAATTGTCTCCGGCGCAAGGGGCGCGCGAGGTGTCACGTTGCGCCTCGCCGAAATTCCTGTTCCTCACCCTGGCGAAACGCTTCGCGGCCCGCACCTGCATTACGATTTCGAAGAATGCATATACGTTTTGTCCGGCACCGGCACGACACTCGCCGATAGCGGCGAATTCCCCATCAAGCCCGGCGATACCCTCTTGGTGCCTGCGGGCGAAAAGCACGTCACGCGTAACACCGGCACCGAGCCGCTCCTGCTGCTTTGCTTCTTTCCTGTCGCGGACATTACCAAAGGCACGGGGGAACCTGGAGTTTCCTCCGGTGCTTGCTGCAAATCATGACCGTCGACGTGCTTTGCTTGCGGCCAGAGGCGGATTTTCTGCGCGCGGGTGCCCCGCCGCCTTCCGCGCTCAAAGTTGTCTACCGAGATCCGGAAGACCCGGATGTTCTGGCCTTCATGGAGCAGGCTCGCGCACTGTTGATTCCCGCAGTCGGACCGAAACTCGCGCCGGCGCTGTTTCGGAACGCATCAACAAAGTTCGTGCAAGTCACCGGCGCCGGTCTCGATCGCTTGGACCTGCCGCTCCTGAAGCAACTTGGGATCGTTGTAGCTAACGTGCCGGGCGGCAGCAACCGTGCCGTCGCCGAATATGTCGTCACGGCAGCTTCTGTTCTTCTGCGCCGTTTCGCATGGGCCGACGCAGAAATTCGTGCCGGACGCTACCGCGAGTTTCGCGCTCGCCTGGTCACGGACAATCTTTCCGGCCTCGACGGCCTCATTGCTGGCGTTGTTGGCCTCGGTGTGATCGGCTTGGCTGTTGCTGAAGCGCTCCAAAAGAATGGCTGCAACATCGTTTATTTCGACCCCGCGCCTCGCGATTCAAAAGCCGCTGCAGCTTTTGGCGCGAAATCCGTCCCTCTCGGCGAGCTGCTGAAAACCGCCGACGTTGTCACCTTGCACGTTCCGCTGCTTCCTCCCACGCAAGGCCTCATCAGCGCGCGCGAGGTCGCGCTAATGAAGCACGGCGCCATTCTTATCCAGGCCTCCCGTGGCGGCATCGTCGATGAAGCCGCCCTCGCTGCCGCCCTCAACTCAGGTCACCTTGCCGGCGCCGCCGTCGACGTCTTCTCGACGGAGCCTCCCGCTGCCGACAGTCCGCTCCTCGCTCTCTCAGGCGAAGCCGCGCGCCGCATCTTGTTCACGCCGCACATTGCCGGCGTGACCCGCCAGGCCTCCGCTTTCCTTTTCCGTTCCGCTTGGCGCAATATCGAGCGCGTGCTTCTTGCCAACGAGCCGCCGCACCACCGCGCCTGCTGAGGTACACCGTGAACCAGCCCGCACCGTGTGCACCGCTTTCCCTCAGCCAGGAGAGCCACGCGTGACCGGCGCCAAGTCTCCGAGCGCACGCAAGCCGTGGTACACCGTCCTTTATATTCAAGTCCTCATCGCCATCTTCATTGGTATTCTCATTGGCCGCTCCTCTCCGAAAACCGGCATCGCCCTCAGGCCGCTTGGCGACGTCTTCGTCGGACTCATTCGCATGATGATCGCGCCGGTGATTTTCTGTGTCCTCGTCCAGGGCATCGCAGGAATGGCCGATCTCAAGAAAGTTGGCAAGGTTGGCATCAAAACGCTGATTTATTTCGAGGGCGTTTCGACGCTCGCGCTGGTCATAGGAATCGCCGTTGCTGTTGTCATTCATCCGGGCGCTGGGCTTAACATCGATCCCGCGACGCTCGATCCCCAAGCAGCCGCTGTTTACGTCGGCCGCGCCAAAGAAACCGGTTTTATTCCGTTTCTTCTCAGCTTTATTCCGCATACTTTCCTAGGGGCCTTCACTGGCGGCGAGGTTCCTCAGGTTCTTCTCATCTCCATCCTTACTGGCCTCGCCGTTGCTCCTTTAGGCGAGTTTGGCGCCCGCGCACTACGCGCCGTCGAAATCGCCAACAAAGTCGTTTTCGCGATCATTCGGATGATCACCCGCACCGCTCCGCTAGGCGCTCTCGGCGGCATGGCTTTCACTGTCGGCAGCTATGGCATGGCTTCGCTCTCGAGTCTCGTCAAGCTCATCGGCACGTTCTATCTCACTAGTCTGATCTTCGTTGTCGTTGTCCTCGGAGCCATCGCGGCTTTGGCGGGATTTTCCATCCTTCGTTTCATCTCCTATATCAAGGAAGAACTGCTCATCGTCCTTGGAACCAGCTCCTCGGAAACCGTTCTGCCGGACATGATGCGCAAGCTCGAAGGTCTCGGCGCCTCGCGTTCCGTGGTCGGCCTGGTTTTTCCCACCGGCTACGTTTTCAACACCGACGGCACCAACATCTATCTCACGCTCTCCGCGCTGTTTCTCGCCCAGGCCACCGGCACGCACCTCAGCTTCGGCCAGATCTCCGGTCTTTTGCTCTTTGCTCTCCTGGCTTCGAAAGGCGGTTCCGGCGTCACCGGCACAGGCTTTGTGACCCTTGCCGCCATTCTTGCCGCGGTCCCGGCGATCCCGGTGCAAGGGCTTGCGCTATTGGTGGGCATCGAGAAATTCATGAGCGAGTGCCGCGCCATCACCAACGTCATCGGCAATGGCGTCGCCGCTCTGGTCGTCAGCCGCTGGCAGGGGGAACTCGATTCTGCCAAGCTCCGCCAAGTCATGTCCCAGCCCGGCGAGCACGCGACACCACCGGCCGCTTGACGGAAGTATTTCGTCAGGTGCGACTTTCGTCGCGCCGCAGACGCGCCAAACACCGACGCTGTCACTCCGAACCCAAGCGGGTGGACTTTGTCTTTCCACTTTACCAGCTTGAAGTGGCTAGCCCGGGGAAATGAGGATTCTCTCCTCCATCGACCGGCGACTGATGGTGATCGTTTCACCAGTCGCCAATCACCGACTTTGGTTTACAATGCTTCGCGTGCCAGACGCGTCGGCCCTCCTGATCCGCGTCTGTTGCCGCTGGAGGCTCCATGAACGCCGCTCTTCTGGATCGTCGCGCTTTTCTCAAAGTTTCCTCCCTCGCCGGTGGCGGTTTTCTTCTGGCCTATCATCTCGAGCCCGCCCTTGCTGCCGCGGCCCAGGCCGCTGCGCTGCAGCCGCCTACACCGGCATTCCAACCACTCGCCTTTGTGCGCATCGCTGCCAACAATATGGTCACCATCATGGCCAAGAATCCTGAAATCGGACAGGGCGTCAAAACGAGCTTGCCCATGCTCATTGCCGAAGAGCTGGACGTCGATTGGAAAGATGTGCGCATCGAACAGGCCGACCTTGAGGAAACGCAATACGGTCCGCAGCGTGCCGGTGGCAGCACGGCTACGCCAATCAATTGGGATCCCCTGCGCCGCGTAGGAGCCGCATGCCGTCAGATGTTTGTCGCGGCTGCCGCCGCAAGCTGGTCTGTCCCTGAATCCGAGTGTGCCACTGCGTCCGGCCGCGTGATTCATCAGCCCACAAAGCGCACCTTCACTTACGGCGCGCTCGGAGAAAAAGCCGCGACGCTTCCTCCCCCCGACCTCAAATCCGTCAAACTCAAAGATCCCAAGGACTACAAAATCATCGGCCATCCCACTCCTGGGGTCGACAACATCAGCATCGTCACCGGCAAATCGCTCTACAGCATCGACTTCAAAGTCCCCGGCATGTTGTATGCCGTCTATGACAAGTGTCCCGTGTATGCCGGGAAGTGCGTGGGTGCGAACCTCGACGAAATCAAGTCCATGCCCGGAGTGCGTCATGTCTTTGAGGTCGAAGGCACCCAGGATTTGCTGGGGTTGCACTGGGGCGTCGCCGTCGTTGCCGACACCTGGTGGCAAGCGAATGCCGCGCGCAAGAAATTACGCGCGCAATGGAACGAAGGCTCTACGGCGCAGCAGAGCAGCAAAGGCTTTCAGGAGCACGCCGACGAACTCTCGAAGCAACCTCCCTCGATCACTTTGCGCAAAGACGGCGACGCGGACGCCGCGCTCGAGTCCGCCGCGAAAATCGTGGAAGCCGCCTACTCTTATCCATTCCTCGCGCACGCACCGATGGAGCCGCAGAATTGCCTGGCGCACTATCACGCCGGCAAACTCGAATTCTGGTCGCCAAGTCAGACTCCCGAATCCGGCCGCATGCAATGCGCTAAAGTTCTCGGCATTCCGCACGACGACATTATCGTGCACATGAAGCGCGCCGGGGGTGGTTTTGGCCGCCGCCTCACCAACGACTACATGCTCGAAGCCGGCGCCATTGCCAAGCAAGTCGGCGTTCCCGTGAAACTGCTCTGGACACGCGAAGACGATTTTCACCACGATCACTATCGCCCCGCCGGATTCCACTATCTAAAGGGCGGTATCGACGCTTCCGGAAAGCTCATCGCCTGGCGCAATCACTTTGTCTCCTTTGGCGAAGGCGAACAGTTCGCTCCGTCTGCCAATATTCCCGCTAACGAGTTTCCCGGCACGTTCCTCGAGAACTTTTTCTTCGGTGCTTCGTTGATGCCTTTGGGCGTTCCCACTTATGCGTTGCGCGCACCCCGAAGCAATGCGTTTTGCTTTGTCTTTCAATCTTTCATCGACGAACTCGCGCACGCTGCCGGGAAAGATCCCGTGCAATTCCGTCTGGACCTTCTCAGCCTTCCGCGGGTCTCCGATCCCCATGCGAAACCCGATCCTTTTTCTGCCGACCTGGACGCCGACCGCATGGTCGGTGTTCTCAAACTCGTCGCCGAAAAATCCGGCTGGGGCCGGCGCCAACTCCCGAAAAATACCGGCATGGGCGTGGCCTTCCAGTTCGCGCATCGCGGCTATTTTGCGGAAGTCGCCGAAGTTCGGGTCGATGGAGGCGGCAAACTAAAGGTCAACAAGGTTTGGGTCGCGGGTGACGTAGGCAGCACTATCATCAATCCGAGCGGCGCGGACAACGAATGTCGCGGCGCGGTGATTGATGGCCTCAGCCAGGTCATGTCCTACGAAATCACTATAGATGGCGGCCGCGCGCTGCAGAGCAATTTCCACGAATATCCGCCCGTGCGCATGAACCAGATTCCGGCCGAAATCGAAGTGCATTTCCTGAAGACGGACAATCCTCCGACCGGCCTTGGCGAGCCCGCGCTTCCGCCATTGCTGCCCGCCGTGTGCAATGCCATTTTTGCGGTTACCGGAAAGCGCATCCGCTCGCTGCCGCTCTCCAAGCACGGTTTTTCGTGGGCGTAACGGGGTATCTACCGAACCGTTGCTCTTGTGCTTCCGAGCGACTTCGCGAGCACCCTACTTCAGCGAATTCAGGCAGGACATCGCGCTGACTTTCTCTTCCGCCGTCTCATAGCGCTTGCCGTTAGCATCTTTCATTGACAAGAACACCCAATCGCTCGTTTCTTCCGCGGTCCTGCTGAAGTCAAAAATGTAGGTTTCGTTGCGGGTGGCCTGATAAGTCATCGTGCGCATCAGGATCGGGTAAACGCTTTTCGTCGCGTCTTCGAGCGGTTGCCCGCACCGCGCCAGCAAGTGTTCCGGCGTCACACTGGCCACCGCCTGTTCCTGTTTTCGCTCGCGCTTTTCGCTGAACCACGCGAACCCGCGCTGTGCCACCGTGACCAGTGCGACCAGCCCAACAATCGTGCCCACAACCATCAGCCAAACGCGTTTGGTTTGCTTCAAAAATCCCACAAACTCCGGCACCGGCGAAGACTCGCCGCTGGGGCTCCCAGGCGAAACCGTTACCGGTGAGTACCGCGATGGGTTGGGGATTTCCGCAGTACGCTTCCCCGCCAGAGACTCCGCAATCTCTTTAGCCTCGGCTTGCCGCTCCGCAATCGCGGCGGCAGTGAGTTCGCTCGAGGAGGCATGTTCTGCCGGTTTGGTCCGGTCCATAATTTCCCCTGCCTTTCCCTTGCTTTCATCATCACGCCGGGCCCCTGTGGCCGCTGCGCATTTTTGAGGAGTATTCCGAGACGGTTACTTGTACTTGCCTGCACTTTAGAGCAGGTGGCCAAGGTTCTGCCTGCGCCTCGCGACGGCGGTCACCTACGCTTGGGCCCGTCCCGGCGGCACTTATCGACCACCTATCCGTCGCTGCTCTTTTTTTTCTCTACGCGGTCTCTCGCGTCAATTCTGGCGCATATCTTGCTGCCACAAGCGCGACAATGAGCCACAGCGCTGCTGCGTACACGGCGTACCACACCGTTTCCTGCCTCGCCGTTACCGCACTAGGACTGAGCACTACCAGCGAACCCGTCGAGCTCGCGTGCATTAACTGAGCCAAAGCTACGCTTTTCGTGTTCGCGTAAGTCCAAGCAATCAGCACGCGCATCGCGGTCATCGCCGCCGCAAACGCCAGGAAATACTCGAGCCAGTACCCGCCGTGCGGCGTCGCCGTTCCCAAATAGTCGATCACCGGAATGTGCCAGGTGCCCCACAACACCCCCAGCGCTATGGCGGCACCCAGCCCGTTGCCCGCCCGTGCCATTTTGGGGAATGCGTAGCCCGTCCAGCCGATTTCCTCGAAGAATCCGGCCACCATTCCGAACGAAACTCCCACAAAGAACCGGTTTGGCGCGTATACCGGCGAGACGAGTGTCTTCAAGCCCAGAAGAACGATCAGGACCAGGCCGGGCGGAATGAGCAGCGTTGCGTACCACCACGCGCCCGCCTGACTCCGCCGCATCCGCGAGAACAGTTCGCGCAGCCCGCTGCCTCCATCTACAACTCGCGTCAGCAGGATTCCGCTTACCGCCGGCCCCAGCAACATCACCGGGAACATCAGGATCCCGCTGAATTTCGGAACCGGTTCCCCATGCAACAGCCTTGGCGCCACCACCGCCAGCGCGCCCAGCCAGGAAATGGCGAACGTAAGCACAAAATAACTCCCGACCGCGTGCCGCCTCAGCAACCCCTGTTCTTTTCCGACCATGCTCACGACTCCTCGCCGCCCTTCGCCGTCTCGACTTCACCAACCGGGTAGTAGAATCTCATTCCCGGCTTTGTACCTTCCCATCGGGCGCTAAGAGCATACACTGTGACCCGACCGGGCCGGCTTGGCGCTGAAGGAGGCAGGCGATGAATTGGAAGCCCACTGGCGCAGCGTGGACTGCCGCAATCGTGTTGGCCTGTGCGGTCAACGCGCTGGGTGATACGCCGCTCACGGTGAAAAACCTGCGCTGCGAATACAAAGTAGATCCGAGGGGGATCGACGTGCAAAAACCGCGGCTGAGCTGGCAACTGGTGATCCCAGAAAGAGGCGTGCTGCAGACGAGCTACGAAATCCGCGTGGCTCAGTCCGAAGCCGATCTCGCACAAGGGAAGCTGCTCTGGGACAGCGGCAAGCTGCCATCGGAGGCGTCCATCCAGGTGGAGTACGGCGGGCCCGGGCTTAAAAGCCGCGGGATTTATTACTGGCAGGTGCGCGTCGCCGACAATCACGGACATTTGTCCGATTGGAGCCAGCCCGCGCATTGGGAGATGGGGCTGCTCGAGCCTGCAGATTGGAAGGCAAAATGGATTACACCCAATCTCGCCGAGGACGAAACAAAATCGAATCCCGCGCCACTGCTGCGAAGGGAATTTTCGTCCGGCAAAAGGGTCGAACGCGCTCGTTTGTA
>Ga0182035_10001730_pt1 | contig 11203 bp, 8 predicted proteins | sample flu12Cox44000170_FD_125969 | JGI IMG/M metagenome (GOLD analysis project Ga0182035, IMG submission 125969) | Lab enrichment of tropical soil microbial communities from Luquillo Experimental Forest, Puerto Rico - flux4day.12C.oxic.44.000.170 | ecosystem: Environmental > Terrestrial > Soil >...
CGCAGGTCACCCAGGAGTGTTCGTGCAGCCCATCGGATTCCTGTGCGACCACGTCGAAGTGCTTTACGATATTGACATCGGCTTTAAAGAATTCGCACAGCAGCAAGGGATGCGGCTGTGGCGCGCAGGGTCACTGAACGACTCCCCGCCGCTGATCGCAGCCCTGGCCGATATCGCGCGCAATGCAGGCAAGAGGGGCAGTTAATCTGTCTGCCGGCTGTCGCCGACCTTAACAGTTGGTTTGCCCGTAGCTGGTAGCTAGCAGCTAGTAGCGCTTTGCTGCCAGCCCGCCAGCTACCAGCCATCAGCCGTTCCTATGAAACGCATCGCCATCATCGGCGGCGGCATCTCCGGCCTCTCGGCCGTGTACGCCCTCGAAGAAAAGCGCCGCGCCGGGGCTGACGTCGAGTACCTCCTCTACGAATCCAGCGCGCGTTTGGGCGGTGTGCTGGTCACCGACCGCGTCGACGGTTGTATCCTCGAAGCAGGCGCCGACTCCTTCCTCACCGAAAAGCCCTGGGCCATCGATCTCTGCAAAAAGCTCGGCCTCGGCGACCAACTCATCGGCTCCAATGACGCCGACCGCAAAACTTACATTCTCGTCCACGGCAAGCTGGTCGAAATCCCCGACGGCCTGATGTTCATGGTCCCCACCAAGCTCGCGCCCACGGTGCTCTCGCCGCTGTTTTCCTGGGGCACCAAGCTGCGCATGGCGCGGGAGTGGTTCCATCCGCCGCACCAGGCCAACCGCGACGAAACTGTGGCTGCCTTCGTCGAGCGCCACTATGGCCCCGAGATGGTCGACCGCCTCGCCGATCCGCTGCTGTCCGGAGTCTACGGCGGAGAAGCTTCGCAGCTAAGCGTTCGCGCCGTGCTTCCCCGCTTCGCCGATATGGAAGCCAAGCACGGCAGCCTCGGTCGTGCCATGCTGTCCGCTCGTGTCGCGATGGCCAAGAGTGCCAAAGGACCTGCCCGCCCGCTCTTCACTTCCCTGAAAGACGGCATGCAGCAGATGATCGACGCGCTCGTCGCCGTGCTCGATCGCGCATCGTTGCAGACGAGCACGCCGGTCCAGTCCGTATCGCCTGAAGGCGGAGGCTGGGTCGTCTCCGCCGGACTCGACACTGACCAGTTCGACGCGGTCATCCTCGCCCTGCCCACCCGCGCCGCCGCTGCCATCCTCCAGCGATGCTGCCCCGAACTCTCCAGCGAGCTGGCCAGCATCGACTACAGCTCGTCCGTCACTGTCGCGCTCGGCTATGACCAGCAAGTCCGCGCCTCGCTGCCTCCCGGCTTCGGCTTCCTCGTCCCGCGCAGCGAAGGTAAGCGGATGCTGGCCGCCACCTTCGTCCACAACAAATTCCCCCACCGCGCCCCCGCCAATCGCGCCATCATCCGCTGCTTCCTCGGCGGGGCCCGCGGAGAGCAGATGCTGTCCCTCTCGGAAGAAGAAATCCTGCGTATCGTGCGCGAAGAACTCGACCGGATCCTTCACCTCAAAGCCGAACCGCTCTTCGCCCGCGTTTTCAAATGGAGAGGCGCCATGGCCCAGTACGGCGTCGGCCACCTCGAACGCATCGAACGCATCGCCAAGTTGCGACAAAAACTCCCTGGCCTGGCCCTCGCCGGAAACGGCTTCACCGGAATCGGCGTGCCCGACTGCGTGCGCTCGGGAACGGCAGCAGTGGAGGAGATGTTGAAAAACTTAGGGGTTGGTGAAAGTGTCAGACCTTAAGCACAAGGCGCTAGTTAAGCTCGCGAGACAAACTCCAGATCCTCGTACTCTTCCAGTTGGTCCGCTGGAATGAAGGTACGTCCTGAGACTGCGGGATCAAGAACCATCACTCCGCCCCCGAATTCCCTGATATGCCAGTCGGCTCCAGCACCGCTCGCATCATCCGCCACCAACACAATTTGTGCGGGATTCCCGTGAAACCGGACGTGATCACCCTTCCTTATTTCTTCGCCAGAATGATACCTCAGGAGCAGTGCCATGCGATTACCAGCGTAATCGACCAATGAGCTTCGCAACAACTTCCCCCCTCCCGGTGTTTATACAATCGACCCACGCTCTGGGGGAACTTATGCGCCTGTCCGTTTTAATCGCATTCTTCACGCTTACTCTGGCCGCCACCCTGGGCTTCGGCCAGCAGAACCAGAGCACCCACTCCATGCCCGGCATGGATATGTCGTCCCACGACATGTCCCCCCACGACTCCGCTCCCACCTCTGGCATGAATGACATGCCCGGCATGGACGCCGAGATCAGCGCCCCGGCCATGCACTCCATGGAAGGCCATCCCATGGACATGGGCCCGCACATGAAGATGACGGCGCTGCGCGATCCCAAGCCCGGCGACGAAGAGCGCGCCCGGAAAGTCGTCGAGGCCGCGCGCCAGGTCTCCGAAAAATACAAGGACTACCACACGGCCCTGGCCGACGGTTTCAAGATCTTCCTGCCCAGTGTCCCGCAGAAGATGTACCACTTCACCAACTACAAGTACGCCTTCGAAGCCGCCTTCACATTCAACCCCGACCGCCCGACCTCGCTGCTCTACGAAAAGCACCGCGACGACTACAAGCTGGTCGGCGTCATGTACACCGCGCCCAAGCGCTACAACGAAGACGACCTCGACAAGCGCATCCCGCTCTCCATCGCCCAGTGGCACGAGCACGTAAACCTGTGCATGCCGCCCGCCGGTCGCAAGCAGGAAGCCCTCGGACCGAAGTTCGGACTGCACGGCTCAATCGCCACCAAAGAAGAATGCGACGCCAATGGAGGCACTTTCCATCCGCTGGTCTTCAACTGGATGGTGCACCTCTACCCGCTGGAAAAAACCCAAGCCGAGATCTGGGACGTAGGCCGTCAGGCCCACAAACACGCCGACTGATCGCCGATCTCGTTCCTGTCAACCCGAGCGAAGTGAGGGGGTAGCCGAACGAAGTCGAGGGACCTTGCGTTTCGACGGCATCGAAACAGCGGCGGTAACCACTCTATCCCTCAAACACAAACCGGTCGCTCACCATAAAATTCAAAATCGAGCAGGCCGCAATCGTCAGGATGTTGGCCGCGAAATAGTTCAAGTGCGCCTCCCCGACCAGCACCCGCATCGCCAGCACATTTCCCAGAATCGAAAACAACCCCGTCGTGCAGTTGAATTTCAAGAAGCGCAACCATGGATTCCCCGTACCCCGATCCCGCCACGTGAAGCGCTCGTGCCAGAGATAGTTGTGCACCACTGCCGCTTCCACCGCCAACGCCGTCGCCAGCAGATAATCCAACTTGAGAACAGACCTCAGGATCCCCAGTGCTACCAACTGCACCACAATTCCGGCCGCGCCGACAGCATTGAACTTCAGCCAGCGCGCGCCAGTCGCCGTGACTGATCGAGTGCTCATCGAATCCGCTCTTCGCAGTACAACCGGTACCCGTTCTTCGCGGTGAAGTACACAACCATCAAACTCATCCCTGCCAGCCCGATCACGCCGCCAATATCAAACAGCTGGCAGTGGTGGCGCAGAACCACCGCCCATTTCAGCAACGCCAGGTTCCCCATCGCCAGCAGTAGCCGCAACTCCGTTGGCCCAAACCTCCAAAACGAAAGATGGAATTCCCCGAGCGTGTAGGTCGCCAGGTACGACTGAATCGACAGCACCAGGAACGCCACCAGCAAGCCCATCGCGATCCACGGATGCATGTACCCCGAAACCGCCAGTCCTCCCATCATGGCGACGGCGCCAAAGCTGTCGACCATGTGATCCACGTAGAATCCGTACCGCGGTCGCTGCTGTTGCCGCACGCGTGCCAACGTGCCGTCCAGACTGTCGCCCAGCCAGTTCAGGGCCAGGCAAGCAATCACCACGAGCAGATAAAATCGGTTCCACCGCGACAGCGCATAAAAAGTTCCCGCCCCTACCTGCGCACCAAATCCCAGCGCCGTCAGATGATCGGAGTTGATCCAGCCCGGCGTGCGCTCCGCCATCCAGATGAGTGCCCTCTTCTCGATCCCGGCCGAAAAGCCGGCTTGAATGCGGCGCTCCCCGCGACGGTGACCCAGATTCGCGTGCGTTCTGTGGACCCTAACCTGGAAAGGGGGGCCACCCGTTCCGAGCTTTCGGATGTCTGCCAGAACTCCGGGGTTCGTTTGCTCGCAATACTCAACCAGCGGACTTGCCATGGCGATTGCCTCCCTGCTCGAGCGCCAATTTGCGCCCATTAAGGCAGCCCGGCAATGCACGGCCGGTAAAGCCACGCACAAGCTTGAATCATCAGGTAAGTTGTTGGAAGGAAGTATGATCCGTGAAGTTCTAAATCGCCGCTTGACACCCGATTCTCCTGGTTTGGAGGGCCCGAAGTCGGGGTTCAAGGCTCCATCGTCGCCGCCTTGCCGAGCGGCTTCTCGGGAGCCGCCACCGCAAGAGCTTTTTTCCGCCGCAATGCCTGAGGCAAGTCCGAGCGCAGCAGCCACAGCCCCGCCGCCACCGCTCCCGCCCAGGTGATCGAACTCAACCCCAGGGACTCGAGGTCCGCTCTCCGGCTCCCGCCCAGGAACACCATCCGTGACACCTGCCAGGCAAGTCCACCAGCGCAACCCGCAATGACCACCGACTTCCCCAACTCCAGCCACGGAAAATTCCCCAGTCCGACCAGTTTCCGCCGATCTAGCAGCACCGCCGCCACTACCGTGTTGGCCACAATGCCAACGTCCGAAGCAATCGCCAGACCCGTGACGGACAGGGCATGAAACAGCGCCCGATAAACCACCAGCGACGCAATCGTCACCAGCGTGCAAGCCATCATCGGAGTGAGCGTGTCGCCGGCCGCATAAAACGCCCGCGCGTACAAAGCCTGCGCGGACCAGAATGCCAGCGAAAGGGAAAACCAGAAAAAGTAGATCGCCGTCTCCTGCGAATCGTGGAACGAGAAATGTCCTCGCCGATAGACGAGATCAATGAGCGGCAGCGCCGTCACCATCATCAAGGCCGACGCCAGGAACGACAGCGCCGTAATCCGGTACACCGAGCCGTTCACCGTCTCGGCAAACTCGCGCGATTTCTTCTCACCAAACAGCTTCGCGAAGAAGGGCAGCGACGCCTGCCCCACCGCTTGCCCCAGCACGGCAATGGGAACTGCGAACAAGCGCTTCGCGTAATTCAAGCGCGCAATGTCCCCGATCCCGCTCGACGCGAAATACCGCAAGATCCAGTCGTCCGCGGTCACCAGCGACACACCCAGCATCAGCGGAATTGACATCCGCACCCACTCGCGAAACGCCGGGTTGCTGATGTCAAACGAGGGCCGATAGCCGGTTCCCACCCGCGCCGTCCCAATCGCATTCATCAGAAACGGGCCGATCACCGCCCCGAGCAGTGCCCCATATGCCAGCGACGCGATCCCCAACTGCTTCCCTGCGATCACGCCGCCCAGAATAATGAACACGTTGTAGAGCAGTGGCCCCAGGCTCGGAAACAGGAACATGCGATGCGAGAGCAGCACCGCCCCGACCACTCCGCCGACATAAAAGAAGATCTGCGCCGGCAGCAGAACGCGCGTCAGGTACACGCACAGCTTCATCTGCTCGGGCGAGAAGCCGTGAAACATCCAGCCGACAAACTGAGGGGTGAAAATCTCGGCGGCCACCGTTCCCGCCAGAAAGACGGTGGTCATCACCGTGATGATCACGGAAAAAGTTTTCTCGGCGTCGGCCTGGCGTTTCTCCGCCATAAACCGCGTGTAAATCGAGATGAACGTGATCGATGCCGTCCCGCCCGCCAGAATGTAGTTCAGCCAATCGGGCAAGGTGAAGGCTGCTACATAAGCATCCGTCTGGCCACCCGCCCCGAACGCATAAGCAATGTAGGCCTCGCGCAGATAGCCGATCACCCGCGACAGCATGATCGTGCCCATCAGCAGCATCGTGGCCGAAAATGCCGTGTGCTGGTGCGAAGGCCGCAGGTTGCGCAGGATTCGGGAAAGCATGGGGTTTGGGACTTGTTCAGCCTATCAAAATCACCTGCCGATCGCGCCTCTCGCGAGCATAGACAGACCCGTTGGTAACGACTCGCCGCGGCTTCCGATTCTGGGCACGCTCTGTGGTTCCGCGCCATTAACCGGTGCTCAGCGCTTCAGCCCGGCATAGAATCGAACCAGATATCCTGAACCGCCTTCGCCTGCGCCCGTCCTGGCGGTTCTGTGGAGGGTACGATGCAACGCGCTACTCTCTCTGTCCTTTGCCTGCTGTTCGCGTCGGCCATCACTTTGCGAGCGCAAGAGACTCCCGACTGGTCACAGCGGGACTTCGCCGCGCCGGCCGCTGATGTTTATGCGGCTTCGATAAAGTCGATCCAACAACAACATCACGAGATTAAGTCGACGGACGACGTCCACCATTCTGTCGACTTCCATGTCGGCACGACCGCCTGGTCCTGGGGTTACAACATGACCCTCGCCGTGTCGTCGATCGATGACACGCATACTCGCGTCACCATTGGGATTTCACGGTCCGGCGGAAAAGCGGTTTCCTGGGGATCTGGAAAGAAAGAGGTGCAGAAAATCTTCACTGGGATCGATAAGCAACTCGGTGGGACCGCCGAAAAGAAATAGATAGAAGCCTCGCGCAGCCTGCTTAACGTGCCTTCCCCGCGGCCGCTACGTTGACCTTCGGCTTGGTGGGGGGTAGGGCGGGAGTCTTCGTGGACTTGGAACTGGCGGCTGTTCCATGACGCAGCGCAGGCTGAGGCCTTGTTGCCTGTGCCCGCATCGACTGCTTCATTCGCTGCATGCTCTCTTCGCGCTCGGAAGCAGCCAGCAACTGTTTCATAATCGCGGCCTTCTCCCACTTCTCGGCGCGCTTGGGCTTACGACCGTCGAGCAACAGCACCGCAAGCCCAGTCGCCGCCAGGGCGACCATGATTACGATGGTTGTCGACGAAAAGTCGAGCATGACTCGCCATCCTCCGGGTTGGGTCAGAAACCGGACATCCGAGTATGCATTCTCTCCCTGAACCCAAAATTACCGACAGGTTACCAAGGTTGCTGACCGTGCTCGTTACCGTTTCCCGTTCAGGCTTAGAGAATGACCAAAGCACCTTGGTGGGCTGGTCATTACCTCGCGCTCGACGCTCACCCTGAAGCCCCCACTAGCGCTCGCGTCCAGATCCCGAAAAGCACAAACGCGGACCCGAATGTTGCATAGTCGCGATTTCGAGTTATCCCAATCTTACCTCCGTCCTATCTGCGATTTAGCTCGTTCCAAGATCGGACCACCACCCTACTTAGTTCGCTCGCGGTAGGCCGAATTCCCTTGACTGTCTTTTCTCATAGGCGCAATATCCCGGGTTCCCTCGGCGAGGTACCCGTTCCTCGCTGTCTGCCATATCCGGAAGGCTCGCGTAGCCCGGGTTCTATGCGCCTTCCATAACCACTATCGAGGTCGTATGCGCCCCAGCCTTTCGTCTCTCTGGATCTCCGTCTTTATTCTGTTGGCCTCGATGCTCGGTTTGCCAGCTTTAGGCCAGGAACCCGTGCCACAGACCGCCCTGGCACGGCCGCGCATCGTCGAGGCCCTCGACGAAACACAGCGGACCACGCTTCGCGGCAACACCCACCCGCTCGCGGTGGCGAAGTTCGATCGCGGCGCCGCTCCCGCGACTTTGCCACTGGAGCGCATGCTGCTGGTGCTGAAGCGCAGCCCCGAGCAGGATGCCGCCCTGGTCGCCCTGCTCGACCAGCAGCAGGACAAGTCCTCCCCCCAGTACCACAAATGGCTCACGCCCGGCGAGTTCGGAAAGCAGTTCGGTCCTGCCGACGCCGACATCCAAATGGTCACTTCCTGGCTGCAATCGCACGGACTCCAGATCAACCAGGTCAGCAAAGGACGCACGGTCATCGAATTCTCCGGCACCGCCGCCATGGTGCAGGACGCGTTCCACACTCAGATCCACCGCTACGCCGTCCAAAGCGAATCGCACTGGGCCAACGCCAGCGACCCGCAGATCCCCGACGCCCTCACGCCCGTCGTCGCCGGCGTCTGGTCGATGCATAACTTCCTGAAGAAACCGATGCTAAGGATCTCCGCTGAGCGCTTCCCCTTAACCTATCCTCCCGGTGCAACCCACCCGTTAGCCACCAACTCCAGTGGCGTGCACTTTCTCTCGCCCGGTGACTTTGCTCTGATCTACGGAATCAATCCCGTCTATCAGGCGGGCATTAACGGAAACGGGGTCAACATCTCGGTCATTGGCCGATCAAATTTCAATATTTCTGACGTTTCGACCTTCCATGGCATCTTCTCGCTCCCCTTCGTCGGAGTGAACACCATCCTGAATGGTCCTGACCCCGGGGATCTCGGCCGTGATGAAGAGGCCGAGGCGGTGCTCGACGTCACCTGGTCAGGCGCCGTCGCGCCCAATGCCCAGGTTGCCTTTATTCTCTCCGCATCCACCAACACCACGGACGGCGTCGACCTTTCAGAGCTTTATGCGATTGATAACAACCAGGGCGACATCCTGACAGAAAGCTTTAGCTCTTGTGAGGCCCACGCTTCGAGCGCAGAGGTGGCAGCCGTCAGCTCGCTGGCAGAGCAGGCGGCGGCGCAGGGCATGACTTACTTCGTTTCTTCCGGAGACACCGGTTCAGCTGGCTGCGACAACCTCAGCGAGACCACTGCGACCGGCCCCGTGTCGGTGAACGTGCTCGCGTCGACCCCATTTAATGTTGCGGTTGGCGGCACCATTTTCAATGAAGGAATCCGGCCCTCGTCTTACTGGAGCGCAAACACCAACACTTTCATAACCGCCTTGAAATACATCCCTGAGAATGTTTGGAACGAAAGCTGTGCTTCGTCTAGGTGTGGAAAGAACGCCAATATCGCGGCGGGCGGCGGCGGTCCCAGTTCTGTGGTGTCCAAGCCAACATGGCAATCCGGCCAAAATCTTCACATCCCTGCAGACGGTTTTCGCGACGTTCCCGACGTCTCTCTCAGCGCGGCCCTGCACGATCCGTACCTGCTTTGCCTGGCTGGCTCTTGCGGGCAGAATTTTCTGGTCGGGATTGCGGGCACCTCCGCCTCGGCGCCTTCCTTTGCCGGAATCATGGCCCTCGTCGAGCAGAAAGTCGGCGGGCGCGTCGGCCTTGCAAACTACGTTCTCTATCACCTGGCCAATGCGGAAACCCTCTCACAATGCAATGCCTCCAGCACTTCCGGTTCGCCCGCCAGCACGTGCGTATTCAACGACGTGACCGTCGGCAACAATGCGGTGCCGGGCGAGTCCAGCTATGGAGGCGCCAGCCCGCAATTCACCGCTGCAGTCGGCTATGACCTAGCCACCGGTCTCGGTTCCGTGCAGGTCAACAATCTCGTGAACTCCTGGGCCTCGGTGACTTTCGCCACCTCCTCTACCACTTTGACGCTCACCCCCACCCCAACCACCGTCCTCCACGGCACCGCCGTGCAAGCCAACGTCACCGTGTCCCCAAGCAGCGGCTCGGCCAAGCCCACAGGTCTGGTGAGCCTCATTGCTACGCCGACTGGCCTCAGTTCCAACGGAGTGGCGACGTTTTCGCTATCCAACGGAAGCGCGAGTGGCGTAACCCACGTTCTGCCGGGGGGACAGAATTACGCCGTGCGCGCCCACTACCCGGGCGACCTCACCTTCGCGCCCAGCGACTCTCCCATGATGCTTGTGACCGTGAACCCCGAACCCAGCACGACCAGCGTCAGCGTGCTCACCATCGATTCCAAAGGCAGCCCCGTTCCCTTCACCTCGGGGCCTTACGGCAGCTTTGTCTACCTGCGTGCAGACGTGGCCGGGCAGTCGGGTTTCGGCTACCCCAGTGGCTCAATCCAGTTCGCCGATAGCGCCACTCCCTTGGGCGGTGTTTACGTTCTCAACAGCCAAGGCAACACGGCCACGCCGAATGGTTACCCCTTCCTCGCTGCCGGAGCGCATTCGATCGGAGCCAGCTACAACGGCGACGCAAGCTTCCAGCCAAGCGCCTCGACCACGCCTGTAAGTGTGACCATCACGAAAGCCAGCACCACGGCTTCTCTAACGTCCGCTGCCACAGCGGTCCCGTCCGGCAGCACGGTCATGCTCACCGCCACGGTGGATACTTCCAGCAGAGGCAATGCCCCCTCGGGCAATGTGGTCTTTTCTAACGGAGGCACCCCCCTTCCCGGGAATGCACCGCTAGCCTCCTCCACGAACACCACGACGGGATTCGCGCAGGGAATCGCTACTTACCAGGCCTCCTTGCCAAACGGACAAGACAGCGTCACCGCACAGTACGCCGACGACGCAAACTACACAGGATCGACGTCTTCTGCCGTCAACATCACCGTTGCCCCCGACTTTTCTCTCGCTTTCACTGGAACCACCGGCAACGTTATGACTATTTCCGCTCCCGGCGCGTCCGGAACTCTTACGCTCGCGGTCTCGGGCCAAAACTACACCGGCACCGTGAACTTCTCACGGACCGCTTGTAAAGGTCTTCCTTTAGGTGCCTCCTGCAGCTTCAATCCTCCTACCGTCACTGGAACCGGCTCGGCCACACTCACCGTGATGACGGTTGCTTCTCACGTTGCGCTACGCCGCGCAACCCACGCGCGCACGTTTTGGTTCGCGAACGGTGGACTTTGCTTAGCTGGAGTCTTCTTGCTCGGCGCAGCGCCTCGCAGGCGGCGCATCTCGTGTGCTGCCAGCCTGATCCTGTCAGCTTTGCTGCTGACGCTGACCGCGTGCGGTGGGAGTGGCAGTGGCGGAGGGGGTGGAACCACCATCGGCACTCCGCCGGGAACCTACATCGTGGCCGTGACCGGTGCGGATGCGAACTTCAGCCATCCAGTCACTTTTACCTTGAATATTCTGTAATCCGAACGAAAGCGTGGCTCGTTGGTGCGACTCCGGAATCGCCCGCGGCACGCGTTCTAGATCCTCGTATTGTGAATCGGCAGCCGGACCCGGAAACAGGTGTATCCCGGTCGCGACACTACGCTGACGTTACCGCGATGCTTGCGCACGATGCGGTAGACCGTGTCCAGCCCCAGGCCGGTGCCTTCTCCCATTGGTTTGGTCGTGAAAAAAGGATCGAAGATCTTGGTCTGGATCTCGGGCGGAATTCCCGTCCCGTTGTCCACGAACTCCGCCAGAACGTCGTCTCCTTCGCGCATCGTCCGGATCCGCAACTCGCCCTTACCCTTCA
>Ga0182035_10001738_pt1 | contig 11186 bp, 10 predicted proteins | sample flu12Cox44000170_FD_125969 | JGI IMG/M metagenome (GOLD analysis project Ga0182035, IMG submission 125969) | Lab enrichment of tropical soil microbial communities from Luquillo Experimental Forest, Puerto Rico - flux4day.12C.oxic.44.000.170 | ecosystem: Environmental > Terrestrial > Soil >...
AATCTGACCCAGGCGCAGGGCGACCTCGGCAAGTTGTTGGTCAGAAGCCGTGAGCGTCAGTGGCGTTGTGGAGGCAACGCTCACTCCACTTTGACCGCACGTATACGTACCCGATGAGCGGAAAGTGACGCCGTTGAGGTCATCCAAGACTGTGATGTTATTGACGCTGCCTGACCCTTTCATCGCGGATACGCTACATCCGATGGCGTTGCTGCTGATGTGAACGGGATTCGTAACCACTGCCGATTGTGTGCCCGCGATTGACGCTGAACCGCCGCCGATGAAGATTCCGTCAGTACACTGCTCCAAGTGGTTGCCGAAGAACGCGATTGGTTGGGCGGAGTTGGGTTGGAAAAAGCTTGTTCCTGCGACGTAGATGCAAGCTGGTGCAGCCCCACCGGGAACTTTGTAGTCGTTCACGGTCGTGTTGATGACCCCGCGCCCCGTAATTTGAAAGCGGTTGTCTAGCACGATGCCGCCTAGTCGGATGGTTTCCTGGCGGTATTGTTCCCCGGCCTCGATGTCTTGGATTGTGCTGTTAGCAGACGCCCCAACGGTGGGAGTGCCAGTGGAAGAACCAAGAAAGGTGAAAAAGGATTCAGTCGGGCTATTGCACTTGATTCGCATGTAGCCGCTTAATTCTTCCGAAAATGCCTCCAATCCACACTGAGAGGCTTGATTGTTAGCATCGAGCGACACGTTCTCGAAACGAGTTCCAAAGACAACGGTCAGGCCACCGGAAGATGCGGTGAGTCCCTCGGCAGTCAAAGGGTGCGTGGTGTCGGTCAGCGGAGTCCCAATGGTTCCAGTGCCTACAGAGGAGAGGGTGATAGCGAACGCGGAATTGACCGCGCACGCTAACGTTTGGCCCACACGGACGGTTGTCGTGCACGCCGTGGTTGGGTCTTGGAGCACCTCCGTGCCCGCTGCTCCAGTTGTGGAGTAGACGTTGTAGCCTATGACGGGAAGCCAGTTGGCATCTGGCCCACTTTCTTGATACCAGCAGGCATTCGATCCGCTGTTGCCGCCCGAACAATTGGCGCTACTATCGTTGATGGTCTCGTTGGCCGTCCCGGTAAAATTAGGTTGGGTAATCGTGGAGACCGCCTGCATCACGCGATACAAGTGGTTGCCGGTGCAGCCTCCCGTACCTCCAGTACAGTACACATAGGTGTTGACGGCGTAGGTTCCCACAGTAGAGAAGTTAGCGAAGTCTGGGGGATTACCCCCTGTGCCATTGAACACACAAGGCGTAGCCGCGCATGGAGCCGTGATGGTTGCTGTCGCTACGTTCGTGAAGGTCGTCACAGTCTCGGCACTCGCCATCGATTCTCCCGCCAGGCCGTATTTACCTGCGGTGGTACCCGCATCCGTACCCGTGTGCAGATTGACCACCCAAGAGATCTGGGTGCGCAGGGTTCCGGTCTGTCCAGTTCCAGTAAGTGTAATGGTCGGCGCCGGCGCCGGTGGTGGGCTCGTTGGAAAGTAGGTTGAACCGCAGGGAGTGGTCGTATCTCCCGCGCACGCCTTTATAAGCGTCCCAGTCGAGCCGTCCGGCGTAGTGCTCGATATATTCAGACGCCCACTGCCAATAAGTTGATCTCCCCCGAGTACGATCGGCACGCTGGCCCAAAAGATGCCCTTTCCGGCTCCGGTCTCTGAGCCGTGACCAAGGTGAATTTCATAGTTGATGGGTCCGAAAAAGGGATTTTGATTGCTGGCAGTCAACAGCACTGAAGATAACTCATCGTAAATGGTACAGCCTTTGGTGGTTGAGCAGGCGTTCGCGGTCGGAGTCCCCGCGATAGCATTAGCGACGCTTGTGTAGGTCGTCCCATCGACGTGCACGTCGTGGTCGAAAATAATGCTGTTAGTGCTTCCGCTAGCGCTGACCGAGAACGCCCTGGTGCTTAATGCGCTGTTCGAATAAACGTCGACCAAATCGGCTGTCGGGCTGCCAACATTCGGGCCAAGCAGTAGAGGGACGGCATTGTTACCGCTGAGCGGCTGGATCGTGATGCTGCCAGTCGTGGCGTTCTCGATCATAGAAGAGTTGCCCAGGGAGGACGGTGTTGTCCACATTGACAAAGTGTGCGCTGTGCCGGAGCCGCTGGTTCCGCTGCCGCATCCGATGACGCAGTTAACCCGCATGGCATTGTTCGTGGAGTCGAAGACTGATACCGAGACCTGGTTCGCGTCAGCAGGCGTATGCGTTCCCCCCGGCGCGAGGGAATTGTTAATCCGCAGCGCGTTATTGGTCGCGTCGAAGACGCTGACGAAAACCTGATTCATGTCCTTCGGGGTAAGCGTCGGAGGTGGCGCAGGCGCAAGCGCGAAGTAGCCCGTGCGTGGATTGAAGTACGGAATCATAACGACGCGGCCGCTCACATGCGGCGGAGGCATCGGCATGCCGTCGATCGGCTCACCCGGCTCACCGGCACGAGCAGAAGGCGCAAGAAGCAAGAAGCAAGAAGCAAGAAGAACAGTTCTAGCCCTCTCCCGTGCGGAGAGGGTGTCCCGCGAAGCGGGATGGGTGAGGGATCGTTTAGCTTTCATTCTTTTTCTCCGCTCTCTAGTTACGAGCCGGCTTCGCTGGCGCGCCGGCCGCCTCCACCTGGCCCGCGCCTTTGCCCTGGATCTCGCCGCCACTCTTGATGTCATTCTCATCCGCAATCGTGAGCCCGCGCGGCGCCGCTACAGCGCCGGCCAGCGCTTTCGTCTCCTCCGGCAACGCAAGTTCCTGGCGAATGAAATCGCGCAAGCCTTCATCGGAAATAGCGAGGCCCGACTGCGCAAACTGCGTTAGCACTTGCGCCAGCTCCGTCACATCGCGCGACTGGACGTTCGCGGCAATCAAGCGTGGGACCGGCGCATCGTCGCCGAAATTGAAGGCGACGAGGCGCCGGATAGTCTGCGAGGTGATCGCGTTAGCGATATGATCGGCAAGATTCTGGAGGGATAGCAAGAAGAAGCTTCCATGCGATTCTCCGAGAGCCCGTGAGCCGCCGCGCCCCTCCTGGCCAAGCTGCATGAACATCGCAAGCGCCGCAATCGAAATCATCGTGTTGTGATGCTGAATCGACGGCATCACATCGCGCAGGCGGCCTTCGTAGCCGACAATGCGCAGGCCGGTGGTTTGATCGCCTGGCGGCTCGACCAGGCCGGTCGCTTCATGCGTTGCGAGCTGCGTCACGAAATTGTAGGCCGCTTCTTTGTCTTCCTTGGAAAAGCCGGGCGCCAGCTTAAAGACGGGAATGCCGAGCGCATTGCGTTCGTTAGCAATCGAGTCGATACGATAGAGTTGACTCTTAATATACCAGTGCGGATACATCGCGCGCTGCAGCGCGATTCCCCAGAAGTTGGCCGCTTCCTGCTGGTAGGTGAAGCGGCACATCTTCTCGGCTGGCAGCAGCACGTTCAGGAATTGGAAACCACGGTAACCGTACTGCTCCATTGCCCAGAGCGTCTCACCATCAGGCTCAACGTGCCAGCGATAATAGGTGAGCGGATGACGCGAGGCCAGGCGTCGCAACCGTAGTCGGTCACCATCCACGGCCCAAACATCTTCATGAATTGAACAACCAAAATCCAGCATGAGCAGCGCATTGCGCACGACCTCATCCCACGACTGAGTCACGAGCGCGCCGGTGGAAGTGCGGTATTCCAACCCGCCAAAGAGGTTGTCCCGAACAAAGTTGGCAACCTCGTCCGCTTTCGCCCGCGTGGCTTTACCCGCCCCAGTCGATTGTAGGGGCGCATGGCCATGCGCCCTTACGTCCGGCACAACTTCCCACTTCGCGCTCTGCACGGGCAGTTTGCACGCGGCAAGCGTTGCGCGCACCTGGGCATCGCCCCGCCGCATTTTCTCGTAATGCGAAATGGCGGCGCGCCCCTGCAGCTCGGGATTGTATTCCCCCATATCCAGAAGGAATCCGCCTACGATCGGGGTCCCGGGCACGCCGACCGTCGCGACACTGGGGATTAGCGATTCGGAGATCGAATCCGGACGTCGGAGCGAAATCGTCGGTGATAATGAGGATGGGCTGCACGAGGGCTTATTGCGAAACCCGAATTCCGGATCTCCAATCCCCACTTCACGGTCGGCGAATGCCACTGCATTGTTGATTCTCGATTGGAGACTCGGGCGATCTTGGGCCGCCCATCTTGGATCGTGGATCTCGCGGCGTAGGCCGCGTAGCTCGCGAAGGAGCTCTTCTTGCTGTTGACCGCTGTCTCGTCCGCGATCTTTTTTCATAGCTGACAAATTAGTAGCCAATGTTCAGTAAATTCTTTCCTAATCGGCTGGCTGCTGACGGTGCACGCCGTCAGTCCAAAATCCACAATCGTCTAGCTAGACGGCTACTCCCGGGTCGGCCGGGATGCGGCCGTCGATCAGGTCAACGGCCTTGGCCGTGGCTCTCACCCGCACCTGCTGCGGTTCTTCGGGACGTCCCAAACGCAGCGGTTTCATCTCGAGGTAGCCACGTTCGGCCAGGTACAGGAGCTGGAAGCGCAACTCGTCATCGGTGAGGGGGTATCCCTGCCCGCGCAGCAACTGCTGCTTCAGCTCGCCGAAGGGAACCCAGTTCAGGCTGCGACGTATCAGGATCATGAGGATGACGCCGCGTTGCGTTTCGTGCCGGATGTCGTCAGCCAAGCTGCCCATTAGTAACCTCCACCGCCTTCTTCTCAATCAGCCGGTTCAGGCGGTCTGCCTGCACTTGTACCGCGTCCCACAGTTGCCCGTTAGTTTGTCCCTGCTTTCCGACAAAGTCCGAAAGAGTCCTAACAAGCTGTTCTTCCGTGGCCGCGCGCCGCTCCTGCATGTGAACGAAGCCGCTCACCGCCCAACTGATCCTCCACACCATAAACAGAAAGCCGACGCAGCCCATCAAGAAGGAAAGTACGGCCAGCGTGCCTAAAGATAATGAATTCATTGTGTGCTCTCCTCTACAAGCGAACGGGCTAATGGCGAATTCTCCCGCTGGCTCTCCGTTCTCGCTTTGACGATTCAATAATTCCGTGTCACTGTTCACTGTCGTTCCTTGAGCGGCGAATTGTTTCCCGCTTGCACCTCACCTAGCCCCAAGGGCAATTTGACGCGCACTTGGGAGTTCCCTGGAAGGCCGACAAACTTCTCCCAGGTACGGGCACCGGTATAGCCCAAGAATGCGACCCCAAAAAGCTCGAGATACGAATTGGGAATCTCCATTGCCATAACCTGCCGGTGTAGAAAGGCGTTGAGTATCGGCGCCACAGTGAGCGGCCAGAACATCCCCCGGATGATGACGTAGAGGAATGTGGGCCGCGCCCGGCGCACATAAGCATCGTCGCTCTGGGTTTCCGCGGTGATGTTCTGTGATTGCATCGCCGCCAGTGCTTGGTCGCGTGCTGCCTCTATCTCTTCGCGGCTCAACTCCAGCTCCTGCGCCGCCTGCTGAAACTTCACTTTGTCCTCGGGGGACAGATGAAACTGGCCGATGATGTCCGCAATGCTCTTCACGGGATCGCCGCCGAACAGTCCTTTGAAAATGTCCGCAAAGCCCATACCCACCCCGGTTGCGCTCCAGGCTGGCGGATCAGTGGCCAAATACTAGCTATTTGGCTAGTCTACTCCGCTAACTAGGAGCGAACGCTATCGTCGTTGAATTTCACAGCCTCGCCGCCAGCTAGGCGCGAATGGTCGCACAACACTTCTTTTAGCAGGGCGACAATGCCGATGACGCGGTCCACACCTGCTCGTTAAACAGCCGCTGGTTGTCCATGTATTCCCGGAAAACCTCGTAAATCCTCTGCTCGGTTCGTTCGCGTTGATTGCAACAGGCGATAAACAGCCGGACGCCCCACGACACCCGCCACACCAGGAAGAGAAACCCACTTACGCTTGCCAGCAGCGCCACCCCCACCATCGCCTCCAGAAAAGCGTGAGTCGAGAACCGGTCCGAGATTCTGGCTACCCCAACCACCCAATCGCCCAGCCCACCGAGCGCCGTAAGAAGAGTCGTCATCTGCTTTCTCCTTTTCAAGTTTTGAAGCCATGCCCTTCATTCTCTAAATGCCTCTACTGCCAGCCAGAGAACAGCAGGCAGGGCGGACGGCGGTAGGCCGATCCCCGCGCCGGCCACCGTTGGCAGGCAAGGCCTGCCCCTGCCTGCTGTTCGCCGGTCGACCTAGCCCTAACAGAAGATGCGGAGGGCAGACTGCCGATTGAACCATCGCGTTGCCCTGGCATCGAATCGTAAATCGTCCATTCGGGAGATCAGGATTCGACGAACCGGTCCGGGGAGCTGCGGCCCTCGATCAAGTCCCCGGCCTTGGCGGTGCCGCGCACCGCGTCTAGCTCCAACCCTCTGTTTGGCGCGCAACGTTCCGCGTAGCCGGCCCGCTCCAGGTACTGGAGGTGGTACTGGTCCCGTCCACCATGGAGCCCTACGCGACGCAGCAACTGAAGCTTGACTTCCCGGAAGGGCATCCACGACAGCCCCGGTCCAACAGCGTCTGAACGATGATGCCGCGTTCCGTTTCATTGCGAATTTCCTGTTTGAGTGCTGCCATGGCTTCCTTCCTTCCGATCGAGTTGTTTCTCCGCCGCTCGAGGCCGATGGTTGCTCCTGTCGCCGGGACAGGGCGCAGCGGTTGGGTTGCTCATCAGAATCTTGCGGATCGTCGCAAGGGCCGGAAGATGCAGGTGGTGCTGCCGAAGCTGCTGTGTCAGCTCCCGCTCCAGCTCCGTCAGCCTCAGTCGCGCTATTTCCCAACGCGCCATCGCCAGCTTCAGCCGCGCGCAGGCCACCCGCTGGCCCAGACTGGCTCTCTGGCACTTCAGCCGCTGGGTGTGGATCTGCAACCGGCAATTGTTTAGCTGGTGGCAGTAGAGTCCAGGCGGCGCTATAAGCTCGGCAAGGCCGGTGAATAGGGCGGCCTCCGCCAGGTTGCGGTGGAGGCTGGCAGGACCGACCAGCGCCTTTTTCAGCTCCTCCGCGGCTTGGCATCGCCGCTCGACGCGCTCCCGCTGGACCTCGGGGTCGGAGCGGAAGAACTCCTGCACCGCCTTGAGCGTCAGTTGCTCTGCCCCTCGCCGGTGCAGTTCACTCAGCGTTTCCTCGAACGTAGCCCCTGCCGCCAGCAGCCGCCGAGCGCGGCGCTGCAGCCTCGCCGGAATGGCGGGCGTTGCCAGATCACTGTTGTTGTCAGCCTTCTGCTTCATTGCCGCGGCTCCAGATAAATGCCTTCGTCCTGGGGCAAGCGACCGTCGTGGTAGTCGATCCCTTTGGCCGTGATCTTCACAAGGGAGATGTTGCGGTAGGAGTGCGGCCCCCGCACACCCTCGATGCCAACTAGGCCCTTCTCCGCCAAGTAAGCCACGTGAAAGCTCAGCTCCTCCAGTGGCAGGGGGTAGCCGAAAAAGTCCAGCTCTCCCCGTAACAACGGCAGGGTAGCCGGCTGAGGATAAATCAGAGCCAAGTAGTACAGGATCTTGCCCCGAATCAGTTCCTTCTCACGAAGGCTCATCTCATCTCCGTTCAACTCCGGTCATATAAGTAAAATCTAACAAGCTGAAATGAGACTGTGGAGACTGGTGAGACCAGTGAGACAATTTTTTTTAAAACTCGTAAGATCAAATAATTAGGTTGTTTAAAAAAATGAGAAATCTTGTCATTTTCCGAAAAGTGTTACTTTTCAATCCGCTTTCCCGTTTTGGAACGACAGACAAATTCGTGGTCGGCAGAATGTTTAAAAAAGCGACATTCTGTTTGTGTATGGAGAGCTACTCGAAGATGCTCAACAGCCTATCTTATTGATCGAAAGTTAGTTCACTTGTTTCGCTCCAGGCTCACATGTTTGCTTCGAATGGAAGTGATTGTCACCAAGCGGAATTCGTGTCCGATGTTCGATTCCGGACAAAAGCATCCCACAAACGGACAACTAGGATTGGTAGCTCGCCGCTTTGCTCTCCGTAACACCCTCTGATATCATTACGTTAGAGGTTGTTTGGGCTATGGCAAGATGCTTGCCCAAAGGAAGCTCGGAGGATTCGGATGGACATCCCTCGCAAGTCCGCTGCGCGAAAGAAGCGGATACGCCTGATCATTTATGTCGCTTTCGGTCTTATTGCCGTTGCTTCGATCACTTGGGGTATTTCCCGCCTCAAGCCAGCGGCGCCAAGCGTAGACTCAGGCACTGTTTGGCGTGACACAGTGAAACGGGGCCCGATGGACCTACAAGTGCGCGGCCTCGGCACGCTGGTACCGGAAGAGAACTCTCAGCAAGCTGTACCTGCCGTCGTTCAGGGGCGAGTAGTGCGGCGGTTGGTGTTGCCGGGAACAATCGTGAAGGCGGATACAGTGATTATGGACCTCAGTAACCCCGAGGCCGAGCAAGCTGCTCTCGACGCCGAGTGGCAAGTGAAGGCGGCGGAGGCCCAGTACAACTCGCTGAAGGCGCAGCTTGACAGCCAACTGCTTGACCAGAAGGCCACCGCAGCCACCGTCAAATCCGATTATCTGCAGGCAAAGCTGAAGGCAGAGAAGGACGTTCAAATGGCCAAGGCAGGCATCGGCCCAGAGATCACCGCCCAACTTTCCCAAGCCAACGCTGAAGCCCTTACGACGCGGAATCAGATCGAGGGTGATCGGGTTGCGGTGCTCTCGAATTCCATTGCAGCACAATTGGCGGCACAAAAGGCGAAAGTAGAGCAACTCCGCGCTCTCTACGACCTTAAGCGCCAGCAGCTCGACTCCCTGAAGGTGCATGCCGGCATCAGCGGTGTATTGCAGGAACTGCCGGTGGAGGTCGGGCAGCAGGTGGCGCCCGGCACAATGCTGGCGAAGGTGGCTGACCCCACGAAGCTCCAGGCTGAACTGAAGATCGCGGAAACCCAGGCAAAAGACCTTCAACCGTTCCAGAAAGCCGAGATTGACACGCACAACGGCGTTATTCCCGGGCACGTCATTCGCATTGACCCGGCAGTGCTAAACGGCACCCGCACCGTTGACGTGAAACTGGATGGTCCGCTGCCGCCCGGCGCGGTTCCCGAGCTGAGCGTCGACGGCACTATCGAGATCGAGCACCTCGATAACGTTCTCTATGTAGGGCGTCCGGCTTTCGGTCAGCCACAGAGCACGGTGAGTCTGTTCAAGGTCGTGAACGGCGGTAAGGATGCGGTCCGGGTGCAAGTCAAGTTGGGCCGCACATCGGTGAATACGGTGGAAATCCTGCAGGGCCTCAGCGTCGGTGACGAAGTAGTGCTCTCGGACATGTCGCGATGGGACAGCTTTGACCGCATCAGGCTCAACTGATTGCAGATTTGCTGATTGTCGATTATTGATTGGTTTCCGACTTCCACTTTCGAACGCTATCCATCGGCAATCGCCAATCGAAAATCGGGAATTACCTTGGTAGGCCATGGAAAGCCTGCTGGAATCTAAGGACAGGACAACCGTGACGGAAACTGCGGCACGAGTTCTCATCGCCGACGACCAGCCGGATGTTGTGGAAGCCCTCCGCATGCTGCTGAAGAACGCCGGCTACGAGATCGTGTCCGTAAATTCTCCCGGGGCCATCCTTCAGACTCTGGCCACGCAGCGTTTCGATCTTCTGCTCATGGATCTCAACTATACCCGCGACACGACTTCGGGCCGTGAAGGTCTTGATCTGTTGGCCCGCCTCCAAGCCGTCGACGGTGACCTGCCGATCGTTGTTATGACGGCCTGGACCAGCGCGGAAGTGGCGGTGGAAGCCATTCACAAGGGCGTGGGCGACTTTGTGCAAAAGCCCTGGAACAACGATGAGCTCCTCGCGACCGTGCAAACGCAGATCATGCGGGGGCAGGCGCGCCGCCAGGCGCAACGATTAGAAGCCGAAACGGGACAGGCGCTGGAAGAGGCCCGGCAGATCCAACAGGAACTTCTACCGACGACGATTCCACAAATCCCGGGCTACGAGATGTCGGGTGCCTGGAAGCCGGCGCGACTCGTGGGTGGGGATTATTTCGACGTACTGGATTTTGGCAAGGAGCGCATCGCCTTGTGCATCGCTGATGTAGCGGGCAAGGGCATGCCTGCAGCGCTCTTGATGTCAAACCTTCAGGCGGCTATCAGGTCCCTTGCCGCGGAGTCAGAGGGACCCCAGGATCTGTGCGCCAGGCTGAACCAACTCGTGTGCAGCAACACCGCGGCGGACAAGTTCATCACCTTCTTCTATGGGCTCATCGACGCGCAGAACCGAAAACTCGTTTACAGCAACGCCGGTCACAACAGCCCCATGCTCCTCAGGCGGGACGGGTCTTCAATCCGGCTCCCGGAAGGAGGAGCAGCACTCGGCATATTCCCGGAATGGCGATACGAAGCCGGTGAAATTCAGCTCACCACTGGCGACCGGCTAGTACTTTTTACCGACGGTGTGACGGAAGCCATGAGCCCACAAGGCGAGGAGTTCGGGGAAGAGCGATTGCTGGCGCTCATGACGGCGGATCCTGAGCTCGGAGCCGCTGAGTTGCAAGAGAGGATACTGCAAGCCGTTACCAAATTCAGCGCTGGCGACCTGCAGGACGATGCCACACTGATCGTAATGGTGGTCAACTCGCTAGACAAATGACGAATTCGCAGCGTGTTGCAATGGATGCTTGCGTCGCCGCGGCCGGAAGGTCGTGGTCAGTCTAGCCTTTTTACTAACTAGCCGCGAGCTGCGGGTTAGTTGATCGTTCACAATTGAATTGAAGGAGAAAAACATGGACGCAACCCAGAACCGAGCCAGGGAGCAAGAAGGGAATTCACGAGCGCTGATCAGCCTCCAAGGTGTCACCAAGGTGTTCGTCACCGACGAGGTTGAAACTCACGCCCTTTCCGGTATTCATCTGGACATTCAGAAAGGAGAGTACGTCTCTATTGCCGGCCCCTCGGGCTGCGGAAAGTCGACATTGCTTTCCATTCTTGGACTCTTGGACTCTCCCACGGAGGGCAACTATTGGCTCAATGGCACACCGGTGGAGAATCTGGATCTCTCGGATCGGGCTCGCATCCGGAACCGTGAGGTAGGATTCATCTTCCAGAGCTTTAACCTGATCGGCGACCTCACCGTCTATGAGAACGTGGAACTCCCGCTTACCTACCGTGGGATGCCTTCCGCGGAGCGAAAGAAGAGGTCGCAGGACGCGTTAGAGAAGGTCGGCATGTCTCACCGGATGA
>Ga0182035_10001745_pt1 | contig 11179 bp, 9 predicted proteins | sample flu12Cox44000170_FD_125969 | JGI IMG/M metagenome (GOLD analysis project Ga0182035, IMG submission 125969) | Lab enrichment of tropical soil microbial communities from Luquillo Experimental Forest, Puerto Rico - flux4day.12C.oxic.44.000.170 | ecosystem: Environmental > Terrestrial > Soil >...
ATACAGGGTGCTTTACGACGCGCAGTGTGAGATATGTCAGGGCTGCGTGGCATGGCTGAGAATTCTCGACCATGAGAGCAAGACACTTCCCCTGCCAATCAGCCCGGAGGCCTTATCCAAGATTGATTCTCAGCTGAGACTGGACGAATGCCTGCATCAGTTGCACGTCGTTAGTCCTGAAGGGGAAATCCTAGTCGGCTGGGATGCGGTCGCGTCTCTCGCTCGGTTATTCCCATCCACGTGGCTGATTGGCGCACTCGGACGGTGGTTCCCTTTCAGAAGTATCGGACGGCTCCTTTACGGCTTCGTTGCCACAAACCGATATTCGCTCAGCAAATGTCGCGGAGGTGCGTGCCGAGTCGCAAAACCGGAAGCGGTACGGCAGCAGGCACGATTGGGAGCATTCTGGTCGTGTTATACACTTGGCTTCTTCATCCGCTTGCCGCTTGTCTTGTGGGCAGGTCTCAAGGACACGATACGAAGGGTCGGAATCTTTGCCCGAACATACCACAAGCGTCTCGACCTGCTGAACGGCAAGCTAACCATTCTGTTTCTGAACGGATTCCTGCCGAATGCGGTTCCGTTGCTGTTCGGGGAGTTATTCATGACCGTGCTGTACGACGGCATTGCAGTCGATCCCGGCTCGCCTAAGATGCGCAAATCACTTCAGCGGCAACTTCGCCGGATCAAACCACGAATTACAAAGGTTGTCGCGACTCACGCCCACGAAGAGCACGTCGGCAACTTGAATTGGCTGTCCGAACTGACTGGTGCTCCGATCTATGTTTCCGAGATGACCGCCCGTTTCCTGACGCCCTTCAAGAAGCTCCCGTGGGTTCGGGCAACGATCATCGGGCAGCCTCCGAATTTGAAGCAGCCGTACCAAGTGCTCCGCGACGAAATGGATACTGAGTCCGGGCAGTTGCAGGCTATCGCTACCCCCGGACATTGTGATGACCATGTCGTTCTGTACGATCCCGACGAGAAACTGCTGTTGGCGGGCGATGCCTTTATGGGCAGCTACTTTGCAACGCCCAACCCGGACGTGGATAGCCGAAAGTGGCTCATCAGCCTTGAACGCTTGATGGAACTAGACATCGAGATTCTGATCGAAGGGCATGGGCATATCCACACACTGCGTGCTGACATCCCGGACTTCCCCGGCGTTGTCATCCGAGAGGACCCGAAGATCGCAATTTCTCAGAAACTCGACTACATGCGATGGCTTCGGGAACAGGTTGAGGCTGGGTTCCAACAGCGCCTTCCAGTGCGTGTCATCGAAGCGAGTTGCTTTCCGTGGGGCAGTCGCACTTCATGGGAGACCTGCGCAACGGACGAGTGCATCCGGCTCTTGAGTCTCGGTCATTTCTCACGCACCGAGCTTGTGCGCAGCTTTGTTCGCAACGACTCGAATCCGCTTCCCACGGTCTATGAGGTGCGGATGTCAGAAAGGGAGTAGGTCTGTCGTGTTCTGCGTATCTGCGCCATCAGAAGACCAGATTCGGCGCTTCATTTCGGATCAGCGTGGGGCCGAAATTTCGTATACGGTGGTCGGTAGGTCGGCACCGCAGACCTCATCCTTGCGACATTGCGAGCGTCGGTTATCCGCTCTCGCGCTTCCCCCCAAAAACAATTCGCTGAGGGTGCAGTCCGTAGTTGGCGAGTCCAAAAAACTGGGCGATGACTGATGAAGAATCGTCTGCGCATCGTTATTGCCGGTGGTAGCGGACAGGTCGGTACCATTTTGTCGCGGCACTTTCACGCTCAGGGACATGACGTCGTAGTCCTTGCTCGCAGCGCCAACTTAGCCCAATGGCGGGTGGTCAAATGGGATGCAGAGAATCTGGGCGACTGGGCATCAGAGTTGGAAGACTCGGATGTAGTGATCAATCTTGCGGGCAGAAGCGTTAATTGCCGATACAGTGCGGCAAATCGCGTAGCAATTAAGGAGTCTCGAACCAAGACGACGAGCTTGCTAGGACGAGCGATTAGTCAATCGGCGCATCCGCCGCGCTTGTGGATGAACGCAAGCACCGCGACGATCTACCGCCATATCTATGACCGACCGATGGACGAGCAGACAGGGGAAATAGGTGGCAACGAACCGGATGCACCTGCCAAGTGGAACTTTAGCGTTGATGTGGCGACTAGTTGGGAGGCCGCTTTGTTCGAGGCTCAGACCGCCAATATCCGCAAGATTGCGCTTCGCAGCGCTATGATCATGAGTCCTGATCGTGGCGGCGTGTTTGATACATTGCTCAGTCTTGTTCGGTTCGGTCTCGGAGGGACCGCGGGCAGCGGTCAGCAATTCATTTCGTGGATTCACGATGCCGATTTCCGGTCTGCTATTGAATTCTTGATTGCCCGCGACGAATTTGCAGGCTCCGTGAATCTTTCATCGCCAAATCCTATCCCAAACCTGGAATTCATGAGGGCATTGCGAGGAGCGTGGGGCACCCGCATCGGGCTGCCTGCGGCAAACTGGGTGCTCGAAATAGGGTCGATTTTTCTACGCACAGAAACCGAACTCGTGCTCAAGAGCCGCCGGGTCATCCCCGGTCGCCTTCTCGAAGCCGGTTTCCATTTCCAGTTTCCTTATTGGGCTTCCGCCGTGCAGGATCTGATTGCCCGCTGGCGAGCGACCGACAATGTGAAGTCAGGTTAGCAAGAGTTCGCTACAGCCTGTGGATCACTCCAGCCGATTTTATCAAAAGGGGGGCACTCCGTGCAGACAGGTAGCGGATCCAATTCCTGACGAACGAATTGGGTGCGTTCGGCCAAATATCGCGCGATTGATCATGCGTCCAACCCCATCGCTTCCCGCAATTGCTTGGCGACCGTTTCAGCTCCCTCATCGGAGTTGGCGGCAAATCTGCGCGATATGCCCCAGCCTAGTTCTGATTAAAAGGGGTTTACCAGAGAAGTGTCGGGTTTCCGTTTAGAGAGAGCCGTACCTTAGCTGAGGTCAGCGAAAGAGACCGCGCACCCAGTAAGTAAACCTCGCCCCGTAGTATTCCGCACGGTTAGAGACTGTGTCGGGCTTCATTAGGTCGGCACCTCCGTTCCCGTTCTGTAAGGCTAGCCTATATCCCGCAGGCAGACGCTATCTGCCTTACTCGATGTTGTTTTCGAGGCGATGCTCGAATAGTGGAAGTTCAAACATAATTGTCGATTCCCCATCTCAAGCGAAAGGAGTGTGACTGGGCGTACCATGCAGCGAGGGAAGCTGTCTCCGACCCGCTTTCTTACCCTGGCCGCTGGAATACCCTGTGTTCATAGAATAGGAGAGGTGCTGCGGCCATGATGCCTCGACAGCTTCTTGAAATATTGCTGCAGGACTCTGCGCTATGGCGGCCGCATGTTTCGCAGAGCCCTGGGAATCGGCGCCAACACGGCAATTTTTAGCGTGGTCAACACGGTGCTGCTGCAGCCGCTCGCGTCTCGCCGCGTTATTTTGAGGTGTTCAAGATACCGCTGATACGTGGGCGAATGTTCACGGATCGGGACGATGCGAACGCGCCGAGGGTGGTAGTCATAAACGAAGGTCTCGCAAAACAGTTCTGGCCAAACAGCGAACCGGCCGGCCAGCGCATCACGATCGCCAAGGGTGTGGGGCCGGAGTTCGAGGAGCCCCCGCGTGAAATCATCGGAATTGTGGCCGATGTGCGGGATCAGGGACTGGACAACCAGCCCGATCCGATCATGTACATTCCCGTGGCCCAGGTGAACGATGGAGTGACGGCACTCAACAACGGGATCATTCCCATTACATGGGTGATTCGCACGAGTGTGGAACCGTACTCACTAAGCAGGGAAATTGAAGACGGTCTACGCATGGCGAGCGACGGGTTGCCGGTGGCGCATATTCGATCGATCATTATTCGTACCGCAACGACACAACCGGATCGACACGCGACGCTCGGCGCGCTGGAATGTATGTGGCGGCTAGGGCGACTGCGATAAGCAGCAATGGCACCGACGTCATCGCGATCGGATCTCTCGGCGAAACGCCGTAGAGTAGGCTTGCCAGCAAGCGCGTCAGTCCAACGGCCGCCGCGACTCCGATAAACACTCCAGCCAACGCGAGTGCCATGCCTTGCCTCACGACCATGTTCACCACGTCATGCGCACTTGCTCCCAGCGCCATGCGAATTCCAATTTCGTGCGTCCGTTGCTGCACCGAGTACGCCATTAGCCCGTAGATACCGATCGCGGCAAGCAGCAGCGCGACGCTCGCGAAGATCACTAGCAGCGTCATATTAAAGTCCGTCCGTGAGCTGAATGGCGGCCCGGCGCAACGCAAAGGCGTGGGGCTGAACTACGGCCACTTCGCGACTAGGGTTCGAATGGTGTTCGTGCTGCGGATCGTAAATGGCATGCGGAGTACTTTCTCAAGGGGCACGGTCGCGAAGAGCGATGTGCCTGGTTTCTTCCGACGCCACCAGTAAATCTCACGTCCACGGACGCGAAATCCATCGGTTTCGGTCTTCAACGCCAGGAGCTTCGCCTTGGAGCGCCTATTGACACGGTTCGCAAGCAGAATGATGTTGAGGTCTGCGCCGCAAGTCTCTGACTGGTCGAATGGCTCCAGAGATGCGATTTTCTTCAACTCTGCAGAGGTTCTTATGAACACTGGCACAGTGTAGCCTAGAACTTGTTGGAGTGTGCGTTCGACCTTCCGTTCCAGCGCTCCAATGTCCTTTGCTCGCGTTTCAAACACCACGTTCCCGCTTCCGAGGAATGTAGCAACCCTTACAAAACCGAGGGATTCGAAAGCCTTTCGCAGTACATTCATTCTGACGACGCGCCCGGGACCTGCGTTGATGGCTCGTAGAAATGCGAACAATCGAGGCATCTTTCGAAACGATTAAGTCGAGGCTCATAGCTTACAGCCAGTTCGTGGTCGCAGGCTAGCAAGATGGGTGATTCTGCCCGATTGGCGCTTTGCTTCCAACCCCTCGCGGGTAGCGCTGCTCGGAGCGGCGTTGGTTGGCCTAGGCACTGAAGGGAGAAGCGATTTACGACGTGACCGACTATTGGATTGAAGGCGGTCAACTCCTTTGCGTATTGCGGAGTGGCGGTGAAGGCGCATTCGATCTCAACAAAGCGAGCGGACCGCACAGCTTAACGCTGAGCGCGGAATCACAGTGAATCTTCGGGGCCGCCCACGCGTTCAGTAAAGGTCTTCCTAGGAAAGGCGGCTTGCAATCCGCCTATTTGGATTCTGCCATGCCGGAAGGGCACTATTCGCTCCGGGGTATTGGGCAATACGTTCGCCGGGTATGTGAAAAACAATCACAAAAAGCCAGGATTCCTCGTTGGGCAGAATCCCGGTAGGTGTTGACGTCGAAAGAACCAAGCGCAGTGAGCCGCTTCGTCGTTTCGCAGCGTCAGCGCACCCTCATCCCATCGTTGCGAATAACTTCAACGATATCAGCGATCTACCGATGCTCGACCACAACGGTGGGCCAGTAGGGCTGATGGTGGTTGTCTAAGCCAATGCTTTCGTTGACCCAGGCAAGCGCGTTGCCTTCGGGGATGAAGCAGGAAGATCGAACCATGACCCTTGACGACAAAGTCAGACTCCGTGCCTCTTTGCTTGAACGCAGATAGGCTTGGAATGAAATAAGTTTTTGCGATATGATCACTTTAATTTCTGAAGAATAGCCCACCCTCAGAAAAGGTCCTCGATGAACGGCCGAAGAGAATTGCGAAGTCCGCAGCAATTTCGCGTTCTGCTTTCGAACGGGGAGCAGCCGTTGGTCACAGCGAGTGCTTCGACGGAAAACGTGAGCACCAACGGTGCTCGCCTCCAAACTGATTGGCCCTGGCAACCGGGAACCAGAGTAGTTGTCCGATCCTCGCTGGGCGAATTTTGGGGCCGCGCACGAATCGTTTACTGTCATGCACTTGCAGCTAATACCTTCGCACTCGGCTTGCAGTTCTTGGTGCGGACAGGTGAATGGACCACGCAGACGTGATACGGCAATCCCGAAATTGTGAACTCTCGCTGCACCGCATTTCTGCTGGCTCCTACTTGACCACCATACATGGTTCTTTAGGGGTTTTAGCGGCTTTCTCATTGATGCTATGCTCAAGTCGCTTACCGTTGGCCGTGCTTGCTAGACCTTTGATATCGGGCGTGAGATCAACTCGCGGTGGCCGCTAGGAGGGACAGCAACTCGTCCCAATCGTTCAACACAATATTGTAATCGGCACGCGGTAACTGACGATTGGCAGACGGAATCAGGGCAACAATCTTTACCTTTGGAAAACTATTTTTCAGCCAATCGACCATTTCTTTTCTCGTTTGTTCTGGCGCCTTGTAACCGACGACAAACACATCGACATTTTCAATTAGGGCCAGAGCATGCTTTGCAGTTTCGTTGTCAACGACAGATATGACTTCGTGACCACAGCGTCGAAACAGTTCGGCCCGCGCGTTCAGTTCTTTTTCGTCGTAGCCGATCTGAAACATTATCCTTTTCGGCGGAAATTTGATCGAAGTCTTGTCGCGTGTCAAATTGGTGATGACGTATTCGCCGGGTGAGGATGCTGCAAGCACTTTCACGAGCGGCCTTGGCATCTTCTAAATTCGTCGCCGCCTTCATCCAGCGTCGACTACCGTCGCTTTGCACCTTGAATATGTGAAACGGCGGGAACATGGCGCGTTTCGTAGTTCGTCGGCGATTCAATCACAGGACCGATTCTCTGTCGAGCGAAGATTCGGGCAGTAATCCATGGGAACGCAAGAGGGACGACCCTAACAGGAACCGCTCCGAGCGCGGGCACCGCAAGAGGAGCAGCAAAAGAAATCACGCAACAGGGACAAACGCCAGCCAAAGGGCTTGACGCCCCTACAAAAGCTGTAATCTCTGTTGAGAATGCAAGGGGAAGATTCTTTGAAGGAATACGACTTGTCCCGAAGGACGCTGCTTCAAGTCATGGGGGCGGCGGCATTGTCCGCTTCCTTTCCCGCGACCGAGGTCCGGGAGTCGGTTAGGAGGGATCGCGATGCATCCGAGATGTCGCGCATCCCCAAGATCGCGCTAGAACTCTCAAGAAGCGGATCGTATTTCGCTACAGGCACTGTCGACCAGGCCGGGATGCGGCGCTTGAAGCAGCTTGGAGTGAATGACGTCCTGATGGGCGGTCCGCCGATTCCTTGGCTGGAACCCGATCTCCGAGCGCTCGTAGATAAGCTGAAGACGGGGGGACTCGCGCTTGGCAACGTGATGATCGCCGGGTTCCCAAACACTCTCTATGGGAAACCCGGGCGCGACGAAGAGATTGAAAAGATTCAACAGTCCATTCGCGCGGCGGGGAGAGTGGGGCTGCCCGTGATCGAATACAACTTTTATGCCCACCGGCTTGTCGAGGGCTACCATGGGGAAACGGGACGGGGCGGAGCCGGGTTGACGGCGTTTGATTACGATCGCGTTAAGGACCTGCCTCCGCTGCCCGAAGAAGGCGCGCATAAGCTCGAAGAAATGTGGAGCAACATAACCTATTTTCTAAGAGCCGTGATCCCGATTGCGGAGGAATCCGGAGTTCGTCTGGCTCTTCATCCGAACGATCCCCCCGCGCCCCTGAGCCGCGGCTCGCAACAGATCATGGGGAGCGTCGAGGGATGGAAGCGCCTCATCAGCATTGTGCCGAGTAAGTGCAACGGCATCACCTTTGACTGCGGCGTGACACGCGAGATGGGGCAGGACCCGGTAGAAGTTTGCCGCTATTTCGGGAGCAAGGATGTGATAAACCATGTTCACTATCGCAATGTTCGCGTGCAGACGCCCAACGAAAAGTACACGGAAGTCTTCATCGATGAAGGCGTCAATGATATGTATGCAGTAATGAAAGAACTGGTGCGTCAGGAGTATTCGCGACTGATCTACCCCGAGCACCCCCGCGCGCTCGATTACGACCGCGAGCGGCCTGATTTCAAGCCATACTACCCGGGCGGCGGCGGGTACGCAGCCTATGCATATAATGTCGGATATACCAGGGCGATGATCCAGGCATCCTTAGCATCTTGAGAGTTTCAGAAAGCACATGTCGCTCTGAACGAGATAAACGCGCGTCCCTCATTCTGACAACAAGCCAGGATGCCGCAGCTCGAGAGGCTAACCTAGGAGCGCACCTAACCCCATCGTAATCACGTCGGACCTCGGGCACATTTTTCTCGTCGTAAGGAAAGTCAGCATGTGCTAGCTCTTAGAAAATAGAGGCAATCTGGCAGCATTCACCTCCGAGCTGTGATTGGCAGTCAGCGACAACCCAAGTTATTCGGGAAGCGTGCCTACCTGAAACCTAAAATTGTCTGGTTGCCGACGATCCGGGCTCCGTGCCACAATGCGCCGCGGATTGCAGCGCGCGGTCATGCCACGCAACCAAACAGTCTACGACGCGGTCATTGTCGGCTCCGGTGCGAGTGGCGGCTGGGTGGCCAAGCAACTCACCGAGCGGGGCATCGGCGTTCTCATGTTGGAGGCCGGGCCGCCACGCCTGCCCACGCGTGACTTCACGGAGCACGTGTGGCCGTATCAGGTCAAGTTTCGCGGCTTCGGCAACCGCCAGGCGCTGCTTGAGCGGCAGCCCATCCAGCGGCTCTGCTACGCGTGCGACGAATTCAGCCACCAGTTTTTCGTAGACGATCACGAGAATCCCTACACGTTTCCGCACGACAAACCTTTTATGTGGATACGTGGCCGCCAGGTGGGCGGCAAGACTTTCTGCTGGGCGCGCGAAAGCTACCGATACAGCGACTACGAGTTCAGGGCCGCCAGCCGCGACGGCTATGGCGAAGATTGGCCGTTCAGTTACAAAGATCTCGAGCCTTACTACGACAAAGTCGAATCGTTTATCGGTGTGAGCGGCTCGCGCGAGGGCTTGGCCCAGATCCCCGACGGCAAGTTTCTGCCACCCATGAACCTTTCGTGCGGCGGCATGCTGGCGCGCGAGGTGATCGGCAGAAAGTTCGGCTGGGTGGTGATGCCAGACCGCGTGGCGAACCTGACGATTGCGCACCGCGGGCGACCTGCGTGCCACTATTGCGACGAGTGCCAACGTGGCTGCTATACGGCATCTTATTTCAACAGCCCCTCGGTGACACTGCCGGCGGCCGCAGGCACCGGCCGCTTAACGCTTGTAAGCGACGCGGTGGTCAGTCATGTCCTCGTGAATCCACAAGGCAAAGCGGAGGGCGTGTACTATATTGACCGCAGCACCAATGCACATCACGAGGCGCATGCCAAGGTTGTCGTTCTGGCCGCGAGCGCGCTCGAGTCCACACGCATACTGCTGAATTCGCGCTCCTCACGTTTCCCTGGTGGGCTCGGGAATTCCTCTGGCCAGCTTGGCCATTACCTGATGGATCATTTCACGGTGGAAGGCGCCGGCGGGTTTCTGCCTCAGTTCAAATCTTCCCAGCGCGAACCGCGCGGCACTCCGTGCGGGTTCCTGATTCCCAAGTATGTCAACACGGACGAGCACGTCAACAGGAGTTTCCTGCGTGGCTATCGTTTCGATGGCGACGGTAGCCAGGAACTGTATGCACACGCTTTTGGGCTCGCGGGGTTCGGCTCCGGCTGGCGGCGCAAAGTGCGCACGGAGATTCCGTATTACTTCGGAATTACGGCGCAAGGCGAGTGCCTGCCACGCTATGACAACTACGTTACGCTGGACGCCGAGACGAAAGACGCCTGGGGCATTCCCGTGCTGCGCGTCGTGGCCAGCTACGGCGAGAACGAGTACGCCATGGCCAAGGCGATGCGTAACGACATCATGCAAATCCTCGACGCCATGAAGGTCGAGGCTCGCCAACCGCCCGGCGAACGGCTGAGCGTTTTCGGCAAGAACATCCACGAGTGCGGTACGGCGCGCATGGGCAAGGACCCCAAAACGAGCGTCGTCAACGGCTTCTGCCAGCTCCACGACATGAAAAACATTTTCGTTACCGACGGCGCAGTGTTCGTAACGCAGGGTTGTTATGAGCCCACGCTCACCATCATGGCGATTTCCGCGCGCGCAGCCGACTACATTGCCGACGAGTACGGCAAGGGGAATCTGTAAGGTCTGGAACCCGCGGTTTCGCGGGCAGAAGATGTTCATGGACGAGTCTGAGAACAAAATCGACGAATGGAAGTCCGGAGTCGCCCTTAGCCGCCGCGAATGGTTGATGAGCTTGGGTGGCGCCGTGGTCCTTTCTGGTCTTCGAGGGGAGCCAGGGCTAGTCCAACCGGGTTCGCGCGCGGCCAGAGCGCCACTGCCGCCTGGGCTCTATCAGCCCTCTTTGGATCATCTGAGTCACGCGCTCGATAGCAAAGGCGCCTTCTTGCCAATCCCGCCCGGCGCCCCAACCGAATACGCCCGGCCGCACTTGGGACCGTTCGTTCCGCAGGGGTTTACGCAGGAAGAATTTGCCGTCGTTCGGCGGCTCGTCGAAATCATCCTCGGCGAAGACTTGAAAAACGCATCAGAGAAGCTGGCATCCGGCGCGCCCGCCAGCATTTATGATGAACTCGCGGAGTGGATTGACTTCGTTGTAGCCAAGGCACCAGGCACGCGGACACTAGCGCTCAATCTGCCGGCTGACCAGCGCGCGCTGGCAGTCGCCTATTTCGGCAGCGAGGAGCCGGTGCGTCACCTGGAGTCGTTCGAGCCCGAGAGCGTGTGCCGCGACGGACTCGCTTGGCTCGGCGAAGAATCGCAGCGGCGCCTCGCGACAGGTTTCCTCGATATTGACGCGAGCGGCCAAGCCGAGCTCGTCCGGGCAATCAGCGACGGTCGACCGGATAGGTCTGTCACTCATGCCGGTACGCGCTTGTTCGATTTCCTAAAGGAGGAAACCATCCGCGCATTCTACACCTCGCGCGAGGGACTCAAAGAGCTCGACTATCAGGGAAACTCCTTCTACGGTCAGTCGCCCGGCTGTGGTCTCCCGCCTAGATTCCGGTCCACTGCGACTGAGCCGGAGTAATGACCGGTCGTCTTCTCTCTCACTACTACACCGTCAGCACGGGTGGAAACCAGAGCGGCCCCGTTTTCTGCAACCGATTGTAACTTCTCCCTAGCGTTTCTCCATCAGTTCCACCAAACCTCGCAGCACAACGGCGCTCACATCTGGTCCAACGGAATTGATTTCGCCATACCAGCGCTGCGGTCGGCCCAAGAGCCATGG
>Ga0182035_10001747_pt1 | contig 11173 bp, 7 predicted proteins | sample flu12Cox44000170_FD_125969 | JGI IMG/M metagenome (GOLD analysis project Ga0182035, IMG submission 125969) | Lab enrichment of tropical soil microbial communities from Luquillo Experimental Forest, Puerto Rico - flux4day.12C.oxic.44.000.170 | ecosystem: Environmental > Terrestrial > Soil >...
AATAGCCTGGGTAGGTCATACCACGCCCGAACTTGCGGCGCAGGAACCATGTAAATCTCCAGGGAGTTGACCTCTTTGATCGCGCGGTAATATCGGGCTCCGAATACAACGGTGCAGGCAAGGAACCGCCCAACTCCGGCCTTCCAGGCAAAATAGGCATTGAAGACCATAACCGTCGCCAGAAAACTCGCTACCAAACAGCCTTCAAGCTGGAGCAGCAAACGCCACGTCCAGTTCTTCCGGCGGCGCTCCCAGAGCAGGAAGACGCCCAGGCCGATAACGGCGAATCCCCGCACCTGGGTGAAGCAAAGGGCGAGACCGCAAAGCGCACCCGCCACCGCCATGCGCCCGGGACTCCTTTTCGTAATCACGGCGGCGACGCCGCCCACGGCGGCCAGCGTACTATACCAATGGTGCGTGGCGTTTAGCCCGCTTCGAAACGCCACGATGAGAAATAGCAGGGCTGATAGCAGAGCAGCCCAATGGCTCAGGACCTTTCTCGAGATCGCCAGACTCAGCCACGTCAAGCCAAGCCCGAGCAGAATGAGCACGGCGCTGGGAATCCAGCCTCGAGGCCCGAGCAACTTGAACAGCGCGAAGTAAACAAGCTCCGTCCCCGGTGGGGTGAACTGGAAGAAATCCCGGTAAATTACCTGTCCCTCCAACATGCGTCTCGCGTTCCCTGCGTAGACTGACTGATCATTCCAGGAGAGAATGGGAACGAACGGGAAGATGAAAAGATGCAGATAGAGCAAGACGAAAGTGCCAAGCAAGAGATAAGGAACCGTCCGATCCCTGAGCTCGCGCCTCAGAATGTTCAAGATCGACCGATGTGGAGATGGTAATGTGGATTCCTCTTGGCAAGCGTACAAGCTCATTCCCCCTGGGGAACAGCCAGATTGTGAATTTGCTCGATGGCTGCCAAAGCGCTCCATTTAAGAAGGATAGTTGAGATTAAGGGCGATCAAGAGGAATGTCAAATCGAAGGCTTCAACCGTCTCGTCTTGGCCGTTCAGGTCAGTCTGGCGATTTGTGGTCCGATCAGGCGATCCCGATCGGGCCCTCTTGGCGATAATTCCCTCCCGATGTACGCTTGATGTCTGCCTTTTGGGGACCGGTGACCACCGCCGAGGGAAACCAATTCATGGTTACTGGCAACGCTGATTCTGATCCCGGAATTAAGACGAGGGTAAATAAACCAGCAACTGACGAATAAGATGAAGAGCAGACGTTCTGATTGAGGTGAGGTAATCATGGAGAAAGAACAGGGGCGAAAAGATAAGGTAGTGCCCTTCCACAAGTTCTTCGCCGTATTTGGATATGTCGTCTTCAGCCTGCTCACCATCGGGACCTTACTTGAGCTAGGCGCATTCGCCTGCTATTCGATCCACCAGTCTCTACAGGGAGACCCTGTGGCAAAAGCCATGGCCGCGAGCCCTTCCTATAACGGATACGCATGGGCTCCGGAGTTTTGGGAGGAGGAGCGGTCGAGATGGAAAGGCTGGCGTGATTACTATGTGCCCTTTCGGATTTGGGGCTTATCGATATGGCACGGGAAGTACGTGAACACCGATCGCACGGACATGGGGACTTGGCGCAGAACGGTCAATGCCATGAGCAAAGAGTGTGATAAGCAGGCGATCGTCAAGCTGTGGATGTTTGGCGGATCGACAGTCTATGGCACCGGAGTGCCCGACTCAGCGACCCTCCCATCGTACCTGTCCCAGAAGCTGAATGCCGGGCCTTCCCGTTGCGTGGAGGTGACAAATCTCGGTGTAGAAGGTTATGTTACGAATCAGGAGGTCATACTCCTAACCGAACTCTTGAAGGGGGGCTCGCGTCCAGATGTGGTGATTCTTTACGACGGGCTCAACGATGGGTACGTCGGCGGTTTTTCACCCGGGATCGCGTCTGCACACATGACTTTGGATCTTGTTAAGGCCAGGCTTGAGGGCGACTTCAAGAGCAAACTCAGTTTCCTCCAGGACTCCTACTCGCTGCGGCTAGTCAGGGCCGCAGTGAACCGGCTGCACCGAGCGGCGCCTGCGAGGCTCTCTGAGGAAGAGCTGCACACCAGAGCTGAGGCGACACTGGAAAACTATGAGGCGAACCTGACGATCGTGCGTGCGCTGGCAGACGCATATAAGTTTAAGTCTTATTTCTTCTGGCAGCCCACATTGTTCTGTGGACAGAAGCCCACCGTTGCGTTCGAAAAGCAATTAATCGAACACCAACGCAAGGCTGGCGGAGGAGATTTGTGGCGTGCCATGAATGCTGTTTACCGCGAGGCCGAGCGCCGCTCCGCAGCCTCCGGAGGATTTACCTTTATGGGGGAAATATTCGATCGGGTTGCAGAGCCAATTTATATCGACGACTGGATGCACCTGGGGCCTCTTGGTAATGAGATCGCAGCTGGGGAGATCGCTCACAGAATCGAGCTTGGTCCTGTGGACGAATGGGCGAAACATGAAGATGCACGAGACGATTCGGGTTGCACCCAGGCAAAGCTCGGGCTCCGAAGCCGATCAGAGTGATCCGGAGAGTCGAAGAGCGGGCAAAGGCTGGCCCCACGGGTTCCGACTCTTCCGAGGCGCGATTCCTGAGTATCTTCTGCTCCTGGCCTTGGTGGCGGCTTTCCTCTGGCGGGGGTTCATTCCCGGCTGGCGTGCGCTGAACACTGACTTCCCAAACTACTACCTGGCGGCGCGCCTATATCGGCAGGGATATCCCCTGGACCGCCTGTACGATTGGGTCTGGTTCCAGCGCCAGGCAGACCATGCCGGGCTAAAGGAAGCCCTGGTAAGTTTTGTCCCCCTAACGCCTTTTTCTCTCTTGCCGCTCCTGCCTTTTTCCTCGCTCCCCGCGCTCTCCGCAAAGCACTACTGGATGTTACTCAATTTGCTTTTGCTCACGCTCACAGCCTGTCTGCTCCGGAACATGACCGCAATGGGCTTCCGGCGTGTTGCGATCCTTGTTTTCTTCGCTGTCCTGCCGCTGCGGACCAACTTTCTGTACGGGCAGGAGCACGTTTTGATGCTTTTCCTGCTGACGCTGGCGGCATGGTGTTATCTACGAGGAAGTCGGCTAACTTCGGGGGTGCTGCTGGCGGTCGGTGCTGCACTTAAGGTGTACCCCGCCCTATTCCTGTTCTACTTTGTGCTCAAGAAACGGTGGCGCGCGACGATTGGACTGCTAGCCGGTTCTCTTACCCTGGGGTTTCTCTCATTGTTGCTATTCCGGCTTGGGACCGTCAGAGCCTACGTGGTGGAAGTCCTGCCGCGACCCTTGAGGGGAGATAGCATGGACCCCTACAACGTGGGTTTAAATTCGTACACGGCCTTGTTGCACAGGCTCTTCATTGCTGAGCCTGAGTTGAATCCTCATCCACTCGTTCACTTCCCGGCGGCTTATGCTTTCTTGCAGCCAGTATGCCAGGCCCTGCTCCTCGTGTCACTTCTGTGGTTCATCGGCTTATGGCACGCGGAGCCTGCAAGAGAAAGGCTGGAGTGGGCGAGCTACGTTGTTCTCTTGCTCATTCTTTCTTCCAATCCTGCCTCCTACCATTACTGTGTGCTTATCCTCGCAGGTGTCCTTGGCACAAACTATTTGTTGGAAGCAGGGAGAATCAGGCAGGCGGCAGTTCTTGCCATTCTCTATGCGCTTGCGTGCTTACCACTCGATCGTTTCTCTCCTAAGTCGCCCTCGGGGTGGCACACCTTACTGGCCTTCCCACGACTCTACGCCCTGACCGGCCTCTGGGCTCTTCTGCGGTGGGCACTCGCGGACTCAGCTCCCCGAACCTTGGCAGCTCGACTCAAATCGGCCGAGGCTGTCGTCTTTGGCGGAATCTTTATGGCTCTTGTAGCTGCGGGTACATGGTCCAATTTACGTTATTTAAAGGGTCAATTTGCCAATTATGCCTCTCGGATCGTTGTGACGCCGGACTCGATCATGGCTCTTGAACCTGCGACTGCCAATAACAGGGTCGCCTTCACTACTCTGGCGCTCGACGCTCATCGTTATGTTATCGGCAACCTCAGCCGCGAATCACTGTCCTTTCTTCAATTCGATCTGGACGCATTCCATCCATCCTTGGCTGCCTCAGCGCACGATGGATGGGTTGAGTTGGCTTCCAGCAGGTCCCGTGTTGTTCGATTGTCGCTGGGCAGCTTAAGTACCCAAAGACACACAGCCGAGCAGTTTTCTGTTGAGGCCGAGGGCGCCGAAGCTCCGGCAGTGTCCGCTGACGGGCAATGGCTTGCATTCATCCGCGAGTCCGAGGGGCGGGGCAGTCTTTGGGTGAAGAACCTGCGAGGGCCGGGGGGCGAGGAGGCCGAGCGGAAACTCGTGAATGACACCTCGGACGTTCGCGACGTCGCCTTCTTTCCGGACGGGCGAGTTGCTTTCGCCGCGCAGCCTGGCAGCGTACCCCATATTTTCGTGGCGGACCCGGCTTCCCAGCGCATCTTGCGACTGACGGCCGACAACCGGCGGGCGCGCTTTCCCGCCGTTTCACCTGACGGCCAATGGCTCGCCTTTAGCCAGCAGGACGGCGGCAGCTGGCAAGTTTCGGTCATGAAACTATCCACGGGGGAAGAGCACCCTCTTACCAGCGCTGATTGCAATTCGACGACTCCCGCGTGGTTGCCTGACTCCCACACGCTGGTTTACGCGACGGACTGCGGCCGGGGCCTCGGTTTGTCTGCCCTCTGTAAGATCCGAGCTTTACCGTGAGCGTAGAGGAAGGTCAGCACCCTCGATACTTCCTCCGGGTTGAAAGCGCCCGACCAGCGCCATAGACGGTCGGGTTCAGGTACCTTTACATCTCGAAGAAACTGGCGGGCCACAAAATCAAGAGAGAAGTTGGACGTGCGAACTGGAATGATGCCTGATAGCCGGCCTAATGAAATAGCGATCCAGGGAGCCGGGGAACGGCGTGATTGATCATTGAGAGTCAAGTCCGCGCCGGAGTAGAAAGCGCGGTAGGTAGCGCTCAGACAGAGCGGTGGTGACCGTTCGCGATCCCGCACTTGATCGGCCGTAACCACCGGATAAACTAGAGGTCAGTGGGATTCGCCGAGCACCCCAGGTCGCCCTGGCGCTGCGGCACGTCAGTGGGCGCGATGTTAGGATCTCGTTGAAGTGGCTAAGGCAGGCCAAAAGCTTCACGAAAAGACTACGTAGCTACCCGACTGTAAGAAAAACTGCTTTTGATCCTGTCACCTGACAGCATGAACAGCGATTGGGTGAAGGCTGAATTAAGAACTCGACATTGGGATGGCGCGCTCGTATGCCCTAACTAACGAGCAAGCGGTGCAGAACACCTCGCCGTTCTTCGTGGCGGGAGAGAGTGTATTGCTTGTTTGATCTCAGCATGGGCAGCACGCCACGCTGCGGGGCCTTAGCGATGTTTCCGGCAAGCACTCCGGGGAAATTCAATATCGCACGTCTTGCCTTCTTGGCGTGGGCTTTCACCTACCTATATCTGACCGAATTTTTCCTGCCGCATACGCCAATTCTGCGCGTGGGCGACCATTCAGTCTATCTGCTGAACGCAATGAGGATGCTGGAGGGACAGGTGATTTATCGGGATTTTTTCCAGTTTACCCTTCCAGGAACCGAACTCACGTATGTGACGCTCTTTAAGGTATTTGGTCGTTGGGTCGGGGTTCCAAACGCGGCATTGATTTCGCTGGGACTCGGCCTGACCTGGGTCACGACGTCGATTTCGGCTCGCGTGATGAAGGGTTGGAACGTCTTCCTTCCAGGTTTGTTGTTTCTGCCCGCTCTCGTGTACGAGTCGGATGCCACCCACCATTGGTTCAGCACGCTTGCTGTAATGCTCGCCGTTGCGGCAGTGATCGAGAAAAGGAGTCGAGCGCGCTTGGTTGTCGCTGGCGCATTGTGCGGGCTCGCTTTATTCTTCACCCAAGTCCGGGGAGTGGCGGGGCTGCTCGGCTTTGCAGTGTTCTTGCTCTGGGAACGCCAGGGGAAACGGGAGAGCTGGAATTCACTGCTGGGCAAAGAGGCCTGGTTGTTTACAAGCTTTGCAGCCACGGCTGTTGGGTGTAGTTGGTACTTTTTGTGGAAAGCTGGGCTGAGACGGTTCTTCTACTGCACAGTCGTCTTCGGTCTGAAGTATCACAGCTCTGCCTGGTACAACACCTGGCGATTCTATATGGTCGAATTACCTCGTCTACACTGGGGGCCAGATCTCGCCTGGCTCGGATGTTTTCTGCTCATCTATGGCTCCATCCCTCTAGTTTTTGTGGTGTTCTTCGTGCGCGAAGGGCGGGAAGCAGCCGCAAACCCGCAAGAACCCTGGGATCGGTTGATGCTGTTGAGCATCATGGGATTTACTCTCTTTCTAGGGGTAGCTCCAGCACCTTCGCACTTGAGATTCTGTTCAGTCTTTCCGGCCGCTCTTATTATGCTGGTATGGCTTATAACCCGGCCGGGAATGATTGAGCGATTGGGCCTATGCCTGCTCTGGATCGCGGCTGCGTTGTGGATGTTGGCTAAGCCTGTGCGCATGCAAACACACTGGCGTGCTTATCTCGATCTCCCTTCCGGTCGTACGGCGTTTCTCGACCCGCCTTTCCGCGACAGGTACCAGTGGTTCGCCGCCCACACTAGACCCTCTGAATTCTTCTTCGACGCGGAGTGGCCAAACCTGTATTTCCCTTTGTATCTCCGCGACCCCGCCAGGGTGCCTTTTCTAACGCCGACGAATTACACGCGGCCGGAACAGGTTCAGGAGGTGATCGAGAGTCTGGAGGCGCACCCGGTCCGCTATGTTCTTTGGACGACTTCGCTAGACATCCCGGACGATTCTAATCCCGCGGCCGACCACTTAGCTCCTCTACGCGCCTACCTTCGAACATACTATCATCCAGTCAAGACTTTCGGAACGGAGGATGAGGTCTGGGAAAAACGGCGCCGCTGGGCGGGTATTTCGCCCGTCCTAGGCGGATGTGATGGTCGTCACTGACCCGGCGGCGTCTGCCGCCGCTCGTCTGTCCTTCTAGCGTTAGATCTTTGTGCCGGAAGCTCGCCAGCTTATCCCTTGGTAGCAGGAAATGTGGACTTCCCTGAATTCATAGGGGCTCATCCAGCGTTGAACCTGTTCCCTGGGGATGAAAGCGGTTTGCGGAGCGTTCAGCTTGTCGAAGACATTGAGAACATTCCGTCTGAAAGACAGTCTCCGCCAGTTCTGAAAATACTCATAAAACGGAAGAGAAGGCAGTGGTAGAAGATAGATGCTATACACTGGCAAGGATATCGTGACGGTCAGGACTTCTGCCAGGAGCCTGACTATTGGTTTCGGGAGCCGCAGCAAGAAGGATCGCTTCAAGGGTTCCAGCAACGCTCGAACCAGGAAGTTACCCTCCTCGGCATATACCCACAGAATCAGCTTTCCGCCGGGCTTAATGTGCCTTTTGAGATTTCTCACCGTCTTATCCGGGTCGTCGGTATGGTGAATCACACCGATGGAAAGGACGACATCAAATTGTTCGCCTAATCCATCTCCGCAATGTCAGCTTCCAAGACTGTCACATTCTGTAATCTCGCCGTTCTTTGTCTCGCGATTTCAGCAGTGTTAAGATCCACACCGACAACTTTACGAGCGTGGACAGCAATTTGGGCAAGGTGCTGGCCGCCGCCGCATCCCGCGTCCAAGACAGTTTTCCCTCCGAAGTCGTCCAAGGTGGCGGGATAGATCCATCCGGCAAAAAGAAAGGAAGCGTCGTCCTCAAACTCTTTCCACTGGATCAGCCACTCGCTTTGCTGGCGTTGCCGGACGGCTGCATCGTTCATTGTCGCGCCATTCTCAAAACGCTTAAGAAAAAGCTGGAGAGAACGATCTCGAAACCCAGGGTGAGGCAGACGACGGCCGGGATGACGATCCGCAAGGTGTTCGTGGCGTCCATGGGGCCGAATTGACGCGATCCCCAGAGGCCAAGGGCGTAAACGGAGCCACCCAATCCAGCCAAGACGAGCAGTCCTCCCACGACCAACCCCGCTTCCAAACTGGCCCAGCGAAGGGCCCTGTCGAGTCGAGGATCCTGAGGAAGGAGTCCCTGGCTAACTCCAAAGACCTTGGTGAAGGCAGAAAAAGCGATGGCCTGGAAGCCGAGCAGAACGGCCGCAGCCGCATAAAGGAGGGTGTGCACATTGAAAGTTACGTCTGCGACTCTTCGAGGGCCGGGCATGAGCCACAATCCAGTGAGGAGTCCGACCGCCACGAGCACCGACCCAGGGTACAAGAAGAGCCAACGTGGGCTGTAGAGCAACATCAATCGCAGGTGTTCCCAGCCGGCATGCCAGGCTCGCAGGTGGGGTGGGCGGCTGCGCCCGTCGGGTGAAAGTGTGATAGGGATTTCCGTGATCCGCATAGCTAGGAGGTTTGCTCTCAAGATCATTTCAGAGCCGAATTCCCACCCCGTTGCGCGTAATCCCATTTTCAGAAATGCGCTCTTGCGAAAGCCACGAAGCCCGCAGTGATTGTCGTTAAGCGGGCTGCCAAACAGCAGCCTCGCGATGGCCGTCAAAACGGGGATTCCAAGATATCTGTGCAGAGGTGGCATGGCTCCGCACTTGATGCCACCCTTGAAGCGATTCCCCATCACCAAGTCAAAGCCCGCTCGCAACTTCTCCAAAAAGAGCGGAATCTGCGTGAAGTCGTAACTGTCATCGGCGTCACCCATGATGATGTACTTGCCACGGGCCGCCGCGATGCCGCCTCTCAGGGCGCTGCCGTAACCCTTGCTTTCAACGACTACGACACGAGCTCCCATCCGGGCAGCAATCCCCGGAGATCCGTCTGTGCTGCCGTTATCCGCCAGGATGATTTCGCCTGCGATGCCATGTTCGCGAAACGCCCTTTGCACCTTCTCGATGCAAGCCTTAAGCGTCTCAGCCTCGTTCAAGCACGGCATCACAACAGATAGTTCTGGGGCGGAGGCATCGTTCCCAGATATTGCTTCGCCTTGCGATTGCAGGTCGCGCCGCAGTGCACTCATAAATCACCACCTCTGGCCGCATCTCGCGCCGAGGCAACTCACGGGCCGAAGGCCTGCTGTCGAAACTGCGCAAATCTCATCCGGAGGCTCATCCCTTCGGGTTCCCTGGTGAAAAACAGCCAGAGCAAAGCGAGTCCGTAGACGACCGCTGCCGCAGAGAGCTGCAACAAGAGGTCGCGATAGCTGCGCACTTGAAACGAATGCCGCAGGACCAAAAGCGTGACCACCACAGGAGCACACAGCACCAAGGGCATCAAGTATGCTTCGCTTAGAAATGAACCCATCGGGACTCTTAACAAATGGCAGACATGACGGGGCAGGAAAAATAAGCTCGTGCACGCTAAAGGGATCGCAGTGCCCACGGCGACGCCGAGTATTCCAAAATGCCGCAGCAACAGGATGCTGAGGACCATGTTCGAGGCGCCTTCGAGCAAAAGAACCAGAGCTAGCACCCGGTGCAGGCCCATGCCAAGCAAGATTTTCGTTGAGGCCGACTGCGCAAGATAAAGAGTCCTGGGCACGACCAGGGCAACGAGAATGGCGTAGCTCGAAAGGTATCTGTTGCCCACCCAAGCCTCGAGGATCGGTTTCCCCAGGATGATCAAGGTCGCGCACATAGGGAAGATCGTCATCGCGCAAGCGCGATTTCCGGCCAGGAGAACCTTTTGAAGCCGATCGTGGTCACCCAGGGCGTCGAAATGACTCGACATGGGGGTGAAGACCAGGGCGAGACTCTGGACAACGGTGGCCGGGTACTCCACCAGCCTGAGCCCAACCGCGAAATAGGTGATCGCCGTCGAAGAAAGAAAGACTCCGATGACCGCTGCATCCGACCCGAAACGAAGCTTCTCCGCAACCATGATCAGGAATGCGGCCCACCCGTAATTGATCATCTGCCGGAAAGCGCGCCGGTCCACAAACTTGGCTTCGAGCCGCAGCGGCATGACCCGGAAAGCCATCCCGGCGAGCAGCGCATGACTCACCAGGTTGAGCGTGACGGTGATGAGCGCCACGCTCAGCAGTCCCTGCCCGCGGTTAAGCACAATCACCACAAAGAGAGCTCGTATCAAGGTACATCCGATCTGAGCGAGATTCAGCCAGGAAAACCTCTGCAGCCCCTCGATCACCCCTACAAATACACTCAGCGGAAACCCGAGAGCCACTTCCGTGCCGACCAAGACAAGCAACCATCTCGCGGTCTGAAGAAGATTTGGAGGTATCTGGAACAAGCTTCCCAAATAGAAGCTTCCGATTCCAGTGACGACCAGAACCATGAGCGCCACCAGACCGTAAGTGGCGACACTGGTATTCAAGAAGCGCGTGAGTTGGTCTGAATCCTGCGAGGCGGCAAACCTGGCTACGTAGCGAACCACCGAAGATCGAATTCCGAAATCAAACAGCCCGTAATAACCGGTCAAAGAGAAGATCAGGACCCACAGGCCAAAGGCTGCGTCGCCCAGTTTGTGGAGAATGAAGGGAGATAAAAAGAAGCCGACCGCGACGTGGATGAGTAGACTCAGCCAGCCGGAAGCGACGTTCTTCGCAGTCTTTATTCTCAGGCTCACGTCCTATGTTGCCTCATGCAGCCGGCGGTGTTGAGGATATCGAAAGGTTACTGCAGAAAGTGTTCAACCTCAACGCCAAACTTCTTCGAATCTCACCTGGTCGAATGAGTAGCCTGCCGCGGTGAGAGTTCATCAAATCTTTACAATTCCTTGACAAAAATCCCGCTTCTATCAAGGTTGACATCGCCCGAAGTGGGATTATACTAACGGGTTCAGGAAAGATAGGGAACAGCCAGATGAGACAGGTGAAATGACGCAGGTTGCTTCGGCGGGGCTGTCTTTCGGACGGCTCGCCGAGCCTTCGATCAGGAGGTGCCGGCGTGAACGCATCCAGGAAGATCGTATTCTTCATTCCTTCCTTCTCGAGCATTGAGGCGACGGCCCCTCTAGGCTTGCTGGCCATCTCCACTCCCCTTCTTCAAGCGGGCTATGAAGTCCGCATCATCGACTCCACCATTGCGTCGGATTATAAGCGGCTCGTTCTTGAGGAAGTCAAGGACGCGTTGTGTCTCGGCATCTCGCTGATCACGGGTCCGATGATCAGCGAGACCGTGGACATTTGTCGCGCCGTCAAGCACTGGAAAA
>Ga0182035_10001749_pt1 | contig 11165 bp, 9 predicted proteins | sample flu12Cox44000170_FD_125969 | JGI IMG/M metagenome (GOLD analysis project Ga0182035, IMG submission 125969) | Lab enrichment of tropical soil microbial communities from Luquillo Experimental Forest, Puerto Rico - flux4day.12C.oxic.44.000.170 | ecosystem: Environmental > Terrestrial > Soil >...
CGCGCGCAGCGCCGAACTCGCTCGTCACCGCCGAGAGAAAGACGCGGAACTCCGCCGGCATCGGCTCTTCCTGTCTGGGTCCGGAGATTCGACCGCAAACCTGCGACCAAGGCAACGCCTACGACCGAAGGGTGATGCGACTTCGCCATCTCGGCGCCACGATCGAAGCGCATGTTTTCGGGTTCGGAGCAGAGAGCCGAAAGGGCGTCCCCAGCCTCCCTGCTCGCTCCCTCAGCGATCGTTTTTCCTCCCTCAGAGCTCTCCCTGCTGGCGCGTCGGGCTGAGCCGGTAAGACACTGATATAGCTAACAATAAGCATTCCGCCGATGCGCTTTGGGATGTGCGAAAAATTTTTCTCCCTGCTTTGAGGGAGAGGGACGCAGCGTTTCCGTCCGGTGCAGCAGGCTGGTATAAGGGGCGCATGCCTCCGGTCGACACCGCCGATCTGAAACCGCTGCTGGCGCATGTCGCCGCCGGCGGTAGCCTCAGCGAGACCCAGGCCGAGGCGGCGTTCGAGATCATCATGAGCGGCAACGCCACGCCCTCGCAAATGGGTGCGTTTCTGATGGCGCTGCGGGTCCGCGGCGAGACCGTCGAGGAGATCGCCGGGGCGGCGCGGATCATGCGGGCCAAGGCGGTTGCCGTTGACGCTCCGGCCGGGACGATCGACACCTGCGGCACCGGCGGGGATTCCTCCGGCAGCTTCAACATTTCGACGGCGAGCGCGCTGGTGGTCGCCGGCTGCGGGGTCCCGGTCGCCAAGCACGGCAACCGCGCGCTCTCTTCGAAATCGGGCTCGGCGGATGTGCTGCGGGCGCTCGGGGTCAACATCGATGCCGATTTCGCGATCGTCCGCGCCTGCCTATGGGAGCTCAGCATCGGCTTTCTGATGGCGCCGCGCCACCACAGCGCCACCCGCCACGTGGCACCGGCGCGTGTCGAGCTCGGCACCCGGACGATCTTCAACCTGCTCGGCCCGCTGTCGAGCCCGGCCAAGGCGCCGCGCCAGCTGGTCGGGGTGTTCGCGCCCGAATGGGTGCGGCCGATGGCCGAGGTGCTGGGGCGGCTCGGGCTGGAGCGCGCCTGGGTCGTGCACGGCTCGGGGCTCGACGAGCTGACGACCGCCGGGGTGAGCACGGTCGCTTCGCTCGAAAACGGCAAGGTCGAGACTCTCGAGCTTGTCGCCGAGGATGTCGGTCTGCCGCCGGCGCGACTGGAGGATTTGCGCGGCGGCGAGCCCGAGCACAATGCCCTCCTGATGCGCGACCTGCTCGCCGGCACGGGCGGCCCTCTGCGCGATATCGTGCTGCTCAATAGCGGTGCTGCGCTAGTAATCGCCGGCCGCGCGGCGGACCTTCCCACCGGTATCGAACTCGCCGCCCGATCGCTCGATTCCGGCGCTGCACGGCGGGTGCTGCGGGACCTTGTCGCGCGCACCAATGCGCCGGTCGAGGCCGAGGCGACCGCCGGATGACCGACGTACTCGCCGAGATCTGTGCCAAGAAGCGGGCCCACGTCGCGCGCGCCAAGACGGCGGTGTCAGAGAATGCTCTGCTTGCCGCAATTGCCGAGGCGCCGCCATTGCGGCCGTTCGCGGCGGCGCTCGAAGGGCACCTTGCCGAGGGGCGCTACGGTCTGATCGCGGAGATCAAAAAGGCGAGCCCGAGCGCGGGGCTGATCCGCGGCGATTTCGATCCGGCCGCTCTCGCGCTGGCTTACGCGGCGGGGGGTGCCAGCTGCCTCTCGGTGCTGACTGACATCCCCTATTTTCAGGGCAGCGACGAGCATTTGCGTACGGTCCGTCGCCACACCCAACTGCCGGTGCTGCGCAAGGACTTCATCATCGACCCCTACCAGATCCTCGAAAGCCGCCACATCGGCGCCGACTGTGTGCTGTTGATCATGGCGGCGCTGTCTGGCCCGCTCGCCTCCGAGCTCGCGGCAACAGCAGAAGAGCTCGGTCTCGCCGTTTTGGCCGAGGTGCATGATGGGTCCGAGCTCGATCGAGCATTGCGGCTCGGGGTGCGGATGATCGGCATCAACAACCGCAATCTAAAGACACTCCAGACCGACCTCGCGACGACCGAGCGGCTGGCCCCCGAGGTGCCGGCGGACGGCATCGTCGTGGCCGAGAGCGGAGTCCGTCAGCCTGAGGATCTCGACCGCCTCGCCGCTGCCGGAGCGCGCTGCTTTCTGGTCGGCGAAACCCTGATGCGCGAGCCCGATGTGGCCGCGGCAACCCGGCGTCTGCTGCGCTTTCCGCCAGTCGGTCCGGCCTTTACCCACCTCGACGCCGAAGGGCGCGCCCGAATGGTCGACATCTCCGACAAGGCAGAAACCGACCGGGTGGCGGTTGCCGGTGCCCGCGTTGTGATGCGCCCGGAAACCCTCGAACGCATCCGCTCTGGCGACGTCGCCAAAGGCGATGTGCTTGCCGTCGCCCGCCTCGCCGGGATCATGGCGGCAAAACGCACCGCCGAGCTGATCCCGCTGTGCCACCCGCTTGCTCTCACCTCCGTCGGTGTCGAGCTCGCCTGCGTGCCTGAACGTTCGGTGGTCGAGATCACCGCGACCTGCCGACTGCGCGGGCGTACGGGTGTCGAGATGGAGGCGCTTACCGCGGCGAGTATCGCCGCGCTGACGGTCTACGACATGTGCAAGGCGGTCGATCGCGGCATGACGATCACCGATTTGCGTTTGTTGCGCAAATCCGGCGGTCGGTCGGGATATTGGGAGGCAGAGCCGTGATTTCTGTCGAAGAAGCGCTCTCGCGTCTGCTCGAACCGCTCGCGGCGTTGCCGCCCGAGCAGATCTCGCTGGTCGACGGGTTGGGCCGCGTCCTTGCCGAGGACGTCGCGGCGCGACGGACCCAGCCGCCGTTCGCGGTCTCGGCGATGGACGGGTACGCTGTCCGCGCCGCAGACCTGGCAACGATCCCGGTCGAATTGCGCGTCGTCGCCGAGGTGCCGGCCGGGGCCGGGTTTGGCGGGCACGTCGGTGCCGGTGAAGCGGCGCGCATCTTCACCGGAGCTCCCCTTCCGGCCGGCACCGACACGATCGTCATCCAGGAGGATACAGAGCGCAACGGCGACCTGGTCCGCGTGCTCGAAGGCGCCCCGCGCGGCCACTATGTCCGGCGCGAGGGTCTCGACTTCGCCGAAGGCGATGTGTTGCTGCGGTCGGGTCGGCGGCTCACGGCGCGCGACATTGGTCTGCTGGCAGCGATGAACCGACCGTGGCTTTTCGTCCATCGCCGGCCGCGCATCGGGATTCTGTCGACCGGCGACGAGATCGTGATGCCCGGCGATCCGATCGGGCCGCACCAAATCGTCAGCTCGAACAGCCTCTCGCTCGCCGCTTTTGTCGCCGCCTGCGGCGGTGTGCCGGTGTCGGTCGGCAACGCCCCGGACGATCCCGAGGCATTACGCCGGATCGCTGCCGCAACCAGCGGGGTCGACCTGTTGGTGACGACCGGCGGGGCTTCGGTCGGTGAGCACGATCTGGTGCGCGACGCCCTCGTCGCCGACGGGTTGGAGCTCGATTTCTGGCAGATCGCAATGCGGCCCGGCAAGCCGCTGATGGTCGGAAGCTACCGCGGAACGCCGATGGTCGGGCTTCCCGGCAATCCGGTTTCGACCCTGGTCTGCGCACTCTTATTTCTCAAGCCAGCGCTCGACCGGCTGAGCGGCGCCCCCACCGAGACGGCTCCCCAATCCACTGCGCGGCTCGGGGTAGCGCTCTCGAAAAACGACCAGCGCCAAGATTATCTGCGCTCGCGGCTTGCGCACGCCGCCGACGGCGTGCTCGAGGTGTTCCCGTTCGAGGCGCAGGACAGCTCGATGATGCGGTTGTTGGCAGCGGCCGATTGCCTAGTCGTGCGTCCGCCGCACGCCCCTGCTGTCGCGGCCGGGACGATCGTGCCGATCATCCGGTTTCCTGACGCGGTGCTGCCGATCTGACCCGCTCTTGCAGCGCTTGACGGCACGCGCGAACGCAAGTAGAACATCCTCGAGCGTTTAGGATTCGTTCTGCACCGCAGAATTGGGGGTCCCATGTTGACCAAGAAGCAGCGCGAGCTGCTGCTGTTCATCAACCAGCGACTGACCGCGACGGGGATCTCGCCGTCGTTCGACGAGATGAAGGATGCCCTGAGCCTCCGCTCGAAATCCGGTATACACCGCCTCGTCAGCGGGCTCGAAGAGCGCGGGTTTATCAGACGGCTGCCGCATCGCGCGCGGGCTTTGGAGGTGGTCAAATTGCCCGAGGAGAGCGCCGCGGGGGCAGTCGGCCAGCGCGGCCGGTTCTCGCCGACCGTGATTCGTGGCGATTTCACGGGCTCGTTGCCGGGCGCCCCGGTCGCCCCGGATGTCGCGGCTGTCGAGCTGCCCCTTTACGGACGCATCGCCGCCGGCACGCCGATCGAGGCATTACGGGACCAATCCACGACGGTCGGGGTGCCGGCCAATATGCTCAGTCGCGGCAGTGAGCACTACGCGCTCGAGGTGGCGGGCGACAGCATGATCGATGCCGGCATTCTCGAGGGCGACACGGTCATCATCCAGCGAAGCGATACCGCTGAGAATGGCGCGGTTGTCGTCGCCCTTGTCGATAACGAGGAGGTCACTTTGAAGCGGTTGCGCCGGCGTGGCGCATCGATCGCTCTCGAGCCGGCCAACAAGGCGTACGAGACCCGGATCTTCGGACCCGACCGCGTCAAAGTTCAGGGGCGTCTTGTGGCGCTGCTGCGACGGTTCTGAGCTTTCTTGCCGTTGATCTGCTCTCTTGCGGGTGTGTCGGGCTTGGATCTACTGGTCTATGACAAGGCGCTACGGCCGGGCGGCAGGAGAGACGATGCTAGGGGTGATGTGGAGCGCCCCGTTTCATATCGCTCCTCGCCACGATTTCCCGCGCCGGATGCTGCTTGACGAGGTGGTGTTGTAGCACACCGCGACCGGCAAGCTGATGAAGACCCGCCTGCCCGAGATGTTTCGCGACCACAAGCTGCCCGATCGTTGATATCCGTGCGGTCGCTCCCCATCCTCGGGGAATGACCGTCGTCGTCCGCTTCGCCCCCTCGCCCACCGGCTTTCTTCATATCGGCGGCGCCCGCACCGCGCTGTTCAATTGGCTCTTCGCGCGGCATCATGGCGGCATCTTTCGGCTGCGCATCGAAGACACCGACCGCACGCGATCAACACCCGAGGCGGTCGCCGCGATCATCGACGGACTCGACTGGCTCGGCCTCTCGTGGAACGGCGAAATCGTCTATCAGTCGGCCCGTGCCGAGCGGCATGCCGAAGTCGCGCGACGGCTGCTCACCGAGGGTCGCGCCTATAACTGTTTCTGCACGCCGGCGGAGCTCGAGGCGATGCGCGAAAGAGCGCGCGCCGGGAGGCGATCAGTGCGCTATGACGGTACGTGGCGCGACCGCGATCCCGCCGAGGCACCACCCGGGATTTCGCCGGTCATCAGGCTGAAAGCGCCCCAGCAAGGCTCGACGACGATCAGAGATCGCGTGCAAGGCGATGTCACCGTGTCGAACACCGAACTCGACGATCTGATCATCCTGCGGGCCGACGGCAGCCCGACCTACAATCTCTCCGTCGTCGTCGACGACCACGATATGGCGATCACCGATGTGATCCGCGGCGATGACCACCTCAACAACGCCTTTCGCCAGACCCAGATCTATCAGGCCCTCGACTGGCCCATCCCCGAATTCGCCCATGTGCCGCTGATTCACGGGCCGGACGGCACCAAAATGTCGAAGCGGCACGGTGCGGTCGGCATCGATGCCTATCGCGATCTCGGCTATCTGCCCAAGGCCCTGCGCAACTACCTTCTGCGCCTCGGCTGGAGCCACGGCGACGACGAGATCATATCGACCGAGCAAGCGATCAACTGGTTCGACCTGGATGCCGTCGGCCGAGCTCCAGCGCGGTTCGATTTCGCCAAGCTGGACAATCTCGACGGCCACTATATTCGTATCTCTGGGGATGACCGCCTGAGCGATCTGATCGGCCAACGGCTCGAAAAGATGCTGGGCCGGCCGTTATCGGAGCTTCATCGCACCCGCCTGTTGCGGGCGATGCCCGAGCTAAAGCTGCGTCCCAAGACGCTGGCCGAACTCGCGGCCAACGCACTTTTTCTCGTTGAGCCGCGGCCCATTCACGCCGATGAGAAAGCCGCGAAATTACTCACGTCCGAGGCGCGCTACCGGCTTGCCGGCCTGCTTCAACGACTCGATCGCACTCCCTGGCAGGCCGCCACTCTGGAAGCGCGTGTCCGCGAATTCACGGCCGAAAAGGGTCTTGGGCTCGCTTTGGTGGCTCAGCCTCTACGCGCCGCGCTGACAGGCTCGGTCGCGTCCCCTAGCATCTTCGAGGTGATGGAAGTACTGGGGCGCGAGGAGACCCTGGGTCGTATCGCCGACGCGATAACGCCCGAGTAGTCAGCCTGATCGCGGGTTTGCCAATCGCGCGCTAGGGGCATATTTTCCCAACGAAATCCGGCAGCGGCCTGCGGGCAGAAAGATAGAGGTGGACCGATGGACGGCAACAACATGGTGACCGGAACGATGACATTGACCGACAACGAAACGGGAAAGTCGGTCGAGCTTCCGGTGCTGGGCGGGACGATTGGTCCCCGGGTCATCGATATCCGCAAGCTCTACGCGCAAACAGGGCACTTCACTTACGATCCTGGCTTCATGGCCACTGCCTCTTGTCGCTCGAGCATCACCTACATCGACGGTGACGAGGGGGTACTGCTTTACCGCGGTTATCCGATCGAGGAGCTGGCCGACAAAAGCGACTTTCTTGAGGTCGCATACCTCCTCCTTAACGGCGAGTTGCCGACCGCAAAGGAAAAGGAGCAGTTTGTCTACGACATCACGCACCACACGATGGTGCATGAGCAGCTGACGACCTTCTTCCGCGGCTTCCGCCGCGACGCACATCCGATGGCGGTGTTGTGCGGCGTGGTCGGCGCTCTCTCGGCCTTCTATCACGACTCGACCGACATCCATGACCCCTATCAGCGGATGGTCGCTTCCTACCGTCTGATTGCCAAGATGCCGACGATTGCCGCTATGGCCTTCAAATACGACATGGGCCAGCCCTTCATCTATCCGCAAAACTCGCTGAGCTACGCCGAGAACTTCCTCCATATGGCTTGGGCGGTGCCGTGCGAAGAATACAAGGTCAATCCGGTGCTGGCGCGGGCCCTGGATCGCATTTTCATCCTGCATGCCGATCACGAGCAGAACGCGTCGACCGCGACGGTGCGCAACGCCGGGTCGAGCGGAGCCAATCCGTTTGCCTGCATCGCCGCCGGGATTGCTTCCTTATGGGGTCCCGCGCATGGCGGCGCCAACGAGGCAGTGCTCAAGATGCTAGGCCGGATCGGTGATAAATCCGGCATCAAGGAGTTCCTGAGTCATGTAAAGGATAAGAACGACCACGAATTGTTGTTCGGCTTTGGCCACCGGGTTTATAAAAACTATGATCCTCGCGCGCACGTCCTCCGCGACAGCTGCCACGAGGTTCTAGACGAGCTGGGCATCAAGAACGAGCCATTGCTCGATCTCGCGATGGAACTCGAAAAGATTGCTCTCAACGACGATTATTTCATCAAGCGGAAACTCTACCCGAACGTCGATTTTTATTCGGGGATCATCCTGCGGGCGATGGGGTTCCCGACCTCAATGTTCACGGTACTCTTCGCGATCGCGCGCACGGTCGGCTGGGTCGCCCAATGGACCGAGATGATCGAGGACCCGGATTCGAAGATAGGCCGTCCGCGTCAGCTCTTCACGGGTTCCGCTTCGCGCCATTACGTGCCGGTTGAGCGGCGGGCCTGACGCCCGCCCTCCCCGCTGACGACCGGCGGGGAGGTCGGAGGGCATCAGAGGGGCATCAAGAGCTACGGGCGCTGGATCAACTCGATCCGGTAGCCGTCCGGATCTTCAATGAAAGCGATGACCGAGCCGCCATGGGCCATGGGACCAGCCGGCCGCGGGATCTTGACACCCGCCGCAGCAAGGCGCTCGCAGGTCTTGTAGACGTCGGAAACACCGACCGCCAGATGACCAAAGGCGCTGCCCAGATTATACGGCTCTGCCTGATCCCAGTTGTGGGTTAGTTCGATCACTGTGTTGTTGCTCTCATCGCCGTAACCGACGAAAGCGAGAGTAAATTTGCCGCTCGGATAATCGCGTTTGCGCAGCAGCTTCATTCCAAGCAGGTTAGTATAGAACTGCAACGATGCGTCGAGATCACGGACCCGTATCATCGTGTGCAGAAGGCGGAACTTGTCGGTATCGGCTATCGGCTTTGAAGTTTCGGCCACATCGGTCATCGTCATCGAGATTCCTCCGTACGGCTGTGAGTGCGGGACCGCCACACCGGCGAGCGGCAACGATCTCAAGGATTTGGTCGGCGGCGCGCATGCTCGGCGCCGCGCCGCCCACCTCCAGGCACCGCCTGACCTCATCATACCCCTGGCGATGCCACGCGCGAACCTGTTCATCTCGCGTGAGCTCGGCAATCGCGGTCGCTAGACGTTCGGGTGTGCAGTTTGGTCCGAGCAATTCACAAACCAGCGGCCTTCCGAGGAGCAAATTGACGAGGTTTACCTGCCGGACGTGTAGGATCCGGTCGAGAATCTTTTCAGTCAGCGGGTTGAGGCGATAGCCGACGACCATCGGCAGCTGGGCCAAGGCCAGTTCAAGTGCGACGGAGCCGGATGCGGCGAGGGCGGCCGAGCTCGCTGCAAAGGCATCATATTTATCCTCTACCCGATGTACGACAATCGGATTCCCGGGCCAGCCGTGCACAGCTCTAACGACCGTCGACGCGACAGTCCCGACTGTCGGCACAACCACGCGGAAACGTCCGATCAGGCTTTCCAAGCGGTTCAGCGCCGCTCCGAAAATAGGCAATAGACGCGTCACCTCGGCAATCCTGCTGCCGGGGAGCGCCGTGATCAACAAATCATCCTGAGCAAGTCCATGTGTTGTGCGAAACCGGCTCCCGTCGCCGCGGTCGGCACCGCTTTCGAGCACCGGATGGCCGACATAGCAGCATGGCAGTCCGACGCGCTCAAAATAAGGCGGCTCGAACGGCAATAACGTCATCAGATGGTCGTACCAGCGTGCCATCCGCCGGGCCCGTCCGGCGCGCCACGCCCAGACCATCGGTGCCACGTAATGAATCAGCGGTAAGGTCTCGCCGCAGCGGCGCAGCCGGTGCGCGATGCGCCAGCTGAAGCCGGAGCTGTCGATCGTCACAACAGCGTCGGGCCGCAACTCGCGGATAGCTGCAACCGTCTTCCGCACCCACCGCAGGATAACCGGTGCTCGCGGCAGCACTTCGGCCACACCCCCGATCGCGAGGTCTTCGAGAGGCGCGAGGCTGATTAGACCGCGCTCTCGCATGCGCTCGCCGCCAATGCCGGCGATCCGGAGATTACCTCCGGTACGCTGCTGCAATGCTGCGATTAGCGCGCCACCAAGCGCGTCGCCGGAGGGCTCACCGGTAACAAGGAAGATAGATAACGGCGGTTCGGCTACGGCCACGAGTAGCGGACGCCGACCACGAACAGCCCAGCCAGATTGGCTGCGCTGATCACCTCGTCCCGATCGAGGACAATTGTGGCGCCGGCCTCGACTGCGATACCCGCCAACCCAGCTTCTGCCGCGAGAGCGACGGTGCGAGGCCCAATCGTCGGCCGGTCGGCGCGACGTTCCTGACCGGGTTTCTCGATTTTGACCAGCACCCCGCCGAATCCTTCGCGGCGGAGCGCTGCGCATCGGCGCAAAAGCCCATCGGTGCCCTCTATCGCCTCGACCCCGAGCACCAGGCCTTGTTGAACGACCACTGCCTGGCCGATGTCGAGAGCACCCAAAGCGCAAGCAATGCGCAGCCCGCGCTCGATGTCCGCCTCGGATTGCGGATTCGGCTGAACGGTGCCGAGCGGTCCGGTGCCGACGAGTTCGCCATCAAGCAGCTGATCGGGCTCGATGACACGAAAACCTTCTTTCTCGAGTTCGCTTACGATGGCCGACAGCAAGCCGTCATCGCCCAGAGAACGGTAGCCAATACGCGCGAACAGCTTGGCCGCCCGCCAATCCGGGCGCAGCGTGCCTAGCGATGGGCGCCGGACGCTGCCGGCTAAGACAAGTTCAGTCACATTATTTTCGCGGAGTAAAGATAGACCTTTCACGGCCCCGCCTATGCGACACCAGGCATGGGGTACGCCGCGCACTGTTTCCGGCTCAGCCGCGCCCTCTAGGGCCAAGACAAAGACATCGCGTCCGGCGGCTCGGCAGGATTCGACCAGCCGCTGTGGCAGGCGGCCGCCTCCGGCCACGATACCGAGCCTACCCGTCATTTGCCCCTTTCGGTTGACAGATGGCGCGGCTCGAGTCCGTGCGGATGAAGTCAAGGATATCGTCGACAGGGGCGACGCCACTGAAGCGCTCGGCGGTTTCGTTTACACGATCGTTCAGCGTGCCATCCGAAGAGAACAAGAATTGGTAGGCGTTGCGGAGTCCTTGGATGTCCTCACGACTAAAGCCACGGCGCTGCATCCCGACAATGTTCAGCCCGCAAAGTCTCGCCCGGTCCCCCATCACCTGGCCGTAAGGAATGACATCACGCTCAACGCCTGACATGCCGCCGATCATCGCGTGCCTGCCGATTCGGACATGCTGATGAATAGCGCAGAGCCCACCGAGAACGGCGTAGTCATCAATGACGACATGGCCCGCGAGAGTGGCATTGTTCGCCATGATCACGTGGTCGGCGATCTGACAATCGTGCGCTATATGCACCCCGACCATAAACAGGCAGCTGTCGCCGACGCGAGTGGCCATCCCGCCTCCGGACGTCCCTGGGTTCATCGTTACGTATTCGCGGATCCTGTTGTTTCGCCCGATGACGAGCGTCGATTCCTCCCCGCGATATTTGAGATCCTGCGGTTCAAGGCCGATCGAGGCAAACGGGAAAATGCGTGTGTCCGCCCCAATCGTTGTGCGCCCGTCGACAACCACATGCGAGAGAAGCGTGACCCCAGCGTCGAGGGTGACATGCTCGCCGACGATGCAATAGGGCCCGATGACGACATCTTGCGCCAGCCTCGCCCCCGGCGCGACAACGGCCGTA
>Ga0182035_10001750_pt1 | contig 11162 bp, 16 predicted proteins | sample flu12Cox44000170_FD_125969 | JGI IMG/M metagenome (GOLD analysis project Ga0182035, IMG submission 125969) | Lab enrichment of tropical soil microbial communities from Luquillo Experimental Forest, Puerto Rico - flux4day.12C.oxic.44.000.170 | ecosystem: Environmental > Terrestrial > Soil >...
GGAAAGAGAGTATATAATACCCGCCCGTTCAAACGCTTCGAAGTTTTCGAGAGGCACAGTCTGTCCGTGAAGAGTACAAGCATAATTCCGTTACGTCTGCTATCGGACAACTTTGCTGTTTGCTTTGACGCTGTTCACGGGATGATGTTAGGCCGTACTCGTCCGTGAAGACGGTAGACACTAAAATCTTCGCGGTCCACCGTAAAGATTTTTCGGATCCCTTCACGTTCGGCAACCCTAACGAGTGCCGCATCAGCAAGATCCATCGGACGGTCGGCGTACTTGCCCATCAGCTCGCGTATTCGAGAAACGTCAGCGAGGTCTAGTGGCAGCAGCTGCAGCACCCCTCGCGCTACCATCTCCCAGAGAGCGTCTTGGGCTTTGGGCAAGTCACTTAGCAAGTACATCGCTTCCGTGACTGGAGGCCAAACTGTGACCAGTGGCTCCCGCAGTACCTTCAATGCGGCAACACATTTTTTGTGGAATTGATCATCCGCATCGACCAAGGCAACGAGAGGCCCAGCATCCACCAGAATCACGGGCGTCTCCGCCGACTCTTTAGGACTTCCCTAAAGCGCCGACCTGTTTCCGCTGAACGCCCTGGCTTTCGACCGTTCACAACCCCAATCAAATCAGCCATTGCTCTATAAGGCGCCGCGATGGGTTCCTGTCGTTCGACCCATGCCTCGATAGCTTCCCGAATCACTTCTGAACTAGAAATTCGCCTCCGGCTTGCTATGCGGGCGATGCGTTGTCGAGTCTTCTTCTCGAGTCTCAATGTCAGGGGAGATGCCATAAAGTTACCCTGATTCAACTGTATCGTATTACATGTCGTAATACAAGAATATGTTCGAACTCCGATCAACCTGGCTACTCAATCCTCTCCAAGCGGACCTTGAAGAGGTCTGGCCACGACACGCTCGCTTCTCGTCCCCGGATCGCTCCTTCTGAGACAGTTGTTCTTTGGGCGAACTGGCATTAGCGCGCAGCGATGGTATTTCGGACATCAGGATCCGCCTGCTCCCGGAGTTTTTCAACTCTCGCGAAATGCCTCTCGCTTTCGAGCTGTATCCAAGATGCGTATAGCAAGTAGCGAGCTTGTATTCGGCAATCGGATTAATGGGGGCATACAGCCGGAACGGGTCTACAGGGCTCGGATGCGTGTCATCTTCTGAAGTCTGGCGGTTCAGCGCCTTGTCAATTTCTTCTTCGAGTGGTTTCTCTGGCTGCATTTCCAGTGCGTAGACATTTTGAAGGGCTGCGTCGGACCTCAAAGGTTAAGACGAGTTCGGTACAACTTCGGTACAACTGAAGCAGAGAAAGAACGGTGCGCTGGTTTCTAAGCGACACCAAATGAAGCATTTGGAATTTTGACTCTAATAGTTCGGGACCAGGGGGTCGGAGGTTCAAATCCTCTCTCCCCGACCAATCTTGCTGTCGTTCTCTCAATCGTTTACGCTGGCTTTTCTGCTTCCGTTTTTTCAGCCATTCTCGGTACACTCGGTACAACTGAGTTCTTGAGGTCCCGTGCGTCACGAGTGTTTTCAACAGTTTGCGAAATTGACTCCCTACAAAGTAGCCGGGCCGAGCAGGCAAATCTTCCGAGCGGTTCTCCTCTGAAATGAGGTAGATATAAGTCTTTCTCTCCGAATGGGCCCCTAGCATCCCACTAGTGGGTCGCAACCCGCCGCGAGTTAATTGGCGAGTTAGCTTGCGGTACCAGCGGATTGCTCACCCCCCCGCAACGAGAGCTTGCGTCTCCCGTTGACGCGGGTATCGCGCGCTCGAACATGGCGTGCGCAGGAGATTTCACTCCCGTGCTCGCAAAACACTCGAAATCGTTCTCTCTCATCGACTGCATCTCGATTGGTGTCGACCGAGTGCAACGGAGCTTTAAGCCTGCGAAAGCCGCTGGATGTACCGCCAAGGTGGTCATCTGCAGTATCTGTCACGGAGTCGGCCTAAGATCGATCGTGGATTGATGTTCAAGTAGAAACCGAGTGCTAGAGCTTCATCACCGAAAGGCCGGGGATCAATTGGAAGTGGCGGAGATTGCCAGTGGCCACACTGTACTCAAGTTCCAAGGCCGTAACCCCGATCAACAGATCGGCGAGCGGCAGGCGAACGCCTTTGGCCTGGTTCTCGCCGTCGATCTGTCCGACGCGAAGCGCAACCGAAACCGTGACAGGATGGATGGGTAGGGCCGTCAGCAGTTCTTGAATGAACTGCTGCCGCTTCACTCTTCGTTCTGCCGTATCGGCACGGGCGGCACCATGAGCCAGTTCTATCAGAGTGACAACCGAGAGAGCGACATCGGTATTTCCGGTTGTGCGGGAGATGACCGTGAGCATCTGCCGCGCATTCTGCCCCTGTCGCTCGGCCGTGATCAGCACACTCGAATCGAGGATTAGTCCCATGCGGGCGGTTCAAGCGGTTCGCGGTGGCTCTCGATAGCTGCTTGGACATCCTTAGCGAAGTCAGCATCCATGACCGCGGTCGAGTCCTCGGGGAGTAGCGCGATGCATTCAGAGATGGATCGGCGTGGAGGCGCGGGTGCATGAATCACCGCCACAGGCAGCTTGCCGCTTTCGATCACGACTTGCGCGCCAGCGCGCACGCGAGCCAACAGCCCGGCGAAGTCGCTAGCGGCCTCCCCTTCCGAAATATGGATCACATAGTCCACCATGCCGCGATTATACCTGTGGTTCGTCAAGAACCTCATGCTCCTGCCCCTAAAACTGGTCATCGCCTAGGTCACCTGGATCTTTCGTTCGGTCCTGGCTTGATTAATATTGGAAACGGTTCTTGGAAGAATCCGGGGCTGAATCTACGCATACAAGCACCAGTGATTGCGGAAAACTCCACAGCGGCACAATCATTTCCGAAAAGTTTTCCTCTTGCGTGTCCTGCTTTTCTTTTTCACTCATTTCCGATCAGCTCTCGTTCTTCAGATCATCGCTGCGAGCTCGCGCTGCTTTGCAGGCCGAGAATCTTTTCCTCCGCAAACAGCTGGCCTTCTACCGAGAGCACCAAGTCCGACCGCAGCCGCTGACCGATCCAGCTCGATTGAGTCTGGTGATGTGGTCTCGGTTATTCGACTGGAAGAACGCCCTGATGATCGTCAAGCCTGAGACTCTAATCGGCTGGCATCGCAAAGGCTTTCGGCTGTTTTGGCGCTGGAAATCTCGTCCCGGCAGACCGCCGCTGCCAGCGGAAATTCGAGAGTTGATTGTGCGGATGGCACGCGAGAACCCGACGTGGGGCCAGGCACGAGTTGCGGACGAGCTCTCGCTGAAGTTGGGCATTTTCGTGTCACCTCGCACCGTGCGAAAATACTGGCCCTGGCCGTCGAGCGATGGTCACGGGATTCGAGTCTCTTCCCAGCGTTGGGCAACCTTTGTACGCAATCACGCCCGTGCGGCTGTTGCTTGCGATTTCATGGTCGCGATTACGGCCCGCTTCCAGTTCCTTTACGTGTTGTTGATCTTGGAAGTGGGATCACGACGGATATTGCAGTGCGATGTAACCGCACATCCCACGGCCCAATGGACTCTGCAGCAATTCCGCGAGGCGTTGCCGGGGGAGAACACTTGGCGCTTTGTGATCCACGATCGCGATGCGGTCTTTTCAGAAGAAGTCGATGAGGAACTGGCAAGGGGATTCGGGGTTCGTGTGCTGCGAACTCCGCCGCAATCGCCGCAAGCCAACGCATTCTGCGAGCGGCTGGTGGGGACCGTGCGCCGAGAGTGCCTTGATTTTATGATTCCGCTCAACGAGCAACACCTGCGGCGACTGCTGCAGGAATGGGTTCGGCATTACAACTCCGGACGTCCTCACCGCAGCCTCGGGCCGGGCATTCCTGACCGAGGTCGGGCACGGCGGCTCAGGAAGAACGGTTGCTTGGCGACGGTTGCGAGCAGCGGCAAGGTTGTAGCTCGACCTGTTCTTGGCGGACTTCACCACGAGTATGACTGGGCACAGGTGGCGGCATGAACTTAGCGTAAGGAAATCAAAAGGCGAACCACCAATCTGATCAAATCGCCGCTCGCGTGGCACACGGCGTCGGCTCCGGTGACGCATCCTGCGATTCCGGTCCTGGCCGAGCGAGGTGGCACCCAGCTGCGAACCCCACGAGCGACGGTGGTGGTCGACACGCGCGAACAGAATCCGTTCGACTTCGCGCGATTCGAGGGGTGGTTTGCCGGCGTAGAACGGCGGGCGTTGCGTCTCGGCGATTATTCCGTTTCCGGTCTGGAGGACATCTGCGTGGTGGAACGCAAGGACCTCGCCGATCTGGTGCATTCGTTCACGGTTGACCGCTCGGTGTTCGTGAGCCGGTTGAAGAAAATGAGCACTTATCCGCACCGGCTCTTGGTGATCACGGCCGCTCTTAGCTCGGTCAAATCTAGGTATCCATTCTCGCCAAGCAATCCCAATCGGGTCATTCAGAGCTTGCTTGCTGTCCTCGCAGGATGGAATGTTCCCTCCTCTGCACGGAAACCCACGAACTGGGAGAAGAACTCCTGGCATCCTACTTGTACCAGATTCATCTTTACCGCTGGCTGGAGACCAACGGCCACGGAAGATGCCTCTCCGATAATGATTTGTAATCCGCAGCGGTCGCTTTGGAGCCCGACTCGTAACCTGTACGACATTTTTGCGTAGCACAAGCGTCAAGTGCAAGCGGCAAAACCTACGCGGCGGTCACTTGGCGAAAAAGTCGCCGTGGCTGGTTCGTTGTAACGGATCAGCCTTCTAGCCTTCTCGGTTCGGGCCACGCAACTCGGTTGACCGTTTGGATAGGTGTTGCGTGCACTCTAGTCGTCGCATGTACTTTTGGTGTTTGACGGTCTCCCAACTCAAATGTAAGTTCTGTCCTAATCGACATTTTCTACTCCTAAATCCACGAACACCAGGTCACAGGGCATGATGCCGACCAATGTCCCAAGGCCGTGCGTGGACTTCTGTGCCTAGGTTGCGCCCGCTACCGAAAGAACTGAAATCTGCATCACGCGACTTCGCATGACCCTGGTTTGTGCCAGGAGTGTGTGTTCCCCATGCATGGAGGTGTGAAATGACGCATTGGAAGAAGGTAGCAGCTATCGCGACAGTGTTGGCGGGAGTTGCAATTGCAGCAACTCAAAAAGCGCCTCATGATCCTGGACCGCGACCAGGACCAGCTGGAGCAGGTGGGGCAACGGGCTACTACTCGACTCTCAACGCCGCGGAACAGGCCGCGTATGCCAATGGGATCGCCCAATTTGTGGAAGATGAAGGCGTTCCCGATCAACCACCCGGAACTGGAAATGGCGGGCTGGGACCGGGCTTCAACTCGACGAGTTGTGGTTCGTGTCACTCGCAACCTGCGACATTAGGCTCGAGTCCAGGTCCAAGTAGCCCACAGGTCCCTCAACCCAACCCACAGATCGCAGTCGCGACAGCAATGGGAGCGACCAACGTCATCCCATCGTTCATCACAGTGAGCGGGCCGGTGAGGGAAGCGAGGTTTATTCGGAACGCCGATGGAACGCCCGATGGAGGCGTTCATAACTTGTTCAATATCACAGGCAGGGCGGATGCCCTTGGTTGCAACCTTGCACAACCAAACTTCGCGGCTCAATTGGCTGCCAACAATGTAATTTTCCGAATCCCTACGCCGTTGTTTGGCTTGGGTTTGGTGGACAACACGCCCGATTCCGTGCTCAAAGCGAACCTGGCTAGCCATACGGACACCAAAAGAGAATTTGGAATTGCGGGTCGGTTTAATCGGGAGGGAGACGCGAACTCTGGAATTGCCGGGCGGTTTAACGTGAGTGGGAACGATGGAACGATCAGTAAGTTCGGCTGGAAGGCTCAAAATAAGTCATTGACCTTGTTCACGGGGGAAGCCTACAACGTGGAGATGGGCATAACTAACGATGTTATGCCGAATGAAAGAAATGGAGTTACAGGGTGTGTGTTCAATGCAACACCGGAGGATTCGCATTCTGCGGCGACCAATGGCATCTCCGATTTGGACGCCTTTGTGGATGCGATGCGTCTATCCGCCCCGCCTGTGCCTGTCCCCCCAACCGCGAATACGACCAACGGTCAGAATAAATTCAACAAGATAGGGTGCGTTCTGTGTCATTCGGATACCCTGACAACCGCTCAGTCTTTGTTCACCGGAATGAGCAACGTGGCCTACCATCCTTTCTCTGATTTTGCTTTGCACCATATGGGAACCAATCTGGCAGATGGTATTTCTCAAGGCGTAGCAGGTCCAGACGAGTTCAGGACGGCGCCTTTGTGGGGAATTGGACAGCGGCTATTTTTCCTGCACGATGGGAGAACAACGGACTTGCTGGAGGCGATTCAGCAACATAGTTCTCCGGGATCGGAAGCGAACAGGGCCGTGCGAAGATTCAACGAGCTGGCGCCTGGTGATCAGCAAGCTCTGCTGGACTTTTTGCGGTCTTTATAGCTTTTGCTTTTTGCTCGTTTGGCGAGGAAATCTGAGCGTTCTCTCCGCGTGGGTCTAAGAATCGTCACTATTGGCTATGTCTGCATGAATCAGCCATTGACCGTTGTCCTGCCGACGCCAAACGACAAGATATTTCCCAGTGGCGGCAGCGTCGGTACCGTCCGTTTGTCTAATGAGGCTGCCGTACGAACCGTTGTTGCTCATCAAAACGTCGTGCACTCTTAAAATGAGCGAGTTGGAACCGGTTTTGTTGTCGGGGTTCCGGTAAGATTTCGGCCATGTTCTCCTCGCTCCGGCACCTCATCGGCTGGGCTATCCGGGCTTTGGGCTCCCGTCAGGAACTCGTCCTGGAAAATCTCGCCCTTCGTGAACAACTTCTCGCTTTGCATGCCAAGCATCCCCGCCGTCGATTATCGCCAATGCACAAGCTGTTTTGGATTCTTCTGCGACGGTTTTGGTCGGGATGGAAAAGGCCCCTCGTTCTGGTCACGCCACGAACCGTGGTGGAGTGGCATCGCGCTGGCTTTGGCTTGTACTGGAAATGGATCTCGAGAACCAGGGCGGTCTGTGGCCGTAGGGCAGTGAGCAAGGAGGTGCGGGAGATGATCTTTCGTATGGCGGCGGAGAATCCGACCTGGGGAGCACCGCGTATCCACGGCGAGTTGCTCAAGCTGGGCTTCCAGGTATCCGAGCCAACGGTCTCGCGTTGGCTGCGACGAGCGCCGCGAAGCCCCGACCTCGGGCAGCGCTGGCTGACCTTCCTACGAAACCACCGCGAAGCCATTGCGGCGATGGATTTCTTCACGGTTCCTACGATCAGCTTCGGTATCCTGTACTGCTTCTTTATCATTGGCCACGACCGACGCAAGATTCTCCGCTTCCACATAACGCGCGCTCCCACTGCGCTATGGATCGTGCAGCAGATGCGAGAAGCGTGGCCCTACACGTCGCCGCCCAAATTCTTGTTGTTCGACCGGGACACAAAGTTTGGCAGGGACGTGGTGTCGGCCGTGCGAGAATTGGGAAGCGAGCCCGTCCGTACGGCGTATCACAGTCCGTGGCAAAACGGTGTGGCGGAGCGTTGGGTGGGAAGCTGCCGCCGGGACTTGCTGGATCACGTGATGGTGCTCAACGAGCGACATCTGAAACGCCTTATGGGGGAATACGTACGCTATTACCATGAAGATCGAACGCATCTGGGGCTGGCGAAGGACACGCCAGCGAGTCGTCCAATTGCTATCCACCCACGGAGCGGGAGCAGGATTCAATCGCTGCCGAGACTGGGTGGCTTGCACCATTGCTACCCGGTGGCTGCGTAGATTAGCCGTTCCGCTCGCCAGCAAACTTTGCCCCTGTTTAGCAGTTCATGATTTTGCATGTTGACTTTGGCTTCCCCTCGACCACTCACTCGTTAAGTTAAGAGCCATGTCGGAAATTTGCGTGTCTTTAACAGGCAAAACCCTCTGCCCGTGCTCGGAAGGTTTTGATGACCCACAAGAGGCGCATTGAACGCCTGCCCGACAGGATACTCGATCCAGGAGTGTCGAAACGATTCTCGAGGCCATTACTGGTTCGTGATCACGGCTCATGAGGTCCGGTGCCGGCCAGCAAGAATCTAGGACTTGGGCGCGGTTTCGGCCGTGATTGTGCGTGATCATCAAGACCGAGAAAAGCGCGCGTTCAGCGCGCTTTTCTCTTGCCAGGCGGGTGCCCTTACGCAGCTTTGCGTGCGGTGATCCGATGGGTGGTTGAGGATTGGACGTCGAATGTTCGGATGACGGGATCGGTCTCCAGGAGATGTTTCATCGTGTCATGGATCTGCGGGTATAGCTCCCGATGGTAGCGCTCGGCGTCTTCTTTGCTGTTCCAGAAACTGAGCCCGAGGACACGATTCGGTTCCCCGTCTGACGCGAGAACCGTCTCATCCACAAAGCCAGTCTGCTTTTTCAAAATGGGCACGACCTTTTCGTCGATCGTATCGCACAGTTCGCGTGCCTTTCCCGATTTGCTGGTTAATTCAACGACTCTTGTGTACATAGGATTCGCTCCTTTCGGTAGGTGTGAAGAGTGAAAGGAACGTCGCGCAGAGCGCGGCGACCACTGTGTTTTGAGGATCCAAACCAACCTACGCCGGTTTCTGGCGAGTGTCAATTCCACGGGCTCATGGAGGCAACTGCGATCACGTGCATTCCGGTTGTACCTCGTAGAAATTCAAAGCCGATGTTTAGGTCTTCGCAGGCAGCACTACTTTGTGGCCGCCTTCCCAGCGGATGAGCAACACGCGATGTCCCGTTTGTAATCCCGTGTGGGCATCGATGCGAAACTGTCCGTACAAGGTATTCAGGTCGGAATCATTGGCTGCCTTCCGCAGCGCTTCGTCATCCAGAGTGGCGGCGCGCCGAATGCATTCCGTCAGAACCAGGCCGGACGCAAAACTTCCGGCCGCGACATAGTCAGGTGGTTGACGGAACGTCTGCTCGAAATTGTCTAAGAACCAATCGGTGGTTGAACCAAGAATATTTGGGCTGCTGGCCATCGTGGGTTCCCACTGGCTCGGCCCAAGGACCCCATCTGCGATCGGCCCCAGCTCCGTGGAAAACACATTGACTCCCGCGGCGACTGCCGCCACTGCATGCACGGCAGCAGGCCATCGGTGGCGTATCCGCATGATGCTCAGCTCGTCTTGGAGGCTTCCCACTAATACGACAATCTCCGGAGCGATACCGCTGAGGACACCAAGAATGGTCTCGTGATCGTCCCAGGAGACGTTAATGGGGACGAGATGGATCGAGTGGCGCCCGACTCCCAGGGCGGATTCAAGAATGCCACGGGCGACGTGCCAACCGAAGGTTCCTCTGCCTGAATATAGGACGCAGATTCGACCGAGCGCAGGGCGCTCCGCTACGAGCCATCGCGGAAGCGCTCTTAGGTAGTCGCTTGCCGGGCTCGCGATGCCCACCAGGTACCGCCGACCACGCCGAAAGATTTCATCGGAGGAGCCGCCGTAGTTCCAGAGGACCTTCCGGTATTCTTCCGCAATCTCCGCGACAGACATGGTCAGTCCGCTGGAATACGGCCCGAACAGAATGTCGACTTTATCCTCTCGAAGAAGCCGGAGGACATTAGTGCGCGCACAATGAGCTTGACTGGAATCGTCGTACCAGATCAGGCGGACCGGCCTCCTGTCCGATGCCCTGACGGCAATGCCGCCTTGCGTATTCACAAAAGATTTCCAGAGGAGAAGCCCATGGAGCGCCTGTTGCCCCTGAACGTGGAATCTTCCCGAGCATGAAACAGACAGACCCGCAGTTACTTCGCGCTCGCTCATGGTTCCAACGGAGACTAGCGTGCGGCGTGATCATTTGCCGGCGTGTTTCGCGAACTCGTCCGGCCTGAATTTGCCGCCCTCCACATAGCTTGCGTTGAGTTCCGTGTAGTGCTTCCATTTTTCAGGCAGGTCGTCCACGGTGAAAATGGCGGACACTGGACCAGACGGGCACACAGGCGCTGCAGTCGATACGCTCCACCGGGTCGATGTAAAGCTGGGGAACCTCATCGAAGCCCGGGCGATCGTCGTTGTAGCTGGTCTTTTTTTTGGGTGAATGCAATCTACCGGGCAGGCATCGACGCAGGTGGTGTCCTTGGTCCCGATGCAAGGCTCAGCAATCACGTAAACCATGGGCCACCCCCTCGGTTCCACGCTATGCCTTCCCACGTGAAGATTCAAACCTGGCCGCTTCGCAATCCGGTCGAGCGATCAGGGACGTGCTGAAGGCCACGCAAGAGGATGAAATCACACGGCAGGAGAAATTTGTCGTCTAGCAAGGCGGGTGGTTCCCGCCTAAGTGCTCAGTGCTATTTCAGAACGTCGATTCTGGACCTGTGGTCACCTATATTCGGCTGAAAGTCGAATTCGTCTATCTGGCGTTGATTCTCGACGGCTTTTCTCGCAAGGTGGTGGGCTGGACGTTGGATCGAACCTTGGCTAGCCCTTGCCGATCACGGCGTTGGAACAAGCCATCGGCCAACGACAGCCACCACCAGGCTTGATCCATCACTCCGATCGAGGAGTGCAATACGCATGTGAAGAATACACCGCCATCCTCGAGAAGCACGGAATGATTCCGAGCATGAGTCGGCCCGCGAACCCCTATAACAACGCCAGTTGCGAAAGCTTCATCAAGACTTTGAAGCGGGAAGAAATCTACGCGAACCAGTATGACGACTTAAAGCATTTGGGTCCGAACATCGAAGAATTCATCGAGCAGTATTACAATCGGCAGCGCTTGCACTCGGCTCTGGGCTACTGCTCTCCGGAAGAATTTGAACGAAAGGCTGAGCCTGCAAACTCCGTGGCCGAGTCCCGAAGTGCCAGCATGAGGTTTTTTCAAGCATGAGGAAAGCTTCTACGGGGCTGGCTGGGGAAGGGGACTCACGCCGTCCCCTTCCCCAGACCCCATCCCTGGCTACAACCAAAGACAATCAACGGCGAGTGTGCCAATCGCAAATTGTCTCAACGGAGGGGTTCACCCCACTTCACTGTGCCCAAAATTGTGCCCACTCAGTCGGTCCAGAGCTGCCAGAACTGCGTCCTCGCTTGGATGAACGTACCGCGCAGACATAGCAACGGAACTATGTCCCGCGTGCCAGCGTCCATGCATCGCAGCCCGATTCCCCTAGTCTCGTCAAGAACGTATGA
>Ga0182035_10001751_pt1 | contig 11159 bp, 10 predicted proteins | sample flu12Cox44000170_FD_125969 | JGI IMG/M metagenome (GOLD analysis project Ga0182035, IMG submission 125969) | Lab enrichment of tropical soil microbial communities from Luquillo Experimental Forest, Puerto Rico - flux4day.12C.oxic.44.000.170 | ecosystem: Environmental > Terrestrial > Soil >...
AACTGCCAATGGCCCGACAGCCGCTTCCGTAGTCGCTTTGCCCCTCGGTAGCCGCATCAAGCTCGATCCCTTTGACAACCACCTCCATCTGCTCAAGTTCAAGGCGGCGGGCCCGGCCGCTGAATACGAGAAGATGCCGTTCGAAGTGACTCCGGTCGATCTGTATCTCAGCCGCCAAGACAGTGCGTCAACTCAAAAAGCTGCTGAACAGCCAGCGAAGTTCGATCCATAGGTCAAAGCGCTTGAAATTCGACAAACCGGATTGAACGCGAATTCAGTTGATGTCCGGTGAGGCGTTTACCGGGACTTAAAGCAAGACTGTCACTTGATGGAGTATCCGCGAGCGTCCATGCAAGCGGAAAATGCCCGCTTGAACGTGTCGACGCCCTGTTGGTGCGTAGCGTTTGCTTGCGCTTCCTGCTGCTGCTGTTGTTGCGCCGTGGCCTGTGCTGCCTGCTGCTTGGCCGCTTTGTTAGCCCGCCTTTGCCTTGCTCCACCCACCATAGCGCCCGCAGCGGCTCCGGCCCCAGCTCCTTTGCCCGCTTCATCGTCGGCAATCGCCCCAATCGCCGCGCCTCCGGCAGCGCCCCTGGCCGCACCCTTTACACGCCCTCCTTTTGCCTGCTTGGCATTGTCCGCGGCAGCCTGTTGCTCTGCTTTTTTCTGTTCCTCAGTCTTGGCTGCTGGGGGCGGAGCTTGCGGGTCGATTCCCGATTGTTGTTTGGCTGAAGCAAAGCACTCGTTCTCATCCTTCAACTGTTGGTCTGCAGTCTGGTTCTTCTTTGGATAGGCAAACATGCCAACGCTCTGCGCCGGGGACGACGCGGCTTGGGATGGTTGTGTCGCCGGGGGCGCCGGTGTTCGACCGCTCGCTGACGCGGATTGGGCCAGAAGCGGTGTTGCGGAACATAAAGCCAGAATGGTTACCACGTATTTGACCATGGAATGTCTCCTTCACAGTTCGTCGATGGTGCTGTAAACCCACAGGCCCAGCCTAAGCACCTAAATTGACCGCTACGGGGCCGGGGCCAGCTTTCAATCCCAGAGGGGTCCGGCTCAGTTCCCAACTCGACCTCAAACTAGGTCCTACTGCTCCGGACCCCATCCCAGAGCCGTGCCAAAGGCTATGGCTTTGCCCGGGGCGAAAAAGCTGTCAAAACTGCCAGGCGCGCTGCTTCGCATTCGGCGTGACTTCTCAACGTAAGAACTCATCCGCTCGCCGGAGAAACGGAGGATGAAATCGCCTGGCGCGGTCGTAAGTGGCTGGTTTTCAACACGTGCTCTCGCCGTTTTTCAAAACGGCGCATGAATCGAGGCGTTAGAAGTGCACGCTCGTCAGCATCGCCTCGTAGGTTGGCTGAAAACGGTCGAACTGTGACTCGGGCGCCACAAAGACCATGAAGATGACGGAGCCGTCGCGCTGCGGGACGGTCACTAGCCAGTCTCGCTCCTTCTGAGGTTGACCGTTGGCGGAAGGGAAAGGCGAAACGGAATGCAAAGTGATGGAGCGGCCCTGAATGCCACCCACGGTAATGGGTTGTGGATCGCCTACTTGTTGCAGCGTTTCGTTCTGCTCCATATCCTTGACGAGTTGGCGGGTGACGTCGTCGATGCTCAGCGGCTCACCCTTCGGCGGCCGAATGCCGTTAAGGACCACACCGTAACCGACACCATTGTCGGAGATCCCGGGCGGGGGAGCGATGGTGACGGATTGTCCCCGCTGTTTAGGCATCATGACTTGCCAGTTCTCAGGATACCCAATCTTTACGGGACCAAGGTCGGCGGTGAGCATACGCTGGCTCGCGAGAACGCTCTCGAGTGAGACCGCATGACCCTTGGGTGAAGAACTCGGAGCAAGGCCCGATGCGCTGGTGTTTAACGCACTTGCACCTATGGGGTTGAAGGTTGCCCCATTCTTCTTGTTGAGTGCAGACCATTGGCCGGACTTTGCGCCCTGGGCGATCTCCTCACCCGTGTAGGCCTTTACTCCCATGGCGTGCTGACGTACGCGCTGGAAAGCGGGACTATTGTTGGCATAATTCTCCGGCGGCCAATTCCTAATTTCCTTCTCAATGGCCTGTTCGCGATTGCCCGGATTAGGGTGGTCGCTGAGCCATTGCGGTTGCGCTGGGCCGCCCTGTGATTCGAGGGTTTTGAAGAAATCGGCGAGGGCCTTTGGGTTGTAACCAGCCTTGTAGAGGATCATGGCGCCGACCGCGTCGGCCTGCGATTCGTCTCCGCGGGAGTACTTCAACATAAGCCCTTGGGTCCCCATTTGAATTCCCATCTGCCCGAGTTCTCCGACCGTTCCTCCCACCGCTCCGCCAAGAGCCGCTTCGGCGATTCCGGCCAGCAGGCCCGTAGTTTGCGCCTTGCTGGCCTGTTTCGCCGAGTGCTGCATGTACACGTGCGACATTTCGTGCGCCATGACCCCGGCGAGCTCCGCTTCGTTGGCGGCGGCAGTGATGGTTCCGATGTTGACGAACATCGGTCCGCCGGGCAGCGCGAAGGCGTTGATGTCTTTCTGGGCGACGACGTGGAAATCAAACGGCCAGGAGTATTCCGATGGGATGGTGGCCACCAGCTTCTGACCGAGCTCCCGAATGTATTGCGTTTCGGGGCTGTTGTCCGGCAGCACCGGCATCTGCTGATAAACCTGGGCGGCAGCCTCGAGACCGAGCTGGCGTTGTTTGTCGCGGGACATGTGAGCATTGCCGGGATTGGGGAACTCCGGACCGGCAGATTGTGGGTAGGCCTGCGCCGCCAGCAACAACACAATCAACCACAGCAGTCGCATGGCAAACGGGCTTCTCCGGTGGGATGCTTGGGGCTCAACAACGTAATGCTTCATAGTGTCTGCCTTTCTTAGCCCCAGATGGCGGCGGACCTCCTCCTCGGCGTACAGCAAACTCTTCTGCGACGTCCGTTCCCTTCTTCACGGGGCACCGATAGGCGCTAACAGAGGCGGCCGCTATGGCAAGTCGCTCCTGGGAGCTGGGCGGCGCAGCTACACCCCAAGGATGGTCACCGTTTAAACCTAACAGTTCAGCTCGGCGAAGGAACTGTCAAAACAGACAGTCGCTGGTTTGGTACCGGCATCATTGCGCTTTAAGGAGGGAGCGGGCTTAATTGGGCTGGAAATAGGAAGCCACGATGTGAGTGAGTGCAGCTTCGAGGTTCAGGCCCTCGGCCAAAAGCGGCTGGATCCAGACGCGATGGAAGGCTTGAGGATTCGTCTGCGAGACTGTAATGATGAGGTCCAGGGCTTCCAACTGCCGGGCCTGACCGAGTTCTTCTCGCGAGATAGCTTCGCGGAGTTCCTTGCGAAGTTGCTCCATTTGTTTGGAGCTGAGCGAGATCATTTCCTCGTCTTTGTCGATCGTGGCCATATAGGTTCCTGTAGTTTCTCTTCGGCGAGGTCGAGCGCCCGCAGTTGCGGCAGGCCATGGCCCTCGCTAGGGGCCCCAGTCGCCGAACTGGAACCCCCAGCGGGAGGGATGGGCAATTTTGATTCTAGGCGGTGACGAAGAGTGTCCGGCCGCCGCGGTTTACCAGGAGCAGGGGATTCGTGGCATCCTTGTGCATCGCGTTGTGAAAGTCCGACACATTCTTCACGGGTTGATGGTTGACCTCTTGGATGACATCGCCTGCCCGAAGTCCGGAGTCAGCCAGCGGGCTGGATGGGTCGACGTGCTTCACAACCACACCGGTGGTCGTCGGAGCCAGATGCAACTGCTGGGCGATTTGAGGAGTTAGATTGCCGACTTCGATCCCGGCCGAAGCCTGTGGCTGCTCGCCTGCCTCGTTGTTCATCTCTGCCTGTTCTGTGGGCAATTCATGCAGCTTGATCGTGAGCTCGCGCTGGCTGCCATCGTGCACAACTTTTAGTTTGGCTGCCGAACCGGGTTGCATCATCGATATGGTCATGCGCAGTTGGTTGCTGCCCGTCATTGGTTTGCCATTCACCTCCAGGATGATATCTCCCCGTCGCAAGCCAGCGGCTTCGGCTGGACTGTTCGGACTAACATCGCCGACCAGAACACCGCCGGGGTCTTTTTCTCCGAAAGCTTTGGCGATCGCCGGAGTGACGTCCTGCGGATAAATGCCCAGGTAGGCGCGCGTCACTTTTCCGTTTTTCAAAATCTCTTCCAGGACCGTGCGTGCGAGATTCGAGGGAACGGCGAAGCCGATGCCCTGGTTGCCACCGGATCCGTGAGTGAGGATAGCGGTATTGATTCCGACGAGCTCCCCGCGGTCGTTGATCAGTGCGCCGCCGGAGTTGCCCGGATTAATGGGCGCGTCGGTCTGGATAAAGTCCTCGTAGTCTTCAATGCCGAGGTTGCCGCGGCCGGTGGCGCTAACGATGCCTTTGGTGACGGTCTCGCCAACGCCAAAGGGATCGCCGATGGCCAATACCGTGTCGCCGACTTCGGCCTTAGACGAGTCTCCAATGGTGATGGGGGACAGGTTGCTGGCGGCAATCTTCAGAACGGCTATATCGGTCTTTGGGTCAGTGCCAACGACGCAGCCCTGAAATTCGCGCTTGTCGGAAAGCGTGACGCGTACATCCGTGGCACCATCGACAACGTGATTGTTGGTGAGGATGTACCCTTCCGGGCTAACGACAACGCCGGAGCCCAGGCTTTTCTCACGATGATCGCGAGGCTGTGGCAGAACAGAGCTTCCATCGCCATCTTCGCCGCCAAAGAACTGGCGGAAGAACGGCATCATCCCTTCAGGGGACTCTGACGGCGCCCGGACGACCTTGGACGACGATATATTTACAACCGCGGGCAGAACTGACTTGAGAACCGGAGCATAACTGTTCCGGCTCGGACCTTCACTGGCGTCAGCCAGCTTCAGCGAAGCTGGAGGATTGTGCACGGACATCTTTTCGTGAGCCACGCCCAGTCCAACTGCGCCAACAAAAAAAGCCAGTCCAACGACGGCAGATCTTGAAGGAATCCAAGACTTGGTTCGATTCATTTCTTATCTCCTAGCAGATCTCTGACCGGGCCGCAGGCCTCTATTGGGCCACGCCCGGTTTCTCTAGTTCAGACGCAAAGAAGTGTGGGGGTGATTCTCCCTACCAATGGGGAGATGGGGTCCTGACGAATGGGTATATCCAAAGTTTCGAGCGTGGCTTCTGCCGGCGTGCGGAAAAGTTGCTATTCTGTTCTGGCAGTTCACTGACATGCACACAAATAAACCCCAGCCCGGCGGCCTTTCGGAGAAAGCGTCACGGCCGCGGTTCTCCGAGCAGCGGCTCAGCACCGTCTTGCTCCTCGCGTTCGGCGGATTGTTGGCTCTTATGCTCGTAGCGGGCGTGAGCGCGTTGATCTCCTTGCGCCAAATTCATGCTGTGGAACAACAAGTTGCCAGCCGCTTTTTGAGTCGGACTCAAGCGCTTTCCGTGTTCGTGATTTCTGTACATACTTATGACGACCTGCTGGCAAGATTCCTTCTGGGCGGTCAGGCGGTGGAGCCAGGTGAGGCAGGTACTGAAATTGCCGAGCGCGCGGCGAAAGTTCATTCCGCGCTGCGGAGCTACCCCTCGGACGGTGGAATCCGGGAACGGCAATTACTCCGGGAAATCGATGAGAGTCTTTCCCAGCAAGAGAGCATTTCCTCCGCGATGCTGTCTCTTACTCCGGGCGATCGCAGGACGCGATCCCCGAAGTTTATTGAGGAACAGCTGCTGCCGCGCAGCTTGAGCATCCTCCAGGTTTCGCAACAAATCGCGTCCCTGAATGGCGCGGAGCTTGCCAAAAGCAACCAGGATCTCCTGGCAAAGTTCGCTTCGCTGCAATCCAGGCTCAAGTCCATGCTTCTTGCGGCTCTGACAGCCGGACTACTCCTGTCACTGCTCGGAAGTTTCTATGTCCTGCATCTCGAGCGCCAGGGACACGAGCGTTATCTTGCGCTGGCGGACAGCCGCCTCGAGCTCGAGAAATTGTCCGCGCGACTCTTGGATATCCAAGAGCAAGAGCGCCGGTCCATCGCCCGCGAGCTTCACGACGAAGTGGGCCAAGCATTGCAAGCGCTCCTGGTGGAACTGGGGCGCTTGTCGAAACTCGCCCCCGCGGACGAGCAAGCCATGCGCGAACGGATTGCGAGCCTAAAGAGCCTCGCCGAGAACTCCGTTAAAACCGTGCGCGATATCGCCCTGCTACTGAGGCCTTCGATGCTCGACGACTTGGGCTTGATTCCTGCTCTGGAGTGGCATGCGCGCGAAGTGTCGCGGCGCGGCGAGATGGAAGTGGAAGTGCACTCGGAAATCGTCTCCGAGCAATTGCCCGATGAGACTAAGATTTGCGTCTACCGTCTCGTTCAGGAGGCGCTCAACAACGCTGCCGCTCACGCATCGGCGAAGAACGCGCGCGTTTCCGTTACCCAGGTCCCCGAAAGGCTTGAAGTCGAAATCAAGGACGACGGCCGGGGCTTTGATCCACAGCGCGTACGCGGCATGGGCCTCCTCGGTATGGAAGAGCGTGTGAAGCGGCTTGGTGGCAAGCTGAAGATTGAGTCGCGCGCCGGACACGGCACCAGGATCGTTGCGGAACTCCCGTTAGTGCCGGCCAAATCCGCCTAGTTTCATGAAGAAGATTCGCATTCTTCTCGCCGACGATCATCAGCTCATGCGGAGCGGGCTGCGCCTGTTAATCGAGCAGCAACCCGATCTCACAATCGTTGGGGAGGCGGGCGACGGCCGCGAAGCTGTCGCCCTTGCGAATTCACTGCGGCCGGACGTCGCCGTCATGGATATCAGCATGCCCAACCTCAACGGCATCGAGGCGGCCCATCAAATCACGCAGGGCCACGCGGAGATCGCGGTGATTGTGCTGAGCATGCATCCGGACGAAAGCTATGTTCTGCGCGCCCTGAAGGCCGGCGCGAAGGGTTACCTTTTGAAGGATTCCGCTGAGTCTGACCTGATCGCAGCTGTCCGTGCCGTCGCGCGCGGCAAGTCGTTCTTTAGCCCGGCTGTAAGCAAGGTTCTTTTGGACGACTACATACGCAAGCTGAAACGCTCCGGCGCGGAGGACGCATACGATCTGTTGACTCCGAGGGAGCGAGAAATTCTGCAACTCGTGGCGGAGGGAAAATCGAACAAAGAAGTGGCTAATCTTCTGAATCTCAGTGTGTACACGGTCGAGACTCATCGCTCCAATATCATGCAGAAGCTAAACCTGAAAGGTGTTCCGGAATTGACGCTTTACGCCGTCCGCAAGGGAATCATCTCGTAGCCGTTCTCCTGCTCGTTGCCTCAGATGGCTTTTCGTTGTGACTGCCCTGGAACAACGACGTCATCAGGTCGGAAGTGTTACTATCCAAGAGGATGCAGTCGAGAAGTGCGCAAGTCGTCTTCCGGCAAGTCCGCCATTCTGTCAAAGCCTTTTACGGAGATCAATTCACAGTGCGGTTCCGAGCCCCTTTTCTTACAATCGTTGCTCTCTCTGGATTTGTTCTGATGTTGTCACTCGCCGCCAAGGAGCCCGCAGTGGCGCGGCCAGTTTCCACAGCGGAACGCCGCTTACGCTTGTTCCATACTCACACCGGCGAGCGCATCGACATAGTCTATCGCCGTGGCGACGCCTACCTCGACGACGCGCTCGCCAAGCTGGATCACTTTTTGCGTGACCACCGCACGGGCCAAGAGCTTCATTACGATCCTCATCTTTTTGATCTTCTGGCGGACCTTACCGCCGCCGCAGGGAAGCCCGATGCCGAGATAGCCGTCGTCTGCGGCTACCGTTCGCCATGGAGCAACGAATTCCTGCGCGCCCGCACCGCCGGCGTTGCCAAACACAGTCTCCATGTGCAAGCGAGAGCAATCGATATTCGTGTGCCAGGGGTCTCCACACTCGATCTGCGAAGCGCTGCCCTGTCGCTGCACCGCGGAGGAGTCGGATACTATCCTCGTTCAGAATTCATCCATGTTGATACCGGCCGCATCACACAATGGTGCTTCGGCTGTTCTGAGGGCTTGGCTCATTAGGGATCTCAAGCGACGCGGTCGCATGAGAGTTGCGGTTTTGTCTTTCCGCGTTTGGAGTTTTGTGGGTTTGGCGTTTGAGTTGTCGCGCGAGGCGTTCGGGAGTTCGCAGCGAGGCGAAGTGCACCACGGCACGTTGTGAAAGCAAAGGCTGGCAGCGACGGCCAGGAGCTCCTGCCCCGAACCACGCCAATATAATCTCTGAAGTTACCAGGCCAACGGCGATCGCAATCGCCATGCGATGTTTTCTATACTCCGGCGACGGCTTTGTTCTGTAGAACCCGCACGACGACGCGGCGATTCTCTTTTTGTCCTTCCGCTGTCGTGTCGTTGCCGATTTGCTCACTTTCTCCCATTGCGCCTGGCGCAAGCATCCTGGTAAGAGGAATGTGCCCTTCCTGAATCAGAATATGGACCACCTCGTTGGCACGGTCCTCGCTTAGTTTTTGATTCAAGCCCACGCTGCCGACAGAGGAGGCGAAGCCCTTGACCTCGATAACGTAGCCATTAACGTTCTTGGCTTTCTCCGCCAACGCCAGCAGTTGAGGGCGATAGCTCGGCTCAACATTGACCTTGCCGTTGGCAAAGTAAACAGTAACCTCGTCGAGGATGTAATAATCGTCCAACTGGCCGAAACGCGCGACAGCGGCGTCAATCTCCGCTTTGTTGGCAGTGATCTGTTGCTGCTGCTGTTGCAAGGCCGCATTCTGTTTCCGTAGCTCGGCATTGTGTTTTTCTAGCTCAGCTTTGTTCTGCTGCGCCTGCGCTTGCGTTTCGTGCATGCCGGCGTTTATTTTTTTGGCGTCTTGTAGATCGTTGCCTTTGAAGGAGACCGACGTCGCTACCAGCTGGCTTTGATCGTTATAGGTTCCCTCTACCTTAACCGCGAGTCCCGGAATGAGTGCAGCCATCGACATTTCTTTCCTGCGGGCCTTAAACACACCCTGCACCTCTCCCACTTGCGTGCTGTCCGTCAGCAGGACGACCGCGCTTGCCCCGTCCGCAGTTTGCAGGGTCATGCTGTCGCCGTTTCGCGCTTTGATCAGACCCTCGACCTTGGTGGACTGGGCTAGAGCAATTGTGCCCAACAATACGGCCCCCGTGAGCAACACACTTACAACACGGATCATTCTAAGTGAATTGAATTGGGTCATAGATTTGTCCTCCTGTTAATTTGCCAATCCCCGGTCGACAGACGTCAAGACGTTCATCTTTCTTTTTTTGACAATGGCGGACAGCCGCAAAGAACTGCCCGACTCACTATTCGTCCTTCTCCGGGACCGGAATCCAAGATTGATCGGGGTTGAAGCGTTCCATCTTTTGGAATTCGGCCAGAGTCTTCGGCCCGAAATCCTTTTCATAGACTATGCCGTCGTGGCTAACCATAAAGGTCTTGACGCCGGTCACGCCGTATTCGGCAGGAGCAGCTACCAGAGCGAAGCCCCCAATCATCACTCCTTTCACGACGAAGTCCATTTCACCAAGCGGCGCGGAAGGTCCTTCTCCTTTTAGAATCTTGAAAAAATAGCCGTGGTACGGGTCTCCAGTTGAGTAGCCCTGTTCGATTGCGCGAGCGATTTTTTCACCGATTGGCCCAGCCCAGGAGCCGTCGGTGTTTTGCCAAGCCAGGCCATCCTGCTTGCCTGACGTGCTGATGATGCGTTGGGCATACTGGTTCACTTCGTAGCCGTCGCGCTTTTGGAGAGCATATTCGTGCTGAGCTTCCACATAGCCGTGGCAGATTTCAATAGCGTCCAATTCGTTGGCACCAATGCGGCGGTAAAGGAGTTCCTGTCGGCCCGCCTTTCCGTCAAAGGCCCACCTATCACCGGTCTTCACAAGCGGGACGGGGAACGGCCAGTCCTCATCGCCCACAAGCAGAAACGCCCTGTTCCCACTCTTCGGGTCCACGGAAACGCTCTTCTTTTCGCGGGCCTCAGCAACGAAATTGGCTGCGTGCTGCTGGTCTTGCGCATATTCGCCGGATAGAACGATGTCCTCGCCGCCAGGACCAAAAATCTGCAGCAATGCACTTACGTCGAACTTCTCCGCAGCATCGATCAGCGCATCTACAGCCTGCTGCGGAGTGTCAAAGGTTCGAGTTCCTACCGTAGAGGCAGCGGGAGTGGCGGGCGGATTTTCCATGGCAGATTGCGGCGTGGCGAAAGAAACCGCAAGCAGAAAGGCCATGCAGCCGAGCCAAGGATACTTTGCAAAATGTCTCTTCGCAGATGTTGACTCCATGTCAGTTCTCCGGTTGGTTTCTTATCTGCGCCGCCCGCCGCCACCACGACCGCCGCCACTAAAGCCTCCGCCTCCGCCTCGCGATCCCATGCTGGAGGAGCCGCGACTGCTGCTGGCGCGTGCGCTCGATCCGTTGTAGCCCCGGGAGCCCCGGGAACCTCCTCCGAAGGCATCTCGGTTTCCGCCACCTCCGCGCGAGAGATCCCGGCTGCCGATGCGATCTGCTCCTCCACCACTTGCTCGATTGCCCGCACCGACTCCGCCGCCGGCCCGGTTGCTGAGCCCACCACCACCTCCAGCGCGGTTACTCGGCAGAGTGCCGCCCTGACGACCAAGCTGTTGTCTAGCACCCGCTTGACGGTTGGCAAGGGAGTCGCCTCGCGTAGTGCCACCAAACCTGTCTGCAGTCGCGCGGTCGCGATACGGGGCTCCGCCACGATGTTGCGGATTGTGTTTCCAACTGCCATCCCCACGGCCTCCTCCCATGCCACCGCGGCCGGGTTGTTGTGATGGACGGTTTCCACCTCCAATATTGTTACGGTTGCCGCCGCCAATGTTCGAGTTGCGGTTGAAATTGTTGTTGTTGTTGATGTTGATGTTGTTGTTGCTCCAGCCGCATCCCCAGCCCCAACCACCGCTCCAGAACGCACCCATCATCACGCCAACACCAAAGGAAATAGCCAACCCTGCGGCGTAGTAACCGGGCGGTGGGTAGTAAATGGGGGGGTAAGGATAGACTGGCGCGCCCCAGACCACGACGGGATCGTAGGAAGGCACATACACAACTTGCGGGTTTGCCTGTTCAACCACGATCACACTCTTGTTCTCAATGACCTTGGTTTCCACTTTCTGCTGCTCGGTTGATTTCAGATTGCCGTTGTCTTGGGCCTTTTTGCGCATGCGCTGTACGGCATCCATG
>Ga0182035_10001753_pt1 | contig 11148 bp, 8 predicted proteins | sample flu12Cox44000170_FD_125969 | JGI IMG/M metagenome (GOLD analysis project Ga0182035, IMG submission 125969) | Lab enrichment of tropical soil microbial communities from Luquillo Experimental Forest, Puerto Rico - flux4day.12C.oxic.44.000.170 | ecosystem: Environmental > Terrestrial > Soil >...
AGCGCTGCAGCGGCGACAGCCCAACCAGGCGATCGGGCCACAGACCGAGGCGCTCGACCAGTTACAGCAGGCGGCGCGCGATTTTGCGCAACAGGTGCAGCAGCGGATGCAGGGCCAATGGGGCATGCCGAATAACGACGAGATCGGGGCTACCGACCGAAATCCAGGTGACCGGGCGAAGCGCGATCCGCTCGGCCGGCCGGTGTCGAACAACGGCACCTATGACCAGGGCGACGTCAAGATCCCCGACCAGAATACGCTGCAAAAGGCGCGCGAAATTCTGGACGAATTGCGCCGGCGTGCCGGTGAGCGTTCCCGTCCGGCAATCGAACTCGACTATATTGATCGGCTGTTGAAAAGATTTTGAGCTTGACCGAGGGCAATTCTTTGCCTTCAATCGGCTGACCCTTTCCCTCGTCGTGCCCAGGCTCGGCTTGGGCAGCCCGTATAGCAGCGGATTAGCGATTTGCCGGAGCAATCCGGCAATGCCGTCTAAAGGTGATTGCACGAGATCTCTGAAAGGCAATGGATCGACGCCTGTTTCTATCTCTGGTCGCCGGGCTCGCCGCGTCGCCGGGCATAGCGCGAGCGGTTCCGCGTCCGCCCAATGCGCTCCGCCGGCTGCGCCTAGCCAATCCACACACCGGCGAAACCTTCGAGGGTGCTTATCGGGACGATAAAGGCCCGATCCAGCGGGTGATCGATGAGCTCTGCATTTTTTTGCGTGATCACCATTCGGGTGAAAAAACGCAGATGGATGTCGGGGTCATCGATTTTTTGGCCGATGTTCTCGATGCGGTCGGGGAGACTAGGGCGACGATCCTTTCGGCATATCGCACGGCCGAAACCAACGCGATGCTCGCCCGAACGATGTTCGGCGTTGCCGAGCACAGCCAGCACATCGTCGGCCGCGCCCTCGACATCCGTCTGGATTCGAGGCTTCTCGAAGCGATGACGACCGCGCGCGCGATGCAGCGCGGTGGAGTCGGCTGGTACCCGCATTCCGGGTTCATCCATATCGACACCGGCGCGGTCCGCAATTGGACTCTCGACGAGCGTGGGCTCGACGGCCTCCTGGTGTTCGACGGTAACCGCCTGAGGCTCGTTGGCAGAGGTCTCGACGGCAACAACCACCTGCTCCTCGGCGGTGCTTGGCAGCCACTGACCGTGGTGCAACGGCTTCAGCTGCAACACCAGCTGGCGCGGGCAGAATTTCTCGCCCGCACCGTCGGTCTGCGCCCTAACCCATAGCGGATAGCGCGCAGAGGTCCTCTTGGTGCCGCCGCTCCTTTCTTGATAGAAGAAGCGACCGACCGCGCCGGAAACAGTGAGTTGCGGTTGTCCGACTGCTCGCCGCCTCACCGCCCCATTAGTTAAGATTTAGAAGCGCCGGCGAGTCGTGGGAACCGGCAGATTTCGATTGCCATCCAGCCGGCTGGCGCGCAACTTCAGCCATATCTAGAGGCTAAAGCGCCGCCGGTCGCGACGTTTCGGCGTTCGGCGGTCGTGTGTCAGGATGATGGAGGCGCCCCTATGGCGAATACGTCCGCGAATACGACTGCAGCCGCCCGCTGTGCCGCGCTGATCGGCCCGTATCTTTCGGGCAAGACCACCTTGTTGGAGGCGTTGCTTTATGCGGCCGGCAACACCAGCCGGCGCGGCAGCGTGCGCGACGGCAATTCGGTCGGCGATCACTCCCAAGAGGCGCGTGCCCGACAGATGTCGACCGAGCTGAACGTCGCGAACGCCAGTTTTCTCGGCGATCGCTGGACGATCCTCGACTGCCCGGGCTCGGTCGAGCTGCTCTACGAAGCACAGGCGGCGACCCTGGTGAGCGATGTCGCTGTCGTGGTCGTCGAACCGGAGGTCGAGCGCGCCTTGACGATCAGCGCGCTATTACGGTTTCTCGACCGCCACAAGATCCCGCACATGATCTTCATCAACAAGATGGATACCGCGAGCGCGCGTGTGCGCGACCTGCTCGCGGCCCTGCAGTCGGTTTCGCAGCGTCCCCTTGTATTGCGCCAAGTGCCGCTCCGCGGCCCGGACTCGGAAATCACCGGCTATGTCGACCTCGTCAGCGAACGCGCCTATCGTTATCGACCCGGCCAAGCCTCTGACCTGATACCGCTGCCTGACAACTTCTGGGATCAGGAGGGCCCTACCCGCTCCGGTTTGATCGAAAAGCTGGCCGATTTCGATGATGCTTTGCTCGAGCAACTACTCGAAGAAGTCGAGCCACAGAAGGAGGAAATCTATCGTCACCTGACCCGCACTTTGAGGGGCGCGCAGGTCGTTCCGGTATTTCTCGGCTCGGGGCTTGCGGATTGGGGCATCCGGCGATTGTGGAAGGCGCTTCGTCACGAGGCGCCGCCCGCGCGGGAAACGGCGGAGCGGCTGGGCATCGCGGCGGAAGGCGAGCCCTTGGCGCAGGTGTTCAAGACCTATCACCTGCCGCATACCGGCAAGCTCTCGCTGACGCGAGTTTGGCGAGGCATGATCTCCGAGGGCATGGTTTTGAACGGCAGTCGCGTCGCCGGTCTCCTACGCTTGGTCGGCGCCTCGCAGGAGAAAGCGCCTTCGGCTCAGGCGGGCGAGGTCGCCGGACTGACGCGCATGGAAGAGATAGCGACCGGCGCCGTACTGACTCCGTCGGGCAAGGCCGAGCCGCTGCCACTCCCTGAACGGCCACAACCGGTCTTTGGACTCGCGATCACCTCGGAGCGGCGCCAGGACGATGTCAAGCTAACCGGCGCGATCGGGAAGTTGATCGAGGAGGATCCGACCCTCGAACTCGAGCAGAACGCCGACACGCAGGAGATGGTGCTTTGGGGCCAAGGCGACATCCATCTGCAGATCGCCATCGACCGCTTGCGCAATCGTCACAATCTGGCGGTCAATGGACGCCGCGCGGCGGTGCCTTATAAAGAGACGATCCGGCGCGGCGGGCAACAGCATTCCCGCTTCAAGCGCCAGAGCGGCGGGCATGGCCAGTTCGCTGACGTCACGCTCGAGATCAAGCCGTTGCCACGCGGCTCTGGCTTTGCCTATACCGACAGCGTCGTTGGTGGTGCGATCCCGCGCAACTATATCCCCGCGGTCGAGGAAGGGGTCATCGAGGCATTGCGGCGCGGCCCGATCGGGTTTCCTGTGATCGATACCGCGGTCAATCTGATCACCGGCCAGTTTCACACCGTCGACAGCTCCGACCAGGCATTCCATACCGCAGGACGACAGGCGATCCAGGAGGTCCTGCCCAAATGCGATCCGATCTTGCTCGAGCCGATCGATTCAGTCGAAATCTCGGTTCCCAACGCGTTCACCGCCCGGGTGCAGCGGCTGGTCTCCGGCCGCCGCGGCCAAATCCTCGGATACGACGCCAAGCCGGAGTGGCCCGGCTGGGACGTCGTCAACGCCCATCTGCCGCAGAGCGAGCTGCACGATCTGATCGTCGAGCTGCGGTCGCTGACAATGGGTGTCGGCAGTTTCGCGCATCGCTTCGACCACATGCAGGAGCTGCAGGGGAGGCCGGCGGAGAAGGTACTCGCCTCGCGCACGGCGGATGCCGCTCAATAGGCTGATCGCGAAAGCGTGAGTTGGCGTCGGCCGTGGCCGATCCAAATTCTCGGTCGCAAACGATCGCGAGGTGCGGTGATGCAGGTCCGACGGAAGAGGGGATGGGAGCTTCGCGAGAGCGAGGCGACACCCGAGGTGATCTTCGTTCGGCGCCGCGAGCTGATCAAGGCGATTACAGCCGGGCCAATACTGGCGCCGGCGTTCGCAGCGGCTGCGGCTGCGGGCGAAGGTCCGTCGGCCAGTCTTTATCCGATGAAGCGAAACGCGCGTTACACACTCGACCGCCCGCTGACTGATGAAAGGTTGGCGACGGCCTACAATAATTTTTATGAATTCGGCTCGCAGAAGTTGATCGCGGCCGAAGCGCAGGCGCTGAAGACCCGTCCGTGGACGATCAAGATCGATGGGCTCGTCGAGAAATCGATGACCGTCGACATTGACGACCTTTTGAAAAAGATGGCACTCGAGGAGCGCCTCTATCGGCATCGCTGCGTCGAGGCATGGTCGATGACGGTGCCGTGGAGCGGTTTCCCGATGGCGGGCTTCGTCGATTTCGCCAAGCCGCTCGGCTCGGCGAAATATGTACACATGGAAACGTTTCTCGATCCCGAAACCGCGCCCGGGCAGAAGGAATTCTGGTATCCCTGGCCCTATGTTGAGGGCGTCACGGTCGCCGAGGCCGGTAATGAGCTCGCCTTCCTCGTGACCGGCATGTACGGCAAGCCCGTTCCCAAGCAGGACGGAGCGCCATTGAGATTGGTTCTGCCGTGGAAATACGGGTTCAAGTCAGTCAAGTCGATCGTACATTTCTCGTTTACCGAGAAACGCCCGGTCTCGTTTTGGGAGACCGTGCAGGGGAACGAATATGGGTTCTGGGCGAACGTCAACCCGGAGGTCCCGCATCCGCGCTGGAGCCAGGCGAGCGAACGCGTTCTCGGCGCCAATGAGCGCGTGCCGACGCTCAAGTGGAACGGCTATGGCGAGTTCGTCGCCCATCTTTACGACGGGCTCGAGAAAGAGCGGCTCTTCGCGTAGAGCGTTCTCAGCTTACCGTCTGCTCGGGCTTTACTAGACCGAGCGCAGCCAGCTCCTTACGACCGAGGTGCTCCGTCGCCGCTCTGACGACTTCGGGGTCAAGGGCGGGCGGCCCCACTGCGATGCCCTTACTGAGCGCTTTGACCACCGTGTTCGCCATCGCGACGCGGGCGAACCATTTGAATTCCGCCGGCACGATATACCACGGCGCCGCCGCCGTTGAGGTCCGCGCGAACATGTCGTCGAGTGCATCGAGGTATTCGGCGCGGCGCGCCCGGTTGCGGATATCTTCCGCGCTGATCTTCCAATGCTTGGCCGGCGTCACGATCCGCTCGTGGAAGCGCCGAAGCTGCTCTTCCTTGGAAATGTGCATGTATAATTTGACTAGCCGGACGCCATCATCGACAAGCATCTTCTCGAAAGCGTTAATCTCGTCGTAAGCGCGCCGCCACTCCTTCCGACGGGCTAGGGCTTCGACCCGTTCGATCAAGACACGCCCATACCAGCTACGGTCGAAGATCGCGATCTGGCCGGGCAGCGGCAATCTCTGCCAGAAGCGCCACAAGTAATGGCGGCCCTGCTCCTCCGGGGTTGGCGGACCGATCGGCCAGACGCGTACCCAGCGCGGGTCAAGCCTTTCGATCAAGCGCTGGATCGCGCCGCTCTTGCCTGAAGCATCCCAACCCTCAAGCACGATGATGCCGCGCCGACGCTCAACCCGGTAGATCTCTTCGAGTTCCAGCATCGCAATCTGAGGCTTGTTCAGCTTTTGCAAATAGCTCGTCTCATCGGCAAGCCGGCGATCGAGATCGAGGCGGGCCAATTCGAACCCGGATTTGACCTTTACCGCCGATGTCATGCCGCTTCCGATGCTCCACAACTGGCCGCTGTGCCCCTTTTGCCGAGTACCACGAGAGAAAGTGCTTGCCAAGAGTGATCACGTTTCGTTCTATGGCCCGATGGGGGCCTCGTTTAGGAGACTCATTATGAGACCATGGATGATCGTAGCCGTTGCTGCCGCTCTCGCCGCCACCGCGTGGTGGCAATGGCCAGCAGCCGCGCAGCGCGCCGCAGAACCGGCTAACGCCGATCAAACGATCACCTTCGAACAATACCGCGAGTTTCGCCTGCACGATCTGCAACAACGTCAGACACGCTTGGCGCGGCAGCTCGCGACACCGGGCCTTTCCGCACTGGAGCGGGCGAATATCGAGCGTCGCAAGGCCTACTACGACCAGATCGCAGCAATGCCGGACGAGGAGCGCGACCAGCTCTTTCGCGAACGGTTCGACCAGATCGACATCGATCACGACGGCAAGCTTGACCCGCAGGAACGCGCCGCGTGGCGCGAGAAGCAAAAAGAATACTACCGGCAACAAGCTGCCGAGCGCGCGCATCCAAGCGGCGACCAACATTAGTGCAAAGCAACGGCTGTTCTTGGGCTGGCTCTTCCGGCATGATCGGAGCGTCACATCACCCGGGAGGAGTTGTTGACTGTGAAACAACTTCCGTCGGTGCTGACCGCCGACAGCATCACCCGCATCAGGGGTGAGGCGGCGGGCGCGGTCGTCGTCAACGGCTCGCACGGCGGCATCTATGCCGCCTATCTCGCGGCGAAACTGCGCGTAGCCGCCGTCGTCTTCAACGATGCGGGAATCGGGCGGGATAGTGCCGGCGTTGCCGGCCTCGATTATTTGGCCGGCCTCGGCATTCCTGCCGCTGCCGTCGGGCATGACACGGCGCGCATCGGCGACGGCGCCGACATGATCGCGCGCGGCACCATAACCTACGCAAACTCACAGGCTGTCACGCTTGGCTGCCAGCCCGGTATGGCCTGCCGCGATGCGGCAGTACGTCTGCAGCAAGCAGCGCTAAGCGGGCGCGAGCCCCCGCCCGCGCTTGAAGCCGCCTTCCTGCTGATCCCCGAGCCGCCGGCGTTATGGGCCCTCGACTCGGCTTCGCTCATCGGTGCCGCCCATGTCGGAACAGTCGTCGCGACAGGCTCGCATGGCGGCCTCCTCGGCGGCAGGCCCGACACTGCGCTCAAGGCCGATGCGCTCGCCGTACTGTTCAACGATGCCGGAATCGGGATCGACGAGGCCGGCGTCACGCGGCTCCCGGCGCTCGACGTTCGCGGTATCGCCGCCGCCACGGTTTCAGCAGCGAGCGCACGCATCGGCGATGCCCGCTCGACCTATGAGGATGGTATTTTGACGCGCGTCAACGCCCGTGCCGCGGCGTTCCGCATTAGACCGGGCATCACCGCCCGCGAGTTCGTCGCGATCATCCGCGGCGCTGCGGCCGAACGGAGGGATAAGCATGACTAGCCCCGATCGAGCCAGTAACCGACCCTCAGGCCGCATGAACGGCGGCCGCGCGCTGGCGGAAATGCTGCGGCTCGCCGAGGTCGGGCCGATGTTTGGGATGGGGGGATTTCAGCTGCTGCCGTTTTATGATGCGCTCGCGCAACTGGGCATGCGGCACTTCCTGATCAATGACGAGCGTTGCGGGGCCTTTGCCGCCGACGCTTATGCACGCGTCACGAACCGCCCCGGGGTGTGCGACGGCACGCTGGGACCCGGCGCCACCAATCTTGTGACGGGACTCATCGAGAGCCTCAATGCCGGGACCCCGATCATTGCCCTCGCCGGCGACACCAACCGCGCTCATTCGTGGAAGAACATGACCCAGGAATGCCGGCAGGCCGAAATATTGCGGCCGGCAGTCAAAGAGCTGATCCGGGTGGAACTGACGAGCCGCGTCCCGGAGCTGTTGCGTCGTGCCTTTGCGGTGGCGACTTCCGGCAGGCCGGGCCCGGTCCTGCTCGACGTGCCGGAGGATGTCTGCCACGGCGAACACGATTTCAGTACCGAGGATTTCGCGATCGATCCGTCGATCTTAAGCGTGCCGGCGCGACGCATCCGGCCCGACCGCGCCGATATTGCGCGCGCCGCCGCACTGATCGCGCGGGCTGAACGCCCGCTGATTCTGGCCGGCGGCGGCATCCATCTTTCAAGAGCGTATGAGGCGCTGTTGAGCTTGGCCGAGGGGCAGTCGATCCCGGTCGCGCACACGATGAGCGGCAAAGGCGGCATTGCCTGTACGCATCCGCTCTCCGTCGGGCTGTTTGGACGCTATTCACGGATCGCCAACGATTTCATCGAGGCTTCCGATTGTCTCGTGGTCGTCGGCTGCAAGCTCGGCGAGATCGCGACCAAGCGATATGCGTTGCCATCGCAATCGATCCCGCTGATCCATCTCGACATCCTCGCCGAGGAGATCGGACGTTGCCGGTCGGCCGCGGTAGCGCTATGGGGCGACGCCAAGGCCGGGCTCGAGGATCTCGCAGAAGCGCTAACTGAGGAGAAGAAATGGGCAAGCGCCGCGCGCGCCGATTACATTTCAGAGATCCCGGGCCGGATGTCGAAATGGCGCGAGGAGGCCGCCGCGAGCCTCAATTCCGACGAGCGGCCGATACACATGGCGCGGCTCTGTCGTGAGCTCAACCACGCATTGCCCGCCGACAGCATCCTCGTCGCTGACGGCGGATTTGCCGGCCACTGGACCGGGCTGCTCTATGATACCAAGTCGGCAGGACGGCACTTCATCCCGGATCGCGGCTTGGCATCGATCGGCTATGGACTCCCAGGCGGAATCGGCGCGGCGTTGGCGGCTCCCGCCGCGCCGGTCGTCGCGATCACCGGCGACGGCGGATTCAACATGATGCTTGGCGAACTCGAGACCGCGCGACGCGCCGGTGTCGGCCTCACGATCGTGGTCGTCAACAATGCGGCCTCGGGCTACGTCAAGGCATTGCAGCACGCGATGTTCCGCGGCCGCTATCAATCCTCCGACCTCGTCGAAATGGATTATGCGGCAATCGCGAGCGCGATGGGCTGCAACGGTCTTCGCGTCGAGGGTCCGGAGCGGCTTGGCGCGGCGTTGCGGGACGGCCTCGCCGAGCGGACCCGCCCGACCGTGCTCGACGTCGTCGTCACCCGCGACCCCGCCCGCATGTTGCCTGCGGTCGACAACCGCACGGTCGAGATCAGGCAGGGCGACCGGGTAGCGTGAGCCTCCACCCTGCGCCTGAACGCCCGCCCTGGCGAGTGCCCCACGAACTAAATCCGTGGGCTGAAGGACCACGTTCGGGGGCTCCCCCGCGCGCGGCAGAGGGGATGGGCGGGGTCTATTTCCCGGCTGACTGCCGGACGGCCCGGGTCGCGGCGCTCGCTACCGCCTTCAACGAGGCGGTGACGATATCGCTGTCGATGCCGACGCCGTAGAGCGTACCTGCACCGTTGCCGCGGATCTGGACGTAGGCCGCCGCTTGCGCGTCGGCGCCCGCGCCGACGGCGTCCTCGTGATAATCGAGAACGGTCAGATCGATACCGCAGTCGCGCCGCAATGCATCGACAAAGGCGGCGATCGGCCCGTTGCCGACACCTTCGATGCGGCGCTCGGTGCCGCCCATCGCAACCGTCGCGGAAATGCGCCGCTGGTCTGCTCGCGGCTCCGGCAAGAGGCCGTAGTTGACCAGTCTAATATCGCCGCGCAGGTAGGTGTCCTGGAACAGCGACCAGATGTCGCCGCTGATCAATTCCTTTCCGGTGCGATCGGCGACCTCCTGGATGCGCTTGCTGAACTCGATCTGCAGGCCGCGCGGCAGGTCGAGGCCGTAATCGGTTTTCAGCACATACGCGACGCCGCCCTTACCGGACTGGCTGTTGACGCGGATCACCGCCTCGTAAGTGCGGCCAAGATCCTTGGGGTCGATCGGCAAATACGGCACCTCCCACAGCTCGTCATTGCGTTTTGCGAGCGCCTCGAACCCTTTCTTGATCGCGTCCTGGTGCGAGCCTGAGAAGGCGGTATAGACGAGCTCTCCCGCATAAGGATGCCGCGGATGAACCGGAAGCTGATTGCAGTGCTCGACGGTGCGGACGATTTCGTCGATATCAGTGATGACGAGCCCCGGATCGATCCCTTGGCTGAACAAGTTTAGGGCCAAGGTGACGATATCGACATTGCCGGTGCGCTCGCCGTTGCCGAACAATGTCCCCTCCACCCGCTCGGCTCCGGCCATGACTGCGAGCTCAGTCGCCGCCACTGCAGTGCCGCGGTCGTTGTGCGGATGCACGCTGAGGACGATGCAGTCGCGGTCGCGGATGCTGCGGCCGAACCACTCGATTTGATCGGCATAAACGTTCGGTGTCGCCATTTCGACCGTAGCGGGAAGATTGAGAATTGTCTTCTTGTCAGGCGTCGGCCGCCAGACATCCATGACCGCCTCGCAGATCTTGACCGCAAAATCGAGTTCGGTGCCGGTAAAGCTCTCAGGCGAATATTGGTAAAGGACCTCGCTTTCCGGCATCGCTTCCGCGAGCTCGCGGATCAGCCTGGCGCCGTTCACCGCTATGTCGACGATCCCCGGCTTGTCGAGGCCGAACACGACGCGGCGCTGCAGAGTCGAGGTCGAATTATAGAGATGCATAATCGCCCTTCGAGCGCCGCGGATCGCCGTGAAGCTGCGCTCGATTAATTCCGGCCGCGCTTGGGTCAGCACCTGAATCGTAACGTCGTCGGGCACGAGCCGCTGTTCGATGAGCTGGCGGATGAATGCAAAATCGGTCTCCGAGGCAGCCGGGAAGCCAACTTCGATTTCCTTGAAACCCAGCTTCACAAGCAGCTCGAACATCCGCCGTTTGCGGTCCGGCCCCATCGGCTCGGGCAGCGCTTGGTTGCCGTCGCGCAAATCGACGCTGCACCACAACGGGGCACGGTCGACGACTCGCGCCGGCCAGTTCCGATCGGGCAGATCGATCGGCGGGAAGGCGCGGTATTTATGGGTCGGCATGCCGGTCATTTGAAGTTCTCCTGGTGCAAGAGATCGCCACCAGCACGGTGGCTTCCATCATTCGAGAAATCGGGAGAGTCGTGGCCGGCGACCGTCAACGCCGCCGACCGCCGCTAAGTCGCAAATAAAGTGGCGGCTCAATATCGGCCCAAAATACCGCGGGAAAGACGAAAGTGACGTTTGAAAGGTCGAGGAACATCAGCATTGACGAGCAGGGGGTTCCCAACGCGGGAACACGACAGCGGTATTCGGCGCCCTCAGGACGCCGAGCAACTAAGTCGAAGCTCGTAGCGCTCGCTGTGCATCGGTGAATGGCTAGCAGAACCGAACGTTTACGTCAACCGCCGATCCAACCGGCAGAGCGGACATTGGGCTCTCGCGGCCCAAACCGCAAGTTTAACAACTGTCGCCAATTTGCCACTGTTGCTCTTGCGCAACACCTGGATAAAAACCGCGCCGCGCATCCAGTCTCGATTGACTCCAAACCGACCGTGAATAGTATTTCTTTGCATCGAGTTTGGCTACGCGTTGTATCGATCCTGGATTGATAAGTAGTCGGCAAACGATCGCCATTCCGGTTCATCTTAACCTGACCGGGCGGGCAAGAGGTCGATCCGGCTGGCGCGGCTGGGGTGCGGGGGAGTTAGCTGCGGCAAGCGGCTGAGACGGGGGCGAGGGGA
>Ga0182035_10001762_pt1 | contig 11106 bp, 8 predicted proteins | sample flu12Cox44000170_FD_125969 | JGI IMG/M metagenome (GOLD analysis project Ga0182035, IMG submission 125969) | Lab enrichment of tropical soil microbial communities from Luquillo Experimental Forest, Puerto Rico - flux4day.12C.oxic.44.000.170 | ecosystem: Environmental > Terrestrial > Soil >...
ACTCCGGAGGCGCCGGGACATTCTCCATAATGCCCCAGCTGACGGGTGCACTTGCGACTCTAATGCTCATTCTAGTCCTGTCTTTTTGGGGCACGCGCCACGAGGGGTGTGCCGGTTCACGCGCCCGTTGAGCTTGACCGGGAAACACCAATCGCAAGTTCCACCGGGCGCGATTGCCGATAGGACTGCTCCGCTGCCAGAGCCACGGCGAGTGCGCGTCGCCCGTCGTCTGCCGTGGGCCACACCGGCTTGCCTGCCAGGACGGCGCCAACAAAGCTGCGTATTTCGTTTAGATAGGCATCAGCGAATCGACCCAACCAATGGTCGACGACGTCGTACGAGATGCCGGCGTTAGTCAACACCAGGTTAGCGGTCTGCTGAAGATATCCGACCTGCAAGGCCCCTTGAGTACCCAGGACCTCGGTCCGAATATCGTAGCCGTAGGTGGCCTTTCGGAAGGCCTCGACATGTCCCAGACCCCCTCGCGTGAGACGGAGGTTGACGAGGCAGGCGTCGATGTCGTTGAATTCTGCCAACTCCGCACAGGCAACCAGGCCGGCAAAAGAATGTACAGCCGCTACCTCGTCGCCCATCAACCAGCGCACCAAGTCGAAATCGTGAATAGCAGCGTCGCTGAAAAGGGTTCCGTTAACGTTGCTCCGCAGAAAACTAGGCGGAGGCGGTTCCTTGTCGCGGCCGACCGATTTGAAGATGACCGGGTCCCCGATTTCTCCCGCCTCAATGCGCTTCCGGGCGCTGGCGTAGGCGGGGTCATACCGGCGCATGAAGCCGATCTGTAACTGAACTCTTGCCTTCGCCACTGAGTTGAGAGCAGCGTCAGCGTCCTCCAGCGTCAGGGCCAGTGGCTTCTCGCAGAAGACGTGTTTGCCGGCCTGGGCTGCGATTTGAATGCCCCGCGCGTGATACTTGGAGGGGGATGCGATGACGACGGCCTGGACGTCGTTGCGCTCGACGAGCGTCTCGATGGAGTCGCAGAAGTGCTCGACCTCGAGTTCGGCGGCGACTTGTGAGGCGCGCGTTCCGTCACTATCAGCCAGGGCCACCAATTGCGCGCCGGGGACTGCGCAGCGCAGGTTCTCCGCATGTCGCTTCCCGAGAGTTCCTACACCAACAACCGCCACGCCCACTTTAGACATGTCACCTTCCTTAACCCCGCGTCAACACGCTCCGAAGGCAACTGCGATGATACCATTGTTGCGCTTTGCAGGCCCACGCTCATGGAAGCAACTCACTGAATCTCGAACCGCGTTGTTTGAGTGCTGGTGGAGTGGCGAAGACGGTCCGTGACCACGGATTCGGCGACGTAGCTGCCCACGCCCAGTCCCTTCAAACTCACTTGCTTCGCCAGGAGAGCACGGCCCGTGCCGCCAGCGCCAGAATATTGCACTTGGTCTGGAGGTCCGCTGATCACGATCTTGTTCCCCGATCGAACTGCAAGCGACACATCGAATTCAGGCGCGTGACTCACCGGATCGAACGGCAGGTCAAGAGCGCCAATGAGCATCATGATTCGATCGTTCGGCGAGAAAACTGGCCGCGGGGGGAGAGAGATTTGATAGTCTGCAATGCGCAGGGGATCCTCGGAATCCGGCGGACCGGAGACGCGGCTCACTCTATTGGTGAGCAGCAGGCTGGTGAGCTGCGGACCGGACTCGACTGCAGGCGCCGTAACCCAGTCTTCAACAACGGCCGACTTGCGCCCCGAGAATTGAATGACCGTCTGGAGGTTCAGCGATTGCAGGCGCGGAACGCGAATGTGCGCCTCGAGTACGGTCGGCCTTCGCAGGAATTCCTTCCACTCCTCTTCCGTCAGATTGAGGTTTGCGAAACGCTGGTGGACGCCGACTAGCTTCCCACCGGCATCGCGGGCCGCAACCACCAGGGTGATGCCGGCCACATAATGGTCTCTCTGTCTTGCGAAGCTCAGGTTTTTGGTGGGGAATTGAATCGTCACGGGGAGCGAAGGATGGCCCTCGGAGTCAAAGAGAAGAGCGGCGTTCATCGCAACCGAAGGGTCAGGCTTTGTTGAGCCCGCTGCCGTCGAAGCCAGCAGTTGCTGCGCCGCCGGGGTCAGCATCGTTTCTTCCCGAAAGGGTATACCCCAATATCCCTGGCGGTAACGAAGGCGGCACCGCGGCCGCAGCACCTCCACCCGAATCTTGCGGAACGCACCGTTGTAATTGGTGTCCGACGGCTGGTAAACCAGCGTGTAGTACTCACGCCGGTCACGATTCACTTCCGCCAGTGTCAGCAGGAGGTCGCTTGGATTCCCCACCATCAATCCGCCCGTGTCCTCGGCCATCCGGGTGAGATAAGACGCGCCGGCTCCAGCCCCCATCCGGATCCTGTCAAATTCGTCGAGGCCTCCGGGATCGCCATGCGGTTTGTATCGCGAGCTCGATAAAGCGTCAGTGGGCGTCACACGCGCCAAAGTCTCATTAGTGGATGGCGGGGCCGAACCCGCGCCGCCAATCACATAGAAGGAAACGTCCGAACGATTGGCCGCGTCGATGACGGCGGAGAGCTCGTTCTCAATTTCGGGCGCAGGCGAGAAATCGTCAGAGAACAGTATGACGCATTTCCGCCCTGGCAGAGTTCGGTATTGCTCCGCTAGAGCTCGAAGCGCCACAAACACGGCGCGCGCCTGGAGAGTGTCCTGCGCGGCGAGATCCGCTTCCAGAATTGCGGCCTCCTGCTGCAAGCGCGCGACGCGAGCGGGATTGCGAACCCTCACGAGTGTCCCCTGCACCCGCTCGATCTCCTGCCGTGTCGAGCTGCGTTCCGCGCTGGTCTCAAATCCGCTCGCCACCTTCCCGGCTAAGCTCTCGACAGCTCGCACCGCCTCGTCCTTATCCTCAGTAACAGGAATCAGCAAATGCAGCGAGCCGCCGATCCAGAAAACGGAAACAAAATCCTCCGATGAAAGCGTGTTCTTCACGTAGTCGGCGGTCGCTCGAATTACTGCAGCAAGGTTGGACTGTTGCGTGTCTGCGAGATCGATGACGATAGTAACGAACTGCGCTTCGCGCCTTTCACGCTGGTCGTCCTGCGCCGTGCCGGACCCGACGTCTACCGCAGTCTCACGAGAGGTCGAGGTGCCTCGCTGCGCACTCCCCCTTCCTCCCTCCCCGGGCGGCACAAACAGAGTTATCTTCTGCGGGACATCATTCTCATATAGCTTGAAGTCGGAGGCTTCCAGCCCGCGTACATAATCGCCCCTGGAACTCTGGACGATGACATCCACTTCAACCGCGGTCGTGGTCGTCTGCAGTGACGCGGCACGGTCGTCTTGTGGAGCCCGCGTTTCCTCACGTGGCGCGCCGCCCAGGTGAATAGCCACGAGGAAGAGCATTGCCATTGCGGGGTATCGGGATCCCTTACGGGACCGATGGTTGATTTGCAGGATGCGGTCGGCAAATCGAGGCCTTCCTGGCGTGAGCGCGCGCGACATTCGGACGTTTAGCTCCTTCCCGATCCGATTGTACCGCATCGTATGAGATAGTTTTTGCGGCTCCGCCGCTTGCTGTGCGGAAATCCTCCGGCTTTCCGGCAAGCGGCTGAACCCAAAGAGCTTAATCTTGAACCTGAGGTCGGAAGAGCTGAGCCCTTCCGCACAGCATTCGGCAGGGCCGCGATTTTTTCACACCTTCAACCAGCCTGGCTGCGAGAGCCCCTTCCCCCTTGGTCCAAGCCCTGAAAGGGCGAAATAGCGTCCTGTCACGCCCCTCACCCGCCCTCGTTCCTCGCTTTCACCGGAGGCTTGGTTATCGCCTTCCAGGGTGGAACGTGTAGCGCAGGGTTCGATTTGTAACCCTGCGGTTCTCTGGTTTCGATTTGTATCCCTGCGGCTTTTCTATTGCGGGGGTTGCGTCCAGGCCGGAACGTGTGGCCCAAGGTTTCGATTTTTGACCCTGCGGTCTTTCCATTCCCTTCTGTCCATGCTTTTCAAACAAAGACAAAAGATCTTGAAAAGCCGCAGGGCTTGAACAGCGAGCCCTGCGCTACACTTGCTGTTCACATCAGGGCGTGCCAGAGGCGTCTATTGCGTCCCAGGGCGGAACGCGTAGCGCAGGGTTCGATTTACGATTTGCTCGGTCAAAACGTTGTAGCCGGATTTAGTTCAGAAGCCCGTGGCCCATACCGTGTTGAACGTGAAACCCGGTAAAGAGACCGGCCTCTGCTACAAGGGCAGCGGAACAGGCTTTGCCTCGCCCGCCGAGATCTCTGACGCGAAGCAGATCTCGTGGGTCAGTGCTGCATCCTCCAGGTTCGCGTGTGACTCCCGGTCATTCAGGATGCAATCAACAAAGTGATTGACCAGGTCCTTGAAGGGGTGATGCGAAACGTCGCCGCTATCCGGCAGGACGGTGGGAATGATGGCCCAACCACGCTGGCCGACCCATTTTTTGGAGAAGACCTGATTGTTGCGAATACTGCCCTGATCACCCAGCAGTTCGATGTCGAAAGCGTAAGGCATGACGCACTCGATTGAGGAAGCGACCTTACCCAGCGTCCCGTCGTCGAACTTCACTAGCGTCACGCTGTTGGGCTCGTATTCGTATTGCAGCGGGTTGTGTGCGCTGAAGTTCGCGTAGGCGAACACCTCGACGGCGCGCCGTCGAATAAACCATCGCAGTCCATCAACGGCGTGGCACCCAGCCGTCAGCAGGCTGCTGCCTCCAACCTCTTTCTTGATATTCCACTCGTACTGCCCGTACCAGGGTCCGATGCCATGGAGATAGTCCACCTGGCCGTAGAAGAGACGGCCCACAACCTGGTCGGCAAGAAGCGCTCGAATGGTTTCAAAGAGCGGATTCCAGCGTAGGACGAAGCAGACCACTGTCTTCACTTTGGCGGCGCGGACGGCAGCCTGTAAGTGACGGAGGCCTCCGATATCAAGCGCGACAGGTTTTTCGAGCACCAGGTGTTTCTTTGCCTCTGCCGCCGCTAACGCCTGCTGAACGTGCAGGTGGTGCGGAGTGCAAATCGAAACAATCTGGACGTTGGGGTCTGCCAGCAGGTCCTCCAAATGATTGTAAGCGCGACAGTGGGCAAGCTTGTGCTCGGCGGCTTTGGAAGCGGCACGCTCCCTATCTCGACTCAGGATGGCACGTACCTCGGTCTGGGGGTTTGCCTCAAAAGCCTGTATGTGACTGCCCGCCACCCATCCCGTGCCGAGTATACCCACGCCAAACTCTTTCATGTTCTTCTCGCCTTCATCGTCAACGTTCCGATTATCGACAAGTGTCGTGCAGCCGAACGGCGATTGTATCCGTTTGCCGTGTACCATGTGCCTCTTTCGCCAAACGGATTGGCAGCAACCCAAAAAGTATGTGGTGTAGGCAACCCGGCGGCATTAGCTGAAAGAGGCGATGTCCCGTCCCCGTTGGAGCCATTGGTTGGGCGTGAGACTTGTTCCCAATTCTCGTCAGTCCCCGGCTATGCCGTTTGCGGGGACCTTGCGAAGACATCGCAGAGGGCTTCAAGCCTTCTTCGTCAAGTCGTGATGGGAAGCTGCTTCCCCAAAGTCCGAGCAATCCGTTCGACTAACCGCCAGTCTGTAACCTGATATCGGTCTTCGTGTGGGTAGAGGGCTCCGCCAAACGTTACAGATGGTCGCCCGCGCGTGGAAGGGTCTGCTTGAGTTTTGAAGGCGGTTAAGTGCACCTGTTTGCAGCCCGTTGACTCGACCACATGCGGAAGGTTGTAGAGCTGGATGCCTCCGCCAGGAAGTATCTCGATCCGGTCGCCGGCGTACTCAATCAACCGTTTGATGAGGGGCGCTCCCTCAGACACACTATCTTCTTGTCCGCTTGTCAGGACGCGGTTAACCCCAAGCTGGACCAGTTGGTCCAGAGCCCTGAAGGGATCAGGCGTCACGTCGAAAGCACGATGGAAGACAGCTTGGCGATCACCGATAGGTCGACGGATTTGTTTGCAGTGCTCCTCGTCGATGGTGCCGTCCTGATTGAGTACCCCGAAGACGATTCCATCTGCACCGTGCTCGACGGCCAGCGCGGTGTCGCGCTCCATTATTGCCAGTTCCGGCTCCGTGTAACAAAACCCTGCCCCGCGCGGTCGGACCATGACGATTATCGGAATCTTGAGCCGTGCTTTTGCCTCAATCACCGTCCCGAGAGAGGGTGTTAGGCCTCCGAGGAATAGCGCGGAACAAAGTTCAACTCGATCCGCTCCGCCCCGTTCGGCTTCAAGCGCATCATCGAGGGAGCCACAACAGATTTCCAACAGAGTTCTTCCCATGGTTTGTATCTTCTCCATCAGGTTGGGCGGCAGAACCGCGTCCTCTCCTCCATCCATGCGATTAGGACCGACTGTCACTGCGGTGGCCAACGGTTCGCCCTGGGAAGGTTCACGAGGAAGGATCGAACCGCTCTTTATGAACGAAGTCATCGTGCGTCCCAGAGACGCGCAGTCGGGCAAACATCCCTCTGAGGTCGCCAATTCCGCGGATCAAAACCACCACCGTGATAATGAAGAAGGCGGAACCAGCAATAACCAGGTTCGCGGTCCAGAAAAGGTACCAGTAATGGGCACTCATAGGATGGGTTGCCGCGGCTATTGGCGGTTTTCTTTCAGGCTTTCCAGGGCCTCGCGAGCCGCGCGCAGTTGCGGATCAGATACGAGTGCCAAGCGGAACTCGTGGGCGGCCTCGTTACTCCTTCCCTGGCCACGGAATACCAGGCCCAGATTGTAGTGTGCCCACGCAGACTCCGGAGCCAGGCGGACAGCTTCAGTAAACTCATCCCGCGCTCGCTCCAAATCACCTTTGCGAAGATAGAGGCTGCCCAGCGCGTTATGTGCTTCGGCGGAGGAGGGATCGGCTTTAAGGGCCGCCTGCAATTGCTTAGCCCCCTCGTCCCAGTGGCCTTCGAGCGCTGCCAGAACACCCAGGTTGTAATGAGCAGTGTAGTTGCCGGGATCGACGGTCAGCAGGTGATTGAACTGGGCTTGGGCCTGATCATACGCTTTGCGCCCGATCCAGATCGTACCCAACAACTCCTCCGCGCGGGTGTAAGAAGGAGAGATCGCCAGTGTCACCTGAAGTTCTTTGAGAGCGTCGTCCGATCGGCGAAGTGCGAAGTAACTCACGGCCAAGTCAAAATGCGCTAAAGCATTCGTCGGCTCCCTCTTCAGAACTTCGCGAAAGTTCTCTACCGCCTCCGCATGGTCGCCCAGCTTCTGCTGGTTCAGACCGAGGCTCAGCCTTACGTCGATCAAACTCGGACCCTGCGCCAGCAACTCGCGAAGCATCGCATTAGCGTCGGTTAAGCGGCCGGCCAAACCGACAGCAAGAGCGCGACCATACCTCTCGTAGGCATCGATCCGATCCTTTGGATCTGGACCCGAGTCGGGGAAATCCGTATGGGCGCCACTTGCCGCAACGTATCCGAGTGAAGCGAGCCGTTCCACAACCTCCGGGCTGAGCGCTTGGGAACCCGCCGCGGTCCCGCCGGTCGCAAAGCGCGCGCGAAGAGACAGCAAGCGTTCCTGCAGGCTCAGCGCAAGTGATTTGCGGGTCGAGTAGAGGTTGCGAGATTCGCGGGGGTCGGCCGAGAGGTCGTAGAGTTCTGGCCTGGGAGCCTCGATATACTTGATCTGAGCCACACGCAGGCAGCCGAGGGAACTGGTTCCAAAGTGGCGGTGGGCGTAAAGGCTCTCACTATAAATCTCCTCGCTGGCCGCCGGTTTTTCTCCTTCCTGTAAGCCCAGCAGGCTACGCCCTTGAAACTGAGCCGGTCGCTTGACACCGGCAAACTGCAGTATGGTAGGGGCAGGGTCGAGGAGGCTTACGGGCTCTTCGATTCGCTTCCGATGAGGCGGCTGCGTCGCCGGCCCGTGCCCGGGCCAGTGGATGATCAGAGGCACGTGCAGAGTGCTCTGATAGATGAAGTAACCGTGTGTGCTCTCACCGTGCTCTCCTAGACTCTCGCCGTGGTCGGACAAAAAGACCACGAGTGCGCTCTTCAGCAAGTCGCGCCGGTTGAGGAACTCCCAGAACCGCCCCAACTGCTCATCAATGTAACCCAGTTCGATATCGTAGTCAGAGCCATGAAAGCGGACCCGTAGCTCGGGAAGTCTTTCGTAAGGTGTGTGGAGATCGTAGAGGTGCAGAAAGAGAAAGAGCGGCTGGTTGGCATTCTGATCCAGCCATGCCAGCGCTGAACCTACGACGTCTTCTGCCGAGCGCTTGACGTCTCCGGGGTCCTTGCCTGCCAGGCGATTCCCGTTGAACGGGCTGTCATAAACGTCAAATCCCTGGCCGAGTCCAAATCGGCCGTCAAGGACGAATCCGCCCACAAAAGCGGCTGTCCGGTAACCGCGGGCCTTGAGCACCGTTGCCAGAGTCACCGCCTTGTCGCCCAGATGCTGGCCATTGTCCTCAACGCCGTTGGCAAACGGATAGGTGGACGTCAGCAGCGAAACGTGAGCAGGGAGAGTGAGCGGTACCTGGGTGTTCACCTGCGTGAACAACGTCCCGCCCACCGCCATGGCGTCGATGTGCGGAGTGCGGAGACCGCCATACCCGTAGCAACTAAGATGGTCAGCGCGTAATGTATCAACCGAGATGAGAATGATTGTTGAAGGCTGAAGCTGATCCCCCGGTGAGAGGCCGGCCTGCGCGCCTCCGGAAACCAAACATCCAGCAAGGACCAGGGACACGCACAGACGTCCCCATGCTTGACGGGATACGAGAGACGGAAGGCAACCTGCTGACACGCTCATCATTTTACACGTTTCTCACGCCGTTCGGTGGGCGTCAACGGCCCAGACGGCGTGAAATCCCCGCGAGAGAAATCGACTCCAGTGATAGGATTTCTCTAGCGAACATGGGCCGGGCACCTACAACGCGCCACGGCGGATCCCGACGTCGCACCGCTATTCAATTATGGGTGATGGCGCTGGGCATCGTTATGTGTGCGGTGCTGCTGGCTGGGAAGGCCAACGCGCAGCAAAGCGTTCAGGCTCTAGCGGAGCGCGCCGAACAGCTCGAAGACCAGGGCAAGTTGGAAGAAGCCGCCGCGACCTACCGCGAGATTCTGAAAGTTGATCCGCGGTCAATTGCCGCCCTCAACCGGCTCGGCGCGCTCTATGTTCGCGAGCAGCAGTTTGCGGAAGGTATTAAGTACTACCGCCGGGCCTTGGAATGGAACCCGTACGAGTTCGGGACAAACCTCAATCTGGGAATCGCTTATATCAAGGCTCAGGACTACCAGCCCGCAATTCATCCCCTCGAGCGAGCGGTGGAGGGAGAACCGACGAACTTCCAGGCCCGGGAACTTTTAGGCGTAGCCCTGATCGGGTGTGAGGACTTCGCAGCGGCGATTCCGCACCTCGAAAAGGCAGCCCAACTGAATCCTCAGGACGTTGGAACTCTTTATCTCCTGGAACGTGCTTACCTCGAGACCCGACGTTTCGACCAAGCACAGGCTGGCTTCGAGCGCCTCACAGCCCTCGACCCGAGCTCTCCTTGGGTCAGCATCCTGCGGGGCCAGGCGTACGACGGGACCGGCGATTACAATCGGGCCATCCGGGAATTCGAGGGCGCCCGCGAGCGACTTCCGGCCGATCCCACCGTACGATTCTCCCTTGGTTTCATGTACTGGAAAGTGCGGCGTCTCGCGGAGGCGGAGAGTGAGCTTCAGGAGACACTGAAGCTCGATCCCCATTTCGAGCAGGCGCAGTACTATCTGGCAGACACCTACCTCATGGACCAGCAACCGGATAAAGCTCTGCCTCTGCTCGAGAGCGTGGTGAAGCAGCAGCCCCAAAACGTTCGCGCGCTCGTGAATCTGGGAAAGACGCTGGAAAAGCTCAACCGCAATGATGATGCCTTCCGAGCTTACCAGTCCGCGTTGAGTCTTGACCCGCGCCGCGCCGACGCTCATTACCAACTAGCCCAGGTTTATAAGAAGCTGAACCGCCGCGCCGACTTCCAGCGGGAACTCGATCTGGCACAGAAACTTCAACAGGAAAAACGGGAGCACGAAGAGACTCTCTTGCAGGCGAGTGGAGTTCAGGGCGATCCTACCCGGCATGGTGTGCCAAAAGCAGCCAAGGGCGCGAGCCCCTCGACCCTGCCTTAGGTTCAGGTGGATTTGTGAGCTCTCGCAGGCCGCGGAAAGAGTCGGTCTCGGACGGTTTTCGTAGCGGCGGGCTTTAAGCCCGGCCTTATAGATTCAAATCAATGACATGCCCGCCTAAAGGCGGCCTCTACGAGACCGGCAGGTGCCTTTTTCCGTCGGCCTGCTAGGCTAGACAACCGATTGAAAAGAAATCAGCAGCATTCTGATCTGTGGATTTACGCGCTACTGTCGAAAAGCCGACAGAAGCTTCCCTAAACATAGGAAGCGTCCGCTGGCCGTCGGCGGTGGCTTTGGCCTGCGGGCTGGCCTGGCTCTTAAGTCTGCCTGGCACGCAGCCCTCCAGGCTGGAAGTGGCGGCGCAAGAGCTGACTCCGGCATCAGTTCAGGGATGGTTCTCGGCCGGTGGAACTGGCACTCTGGATCCGGCCGGCTCACCGCAGAGCCTTTTGGCTTCATCCAACTGTTCCCGTGTGTATTTGGACGGGATAACGACGAGCTTCACTTTGTCCCTCGCAGCCAGACGGTTGAGTTCCTCGATCTCCCCCTGGCCCGTGAACTTTGATTTCGGCATCGCGTAATTGAAGCTGTCGACAACCTTGTACTCTGTGCGCGCATAGACTACTCCCAGCGCAAGGAGTTTTCCCTTTACAGGCGTGTGTTTCTCAAGGATCGCACACCCGGTGTTTCCCTGAGTCGTGCCGGAGACTCCAAGGTGGCTTTGATCGGTCCCTCCACGTCCGAGCACGCCGGTGGAGGTCATAAGCATGGCGGACAACATTAGTATCCGGAACCACGACTCCTTCATCAATTCCCTCCATCCGTGAGACCGCAAGTCAGCGCCCTCATCGATTCGATGTTTCTTCCGGGTTTCCGGCTAGCGGGAAGCCCGCTCAATATGCCTTGCAAGAGGGCGTTATGCAACCACAGGACCAGACTGTGGCTACAAGCCTTTCATCTCATAGTTTCAGTGACTTTCGAA
>Ga0182035_10001763_pt1 | contig 11105 bp, 8 predicted proteins | sample flu12Cox44000170_FD_125969 | JGI IMG/M metagenome (GOLD analysis project Ga0182035, IMG submission 125969) | Lab enrichment of tropical soil microbial communities from Luquillo Experimental Forest, Puerto Rico - flux4day.12C.oxic.44.000.170 | ecosystem: Environmental > Terrestrial > Soil >...
ACGCAGGTGGCCGGCCTCGGCGGTCCACGCTTTCAAGAGGCAGGTGGCGAGCTCCTTGCCGACTATCGCGGCATTGCCGTCACCGGACTCACCGAAGCGCTGGCCAAAATCCCGAAGTCGCTCGCCACGCTCAGGCAGCTCGTGAGGTCGGCGCGGACCCATAAACCTGACGCGCTCGTCGTCATCGACTCGCCGGATTTCAATTTCCGCCTCGCGCCCCGGATCAGGCGGCTTGGCGTGCCGGTCGTCTACTACATCGGGCCGCAGATCTGGGCGTGGCGGAAGGGGCGTCTGAAGTCGATCCGCGCGTTCGCCGACCGCGTCCTGGTGATCTTCCCCTTCGAGGAGGCGATCTATCGCAACGGCGGCGTTCCGGTCGAGTTCGTCGGTCACCCGCTCCTCGATCTTGCGTCGACGACGGCCTCGCGCGAGACATTCCTCAGCGCGCATGGACTCTCCCCGTCAGCGGCATGCGTCGCGCTGTTGCCGGGGAGCCGCGCAAACGAGGTGGCTCGGATCCTGCCCGTCATGTCGGAGGCCGCCGTCAGGATTCGCGCGGCCGTTCCCGGCGTGCAGTTCATCGTCGCGCGCGCGCCGAATCTCGACGACCGGCTGTTTGATCCTGTTCGCCGTCTGACCGGGGCGGTGGTGGTCGAGGGGGACACCGACACCGTGCTCGCGTCCGCCGACGTCGCCGTGACGGCCTCGGGCACGGCGACCATCCAAACAGCGCTGCACAACACGCCGATGGTCATCGTCTATCGAATGTCTCCGCTCACCTATGAGCTCGGGCGGCGTCTCGTGAGCGTGGATGCCATCGGGATGGTCAACCTGATTGCCGGTGAGAAGATTGTTCCCGAGCTGATTCAGGACAAGTGCACGCCCGACGGCGTTGCCAACGAGGCCGTGTCGATGCTGACCGACGGGGATCGCGCCGCGCGGATCCGCGACGGGCTCGCCCGTGTGCGCGCGCGGTTGGGCGGCGCCGGCGCCAGCCGCCGCGCCGCGCAGGCCATACTTGGAATTGTTCGGAGGAGCTGATGCGGACGAGCGCTACGGTCCTTTTCATCGTGCTGGTCATGGCCGTCGTGAACACAAAGGCCACGATGGTGGTGCCGACCGATTTGCCGGCGATGTCGCGCGGGGCGATGGCGATCGCCCGCGGGCGCGTTGCCGCCGTGCAGGGGCGATGGACCGACGACCGACGGACCATCGAAACGATCGTGATGCTGGAGGTCGACGGTTACCTGAAAGGATCGCTCGGCGCGACGCTGCGGTTTCGTGTGCCGGGGGGCGAGCTCGGTCGCTTTCGCAGCGTCGTCGTCGGTGCGCCCGCGTTCGCGGTCGACGATCGCATCATTGTCTTTCTTGGCTCAAACGGTCCGATGGTCCCCTACATCCTCGGCTTCAATCAGGGAGTCTACCGAATCGTTCCCGCAACCAACGGGAGCGGTTGGCTGGTCACCCCGCCGGTGCTGGATGCCGCCGCGACGCCGGCCTCCAGATCTGGCCCGGCTCCCACCGGCACGTTGATTGTCCGCGGCGACGTCTCGCGACGACCTTTGCCGCTCGCCGATTTCGAGCAACGTGTCCGGGCCCTGGTCGGAGGCCCGAAATGAAGATTGTCGTGAAACCTGTCGGCTATGTCGTCCTTGTCGCATTCTGCCTCGCCCAGCCGCGGCCGGCGTCGGCCTACATGAAGTTCGGCGTCCCCGCCGCCGATCGTGTCGTGACCCTCAAGTGGGCGCGGACGCCGGTGCCGTACTACGTGTCTGAGGGAAGCAGTGTCGCCGGCGTCAGCCTCAGTGATTTCGAGGGCGCCGTGGCGCGCGCGTTCGCCAAGTGGCAGGCAGTCTCGACCGCCGCCGTCAGCTACCGGTTCGTTGGCCTTACCGCCGCACATCCGGGGGAAGACGACGGCCTGTCGACGCTTGGGTTCGAGAGCCACCCCGAGCAGGATGGCGTGCTGGCGTCGACGAGCTACCTCGTCGATTCGGTGACGGGCGCTCTCATCGAGTCGGACATCTTCTTCAACACGGCCTTTGCGTGGTCGGTTGCGCCGAACGGCGAGGCGGGACGCTACGATCTCGAGAGCATCGCGCAGCACGAGACGGGTCACTTCGGTGGTCTGGGCCATTCGGCCCTCGGCGAAACTGAGCTGACGCCGGGGGGATATCGCGTGATCTCGGCCGAGGCGATCATGTTTCCCATTGCCTTCTCAGCCGGGAGCGTCGCCGGGCGAACCCTCAAGGCGGACGACATCGCCGGCATCTCCGACATCTATCCGGGCGCAGGATTCGCGCGCGAAGGCAGTCTGTCGGGCCGGGTCACGAAGAACGGCAACCCGGTCTTTGGCGCCCACATTGTGGCCTTCGATCCGGCCACGCGCGCGCTGGTCGGCGGATTCACGCTGACCGACAAAGGGGAGTTTTCGATCGGCGGCCTGTCGCCGGGACCGAAAGTGGTGCGTGTCGAGCCGCTCGACGACGCGGATCTCGACAGCTTTTTCGGCGCGACGCAGGCGGTCGACGTCGATTTCCGCGTGCTGCTGTTCGGCCGTCTGGTCGTTGTGCCGGCGGGAGGGGATTCCGGGCAGGTGGAATTGCCGGTAGTCGCCAAATGACCGGGATGGCCCGACCATCGCGCGTGTTGCTGTGCACTTTTTTGTCTCTCGGTCCATCGGCGGCGGGCGCGAGAGCGCAGACCGTGACTGCGGCGAGCGCGACTCTCCCGAGCACGGCGTCTCAGACCGCGGCCGCGCAGGCCGCAAGCCCGACGGGCGCAACTTCGACTGGCCGCATTGAAGTTGGCGTTGGCATCGAGTGGCTCGGCCAGACGTCGATCGGGGCGATTGATGCGACCGAAACGACCCCGACGGGCTCGCCGGCCGTGCTGTTCAGCACGTCGAGCGTGCTCGCCGGCGCAGTCGGGCTTCACGCACACGTCGGCGTTCGTGTGACGAATGCACTTGAAGCCGAAGTCGTGGCGTCGCGCGCGAAGCCACAGCTCCGGACAACGATCACGAACGACATCGAGGCGATGACGCCGGTCGTCGCGACGGACGACATCACGCAGTACGTGATCGGAGGCGGCGTACTGTGGTACCTGCCTTTCCGAATCGGAGCGTCGGGACTGCTACCGTTCGTCGATGGCAGCGCTGCGTACCTCAGGCAGCTCCATCAAGGCAATACGCTGGTGGACACCGGACAGCTGTATCGAGTAGGCGGCGGCGTCAAATACTTCTTCCCTCGGCGAACGAACGCTGCCTCCTGGTTGAAAGGCTACGGTATCCGTGGCGACGCGGGGCTCGCGGTACGCCTCAAGGGTGTGGCGTTCGATTCGAGCGCGCGGTATTCGCCGGCAGCGACAGCGTCGATATTCATGAGATTTTGAACCATCATGTCCGCCACCCCTGCCATCGAGTTTCGTGACGTCTCGCTCACGCGGCCGGGTGGGACGCGAGTGCTCGTCCGATTCAACCTGACCGTCGGGTCCGGTGAAGTCGTCGCGCTGGTGGGTCGCAGCGGCGCCGGGAAAACGACAATCCTCAAGCTGGTGAACAGCCTGATGGTGGCCGACGATGGGGAAGTGTCGGTCGAGGGCCGGCCGACGCGCGAGTGGGATCCCATCAAGCTGAGGCGTCGCGCGGGCTACGTGCTCCAGGACGTCGGGCTGTTTCCGCACATGACGATTGCGGACAACGTCGGTTTACTTCCCCGCCTCGAGCGCTGGCCGAACGAGCGGATCCACGCACGAGTGGCCGACCTCCTGTCGCTCGTCGGCCTGCCGCCGCGCCGGTTCGAAGCACGGTGGCCGGACGAGCTGTCGGGCGGTCAGCGTCAACGCGTCGGCGTCGCCCGCGCCCTGGCCCTCGATCCGCCCATCCTGCTCATGGATGAGCCATTCGGGGCGCTCGATCCCATCACCCGCGCCGAGCTGCACGGCGAATTTCGCCGGATTCAGCAACATGTTCGGAAGACCGTCATGATCGTCACCCATGACATGGGGGAGGCGTTCGTCCTTGCCGATCGGATTGGCGTGATCGATGAGGGGACGCTCCTGGCCTACGAGAAACCGGAGGCGATTGCCCGGAGCGACGATCCGCGCGTTCGGCGACTGCTGGATGCGATGCCGAGGGTCCCGTGAGACTCATCGCGTTCTGGTCGGCGCACCGCGCCGAGCTCGTGGCGCTCGTCGCACAACACGTGCTCCTGGTGGCCGTGTCGACGCTGGCGGCCGTGGCGGTTGCCGTGCCGCTCGGCATTTTTGCCGCGCGGCGCCCGCGGCTCGGCGCGCCGTTGACGGCGATCGCCAATGTCGTCCAGACGGTTCCGAGCCTGGCGATGTTCGGGTTCCTGCTGCCCGTGCCGCTCGTGGGGGGCGTCGGTGCCCGCGCGGCGCTCGTGGTGCTCACACTCTACGGACTGTTGCCGATCGTCCGAACCACGATCGCCGGATTGCGCGGGATCGATCCTGCCATCCGCGAAGCCGCTCTTGCGATGGGCATGACCGACGGCGAGCGGCTGCGCCTGGTCGAGCTGCCGCTGGCTCTCCCGTCGATCATCGCTGGCATTCGTGTGGCGGCGGTCGTCGGCGTCGGGTCGGCGACCATCGCGGCTGCTATTGGCGCGGGCGGGCTGGGCGAGTACATCTACCGCGGGCTATCCATGGTCGACACGACGGTCATTCTCGCCGGAGCGATACCGGCGGCCGGCCTTGCGGTCGCCGTCGATGGCCTTCTGCTGTGGGTCGAGCGATCGCTCGCGTGGCGCCGCAGGCGGGTCACGCGCGCGGCCGTCGCCGTCGCCGTGCTCGCCATCGCGGTCGTGCTGTTGTCGAGCAGTCTCGCCGCTCGCAAGGCCAGCGGCGCCATTGTCATCGGCTCCAAGAACTTCACCGAGCAGCTGATTCTGGGCGAGCTCCTTGCGCAAACGATCGAGCGGAACGCCGGACTGGCGGTGGACCGTCGCCTGAACCTCGGCGGGACGCTCATTTGCGATCGCGCGCTCATCGCCGGCGACATCGATGCGTACGTCGAGTACACGGGGACGGCGTTGACGGCCGTCTTTCACGAGCCGGTGGTTGGCGATGCGGCTCGGGTGTTCGACATCGTGCGCGACAAGTACAGTCGGACCGGCCGCACGCTGTTGGCGCCGCTCGGGTTCAACAACACTTTTGCGATCCTCGTGCGCGGACGGGACGCGCGCACGCTCGGCCTGCGCACGATAGACGACGCCGCGCGGCTGGCGGCGCGGTGGCGGGCGGGCTTTGGCTACGAGTTTCTCGAGCGCCCGGACGGCTATCAGGGCCTGGCCAAGGCGTACGACCTCCGATTTGCCGCCGCGCCGAGCGTGATGGATCTGACGCTCAGCTATCGAGCGCTGGCGTCAGGTCAGGTCGATCTGATCGCGGGCGACGCTACGGCCGGGCTGATCAAAGGGCTGGATCTGGTCCAATTGGAGGACAACCGCCGCTACTTCCCGCCCTATGATGCGGCCGTCGTCGCGCGGGGCGAAACGCTCCTCAAGCACCCAGAAATGCGCGTGGCGCTCGAGCGGTTGAGCGGACGTGTGTCGGCGGCGGACATGCGCGCGATGAACTACGCGGCGGACGCCGAGCATCGGGACATCCGCACGATCGTGCGGGAATTCCTGGCGGCCAGGTAGGCACCTAACCGGGACGTGGGTCAACCTCCGGCCCGGACTTCTCGTCTAACGCGAGGACAGGAGGCTGCAATGAGGTGGTCGCGCGCGTTGAGCCGGTTGTTACTCGCGCTGTCCCTGATGACCGTTTCCGGGACGGCATGGGCCTCGGAAGACCAGGGCCAGGACTGCTGGTACGGGCGCGTAGATGCTGAGGTCCGGCGGGAGGTCCGGGAGTCGCTGCGAGAAGCCAGGCGGGCCATGGCCGACGCCCGCCAGACAATCAGGGACGCGTACCGAGACGCCGACCGTGCAGTGTGGCGGGGGCAGCACGACGCGCTCCGCGAGGCGGACCGCGCGCGGCGAGAGGCGCTCCGCGAGGCGGACCGCGCGCGACGAGAGGCGCTCCGCGAGGCCGCTCGCGCGCGACGCGAGACTCTGCGGACGCTACGCGAGCGCTAAGACCACCACCGCGCTGGTGCTCTCCTCAGGCAATCCTGGCGAGCGCGGGCTTCCTCGGTTCGACACCTTCTTCCATCATCTCGCCGTGCTGGCTGAGATCGAGACCGAGCTCTTCCTGCTCCTCGGATACGCGGAGCGGGATAATCAGGTCCGTCACTCTATATAACAGCCACGAGCCGGCGAACGAGAAAGCAGCGACGAACAACAACGCTCCGCAGTGGAGGAGGAATGTGTAGGCGTGCCCCGACGTCAGGCCGACGTCTTTCGCGAATGCACCCGTCATGATCATGCCGACCATGCCGCCCACACCGTGGCACGGAAACACATCGAGCGTGTCGTCGAGGGTTGACGACTTGTTCTTCCAATGAACGCAGAGGTTCGAGATCACGCTGGCACATGTGCCGATGAAGATGCTCTCCCCGATGCTGACGTAGCCTGCCGCCGGCGTGATCGCCACGAGGCCGACAACCGCGCCCACGCAGGCGCCAAGCGCCGAGGGCTTCTGGCCGCGCATGCCGTCGAAGAAAATCCAGGCGAGCGCTGCCGAGGCCGACGCCGTGTTCGTCGTCGCAAACGCCATCGTCGCCTGCGCCCACGCTGAAAGCGCCGACCCGGCGTTGAAACCGAACCAGCCGAACCACAGCATCCCGGTCCCGAGGATGACGAACGGGATGTTTGCCGGCGTGTGCACTTCGCCTGCTTCATGGGTCCTGCGGCGGCCGAGCACGATCGCCCCGGCCAGCGCCGCAAAGCCAGCCGACATGTGCACCACGGTCCCTCCGGCGAAGTCGAGGACGCCGAGCCGGTGCAGGAAGCCGTCCGGATTCCACGTCCAGTGCGCGATCGGCGCGTAGATGAACAGGCTGAACAGCACCATGAACAGGAGATAGCTCGTGAATCGCACGCGCTCGGCGAACGAGCCGGTGATGAGCGCCGGCGTGATGATGGCGAACTTCAGCTGGAAGAGCGCGAACAGGACGAGCGGAATCGTCGGCGCGAGATCCGGATGTGTCAGGGCGCCCACGTGCCGGAACATGAAAAATGAAGCGGGGTTCCCGATGAGACCGTTGACGCTGTCCCCAAACGCCACGCTGAAGCCGACGACGATCCACAGGATGCTGATGACCGCCATCGCCACGAAGCTCTGAAGCATGGTCGAGACGACGTTCTTTGTGCGGACCATGCCGCCGTAAAAGAAAGACAGCCCGGGCGTCATGAGGAGCACGAGGCCGGTCGCCGTCAACATCCAGGCGACATCGCCCGAGTTGATCGGGCCGCCAGTGACGACTTGTGGCGCGCCGCGAAACACCACACCGAGAATGCTCACGCCTGCGATCAGCAGAAATGGCAGCGCGGAGAACTCCCGAAACCGTTCCGTTTTGCTTCGTACCTGCTCCAACGTCATGCCCCGCCCCTCCAGCGGTTCAGATGGTAACAGTACCGTGCAGAACACGCACGAAAAATGGATCACTTACACAAATGTAGGTCTCATTCGTGTAAATCGCACCTGAGATCATGCGAAAATGTCGCAGATTGCTCGTCACGTGAGTAACCGGTCCGGCTCCAGCTTCGGGAAGGGGCCCTCGTCGGTTACGCTCGGGCCCGCGCCAAGGTTGAGCAAACCAGGCGTGGTACGATCCCGTGATGGCCACGGCGAACAGTTTCGGCACGAGGACCGTGCTCGCGGTTCGAGGCCTCACGTATCAGATTTGCAGCCTGCCGGCGCTCGAGCGGTCGGGGTTTCCCGAGATTGCACGCCTTCCGTACTCGATGAAAATCCTCCTCGAGAACCTCCTGCGGCACGAGGATGGCCGGTTCGTGAAAGCCAGCGACGTCGAGGCGATGGCCAAGTGGGATCTCAAGAGCGCCGCCCAGAAGGAGATCTCGTTCGCGCCCGCTCGCGTGCTGCTTCAGGACTTCACCGGCGTGCCCGCCGTCGTCGACCTCGCCGCGATGCGGGAGGGCATCGCGAGGCTTGGGGGGGATCCCAACAGGGTCAATCCGCTGCAGCCGGTCGAGCTCGTCATCGACCACTCGGTGCAAGTCGACTATTTCGCCCAGCCCAACGCGTTTCAGTTGAACGCCGAGCTGGAGTTCTCGCGCAATCGCGAGCGCTACGCCTTCCTCAGGTGGGGACAGAACGCTTTTCGCAACTTCCGGGTCGTTCCTCCCGACACGGGCATCGTTCACCAGGTGAATCTCGAGTACCTCGCGCGCGTGATCGTGCACCAGGGGGAGGGGCACCCCGACGCGGCCGCCTATCCCGACACGCTTGTCGGCACCGATTCGCATACGACGATGGTGAACGGCCTCGGCGTCGTGGGCTGGGGCGTCGGCGGCATCGAAGCCGAAGCGGCCATGCTCGGGCAACCGATCTCGATGCTGATTCCCAAGGTGCTCGGCTTTCGCCTGACAGGCACGATGCTCGAGGGCGCCACCGCCACGGACCTCGTGCTCACCATCACCGAGAGGCTGCGCAAGCACGGCGTCGTCGGGAAGTTCGTTGAGTTCTTCGGTCCCGGTCTCGAAAACCTGACGATCGCCGACCGGGCGACGCTCGGCAACATGTGTCCGGAGTACGGCGCGACGATTGCCGTCTTCCCGATCGACGACATGACGCTCGATTACCTGCGGCTCACAGGCCGCGATGCCGAGCACGTGGCGCTGGTCGAGGCATACGCGAAAGCCCAAGGGCTGTTCCGCCAGGCGGGCTCCGCGGATCCAGCTTACTCAGAGACCATCGAGCTCGACCTCTCGACTGTCGAGCCGAGTCTGGCAGGACCCAAGCGCCCGCAAGATCGCGTGTCGCTCAAGCATTCCAAGGCCGGGTTTCAGGCGGCGCTTGGGACGCTTCAAGTGGGGAGCAAGAAGGCGTCGACGGGGACGGCCGTGGCGGTGGCGGACCCCCCGCCGACCGTTGCGTCGCCGGCGATCGATCATGGATCCATCGTGATTGCGGCGATCACGAGCTGCACGAATACGTCGAATCCGAGCGTGATGATCGGTGCCGGGTTGCTTGCCAAGAAGGCCGTGGAGCGTGGGTTGAAACGTCAGCCGTGGGTCAAGACGAGCCTCGCGCCAGGATCGAAAGTCGTCACCGAGTATCTGGCGAAGTCCGGCCTCCAACCGTACTTGGATCGGCTTGGATTCAACCTCGTCGGTTACGGATGCACGACCTGCATCGGCAACAGCGGCCCTCTTCCCGACGACGTGTCGGCGGAAGTCGAGGCGCGGAACCTGGTCGTCGTTTCAGTGCTGAGCGGCAACCGCAACTTCGAAGGGCGCATTCAACAGCAGGTCCGCGCCAACTACCTGGCATCGCCTCCGCTCGTCGTCGCCTACGCGCTGGCTGGCCGGATGACGCTTGATCTGACAACCGAGCCGATTGGTGTGGACACGAAGGGACAGCCCGTGTTCCTTCGCGAGCTGTGGCCTTCGGAGCGGGAAATCCAGGAGACGATGCTCAAATCGGTCACCTCCGACATGTTCCGGGAGCAGTACTCGGATGTTTTCAGGGGCGACGAGCGCTGGCAGACGCTCCCCGTCCCGAGCGGCGACCGGTTCGCATGGGACGAGCGCTCGACCTACATCCGCAACCCTCCGTTCTTCGAGCAGATCACGATGGAGCCGGCGCCGGTCAGGGAAATCAACGGGGCACGGGTCCTGGTGCTTCTCGGCGACAGCATCACGACTGACCACATTTCTCCAGCGGGGTCGATCAAAAAGGACACCCCGGCCGGGCAGTACCTGATTGCCCACGGCGTCGATCCGAAAGACTTCAATTCCTACGGCGCGCGCCGCGGGAACCACGAGGTCATGATGCGCGGCACGTTTGCCAACGTTCGGCTGCGCAACCAGATGGCGCCCGGTACGGAGGGCGGGTGGACCACCTACCAGCCGGGGGGTGAGGTGATGACCATCTTCGACGCTTCAGAGAAGTACAAAGCTGCGGCCGTGCCGCTTCTCGTTGTTGCGGGCAAGGAGTACGGATCGGGATCGTCGCGCGATTGGGCCGCCAAGGGGACGCTGCTCCTCGGCGTCAAAGCCGTCATCGCGGAGAGCTATGAGCGGATTCACCGCAGCAATCTCGTGAACATGGGCGTTCTGCCGCTCCAGTTCGATGCGGGCGTCAACGCGGCTTCTCTCGGCCTCACCGGCCGCGAGCGGTACGATCTGACGGGCATCGAGCGGACGCTCGCGCCGGGCGGTGCGGTTTCAGTGCAAGCGATCGCGGATGACGGCGAGACGATTCGATTCACCGCCACGGCACGGATCGACACGCCGGAGGAGCTCGTCGCCTTCCGCCACGGCGGGATCCTGCCTTACGTGTTGAGACAGTTGGTGGGGAGGCGCTCGTAGCTCGGGACTCGTCGCTCGTAGATCCATGACTGCCTCGGACCTCAAAGCGTACGCTCGCCGTCTGGGGTTCGATGCGTGCGGCATCGCTCCGGCGGGCGCCCTCCCGGAGCTTGCGTTCTTCCGCGAGTGGCTTGATCGCGGGTACGCGGGAGGGATGACGTATTTGCATCGGACGGCGGATCGCCGAGCCGATGTGCGCCGCATCCTCCCGTCGGCGCGGACGGTCATCGTCACGGCCACGCTCTACAATACGGACCGACCGTACTCGGTCGAGTGTGCGAGTCCCTCACGGGCGCAGATTGCGCGGTACGCGTGGGGTGATGATTACCATGAGGTGGTCGGCCGGCGCCTCCACTCGCTGATCGAGTGGATGCGGGCTGCCTGGCCGGAGCCCTTCGAGGCGCGCCCCTACGTCGATACGGGACCGGTGCAAGAGCGGGTCTACGCTCAGTACGCGGGCGTCGGCTGGATTGGCAAGAACACGTGCGTCATCCACCCGGAGCTGGGTTCCTGGATCTTTCTGGGCGAAATCGTCTGCAGCCTGCCCCTCGAGGTCGATCCGCCGTCGTACGACCAGTGCGGCACGTGCACGCTCTGCATCGACGCGTGTCCGACCCGCGCGCTTCTTGGACCGGGCATCCT
>Ga0182035_10001768_pt1 | contig 11092 bp, 14 predicted proteins | sample flu12Cox44000170_FD_125969 | JGI IMG/M metagenome (GOLD analysis project Ga0182035, IMG submission 125969) | Lab enrichment of tropical soil microbial communities from Luquillo Experimental Forest, Puerto Rico - flux4day.12C.oxic.44.000.170 | ecosystem: Environmental > Terrestrial > Soil >...
GCGACCGCTGGAGCGGCACGCTCATGCTCGTCGGCCAGCCCGCCGAGGAGCGCGTCAGCGGCGCAGGCGCCATGATCAAGGACGGCCTGTTTACGCGCTTTCCAAGGCCCGCCATCGCCGTCGGCGCGCACGACTCCGCCGCGCTGCCCGCGGGTGTGGTTGGCATCGTCGCCGGCCCGGCCATGGCCAGCTCCGACTCGGTGAACATCACCATCTTCGGACGCGGCGCGCACGGCGCCTCGCCGCAGAATTCCGTCGACCCCATCGTGATCGCCGCGCGCTCGATCCTCGCCTTCCAGACGCTGATCTCGCGCGAGAAGGACCCGCTCGATCCCGGCGTGGTCACCGTCGGCGCCATCCACGGCGGCACTAAGAACAACATCATTCCCGACGACGTGCGCCTGCAGCTCTCCATCCGCGCCTTCACGCCGAAAGTCCGCGACGCACTGGTCAGCGGCGTCGAGCGCATCGTCGACGCGGAAGCCAAAGGCGCGAACGCTCCCCGCAAGCCCGAGGTCAAGATCATCGAGTCGACGCACGCGTTGGTGAACGATCCCGACGTCTTCGCGCGGCTCATGCCGATACTCACGCGCGAACTCGGCGCGCAGGCTATCGCGAAGAATTACAAGCCGGTGACCGCCTCGGAAGATTTCTCCGAGTATGTCGCCGAGGGAATTCCTGGGTTCTTTCTCAACGTCGGCGGCGTGCCGCCGGCGAAGTACGCGGCGGTGAACGGCGACGCGTCGAAGCTGCCGTCGCTACACTCCTCGCTCTGGCTGCCCGACTACAACCCCACGCTGCATTACTTCATCGCGTCGGAGGTGTCGATCCTCCGCGAACTGTTGAAGAATTAGCGGGCTGTCGAAGGGGCAGCCGGTTCTACACGTACGACACGACACCGGGTATTCCGAGCAGGCCATGCTGCAAGTCCGGCACGGCCTGCCAGAACGTCTCAAATGCCCCGCGGTGACGATCACAAACCATTGCCGCCACAGTGCTTAGCGTCCGCTTGTGCTCACGGCATACCCGCCGAAAAAGCCCGACGGCGGCGCCACTGCATTTAGGTGCCCCGTGAGTGTCGCTCGAAATGCTTGCCCTTTGCGTCCCAGCTTGACTTCCTCGTCGTTCAGAGTGAATTTGTTCGCCTCTGTGATCGTGTTGACGAATACTGCCGTAAATGTATTGGTGGCGGTGTCCACGATTGCTTGTTGATGCAGGCTCGAGATCTGAATGGGGGTGCCGGACCGGAACGAGTCCGGATTGGCGAAGCTTGCCGGGGCACTGTTCAAATAAATCGTCGTGGTGCCGTCCCTGGCGTTGATGCGCAAGGGCCCATCGACGTTCGTTTCTGTGGTGGTCGCCTCATTGAAGAACGTAAAAAGCGCTGTCGTTTCGTTGTGTGGACTGCCGCTGAAAACGTCGTCGATACCGCGCACCTTGGTCAGGTAACCGTACTGAATCGACGAGCCGAAAGGGGGCGGTGTCGCGAAGTTTGTGACTTCTCCCACCAGCTCGAAGACAAGCTCGTCACCAACAAACGGGATGCGGTCGTCGCTGGCTATCGATGGCAACCCGAGGAGGACCACCGAGCCGGCGACCGAAGCTACGATAATTGAGGCGCGCATAGCATCTCCCTTTCTGGCTCTTTGCCGTTTCGTGTCACAAGCCGACTCGTGAGAAACCGACCGCGCGAGGTGGTTCCTGGTGACCCGGGCCAATGAGGGCCTTTTGCTCGCTCTCGGTCATGTCCGCTCGCGATGTCTGTGTCGAGGCGACACACTATCTGACACATCGTGGGGCGAAGGTAAGCGAAGAGACGAAGTCTGCGGATCGCGTGACTTTACGGTGAACTGGTCTGCGTCCCAATAACGGCTCATTTTTTTGGGACGCACATTCATAGCGCCCGCCCCCGCAGAAAACCGGGGCGAAAGTCAGTCGCCAGCGCAGGAGGATTTTGGGACAGCCGTCACGGAGCGTCAGTTGCAAACCCGCAATCGCGCTGCACGATGAGGTTGCAGATTCTCGAGGTTCTCGGTTATCAGGCAGCAACGTTTGTTCGGATCTGAGAAGTTCACGCTCATTGTGGCCGAGCTGTCGTGGCAGTAAACTCCGACACGTGAATTCGTCTGAATCTTTTCGGATTGCCGCGGTCCAGGCCTGCCCGATCTATCTCGATCGCGAACGCACCATCGACAAGGCGTGTGGGCTCACTCACGAGGCCGCGCGCCGTGGCGCACAGCTGGTCGTTTTCCCTGAAGCGTTCGTGCCGGGATATCCAGTGTGGGTGTGGTTTATCCCTCCCGGTCGCACGGCAGATCTGCGGGAGGCCTATGTCGCGTTGCATGCGAACGCCATCGCGATTCCGAGCCCCTCCACGCGGCGGCTCTGCGACGCGGCACAAACAGCCGGTATTGCCGTCGCGATCGGCGTGAACGAGCGGAACGCCGAAGCGAGCGATTCCACGCTGTTCAACACCCTGCTGTACGTCGATCCAAAAGGGACGATTCTCGGCACGCATCGCAAGTTGGTCCCGACGGGAGGCGAACGCCTTGTCTGGGGGAGCGGCGACGGGAGCGATCTGGCGGTGTATGCGCTCCCCTTCGCCCGCGTCGGTGGGCTGATCTGCTGGGAGAACTACATGCCGCTGGCCCGCTATGCGCTCTCCGCGTGGGGAGCCCAGGTCCATGTCGCGCCGACGTGGGATCGAGGCGAGCCGTGGTTATCGACGATGCGTCACGTGGCCAAAGAAGGACGCGCGGTCGTGATTGGGTGTTGTCAAGTCGTCCAGCCGCACGATATCCCCGACAACCTCCCTTTCAAGTCCAAATATCTGTCGGGCATCGACCATTGGATCAACCCAGGCGGAAGCGTCATCGTCGATCCTGACGGGAAAGTCATTGCCGGACCAACGTACGAGCAGGAAACGATCCTGTATGCAGACGTTCGTCGCGAACAACTGGTGGGTCCTCGGTGGCAGCTTGATATTGCGGGGCACTACGCCCGTCCGGACGTCTTCGAGCTCATTGTGCATCGGCAAGCAAAACCCGTGATTCAGGAGCGCGAAACCTCAGCGCCGCCGGCGTCACGTCGGCTCCGGCGAGGCGATGATGAATCACGATCAGCGCGCTCGCGGGCGAAAAGGAAAAAGACCGCAGCAGGGGCGCGTCGGCACTGAATTCCGGTTTGACTCGGCTATCACTCGCCCCTTCGCAACTCCCGGGAGCGCAATCCGTTCACCGCTTTCCGCACGCCGCGAAGATGTAATCCTTTGCCCCCACGCTTGTATGACAGGCGTTAGCTACTGTCGGCAGAAACGGGGCGTCGGGACTTCTCACTTTGGGGTGTGTGGGCGCTGTTCGGCGTGGACTGATAGGTCGTCGTACTCGACAAAGATTTGGCGAAACAGCTACCTCATCAGTTTCGACTCGTCAGTTCGCGCGTAGGGGCGTAGGATTGATCCACCCCGGCAAGATGCCTGCGAGGAGTTATGAATGCCTATCTCGATACGGACATCGTGTCGGCGATCGTGAAGGATAACAACCCTGACGAGTCGGCCGCGATTGATCGAGCATTGCGAGCCTTCAACGACGATGATCTCAGTCTCGTGACGTCCGATGTCACCCGCAAGGAAATCGACCACTACAAGGGAAGCAGCAAGGTCGGCGTCGAGCGAAGCTTTCGCCTTCTCAGGAGGGTGCCCTACGTCGACACCCACAAGTTACTGGGGATCCACAACCCCGGTGACTCCAGGACGTGGACCAACTCCCCGGCGGTGAGACGGCTGCGCGACCTGGGAATCGGGCCCATTGACGCTCTTCACCTGATGGTTGCGATCAAAGCTCAGTGCGACATCTTCCTGACCTGCGACCGTGCAGTCCTCCACCGGAGCCGAGAGATTCAGGCCGACTTCAAGATCGAACCAATGAAGCCGTCCGCTCTATGCGAGCGCGAAGGGTGGTAGAGAGTCGTGACACGGAACCGTGATGGACCCGGCCGAACTTCGGGCGCCATGAACCTCGCATGGCGAGACAAACATAGGTTGATGACTTGAGGAGTCAGCTCCAAGGACAGGATGACACTCCGCGAGCCATGCACCGGCAACTCGTCAGCCACGGACCTCCGTTCCCACACGCGCCCCGCAATCGAGATCGACAATATTACGCCGACCGCTCAGTACTACCGCTTTGGTGACCGTTGCCTCGAACACAAGCGCTCCGGGTTTGAGATCACGGAGAGCTATAGGAACCGCACGTCGCGTCGCGTTGCCGATCTTCTTGTGGTGCCGGCCTCCGATTGAAGCTACGTCCTGGTTGTGATCCACTCGTCAGCTGACTCAGTCTTAAGCGTCAAGCACACAGGGTCAACGCGACTCGGTGCCAAGAATGCCCAGGCATTCACCGATCCTCGCCGACTTCGAGCCGCGCAGGCCGTGTAGACTGACGCACGAGACTCGGGAGGTCTGCGATGAAACGTTGCCCGTTTTGTGCGGAGGAGATTCAGGACGCCGCGATCTTCTGCAAGCACTGTCATAGGGATATTCTTGGACTGGCATCACCAGCCCCACCCGCGGCTCAGGCCGTGCATCCCCAACAACGAAACCGCGTTCTATGGCTGATGGGAGTGGCCATCGTCGCGGGCGCCGCAGCTTCCTTCGGCACCGCGATGCTCATCACACCGGGCACTGGCCAGCCTGATTGTGCGCTCCACGCCCGCGCCGCAATCGTGGATCGCCATGCGCCGATTCCACAATTAGGTCAATGGGACACCGACGTTCTCGCCATTCGGAATCTAGATGCGGACGAGTGGACGGACTTGGAAGTCACGATTTACGGCTTTGAGCCGGATGGGCATGGCGGGCAGCAGCTGTCCGGCCCCTACCGTTTGATTAAAGAGAAAGGCACGTCGCAGGAGCGATTGACGATCTTTCAACTCGACGACTTCGAGAAAGACGACGGGCCACACTGGGCGTCGCTCACGATGAAGGTCAAAAGTGTGGGGTTAAAGGCTTCCTTGCAAGGGGAGACCTGCACCGCCGACATTACGCCGACCGCTCCGGCTCTCGATGTGATTGAGCGGTAGCTCGATCGCCACACCTACCAGCGCTGATCGGAACTCACGAACGTTCTGCGGCACGTTCGCACCGGAATCGAAATTCCACGCATCCAGCCAGATCGCTTCGGGCGTGTGGCGGCGGAGTGACGCGCCGGTAGTTAATCGCAGATCCCAACCACGTTTCAGGCTTTCTGAATATCCGTGTTGCCGATATCCGCGCCGTCTACGAACAATGGCGCACTCGCGGAGCACACTTTCTCACCCCACCGATCGACCGCGGCGCTGAGATCCGTTGCTACATGCGCGACCCTGACGGTCATCTTATCGAAGTGCGCCAGCTCGTGGGCGGCCACGCGACTGATCACGTGACGCCCAAAGCAGAACGTACCGTCACCTCTTGCAGAGTGGCATGCGTTCGCCGCGTCTGCGCGGGAAGACGAGATCGCTCGTGCATCGTGCCGACCGCTCAGTTCATCGTAGATTTATCTGATTTGGATCACCGCCGACGCGTGGCCTGCCTCCTCACCGGCGGATCGGAGATGGGTTAGGAACTGATCCCGTTCTCCAGGGTTGACTAGCAATACTGCCAGAACTCATATCGTTCTTTGACACTTGCCCGCTGTTGGCGCCCGCGTCTTAAATCTGCGTGTCATCGTCAATCGTCCACCGAGCCTCGCCTTAAGTAAACGCCTGAAGAAGGAGCCTGCCATGAGCACTGGAGCCTTGAGCCAGATCCGCGTGTCACGTGCGCTGGGAATCGCGCTCCTCGCCATTGCATCCGCAGCCGTCGTCACTACAAGCGCGTGGGCTCAAAAGAGCATCGCGGTGGGCGGGTATTTGACGGTGTTTGGCAATCCGGACCAAACCCCTCCGCTTTGGACTCTCGTCGGGGATGGGTTTTCGGTGCTCGGGAGCGGGGGCGATATCGGCAATCCCGGAGGGGGAGGATGTAGACCCTGTGTTGCTGGAAGCAGAATACGAATGTCGGGAATCTTCACTGGGGTGACGCTGGGTTCTGGTTTGGCCGTCGTTAATGGCGCGCTTATCCGACCGGTGTTCTTCGCCGGCCAACTCAACTTTCATGCGAAGGCTGCCGTGATGCCCGACTTCGACGGCAACAGCTGGAGGAATGTGACGGTCCCGTTCAACCTGGGCACCGACAGTATTCTGCAAGGGTATGCGGATAGTCTCCGGACTCAGCTGTTGTTTACGATCCGGCCTCTTATCGGCACGGGTACCGCAACGCTGCACCTGAGTCAATTTGTTTCTTCATCCGGACCGCTCTACGAGTTTGTAAGCGTCACGTACTCGTTTGGTCCTGGTGTGAATCTCCTGGAGAAATCGGGATTCGAGGAGTACACATCGCCGGCGCTGGGCGTCCCCGGCTGGGTGTCCGACCCGATCCGGCAGACGCCGGCGTTTTCTGATACGAATCAGCCGTACAGCGGCGCCAACAATGGCGCGTGCTTCACATCAGACCTCCTGGATTGTGGGGTCTATCAAGAGGTCACCGCGCCATCAACGGGCACCTACACGCTCACCTTCTACGCGACATCCGATCGGGACGGCGGATTCGTCGGGGCGAACGTGAATGACGCGACCGTGGTCTATAGTTCTGTGGAGGTACGTGGGTTCCGCAACTACGGCGCTCCCTACACGATGACGTTCCAAGCGACGGCCGGCGACACGATCCGCGTGTGGATGTATTCCCCGCCGATACCTGGCTACGTCGTCATCGATGATGTGAGCCTTATCGGGCCGCAATAGCTGTTGAAGTGTAAGCCGCGATTATCGGCACAGTGGATGGAGTGAGGCCGGCCCTGCGCGTCGTCAACGCGCCTGACCGGCTGATCGGGCTTGGACGCCTCGATGGGGGTAGCGCGCCCTTTTCTCGGCCAAAGCCGTACAGAAGTCGAGTTCTCGATCGGTCAATCGCTCGATCGGCGCGATCGTGAGGATGTTCATCGTCAGGTTGTTGGGCGGCGGCTGAGTGGGGCATCGGGAATGACGAGCAACTTCGCCAGCGAACCATGGTCCGTGAGACTCTTCATGACCAGTTCGACTTATCCAGGTGGCAGCCTGGATTTCCAAAAGTCCCAAGAACGCTCGTAGTCCTGCGGTGAACTCTTCGATTCCTCCTGACTCAGGTAGTTGACTTTGGCGCCGCCGAGCTGCATCGCCTGCAGTTGGAGCCTGGCGTTCACGTTCAGGTAATACGCCTTCCCTACGACAAGGTGCAGCGAGGTCGCAACGACGGTCGCGCCGTGCCCACGCATCAGCACAGCGGATTTGTTTCCGAGTGCCTGCGCGAGGGACCGGCCGAGCGAGTTGTTGCGCACGAGCATGTCCGTGCCACCCGCCTTCGTGACGTCCCACACCGGCACCCCGTCAGCGATGAAATAACCCATGTGATACATCGGCCGAAGCGGCACCGACGCGGCTGCAAAGGGAATCACCTCCAGGCAGTGACAGTGAATCACCGCCATCACGTCCGGGCGAATTTTGTAGACTTCGCCGTGAATGAATCGCTCCGTGTAGCCGTTTGCGGAGGAACCGCTGCCTGCGGCGTTTGGTACTGCTTTGCTGTCCAGGTCGTACTCGACGACATCGGCGGTCGTAACGAGGGCGGGCGCTCCCGCACGCGCGAGGAGATATCGGTTTGGATCGCCAGGATCGCGGACGCTCACATGTCCATAGCCGTCCACTACACCCTCGTTTGCAAGGATGTGATTCGCCACGACCAGCTCCTCGATAATCGCTCGATGGGCCGGAGACTGATCAGGCCGCTGCGCGAGAATCGGAACGGCTATCGCGGTGATCAACAGAGCCGACATTTGCTGCGGTAAGTACGCCCTGCCGTGTCTCGTCTTGGCGATCATAAACGTTACCCGTGACGGTAATGATGCAATGCCGACGCCTTTGTTCCCTCTACCGAGCTACTTGGGTGCGCGGCCGGACACGTCGTGTCGCTAATGAACGACTGTAGTGAAGTAGTGCACCGTCACACAGCTGACGCATCCGTCCGGACCGGGATCTCGAGGCGTCAAGACCAGTGTGTGGTGGCCAGGAGCGACAGCTCGGTAAACGTAAACGGTCGCTCCCCCTCTTCCGCTCGCTTGATGAGCCTGATCGAATTGCCGGCCGACCCGACAGCGTACTGACGGTCCGAATCGACATGCGAAGCCGCCAGATCACCGATACGAACTCTCGCAGGCTGTTCTGGCTGTAGTTCCGCTATGGGCGCGCAGCTGGCACACGCGCAGAGAAACGCGACGACCTCCAAAAGGGCAACCGGCGCGCGCAACCTCATCGAACCACCTTTTCAAGATCATACGCGTCGATCGTGAGATCGTTACTCTCGACCTCGAGTTCAGGATCGCGCACGTTGCGCCACGATGTCTGGTTCTGTTGAGACTGGCCAGCGGTGGGCTTTGGTGGCGCCCTAGGATCCGCCTGATATCCTTCATCTTTCACCAGCGAGGTGCGTCATTTGTAAACTTTCGTTAGACTGCCCGCGATGCCAAAAAGGCGGCCCAAAGGTCGGAAAAACGCAAACCTCGCGGGCGGGCCGGCGCCCGCCCGGGCTCCAGTCGGAAGAGAAGATGAGCAATTATCCGCGGTCACGATGTGGCTGCCGCCAGGGACGGTTGCGACCCTGAGACACCTTTCTGAGCGCCAGACACGGCCCCTGCGGCGCGTCGTCGTCGTCGCGATCGACATCTACGCGAAGGCGGTGGAACCGCTATCGGAACCATGAAGCTGCTTGGCAATGTCTTCATCGGCGTCGGCGTGCTGTGCTGCCTGACGATCATCTTTCTGCACATCGGTCTGGCGTTCGTCGCTGTGGGCGCGCTGCTCCGGCTCGCCGCCGCGAGAGCGAAATGACCATGTCGAATCCGGATGACGCTCGTCTGTTTGTGTTCGTACGGCTGCACGCGGCCCCGAGCCGCGTAGATGCCATTCGCGCAGCTTTGAGCAAGGTGGTGACCGCCTCGCGAGTGGAGTCCGGCTGCGTGCGTATCGACGCGTTTCAGTCTATGCGCGATCCGCAGCTATTTTTCATCCATTCGGTCTGGAAGGACGCTGAGGCTTTTGATCTACACGCCACGTTACCCCACACTACCGAATTCATCAATACGGTCGATGCATTCGTCGACGAGCCACGGCAAGTCACTCGGACTCGTCGGATTACATGACCGGAATGCGACTCACGACTTTTGAGAACCTCCACAAAACCCAACGTGGGAGCCCTACAACACCGATGGCGCCGCACCCGCCGCTCCTCTCGTTGGAGCGGTTGATGGGAGTTTTTTTACGGCACGGCGTGTTGCGGCGGATCGGCTGGTTCAACTCAACAAGCATGTTCAATGATTCTCGAACGGCTTGAACCATCGGCCCTCGGCATCGCGGAGATGACGAAGTTTGCGCGAGCGTTGTCGATACTGAAAGACACCGCATCCGGCACAGGACAAATGATCCCACTGTTCGGGTGATTCGCGTCCGCCGACGTGACTGTGCTCGTATCGCAGTGGACCGTTACACCAAGGGCAGCGCAACTCCGGTGGGGCGACCGGCGGCGTCTTTGTCGTGATCGTCCGGCCTCGCCTAGCGCGGATTTCGTCGGAATACGCAAGCAGAGCCGCAGACTTCTCAAGTTGTTTCGAGAACCGGGCTCTCGCAGCTGCGGCCCGTCCGCGCAAGTCGTGCGACTTTTGTATCAACTGGCGTGCTTCGCTCAAGAGGGTGGCCGGAGGCGTGGGCTTACTGAGCACCGCGTCGGCTCCTGCCCGCCAAACCCGTTCCACTTCCGAAACGCTGGTCTCGGTCGTGACGACCAAGATAGGCACGTTGGCGGTCGCCCGCTCGCGGCGCAAGATTTCACAGAGCCCGACGCCGTCTATCAAGGCGAGATGAAGGTCGGCGACGACCATCGAGGGCTTCCGCCCCAATGCCTTTGCGAGGGCCTCACGTCCATCGGACGCTTCTACGACGCTGTATCCCGCCTCGTGGAATGTTGTTCCGTAAAGGAGGCGGGACTCTGCGTCCGCGTCAGCGAGAAGGACGCGAGGAAGCGCGAGGTGCTCTTCTCGCGAGAACCACGTTGGCATCATCATCACTCCTCGAGACGGCAACGGGAGCGGCCGTCCAATCATCAGGGCGTGTCCGATGAACCAACGCGCTTGGCTCTAAGGGGCAAGCTGAGAGAGGGGCGACGGATACTACCACAACGGAGGTTGCGCGGCAGGAATCTCCGGAACTGCTATCGCGGTTGATGGTGAGGGACGATGACCTACCTCAGGCACCGGTGTCGGCGTCCTCGTCGGCTTCCTGGCCCAAGTGAGGGACCTGGCGCGTCATGGAGTTGAATCGTCTGTTCAGTTGTTGCTGGGTGTGGCCTCCTCCGCTCTCTTCGGGCCTGGGTTCGCCGTCAACCTGGAGCCGATCCCGTCAGCTACCCTGAAGGGCTTCGCCACGCAGCTTGGGGCCGCCTTGATGGTGATAGGGGGGTTCTGCAACGGTGGCGATAGTGCGGCCCGGATGGTGGTGGCTCCCCTTGTTGGGCGGGACTACCATTGGTGCTCTGGTGGCCGGCCTTCTGCCTGTTATTTTTCCTGGCACCGATTGATACGGGGTGATTGGTGGGGACGTGTGTCAAAGCGACCGCCGTCGGCATCTTGGTCGGCCTCCTGTCGGCCATTCCGTGGGTCTTCGCTCATATCGACCTTCCCTTGTATTGGGCGGCACTAATATCACAGTTGAGAAACGACGGACGGCGGCGTTGGGTCGGCATTCGTTGGTTCGGGTTCCACTTTGCTCGTGACATTAGTCGGCTTCATCGCGGGATTCGTCTGGAGAATGCGGCGGGCGCGACGCGTGAGCCCCGGCGAACTGAAGCGGCTCGAGTCATGGCGATAGCCTGAAAGGCAGTTCACATGGCCACGGACTCTCGCATTCTGCTTCTTGCCGTCGTAAGCGCCGGGGTCGTCCTTGGCGCGTCGGCTCATGCTGCCCTCCAGCACGCTCCGAGCGGGAGTGATGA
>Ga0182035_10001769_pt1 | contig 11092 bp, 10 predicted proteins | sample flu12Cox44000170_FD_125969 | JGI IMG/M metagenome (GOLD analysis project Ga0182035, IMG submission 125969) | Lab enrichment of tropical soil microbial communities from Luquillo Experimental Forest, Puerto Rico - flux4day.12C.oxic.44.000.170 | ecosystem: Environmental > Terrestrial > Soil >...
GAACGCCGGCATGTGGTTCGAGCGTTTCATCATCATCGTTGGCGGATTGCATCGCGATTTCATTCCGTCCTCGTGGGGATTATTCATTCCAACATGGGTCGACATCTGGACGTTCATCGGCACACTCGGAATTTTCACCTCGCTGTTCCTGTTGTTCGTGCGCTTCCTCCCGATGATCGCGATGTCGGAAGTGAAAATTGTTTTGCCGGAAGCGGACGTACATGCGCATTCGCCTAACGGTCATCATCCCGTTCAAGCCGGAGGAATGGAGCGCGCATGAAAACGCCTTACGGTCACGAGGTTTACGGAATCGCGGCGGAATATCCAAGCGCCGCTGCGCTCTATGAAGCTGCGAAAATGGTTCGTGACGCCGGATTTAAGCGTTGGGACGTGCACTCGCCATTTCCGATTCACGGAATGGACGACGCGATGGGACTCGGTAAATCGTGGCTGAGCGCGGTCGTGTTGTGCGGCGGAATTTCCGGACTGCTGACCGCCATTCTCGTCGAATTCGGACCGACCTGGGGACTTTATCGACTCATCGTTCACGGAAAACCGTGGGACTGGCAAACGGTCCCGGCATTGTTCCCGATCATGTTCGAGCTTACCGTGCTCTTCTCCGCCTTCGCAGCGTTCTTCGCCGTGCTGATCATGAACGGGCTGCCGCGACCGCATCATCCGATTTTCAACTGGGAACGATTCAGGCGCGCGACCAACGACGGATTCTTTCTCGTCATCGAAGCGCGCGATCCGCGATTCACCGAACTCGAAGCGCACGAACTACTGGAGCGCAGCGGCGGCCTACACATCACCATTGTGCACGAGGACTAAAGCGATGTTTCTGCGCGCCTTCCTTTTAATTTCTCTCTTAGTGACGATCGCGGCTGTGGCCGTGCTCGGATTTCGCGGAGGAAAAACCACCAACGAGCCGTGGGAAATTTTCCCCGACATGGTACGGCAAATGAAAGTGCGCGCCCAATCGCCGCTCAACTTTTTCGCGGACGGCCGTGGTCCGCGGATGCGGATAAATGAAACGGTGCCGATCGGTTACGAAATGCCAAACCCGCAACCACCTGTCGGCGCGGTCGATACGATGCCACACGGATTCAGTGTCGGGACCGATTACATCGACACCGGGAAAATGGGCGACTACTGGGGAACCGGAATTCCGATTCCGGTCACACCGCAATTGCTCCGGCGCGGGCGTGAACGTTTCAGCATCACGTGCGTGATGTGTCACGGTGCAACCGCGACCGGCAACGGGATCACGAAATCGTACGGTTTGGCGACAGTAGTGACCCTGCAGGACGATCGGATCCGGAAAATGGCCGACGGCGAAATTTTCAACACGATCACCAACGGCAAGAACACGATGATGGCTTACGGCCCGAACATCATGGTGCAGGATCGCTGGGCGATCATCGCGTATTTGCGTGCCTTGCAGCGAAGTCAGGCAGGGACGGTCGCGGACGTGCCGCCCGAACATCGCGCGGATTTGGACAAACTGGCCGAAGCGAAGCCTGAAGCCAAACCGGAGGCGCAAAAGAAATGAGCGATCGCTTGCACAACGCGCCAACGCCGGAAGGCGAATATTTCGAGAGCGGCCGCTTCGCCAGGTTGTCGGTAATTCTCGGCGTGGTCGCATTTGTCGGACTGGCGCTGTGCGGCGCAGGCGCGGCAATTGATCCGAAGCAATTGAGCTTCTCCTGGCTGTTCGCGTTTGGCTATTTTTTCACGCTTTGCGCCGGCTGTTTCTTCTGGACAATCGTGCATTACGCGACGGACGCGGAATGGACGGTGGTTGTGCGACGGCAGTTGGAAAACATCGCCGTGCTCATCGCCGTGATGGCCCTCTTTTTCGTTCCGATCTTGCTTTTGCGACATCATCTCTACGACTGGATGAATATTGCGCCGGGAAATGAGGCGAACCTCGATTCGAAGCGCGCTTACTTGAATCTGAATTTCTTTATCCTGCGCGCCATCGTTTTCCTTGGCTTCTTCATTATCGCGTCGCAGTTGTTGCGCCGCTTTTCAGTGCGGCAGGACAAGTATGGCGGTCCGCTGTTCACGGTTCGCCTGCGCAAGGTCGCGTTCGTGAGTCTGCCGCTGTTCGCGCTGTCGCTGACATTCGGCGCATACGATTGGCTACTCGGTCTGAACTACCGCTGGTTCTCGACCATGTTCGGCGTTTACATCTTCGCTGGCGCGGCTGGCAGTTCAATGTCGCTCCTTGTGCTCGTGATCAGTGCGTTGCGCAACGCCGGTTATCTCAAAAACGTCGTTACGATGGAGCATTACCACATCATGGGGAAGTGGATGTTCGCCTTCTGCGTTTTCTGGGCCTACATCGGCTTTGGCCAATACATGTTGATCTGGTACGCGAACATTCCAGAAGAAACGCAATATTTTCTTACTCGAAACACCGAATCGTGGTGGTACCTGAGCATGCTGCTTGTGATTGGGCGATTCTTCGGCCCGTTCGCGATTTTGCTTTTGCGCTCGATCAAGAAACATCCGCACCAGCTTTGTTACGTCGCCGGATGGATTTTGTTGATGCAGATGCTCGACATCTATCTGGTAGTGCTGCCGGCGCTGCACGGGACCGGACTTCACGTGAGCCTGTGGGACTTTGCTGCGCTCATCGGGATCGGTGCAACCCTTGCGTTCGTTTATTTGCGAATCGTTGGCAAGGCATCGCTCTTTCCAGTGCGTGACCCGCGCCTGGTTGAATCGTTGAAACTAGTTAATTGAAAATGGCCGATACCGAGCACGTTCAATCGCCCGCGCCGTTCTCAACCTGGCTCGGCGTGGTGTTATTGTTTGCACTGTTCGGTGTGATTGCACTCGCGATCATCGGGCCCGCGCAGCGCGGCGACACGTACGAAAAACAGCGCGCCGAAAATCGCCTGAAAAAACTTAAGGACGCGCGCGATGAAGACGCTAAGGCACTGACCGGTTACGCTTGGATCGACAAGAACAAGGGCACGGTGCGCCTGCCCGTCGAGCGGGCGATGGAATTGAGCGTTGTAGAACTGGCAAACAAAAAACCAGTACCTGCGGGTCCAATCGCCACGCCAATAGCTCTCGCCGCGCCGGGCGGAGCCGCGGCGTTGCCGGCAGCGCCATCAGCTTCAGCGCAGGCGAGCGAGACACCGAAGCCAACCGCGGTCGTCTCGCCGCAATTATCACCGGCGGCCCCGGCCGTTTCGCCTTCGCCCGCCGCGTCAATCGCGCCTTCCGGAAGTCCGTTACCGGTTCGCAGTGCCACTGCAACTCCCGCCCAACAATGACGATTTCAATCTCGCCTGACGAATGACTCCAGCCACTGGCATATCGTTGAAAGAGCCCACGATTTCAGGCGCAGCCGCCGACGCAGAACAGCTCGAGCGTGCGCGGATCGATGCTTCGACGCGCGTGCCGGTGCTGATGTTTTACGCATCGGCAATGGTTTGGTTGTTAATCGGAACGCTGCTCGCCGGATTTGTTTCATTCAAATTGCACGCGCCCGATTGGATGGCGGACGTCAGTTTCCTTACGTGGGGTCGACTCCGCCCGGTGCACATGAACATCATGGTTTACGGATGGGCGTCGATGGCCGCGATGGGCACGGCCATTTGGCTAATGGCGCGGCTTTGCCGGACGACGTTGCGACATCCATTGCTGATCGTGACCGGCATTTGGTTTTGGAATATCGGCGTGCTGATTGGCGTGGTCGCCATCCTGATGGGCTACAGCACGGGCTATCAATGGTTGGAATTTCCGCCATATGCCGCGCTGGTCCTTTTCGTCGCTTACGCGTTAATCATGTCCTGGGCGGTGCTGATGTTCCGTTTCCGGCGGGGTAATCAGATTTACATCACGCAATGGTATTTGCTTGGTGCGTTTCTTTGGTTCCCATGGCTCTACGCTGCCGCGCAAGCGATGTTGTTCGTCGCGCCAGTGCAAGGGGTGTTGCAGGCGGCCGTTGGCTGGTGGTACGGAAATAATCTGCTCTTTCTGTGGTTCGGGACGATTGCGCTCGGCACGGCGTATTACATGATCCCGAAAGTAATTGGGCGTCCGGTCTACAGTTATCATTTAGCGACGATCGGATTTTGGACTTACGCGCTTTTCTCGAGCTGGACCGGAATGCAACGCCTCGTCGATGGACCGTTTCCGGCCTGGATGATCACTGCCAGTATTGCCGCAACCATTCTCACCATCATTCCGGTTGCGACCGTTGGATTAAATCATCACATGACGATGCAGGGATATTTTCCAGTGATGCGTTACAGTCCAACGCTGCGATTCACCGTCTTCGGCGCCATGTCGTATACGGTTTTTAGTGTGGTCGGAATTTTAATTTCACTCCGATCTACGGCGCGTTACGTGCATTTCACGGAAGCGACCATCGCGTATTCGCACATGGGCTTTTACGCGTTTTTCACGATGATCATTTTTGGCTCGATGTATTATATCGTTCCGCGATTGGTTGGTCGCGAATGGCGTTACGCTACGCTGATCAAGCTCCACTTCTGGGCGTCGGCTTACGGCGTCGGGTTGATGTCGTTAATGTTGTTGGCCGGCGGCTTTGTTCAGGGCTCGAGTGAACAGAGCCCCTCCATGCCATTCATTGAAAGTGCGGCCAGCGTTTTGCCGTATTTGCGGGGGCGCACTTTGGCGGCGCTGCTATTGACGATCTCGCATTTTATCTTCGCGTTCCATTTTGGACTGATGTTGTTCGGATTGGGTCGCACTTCGACGGTGCCGACGTTTTTGAATCCTGTTGAGGCGGAAGGATCGGAGTCCCCCTTATGAAAGGACTCCTTCCACTTTTCCTCGGGCTTTTTGGAACATTCGCGTTCTCGTGGGTCGGACTGACGGTGATTCCGAACATGCAGATTGGCGCGTTGAATCCGCAAATGGACGAGGAAGGCACTGACATTTATCCCATGCCGAAATCGGGAATGGCCGAGCGCGGTCGGCGTATTTACGCCGCGAACGGCTGCATTTATTGCCACAGCCAGCAAGTTCGACCCGACTACGTTTCCGCCGACCTCGACCGTACGCGCGATGCGGGTCCGTCGCCTCGGCCAAAATGGGCTGGGCGCCGCAGTGCCCCGCGCGATTATATTTTTGATCGACCGGTGCAACTTGGGCAGGAACGAATGGGTCCCGACCTGGCGGACATTGCCAAGGCCGCCCCCGGAGAAGAAGAAAGTCCGGCCACGGTGCCAGCTGGAACTGCTCCGGCCGCTTCGCCGGCTGCTCCACAATCGCCTGCGCCAAGGGCGAATGTTGCCGCTACTAAACCAGGCGTGTCGGCTCCGCCGACAACTTTGCCAGCACTGCAGGCCACAGGTGCGAATCCTTCACCAACACCGAGTCCGAATGGAGTCCCGCCCGCTTATTCTGCCGCTTGGCATCATCGACATCTCTACTCGCCGCGCAGCATGAGTCCCGACAACCTCGATTCCACGATGCCGGCCTACAAATTTCTCTACGAGAAACATCAGATTAGTGGCGAACCTTCGGCCAACGCACTTCAACTGACTGGACCCGACGCGCCACCGCCCGGTTGGGAAATTGTTCCGAGCTACGACGCCAAATGTCTCGTCGCATACCTGATGTCACTCCATCAATCGCATCCACTGAAGGAAGTTAGGAGTGCGGGAGGCGCGGCGCCGGTACCAGCAGCTTCGCCTCCGGCTACGCCAGCCGGGTCTCCTCCGCCAGCGCCTGCAAAGAAATGAACGACCAACCTCATAATCCCTCATCGTTGACGCGCCAAGGAATGGACTACGGCGAAACCGCCGACGTTCATGAAGTGCACGCTGCGATTCAGCGGGAGAAACGTGAACCGCGCGTCGGACTCGAACCCCTCTCAATTTGGTTGATCGCCGTTTATGGCCTCGCGATTTTTACGGGCGGCGCTTATCTCGGCCGTTACTCCGGAAATTTTTCCGGCGATGGTCTCGATCCGCTTATGGGACCGCCGCCCGCAAAAAAAACTGCCGGTGGTCTTGCCGGCGGAGAACAGCAGGTTGAGCTTTCGCCGCGTGATCGCGGCAAAAAGATTTTTTCGGCAAATTGTCAGACGTGCCATCAGGCCAACGGTCAGGGCGTTCCCGGCCAATATCCGCCGCTCGCTGGTTCGGAATTCACGACAGGTGGTTCGCGTCGTCCGGCGATGATTGTGATGAAAGGCTTGCAAGGGCCGGTGAAAGTGAAAGGACAGCAATACGGCACTGCGGTCATGCAACCGTGGGACAAGACGTTGACCGATCAAAAAATTGCCGACGTTTTGACTTACGAACGAAGCGAGTGGGGAAATCAGGCGAGTCCTGTGACTGCCGATCAGATTGCCACGCTGCGCAAAGAATTGGCGAGCCATCCCGAATCGTACACCGAGCCTGACATTCTCGCGGTTCCAGCAGACACTGAACTCCCCGGCGAAGCGTCTGCGGGCGGAGCGCAGCCTCCAAAACCGGGCGAAGCTGCGAAACCGGCGCCGCCGAAGCCCAGAGGTTAATCTACCGTCGCGTCTGCGAGCAGTTCGGCCATGTGCTTTGGCCAGACCTCGCTCAGATCGAGAATCTGGTGGCGGCAACTTGTTCCCGAGGCGATCACGATATCGGCATGTTGATTGTCGATTTTGCGCATTAAATCGGACGCGACTTGCTTCGACAGATCGTATTTTTCGACAAGCGCGCCGAAAGCCCCCGCCATTCCGCAGCAGCCGGTGTCTAGCAAAGTTGCGCGGCGCCCAGGCAATCGTTCGACCAGTCGGGTCATGAATTCCGGTTTGGTGAGTGACTTGACGTGGCAATGTGCATGAATCGCCACGTTTGCTTCGCGTTCCTTGAATCGAAGCGCATCCGGCTCGCGCTCCAACAAGTCTTCCACAAATTTCTCAAACAGGAAGCAACGCTCCGCGATTTGTTCCGCGCTTTTAATTTTCAACTCACGATAATCTTCGATGAACATCGACCAGCAGGACGGCTCGAGGAAAATGAGGGGCGCCGCGCTGTCCGTCGTGTTCGCAAGCTGGACATTATGCCGCCCCACATGTGCGGCGGAGTCGAGATTTCCCTGACTGAAAGCCGGTCGGCCGCAACATTTCCGATCTTTCAGGAGTTCAACTTCGAACCCGAGCGCTGCGAGCACCTTCACCGCGGCAATCCCGATGTTCGGTTCGTAATATCGAACAAACGTGTCATCCCAGAGGATCACTTTGCCGCGCGACGCACTCGCGCTGTGTCGTTTCGCATTTCTCGCGAACCAACGATCGAACCGTTCGCGCGCGTAATGCGGGAAGGAACGCTTCGCGGAAATGCCGAGGTTTTTTTCCATGAAACCGCGGACCGGCCGAAGATGGAGAACCGAATTTGAGAGCCACGGAACCAGGCAAGCGATTCGGCCAAATAAATCGACATTGCTGAAGAGACGTTCGCGCAACGGCAAGCCGTCGCGTTTCCAGCGCTCGTAAAGCACTTCCGCTTTCAACAATGCAAGATTCACGTTCGAAGGGCATTCCGGCGTGCACCCTTTGCAGGAAAGACAATTGCTCAGCGCAGCGTCGAGCTCGGCCGATCTCAACGGATCGTGTCCGTTACCGTGGAGCTCGAGCGAGCGTCGAATGATGTTCGCGCGGCCACGCGTGGACATCACTTCGTCGCCAGTCGCGATGAATGTCGGACACATAATCGGCGTGTCTTTCCTGCAACCGCCGCAGCCGTTGCACTGTTCGAGGTTCCCGACGAATGATCGGTCTTTGAACGCGAACGCCAACCGCGGCTCGAACGGCAACGCAATTGGCTTAGTGAAATTGCTGCGCAGGTGATTGTCGATCTTGTGGGTAAAGCCGAAAATTTTTCCTGGATTGAAAACGTTTTTCGGATCGAAGGTGCGCTTGATCTCGCGCATGACGTTGAGCAACGCGTCGCCGAGTTGATCGCGCATGTATTCGGTGCGAGCGAGTCCGACGCCGTGCTCGGCCGAGATCGAACCTTTGAATTGCCGAACGAGCGCGGAAGTTTGATCCGCAACCCGCCGGAACTTCCGCAAGTCATCCGCGCTGTGAAGATCGAGAACCGGTCGCACGTGAAGCAAACCGCTCGCAGCGTGTCCATAATAGCTCGCTTCGAGCCCGAGGGATTTCATGATCGACTGCAAACCGCGGACGTAATCGGGAAGTTGCGCCGGGCGGACAGCTGCGTCTTCGATGAACGCGACCGGTTTCGCCGGGCCGACGCGACCGGTCAACAGCGAGAGCCCCGCTTTGCGCACCATCCAAACGAGATCCATTTCGTTCTGGTTGCGGCAAATTATTGTCCGCAGTCCGAGTTTGCGGGATTGCAGGCTCGACAATCCCTCATCGACATCGTCGTAAAACTCGATAAGCAGGAGCGCGTCACACGGTTGCGTGTCCAGCTCCATCAAATCGCGGGCGGGCTGGAAATGGAGTTGCCCTTTTGTTTGATCGAGCAGCGGACGATCGATATGTTCAATCGCGGCCGGTTTGAGATCGAGAAGCGCTACTGTCGCCTCCATCGCCTCTCGGACCGACGCAAAAAAAATCAGACCGAGTCCTTTTTTACGTGGAAGCGGCGAAATCTTAAGCGCCGCAGAAAAAATTGCAGCGAGTGTGCCTTCGCTGCCGGCAAGAATTTCGTTCAGGTTGTTTGGCGCGCGAGAAAATCGCTCGATTCCATACCCCGGCCAGCGTTTTAACAATCCCGGTGGCCAACGCTCGGCCATTTCCGCCGCCTGCGCACGAACAAGGCTGTCGATCTTGGCTCGTTCGTCGCGCAACGCTTCGTGCTTTGGGCTGATCTCCACGATTCGGCCATCCGCCATAACAATTTCGGTGGAAAGAACGTGATCGGCGGTCGTTCCGTAGATCGGAACATGCGCGCCGGAGGAATTGTTGGCGATCATTCCGCCAATAGTCGCGCGCGAGCTCGTCGCGACGTCAGGTCCGAAACAAAATCCGCGCGGCTTAAGGAACCCGTTCAATTGATCGAGCACAACCCCAGCGCCGACGCGGACCGAGCGTTCATCGATGTTAAGATTGTCGATTTTGTGATTGTGGCGCGAGAAATCGACGATTAATCCGTCACCAATCGAATTTCCGACTAAGCTGGTTCCGGCTCCGCGCGGCGTAATTGAAACATTTTCGTCCACGGCAGCTCTAATCACTGTGCTCGCTTCCTCGGACGTCGTTGGAAAAGCAACCCCGAGCGGCTCGATTTGGTAAATGGAAGCGTCGGTGGCATAAAGCTGGCGGGTCAGATTATCGAAACGAACATTGCACCCCGAAGCATGGATCCTTTGTTGAGCGGCGGCGGTGATCACCGGGTGGAATTTATCACAAGCAGCGTCCGTGCGACGCCGCTGGCAGGTATATTGCTATCTTTTCCGCCGGCAGTGAGCATCGCGCCGAAGACCAAGATTCGTTACAACGGCCAGGAATATTTCAGCGCCTCCCAATTGCCGCGCACAATCCGCGTGGCCTACGAAAAAGCCCTGCACGAGGGCGCGGTGAAGAAGAAGTTCGTGTTCAATGGCGAGCAATTTGCCAGCGAAGAAGACAAGCCGGCCGACGTGCGAAAATTGTGCGATGACGTGATGGGTGTGGTCGAGAACAATGGTGAGGTAACAATTGGATTAGAGGGTGTTACTTCCCCAAATCCTCACCGTGCACTCTATATAAAACGCTTATCAGCAGTGTGTTATAGCGAAATACTGGGAACCAAGGCCTCCGCTCAATTTCGATGCTTGGACACTTTTCGGCCCCAATTGCGCCCAAGAATCTAGCCCCGGGGTTTGCCGCACAACGTCATCTTGCCGAATCGGTTTGGCGGATGTCGAACTTGAGTTCAGGCGAATCTATCATCTAGATAGTACGCGGCTTCAGTTCGGCGACGAAATTTCGAGGTCTCACAGGCCATCCTCTTCCTTCGACGCTGTCGCGGGGTCGAGATGAAGCCGCCGCACGAGATCCACAAATCGCGGATCGGGGTATAGCGGGCGGAAAACGGAGAACCAGCTCCCGGCGTCCGCCGTTGCTTTCGCCTGTGGATCACGAGGAAAACGGTCGAGGATCAGCCAAATATTTAGATCTGACCCCGTTTTCCCGTTTCGTTTTCCGTTTCCGAGTTTACGAACGCTAGGTTCGCTGCGGTCTTGGCCGAAATCTTGGACGCCGTCTCGCTGGTTGCGACTGATGTCGCTGCGCTCCGTCCGGCCGCAGCCTTTGCTCTTCTACTTTGATCAGCTCGAACGTCCGAAATAATGGCGCCAGATCGATCACTTCGTTCGCGGCCGATCTTAATATATTACCGAGATTTTGCGCGACCGAAGCCACTTCCACACGGATCCCGCGCCGCCTCAATTTGATCGCCAGATGCGCGAAATCCGTATCACCGGTGACCAGAATGACGACATCAGGCTGCATCTCCACCGAAAGCTCGAGCGCGTCCATAGCCATCATCACGTCCACGTTCGCCTTATAACGGCCTTCCTCGGCCGGCGTTCCATCTTTGGTCACAACCATGAATCCATTGGAGCGCAACCACTGCGCAAACTTGTTTTTCTTATCGCGCTCTTCCTGCCAGATCGGCATGGCTGGTGGCAATCCGGCATAAACCACCATCTCGATCAAATCCCGTCCAGTAGTCTGGCCGGCCAAAAAATCGCGCAGTTTCAACCAATCCAGACCGCGTCCGGCGGTGCGCACCGAACTGCCAACATTCGATTCGTCTACCAATACCAACAACCGCTCACGTCGAGATGTGTTTAAATGTTTCTTTTGCATTTGTTTGGCTGCTCAGTGCTCTTAACTCCTGTTTTCTGCTCCGCCTTTCTCTCAGGAGAGGATTGAAGTGAGGAAACTCCTGGCTTCGAACTCCTACCTCCCCAGTTCCGAGCTCCGTGCTGCTACGCTGCTCTTTTCTTCGTCTTTTTCTCGACCACGATTCCGGGAAATTCCACCACGTGGGTGGCGGCACCTTGCCCGTTCTGACCGAGGGTCGATTCGAATGACAATTTCCCGGCGGCGATCTCGGACAGCGCGATATCGGCGTGACCGAGTCCGGGAACAAATTCCACC
>Ga0182035_10001773_pt1 | contig 11081 bp, 9 predicted proteins | sample flu12Cox44000170_FD_125969 | JGI IMG/M metagenome (GOLD analysis project Ga0182035, IMG submission 125969) | Lab enrichment of tropical soil microbial communities from Luquillo Experimental Forest, Puerto Rico - flux4day.12C.oxic.44.000.170 | ecosystem: Environmental > Terrestrial > Soil >...
ATCCAGTTCAACAGCTCGCCGCCGACATTGCCCGCTTTGCGCATGCGGTGTTCAGTCGCCTCACCGATCAACTGATCGGTCTTCTGTTCTTCCAAGAGCTTGATCACATGCGCCGCCCAGGCGGCATCGGGCACGCCGTCGGAGCGGCTCGCCGCCATGCGCGGTCCGCCGACCTCAAGCGAAAAACTGCCGCTGCCGATGACGACCACGCGCAACGGCTCGGGCCACGACTCGATGGCACGCGCCACCGTCTGGCCGAGCGCATAGCAGCGCTGCGACGACGGCAGCGGCGGCACGTGGCCGCTGATGAAGATCGGTATCACTGGGATTTTCATGTCCGGCGTGAGAAAGTGCAGCGGCACGATGACCGAATGATCGACCGAAAAATTTTGCGTCATGGCGACGTCGTAGCCGGCGCCAACCGCGGCCGCGCGGATATGGGCGGCCAGTCCCGGAACCGACGGGACGACGTAGTTCGGCACGTCGCGCGGCTCGTCGTTCGGCGCCTTGAAGGTCTTGTCGATACCGATGGCGAAGATCGGCAGCGCATCGAGGAAGAAGGTGTTGAGGTGGTCAGTGTCGAACATCACGATCAGGTCGGGCCGCGTCGCGGCGAGCTGCTCTTTCTGTGCGCGAAATAATGTCGCGATCTCGCAGTCGGGGCCGTCGCGCTTGACGAAATGCGGGAAGATCGGGGTGTGCGGCACGCCGAAGCCGGCGACGATCTGGGCCATGGTGCGTTCTCCTAAACCGGCTCGCCGACCTCGTTCACTTTCACCGCGCGCATGCGCTGGTTATAGATCTCGGCATTGAGCCCGCAGACTTCGAAGCGGGCGAGATAGTTCATCAGGAAGCCGTTGGCGCCCAGGCGGAAGAGCGCCCCGACATCGCCGGCAACGAGCAGGCGGCGTTCCTCGTGGGTGAGGTCGAGTGGCGCCAAGGCCTTGGCCGGATCGGCCTTCATGGCGGCGCGGAAGGCGTGATCGCGTAATACCTCGCGGCACAGATGATTCACAGCGAAGATGGACATGCTCAGCTCCGACACAACGCTTAGGCATTTCTCGCATGATAGCGTGCCGATTGCCACCGTCGTTTGGCGTTCGTAAGCTTTGCCAATCCCGCGGGAGGAATGCGAAATGGCCTCGACAACGACGACGCGCGAGCGCCACTGCACCAATCCCGTGTTCAACGACCGAAAGCTCAAGCTCGGCACCTTCGGCACCAATCTCGACCGCGGCTGCGCCATTTCCTCCATCGACGGCGTGCTGGAGATCAACTGGCCGAACACCTTGGAGCTCGCGAAAATCTCCGAGTCCATGGAGTTCGAGGCCTTGGTGCCGATCGGCCGCTGGCACGGTTTTGGCGGCGTCACCAATTTCAATGGCCCAGGCTTCGAGTGCTTCTCCTGGGCCTCGGCGATCGGCGCCTCGACCCGCTATTCCGGCATCTTCGCTACCTCGCACGTGCCGACCATCCATCCGGTGATGGCGGCGAAGCAGGCCGCCACCATCGATCATGTTACCGGCGGGCGCTTTGCGCTCAACATTGTCACCGGCTGGAACCGCCCCGAGATCGAGATGTTCGGCTCGCCGCTGATGGAGCACAACGACCGCTACGACTGCGCCGTCGAGTGGCTACACGTCATGAAGGAGCTGTGGACCCGCGATGAGCCGTTCGATTTTGAGGGTCGCTTCTACAACATCAAAAAAGGCTATCTCGCGCCGAAGCCGGTCCAGAAGCCGTTCCCGGCGGTGATGAATGCCGGCGGCTCGGACAGGGGCCAGCACTTCGCCGCCAAACATTGCGACATGGTCTACGTGGTGTTCGGCTCGCACGACTTCGACGACTGCAAGGCCAAGGTCGATTCCTATCGCGCGCTCGCACGCAAGGAATACGGCCGCGACATCCAGGTGTGGAGCTACGCCTATGTGGTGCAGGGCGAGACCGAAAAGGAAGCGAAGGACTATTTCGAGGAATACGTGAATGCGAAGGGCGACTGGGAGGCGGTCACCAACCTGGTCGAGATCATGATCGCCAACGCCAAGACGCTGCCGGCCGAAGTGTTGGCCGAGATGAAGAGGCATTTCATCGCCGGTTGGGGCGGCTATCCGCTGATCGGCACACCGGAGCAGATCGCCAACGGCCTCGCCACCATGTCGAAGATGGGCCTCGACGGCACGCTGCTCAATTGGCCACGCTATATCGAGGATCAGCGCTGGTTCCGCGACCGCGTCTATCCGTTGGTGGTGCAGGCGGGATTACGCTGATGCGTCCTTAGAAATACGGCCGGCTGGCGTCACGGCCGAGCCCAAGCGCCATGCGGCCGTAGTGGATGAAATTCATCTCAGTGTTGACCGCGATGTGCATCGACATGAAGTGAATGTCGCGCCAGGCTCGCTGCAGCGGGCTCGACGTGTTGAAGCTCGCCGTGCCGCTCAGCGCCATCAGCGTGTCGATCACGCCGACGGTCAGCTCGGAGACGCGTGCGAAGTCGCGCACCGAGCGCGCCAGGTGGTCCGGCGAATAGTCCTGCGGCGCGTCGGTGACGTTGACGGCGCGGCGCAACAGAAGGTCGGCGGCATCGAGGTCGGCGGCGGAGCGCGCCATGCGCACCTGTAGTGAGGTCCTGTTGGCGAGCTCCGAGCCGTCCTGGCCGCGGCGGCCTTTGGTCCACTCGCGGAAGTGCTCGTAGGCGCCTTGCGCCGCGCCGAGCATCGGCGTCGCGAACGAGATCGGCGCGTAATAAAAGAACGGTGTGTGGAAGATGGTGTCCTTGTAAATGGCGCCGCCCGGTGTCTTGCCGTCGCGCAGCTCGGTCAGCTTCAGCACCAGGCCGCTCGGCACGAAGGCATTGTCGACGACGATGGTCTTGCTGCCGGTGCCGCGCATGCCGGCGGTGAACCAGGTGTCGCGCACGGTGTAGTCGCCGGGCGGGACTAGGAAGAACTTCCATTCCGGCGGACCGCCGGCCGGGTCCGGCACCATGCCGCCGAGCATCACCCAAGTACAATGGTCGACGCCACTGGCGAACGGCGAGCCCTTGCCGGAAATGCGGTAGCCGCCATCGGCCACCGTCGCCTGTACTGCGGGCGCGAACGAGGCCGCGATCGGCACATCGAGGCCGTTCGCCCACAATGTCTTCTGCGCTTGTTGCGGAAACTGCGCGATCAAATGATTGTGGTGGATGATCAGGCTCGCGCACCAGCCGTGCGAGGCATCGGCCTTGCAGAGTTCGCGGGTGACCTCGAACCAGGTGTCGAAGCCGAGTCCGTAGCCGCCGGCCTCCGTCGGGATCAGGATGCGGGCAAAGCCGGCGGCGATCATCTCGTCGACCGACTCTTGCGGAATCCGCCGCGCGTCCTCGGCGGCCGCGGCGCGCTCGGCAAAGCGCGGTCCCATGGCGGCGACGCGATCCATGATCTCCGGCTTGTTTGCGCTTGTGGGCGGGGAGGGCGACATGCGGGCCTCCTATCACTCGGACGCTTGCGGCGAGCGCGTCAGCACCAGGCGCCGGCCGACCGGAAAGAGCTGCAGGTCGTAGCGTTGCACGATGAAGCCCCAAATTCCCAACGGAGCTTTGAGCATGACCACGATGGCGATCGCGCCCATCAGGATCAGATAGTAGGTGCCGTAGTCGGCCAACAGCTCGCGCAGCACAATGTATACCAGCATGCCAATGAACGGACCTTCGATGGTGCCGATGCCGCCGATCACCACCATGAAGATGACCACCACGGTCCAGTCGTTGATGGAAAAGCCGGCTTCCGGCGAGATGCGCAGCTTCTGCAGAAAGATCACCGCGCCAATCAAGCCGGTGCAGGCGGCAGTCAAGACATAGATGATGAGCTTGGTGCGGAAGGTGTTGACACCGAGGCTGGCGGATGCCGGCTCCGAATCGCGGATCGCGGTCAGCGCGAGGCCATGGCGCGAGCGCAGCAGGAGATAGACGACGGCGACCACCAGCACGGCGCTGCTGAGCGACATCAGATAGAGAATGGCGTCGCGGCCGCCGTGGTCGGGCGCGACCTCGCGTAAAATATCCGGCGTCAGCGACAGGCCGGAGCCGGCGCCCAGCACAGCGATCAGGCTTGCCGACAGCGCGAACACTTCCGACACCACCCAGGTGCCGACGGCGAAATAGGCGCCGCGCAGCCGGAATACAGCGAATGACACCGGGATCGAGATCAGCCCGGCGAAAGGAGCCGCGAGCGCAAGCGCGAGATAGACATTTATGTTCAGCTCGCCCGTCAGATAGAACAACGCATAGCCGCCGAGGCCGACATAGGCCTGCTGGCCGACCGAGACGAGGCCGGCATAGCCGGCGAGCAAATTCCATAATTGCGCCAGCGCGACGTAATAGGCCATCTCGCCGACGAGCCGCATCCAGCCGGCGTCGCCCCACCACGGCAAGGCGGCCAGGGCCACAAGCGCCGGCGCCACGACTGCGGCGAAGGCGCGGCTCGCCCGTGTGGCGCGTTCGACGCGTTCGGGCTCCGTCATAGATCCCTCGTGCGAGGGAACAGGCCGCTCGGGCGGACGACGAGAATAATGAGAAAGGCGATGTGGCCGGCGAGGATCTGCCAGTTCGGCGACAGCGCCGAGCCGACCGCCTGCGCGACACCGAGGATCACGCCGCCGAGCAGCGTGCCCCACAGGCTGCCGAGCCCGCCGATGATCACCGCCTCGAACGCGTGGATGAGCCGGATCGGACCCGCCGCTGGATCGAAGATCGTGCGGATGGCGAACAGCACGCCGGCGACCGCGGTGAAGATCATGGCGATGCCGAGAGCGAGCGCATAGAGCTTGCGATTGTCGATGCCCATCAGCTCTGCGGTGTCGGCGTCGTCCGACACGGCGCGGAAGGCGCGACCGAGCCCGGTGCGGTAGAACAGAAGCTGCAAGCTGCCGATGACGACCACGGCGACGGCGAAAACCAAGAGCGGATAAACGCCGATCGAGATGCCGCCGGGGATTTGGACGCTGGCAGTCTCGATGGCACCCTCGTGCAGGCGTTGCGTATAGGCGCCGAAGCCCTGCAGCAGACCGTTCTGGATGATCACCGAGATGCCGAAGGTGACAAGGAGCGGCGGCAGCAGCCCGCCGCTGAGCGTCTGATTGAGCAAGCCACGCTGGATCGCGTAACCGAGCACGAACATCACCGGCACCACGACGATGAGGCTCGAGATCGGGTCGAGCCCGGTGCCTTGAGTGACAACCAGCGCCACGTAAGCCGACAGCACGATGAAATCGCCGTGGGCGATGTTGACGAGCCGCATGATGCCGAACGACATCGACAAGCCGACCGCAAACAGCGCGTAGATGCCGCCAAGCAGGCTGCCCTGGATCAGAATGTTGAGCCATGCCATGGCGGCCGCCTCACAATCCGAAATACGCTGCAGTGATCGCGGCGCGGTCGAAGTTCTTGGTCGGCGCGGTCAGCGCCAGGCGGCCCTCCTGGAAGCAATAGAACCGCGCCGAAGCGTCGAGCGCGCGGTTAATGTCCTGCTCGACCAGCACGACGGTCGTTCCCTCGGCGGTGATGGCGCCGAGGCATTGATAGATGTCGCGGATGACGACTGGGGCGAGGCCGAGCGACAGCTCGTCGCAGAGAAGAAGCCGCGGATTGGCCATGAGGGCGCGGCCGATCGCCGCCATCTGCTGTTGCCCGCCCGACAGCGCCGGCGCCGGCAGGTGGCGCAAGTCGCGCAGGCGCGGGAACAGCTCATAGACGCGTCGCAAGGACCACGGGCCTTTGCGCTCGCTGTGGCCGCCGAGCAGCAGGTTCTCCTCGACTGACAGGCTCGGAAACAGCCGGCGTCCTTCGGGCACCATGGCGATGCCGAGCCGTACAATGTCGTGCGGTGTCCTATGGCCGATCGGCTCGCCGTCGAACGTCACCATCTCGGGCGCCGTCGGCAGCGTGCCGGCGACAGCACGGAGGAATGTGGTCTTGCCCGCGCCGTTGGCGCCGATGATCGCGACCGTCTCGCCTTGTTCGACGCTGACGTTGACGACGAACAGCGCCTGGAAGTCGCCGTAGAAAGCCGAGAGGTTTTTGGTGGCGAGCAGGCTCATGACACCGGCATGCCCATATAGACTTCGCGCACCTTGGCGTCGGCCATGACGCCGTGCGGCTCGCCCTGCGCCAAAATCTGGCCGAAGTTCATCACGATCAGCCGGCTTGTCACCGAAACGAGCGCATGGACGATGTGCTCGATCCAGACAATGGTGGTGCCGCGGGCGTGGATGGCCTTGATGGTCTTGACCAGTTCGCCGCATTCGAACTCGGTCAAGCCACCGGCGATCTCGTCGAGCAGCAAAAGTTTCGGTTCGATGGCGAGCGCACGGGCAAGCTCCAGCCGCTTGCGTTGCAAGAGCGTCAGCGTGCGTGCCGGAACATTGGCCTTGTCGTATAGCCCGGTGACGCGCAGCACGTCGCAGCAGCGCCCGTAGCTGTCGCGCTCGCCCTTGCCGCCGCCGTAGATGGCGCCGACCAGGAGATTTTCGAACACGCTCATATTCGCGAACGGGTGCGGGATCTGATGGGAGCGGCCGATGCCGAGCCGTGAGCGCGCATGCGGCGCCATCGCTGTCATGTCGGCGCCGGCGAACACGACGCGGCCCTTGGACGGCGCCACGTCGCCGGTAATGAGATTGAACAAGGTGGTCTTGCCGGCGCCGTTCGGCCCGATCACGGCCAGCGCCTCGCCGTCCTCGACGGCGAGGCTGACACTATCCACCGCTTTCAGCGCGCCGTAGGATTTCGACACGCCGTCAAGTTGGAGAAGAGCTGCCATGGACGACTTCGCTCGCCGCCGCACCCCGAGCGCAACGGCCGCACATTGCACCTGATCGCGAACGCGTCAGGAATACTTGATCGGCTCGAACGGGCTGTCGAGCGGAATGTTCGGTGCGGTCTGGTTGTAGACGATATTCAGGTCGTATTTGAACTTGTCGCCCTTCTTCCATTGCCCGCCGACCAGCGGCGTGGTGCACACGTTCGGTACCGGATTGCTCGGTCCGCCCTTCCAGGTGATGTGGCCGACCAACGAGTCGTAGTCGGTCTCCTTGATGGCATCGCGGATGGCGCCGGCTTCGAGCTTCTTGGTGCGCTTGAGCGCGTCGATGGCGACTTCGAGATTGGCGTGCTTGAAGCCGATCGGCTGGGTCCACTGCTTGCCGGTCGCAGCCGTATAGGCCTCGCAGAATTGCAGCGCCGTCTGGCCGGTGAGGCTCGATTTGAACGGGTGATGGTGCGACCACCACACCTCGGTCGAGGTGCCGGTGCCACGGTCGCCAAGGGCTTCCACGGCGGTCGGGAAGAGCAGCGCCTTGGGCGGCGTCATGATCTTCGGCCGATAGCCCTGCTGGGCGCACTGCGTCCAGAAGATCGCAAATTGCGGCGGATTGAAAATGCCGCAGGCGATGTCGCAGTTTTCGGCCTTGAGCTTGCCGATCTGCGCGGTGAAGTCGTCGCTGAGCGGCGGATAAAGGCCGAGGTCGACGACGTCGAGGCCCTTCTTGCGGAAGGTCGCGGCGATGCCGTGCTCCGGATTGCTGGCGGCGATCCCGTCCGGATCGTTGGTGAGCATGAGGCCGACCTTCTTGTTGGTCGGCAGCGACAGCCACATGTCGGCGAACAGGTTGGCCACCATGCCAAAGCCCCAGAAGAAGTGGTAGGTCCATTCAAAACCCTTCTTGGGATCGCCTTTGCGGCCGAAGAAGAAATCTTCCCACGGATCGTCGGCGGTGATGCACGGCACGCCGGCGAGCTCGCACTGGCTCGCGACCGGGATCACGGTATCGCCGGTCGAGGAGCCGATCACGAGGTCGACCTTGTCGCGGTTGATGAGCTGAGCGGTGACTTCGGCGGCGCGGTTTGCGTTCGACTGGCTGTCGCGGTAGAGAATTTCCACCGGATGCTGGTCGCCGGCGACCGTGATGCCTTTCACCAAGACCTTGTTGGCCTCGGCCAGGACCCATTGATCGGCTTCGCCGAAGGCGGCGATCGGTCCGGTCTGCGGGCTGACCATGCCGATCTTGATGGGGCGGCCGGTGGCGCGGCCGCTCTGGAACATCCAAGGCGAGGCGATGGCGCCGGCGCCGCCCGCCGCGATCAGCTTAACGAGCTTACGCCGCTGCCGGTCGACCTTGCCGCTGCGCTCAGCTGACTTCGCCCCCGAAACTGATGTCATGGCACTTCCTCCCTTGAGGCCCGTTGGCGATCGCATGGGCCCGATCCCACGCCATCATTGCAGAGATTTTTGCGGCCGCAAACGCCCCTTATCGTCGGTCATGATCCGGAGCGGTCCTTGTATGCGCCGCCGGCGATCCACTGCTCGATCATCGGGCCGACGGCGGCGCCGGTGACCAAGCCATCGGGCCAATTGTCATGGGCCGGATGTACAATCAGCATCCAGCCTTCGCGCGGCGCCGACCCATTTGCCGCCTTCCACCATGGCGAACCAGCGGTCCTTCTCGAAGGCGTGGTTGAGCCGCTTTGGCGTGAATACCGGCCGTCCCCATCAGCGCCGCGGCCCGACTGGTGAAGCCGGCGCGCAGCGTGCCGTCGGGAAGCGGCGCGTACTAGATATGATTCTCGACGTCGTAGAGAAGCTGCTCCGGGAAGTCGTGATCCTCGATGCGAGGCAACGGCAAACCTCAGAATGTTAGCACGCGAGAGTCGTCACCTCGACGGCGCGGGCGTCATCGCCGACTTGCTCCCAAACGTGGCGGAAGAGAGAGGGAGTCGAACCCACCAAGGACCGGCTCGCGGCCCCTCCCGGATTTGAAGTCCGGACGCCCCACCGGGGACGAGTCTCTTCCTGAACTCGAAGTGTTGCCGTCCCCCGGCGCCGTGGCACGGCGGAACAGGTCGAGCCTGTGCTTGTTGATGCGGCGCAGATCGCCGCGGCGCAGCGTGACGCCGTGGCGGTCGAAAAACTCCAGAATCTGGATCGCGACCTTGCGACCGTTGTCGAGACGGTCGCGAAACTGCGCCGCGGTGAACTGGCCGTTCGCCGATTTGGTGCCGAGATCGACGACGATGCCGACCATTTCGGCCACGGTCTCGCGCAGGAAGAAATGATCGTGCGCGATCTCGTCGGCCTTGCCCATGCGGCCGATGAGCTTGAGGAGGCGGCGGATGTCGGCCTCGCGCTGCGAGGTGGCGGTGGCGATGTCGCGTACGCGCGGCGGCCGGAAACGCTCGGCGCCACTGAGTAGCGGCGCGATCTTGATCCAGACTTTCTCGTCGGCGGGCGTGAGGCGAACTTCATGGCCGGCGAGCCGCACCCAGGCGCCGTCGAGCGCGATCTCCTCCCCTCGCACAAGTCCTTGAAGAATGGAAAGAAATGCCGGCGCCGGCAGGCGCGGCTGGAGCTGCAGGCGAAGCCGCTCGAGGCCGATGCCGGGAAGATCGGGATTGGCGCCGTGGAAGCTTTGGAGCGCCGCAAGCAAGCTGCGCTTGAAGCTGAGCCATTCCGGCGCCGACAGCGCGAACACGCGGTCGGGGCCTTGCGCCTTGATCACGGCGAGACGTTCGCTAATGGCCAGCGCCTGCTCTTCGCTCAACGCGCGATCGCGCGCAAAGGCGGTGAGTTCGACATAATGCGGCGGAACGGCGAGCAGCGCTGCCAGCGCCTGTTCGGCATTGGCCATGCCATGGGCCCGCAATTGCGCGAGCCGTTCCGGCGTACGGCGTTTGCGCTGCGGCGCGCGGAGGTCCAAAAATTTGCCACCGCCGATGGTGCGCTGCGCAGTGGTATCGCGCAGCACGAAGCGATCGCCCTCGGCCGCCGCAATCGGCCGATCGAGCACGAGTTGCACGAAGGCCTCGCCGCCGGGCGCGAGCGGCGTATCGCCAAGGAGCACGATACGGGAGCCGACTTCGGTCGCCGCGTGATGCAGCCGGGCTGGCATCCATTGCGTCACCGGCTTGTGCTCGGTGGCGAGCAGGCGAAACGTCGCGTCGATGCGATCGGTCGGCGCGTGCAGGTCGGGATCGAGCACGACGTCGCCGCGGGCGATGGCGTCCTTGCTGATGCCGTTGCCGGCGAGATTGAGCGCGCAGCGCTCGCCGGCGACGCCGCGCTCGGTCGGCCGGTTCTGCGCATGAATCGAGCGCACGCGCGCCCCGAGGTCCGACGGGCCGATCGTGACGCGGTCGCCGATCGCAACCGCGCCCGACAGCACGGTGCCGGTCACGACCGTGCCGGCGCCCGCCAAGGTGAACGAGCGATCGACCGCGAGCCGGAAGCGCTCGGCGCTTGCGCGCGCCTTTATCGTGTGCGCGGCGTCGAACAGCCGCGCGCGCAAGTCCTCGATGCCGTCGCCGGTCACGGTCGAGACCGGGACGATCTCGGCACCCGCGAGGCCGGTGTCGGCGAGCAACTGACCGATGTCGGCGATGACCTGTGCTTGCTGCGACTGGGAGGCGAGGTCGACCTTGGTCAGCGCGACGACGCTGCGCGTGATACCGAGCAGGTCGACGATGGCGAGATGCTCGCGGGTCTGCGGCATCACGCCGTCGTCGGCGGCGATCACGAGCAGAACGAAATCGATGCCGGTGGCGCCGGCCAGCATGTTGTGGACGAATTTCTCGTGACCGGGCACGTCGACGAAGCCCAGCACCGCGCCGTCCGGTGCCGGCAGATAGGCGAAGCCGAGGTCGATGGAAATGCCGCGCGCCTTTTCTTCCTTAAGGCGGTCGGTGTCGACGCCGGTCAGCGCCCGCACCAGCGAGGTCTTGCCATGGTCGATGTGGCCGGCGGTGCCGACGATCATGACGGCGGCTCCGGCAAGGGCGCCGCGGCGCGCCGTTCGGTATCGGCGATTTGCCCGGTCAGTGTCGCGCGCACCGCCTGGTTAAACTGACCGGCATGAGCGCTGCCACCGGCGCAGCCGCGCGTCAGCCAAACGAAAGCCTCGACCGGATCGCCCGCAACGCCGGCGCTGAGATGCAGCGCCGCGCCCAGCATGGCCTGACTGTCGGCGCGTTCGGAAAATTCCCGCGCCGCGATGTAATCGGGGTCAGCGACTTCGTCTTCGAACAGCATCCAGCTCAGCATGTCCTGGGCCGG
>Ga0182035_10001774_pt1 | contig 11080 bp, 10 predicted proteins | sample flu12Cox44000170_FD_125969 | JGI IMG/M metagenome (GOLD analysis project Ga0182035, IMG submission 125969) | Lab enrichment of tropical soil microbial communities from Luquillo Experimental Forest, Puerto Rico - flux4day.12C.oxic.44.000.170 | ecosystem: Environmental > Terrestrial > Soil >...
CTCCACGGACTCCCGAGAATGCTAGGGGACCTCAGCTTTCATCAGCATCAGAAAATCGATGCGAATGTGGCGGAGCGCTGGAAGGAGAATGGCTCAGAGCGCATGCTCGGCGACATCACCTGGCGAGTGGCGGGATCGTTGGGCTACGAACGTCCCGCGAAATCGGGCGGAGAAGCTGCCGGCGGGGAACTCATCGAGGCAAGATCGTCAGCACCTCGGGTTATGGAAATCCAGCCAGGCGGTTCCAAACCGCCTTTCTTCTGTGTCCATCAGAGCACGGGCTATCGGGCTTTGGCATCAGAGCTCGGGCCGGATCAGCCGGTTTACGTGCTGCCCTACGGATACCTGTTTGAAAAACAGACGGAGAGACCTCTCAGGGACCTGGCGGCCGAGCTCGTCCGCGAGATCCGTACTATCCAACCGGAAGGTCCATATTTCTTGGGAGGCATGTGTCTGGCTGGGCACGTCGCTTTGGCGATAGCCCAGGAAGTGCACGCACAGCGCGAGGAGGTAGGATTACTGGCTCTCTTTGATTGCCGCGCGCCGGACTATATTGGCTTCCAGTCGGGGGTGGGACGGGTGCGGTATGTCAGAGAGCGTGTCAACCTGCATCTCCGAAATCTTCTGCGACGGGGAAGGAAAGGCACGCTACCCTATGTCCGCAACAGGTTAAGGAACCTTAGATGGCTCGCCGGCGCTTGGCTTTGGACCGCTTACTACAAATTCTGGCAGCGGGTGGGACGCCCCTTGCCCAACAACCTGCGAGACTCCTTCCGGCTCATGCGCCGAGCTGTCCTGAGCAGCCAGCCGACGCCAGTCTACCCCGGCCGTGTGGTGCTCTTCATGTCCGCCACCCACCGGGCGAAGGAGTTGAACCTTGACGGTGGCTTCGGTTGGAGTCGGATAGCTGGCGGGGGCTTAGAGGTTTACGAAGCGCCCGGCAGTCATCGGGACTTGCTTCTTCCACCCAATGTCGCGATTCTAGCTCGACAACTACAGACTTGCCTTCGCAAAGCGCAGGCCATGGAGTCCTCGCTTTACAAGGTGGTCGTGAACCTGGAAGAGCAGTACTCGATCTGGCTGGCCGACCAGCCCAACCCGGCCGGGTGGCGCGACGCCGGGAAGAGCGGCTCCGAGGCTGAGTGCCTGGCCTACGTCAAGACGTTTGCCAAGCCTAGCCGATTCCTCCCCAGTAAAGCTGCTCACCGGCGGTAAGTCCCCGCAGTGCTTCTTCCTCGGAACAGTGAAATTGCACCGCAACCTCGTTGGGTTGGGGAGTGGATGAGGTCTCGCCTCGCAATTCAGCCTCGTGGAGAGACTGACGCCACCAGCTCGCGATGGCGGCGACGATTTCCGGCCTGATCGGCGTTGCAGCTCGATCCATACGCGCAGAGGAAAAGTTGTGGCTCTGCAACCTGCTGTGCGGAAGGGCTCAGCCCTTCCGCACGTCAGAACACTAAATTCGCTTCTCGGAAAGCCGCAGGCTTTCCCTTAAGGTTTCTACATTTTGCTCCCTAGGCCTTTTGGGAGATAGAAGGGCGGGGCTTCAGCCCCGCCCTTCCTCGATTTTCTTACACCTTCCCACTCGCTACGTTCACCCGCACGCCGTTTGCAGCCGGTGATCTTCAGCAACCTGGTTGATGATGGCATCGGTGGGACACTGTATTACGCAGGCCCCGCAGCCCACGCAGATGTCCGGGTTCACACAGAGCATCTTCCGATTCTCTCCCGCCGCAAAACACTCCACCGGGCACACCAGATCGCAGATCTTGCAGCCAATGCATTGCTCTTCAACAATCGCTAGCTTTAGATCTGAGGCGCCGTAGAAAAGCTTCGAGTAGCCGCAGGCCCAAAGCGGCGAGTAGCTGGGAAAAGCGGTACCAGCTAGAAAAGCTGCCAGTCCCACGAGCACGGTCCACTTGACGATGAGGAACGGCGACGCCTGCCCCAGAAAAGCAAGGCTGCCGACCAGTCCGAGGATGACGGGAAGGGCGGCAAAACCAGCCTTCTGCACAAAGGTCTTACCCGGGAGCACAAAGCACCCCAGGCTGACCCCCAGGCAAATCAGCGCCAGAAGAAGTGCGAACCACGGAGCAACTCGCCAGCCGAAAGCGAGCCACGGAAACAATGTATACCTCAAGGTCAAGCTTCCCCACATCGCGATCGCCATCTCCGAGCGCTCGCGGATGGCAAAGGGCACGCGCATCATAGCCTCAGGCTTGCGCCGGGTGCGGAGGTATTCGGGAATGTCTTCAGCCTGAACCGGACCAAACACTCCTGCCCAGCCGGTGCGCCGCCTCAGTTCAAACAGGTTGATGCCGGTCGCGCAGAGCTGCGGCAAGATCAGCCGGCGATGGTCCACTAGCTCGCCGATGCGGGTAGTTTTCAGAATCGAGATGACAGTCGCAATGGTGAGGCGCCCACCGCTCGCCGCGCACCAGACGTCCACGCCGCCCGCCGGCGCCACCAGAAGCCAGCAATCCACACCGTCGAGCGCGCGGCGCACACGACGAACGGTGAGATCGTAATTGGTAGTCACCAGCACCGGAGAACGTCGCCCGGGATTGCCGATGCGAATCAGGCGGGGCCGAGTTGGGTAGGGCACAACGCGAAAGACAACTTGAAACAGCCTCTTAGGCAGTTCCCGGAAAAAGGTCCAAGCTTTGAGCTCCCGACCCTCGCGCGGCATGGCGGCATCGAACGTTTCTAAATTGTTTTGCCCTCTCCCTCGGGGAGAGGGTGGCGAGTGTAGCGAGCCGGGTGAGGGGTCTTGGGTTGATGGTCTGGGGCGAAGCCTCCCTAGTGTCTTTTCAAAGCCCCTCATGCCGCCCTTTCAGCCTGAAGTAACTTCAAAGTTCCTGCGAGAGACACCTTCGAGCTGGTTGGCCGAATGCCTGCCCGCCGGAGTCTCTCTTCGAGGTCAGACAGGGGGTGGCTAGCCGGGGGCACCACCAGGAACGTCAGGAGCATGAGAGGAAACTCGATGACGTAGTAAAGCACCTTCTTGAAGACATTGCTCGTCTTCAAATCCTTTGCCTGCAGGAGGAGAAAAGTGACCAGGCGCACGGGATATCGCAACACCCGGAAAAACCAGCGCTGCGCTGCCTGCGTGGGCTCCACCTCGTCCACCACGATGAGCCGTCCATGCGGCTTCAGCACCCGGCGGCACTGGTCTAAAACGCAGTCGATTTCGTCATCCGTTAGCTCGCTGAGCACCAGGACGGCGATGACGTAATCAAAAGTTGCTTCCCCAAAGGCGTCTTCGATCTCCAGGGCGGAAAGCTTCCTGAACTCGGCTCGCGTGGCGTGCCCATCCCCGCTCAGCTTTTCCCGCGCCACTTCCAGCATCTCCACTGACGAGTCAATGCCCACCACTTGGGCGCCTTGCGCGCAGAGTAGCGCGGCCAGCGTCCCAGGCCCGCAGCCGATCTCGAGAACGCGCCCTCCCGCGTGCACGCACGAGCGCGCGATCTCCTCGCGTATCCTTTGCAGCCGACCCAGGGTGAGAAGCTGCATCCAGGCATCGAACTTGCGCGGCGCCTCTTCGAAGACTCTCATCAACACATAGGGCATGGTTCACTCTCTAGTGGGCAGCGTATTTTGCTTTGGTCGCGTGGTAATACTCACCCATCGTCTGGTTGGCCGCGGCGACGGATTCAAGCGCCCGGGAAAGCTCCTCGATCTTGCTCCCTGGCAAGACAGCCAGAAGCTGGTCATGGCTGACGTCGGTGAAAATGCGCATACCAAGGCATCCCAAGGAGAGCGTGGACTGCGACTTCGCCATAGCTGCGTGCAAGGCGGCGCACGAAGGCCGGCCAAAGGCGGGCATAGGCATCGCTGCCGTCCAACGACTGGTTCCCGCCGCCTCGCTGTAGATCATCGCCTGCCCAGGCGTCAACCACATGAGGACCAGGTCCGGGTCCGTGGTGAACGCCCGCAAGGGTCCGTACACAATGCCGCTCTTCTTTTTCTTGACGCTCGGAATCAGCGCGGCTTCTTCCGGCGAAATGTAACCTGCGGCGCACATCATCTCCACCGCGCCCATAAGGTTCTGCCGCACTTCTTTCGGCAAGTCGAAGCCCATGGTCATAGCGCCGATGGGACAGTTGAAATGCTTTTCCGCGGGCGCGTAAAACAGTTCCGTCTCGGCCTTGCGCCAGAACGTGCACGCGGAGGGAACTTCCTGGTCGAAGACGGCCATCCCGGTCGGGGCAGCCTCCACAAAGGACATGGCCACCGGAGGGCTTGCCAGTTGCAACCGGGAGGAGATCCCAGTTGCGATGTTATCGTAGTTCATGCAGGTCTCCCTTTCTGGTAAATTGCGCACTGCATTGTGTCGACCGTGGGCTACTGGTTAGTTGCATGAATTGGCGTAAAACAGCCTTTTGTGCCCATAGCGCTAACTTAAGCCGTCCTGTGATGTGGCCCCGGCAGGGCCAAGCGTGAGTAGCCGTAGGTGCAACCTACGGATGACGCCCGCGCCCAACCGTCCCAACCCCGTGAGGGGTTGACCGTGGGCGTCGCCGCGGCGACTCCGGCCCCGCCAGGGCCGCGACTATGGTGGGGGCTCTCTTTCCGTAGGTTTCACCTACGGCTACTCACGGAGTTGCCCTTCGGGCAATCATCAGACCAGGCTGGGAGCAACCTGCTCCTCAAGGGGCTCCGCTCAACAGAACCATGGTTCGCTCAGATACGGTATGGTGGCTCTTGCAGGAATGTCCTGGAGGCGCAGGGCCTCGAAACGTTTTGAGATGCCGGCCGCGCAAGTTTCGGCGGCGAGCGTCCAGACCGCTGCGAAGACTTCTCGGCGGCTTTTTTTCTCCCGGCTGGCCGCTTTCACCGCCGCCATCACGTCTTCGTAAAGCCGATCAACAAGCGGATCGGCATGTGACCACGTGTAACAGAGCCCCGCCTCATCAAACCGCCCGACGAGGTGCCGGACGTCTGCCAACTCGAGCAGCTTCGAGCCCTCCGGTATCAGCAGCCGAATGGCGTACTGGATGGGGGCTACGTTCTCAACCAGGTCGAGATCACGAATCGCCGCCAAAAAGTGCTGATATCCTTCAAGCGACGTCCACGGTGTGAAAGAGACGAAAGTGGGATTCAGCGCGAGGCCCGTCTGGCGGAAAAGCTCGATGACGCGCTCAAAGTCCTCCCGCGTGTGGCCTTTGTCGAAAATCTCCAAAACAGCATCGTCAAACGATTCCACCGCGCTTGTCACAAACAGGCAACCGGTCTCGCGCAGAACCGGCAGCAATTCGGCGCGCTTCAACAGATGCGCGATCTTGATGGTGACGTCATAGCTGAGCTCCGGAAACTCCCGATGCAGTTCGCGGATGATGGCCACGGCGTGCCTGGGTCCGTTAAAAAAGTCCGGGTCGCCAAACGTGATGTGACGCGCACCGGATGCCACCTGCTGCCGGATGTCTTCCAAAACCACTTCCTGCTGGACAACGCGAAACCTGCCCTCGTACACCGGCACGATCGGGCAATGACGGCACAGGTGCTTGCATCCGCGACTGGCCTCGGTGTACCCCACCGTGCGGCGTTCGCCGTCGCCAAGGTTCAAGTAGGCATACTTGGAGAGCTCGGGAAGACCGCTGCGGTCCGGCAGTAGGAAGTTTTGGCGTCCGAGCGAAATGACCGGTTCTTTCTGAGAACCGTCTCCGCGCCGCACGCCATCCGCGGCGAGCCTCTTCACCAGGGCGACCAGCCCCTCCTCGAACTCCCCGCCCAAAATCGTCCGCACCCCTAACTTACGGAGATAGCCCTCGTTGACCGGCGCATACAAGCCGTAGCAACACAGGTGCGCCCTGGCATTGATCTCTTTCACTCGCTGGAGGGCACGGATGGCGAGGCGGGTGGCGGTGTGCATGGGGACGTAGAACGCCACCAAATCTGCAGCCGCAATGGAAGGCTCGGGGAGCTTCTGAAGTGCGAGGTCCACGCACGTTACGGACGCGCCCGCTTGCTTCAGCCACGCGGACGGCGAAGCCAGGCCGAAGGGTTGATGTCCCAGCTCGTAGGTTGAAACGAGCACCACATTCACGGCGGCCTCTGTTGTTATCAAGAGATCTTTCGCCGTCATCCTGGGATGACTCTCTGGGTGGCGCACACATGACCGCCTTTAGCCATGTTTGCGATTTTCCACGGCCGCATACATCGCAAAATGCGCGATGTATGCGCCACCCATCGAGCGGTCACAGCTTTTTGGGCACCGTCTATGCTGGCAGGCGGATGGGTGGTTGTCAACGCGTTTTGTGGTTGAAGACCGGATTAGTTAACCTCTATCCGTGCGTTCCGATTGGTTCCGCCAGTACATCGTCCCGTCCGTGCTAGCTTAACTAGCCCGCGCTAGCGGGCTATGTCGTTTAGCCCACGGCGGAACCGTGGGAAGGAGGTCGCATCTACAGATTTACAAAACGAGCCCCGTCAGGGGCGACATCTGGCTCCCGGCGATAGGAGAACCCAAATCCCCCCTCACCCGCTCAGAGCGTCCCACCTGATTGGCACAGCACCATCGGATACAGCGCTTCGGCGAAGCGGGTATCGGAGAGCGCAATCAAATTGCTTGAAGAAGCCGTACGCGGTGTGCACAATGAAAGTTAGCGGACGCGAACGGACGCGACTTGGGGGTCGAAGCCCCGCTGGCCGCGTTAACTAATTGATTCTAAAGATCGCGCCTGTAGCTCAGTTGGATAGAGCGGCAGACTTCGAATCTGTAGGTCGGGAGTTCGAGTCTCCCCAGGCGCGCCATATTCTAAGTGGGCTTCCAAAGCCACCCCAGGAGGCCGTACAGCGTCTTTTTTCAAACTGACGTACTGGGAGAGTGGCAAACTACGGCAGGCTGGACCCGGGGGAGCCGGCAAGACCATTTCTGAGGTCAGGGAGCGCGGCGCGAGGCGATGAACACCGCCTGGCGAACATAGTTGTTCCCTTTCAGTTCATCGCCGATAAAGGCGGCGACGTCAGCGCGCGTCGTCATAAACGCTCTCCGCTGTAGTTCCAGCGAGGCCTCGTATCCCCGCGCCGGGTGATTCGTAAGTGCCGAGGGCCGCACAATGGTCCAAGCCAGTGCACTAGCCTTCACGATTTCTTCGACACGGCGATGCTCAGCCAGGATGTGGCGGAAAATGAGCGGGCGCAACACGTGTCTGAACAGCAGCCAGTCCAGCGCCACCATTCCGGCTGACATGGCGAAATAGCGTTGCACTCGAGCGTCCTGGGCTGCGGCCACTGCTGCAGCCGACGTCGTAGAGGCAACATCATTGCGGCGTAACGTGCCACCCCCGATAACGTTGACCACCGCATCGAATCCACTCATCGCCCGGCGGATTTCGCTCCTCGACCGTGCATCTGCTATCCGGATCTCCACGGAACCGGGAAGCGGGGGATCAGGCGGCCGCCGCACCGCTGCGCACATTGTGTTCCCGCGCGCCACGAGGGCGCTCACAACCTCGCGGCCCAGTTGACCAGCAGCACCCAGGACGACTACTCGCATCCTTTTCACCTCGCACTCATTCAACTCCCGGCCAGAGTGGCGCAGGCGAACGCACCTATAGCCACCGTCATTCGGAGAAAATGCCCAACGTTCCAGCGACGGACATGCTCTTGCCAATCATGAGGCAACGCGCCTGGAGACCAGGTCGCAAAGCGTCGGTTGAGCGGCGCGTTGACCGCCACCGTGATCGCAATAGTGGCCAGGGAAAGCGTGCAACCTAGCGCGTCGAGCGGCGGCGATACCGATGTCCGACAAAGCGCCAGTGCGCAGAGTGAACTCGGTACGGGCAAGAACATGAAGAGCGGCAGGAACCGAGAGAGCCGGTGGATCAGCTCCTGACGAAGAAGGACGTGCGGCGCTGGGTCGAGCCTGGCGGCCGCAGGATGAACCGCGAAGGCGCCCATGACGAATGCGCCGGCGACGAGGCCGGTCCCAAAGATGTCTGCAGCTTGCGCTATACACACCATGGGAGCGTCCATCATATGTACGTACAGAACGTGGCTGAGCATTATTTCTTTGGCTCTGATGCTGGTCCAAATGGACCGCGACAACTCTCCAACCCTTGCCGAAACCTTTCGCGTTCCTCCGGTGTCATCTGGTCCCAGCGCTCCATGATGCGTCGCCGCCGGTGCCAGGGAGGGCCGGGCCGACTTCGGAAGCCGCCGAAGAGGATCTTGCTGAGGACCAAAATGCCCATCGCTTGCCAGTAGCCGATCAGCCGCCAGCCGAAAAGGGCCGGCATCAGCCAGTTCCACAAGCTCATGACTATGAAGCTGAAGACGCCAACAAAAAGCACAGCAAATAACACGAACTTGAGCACTCGGGAAACCCAATGTCGTTTCATCGTTTAAGTCCTCATCTCTTCTTGAACTCGTCGTAGATGGCCTGGAGTCGCTGGCGTAAGTGCAGGACTGCATAGTGCTTGCGCGAGAGCAGCGTATTCACACTGACGCCCGTTTGCGCGGCAAGCTCTTTGAAGCTGTAACCCACGAGCTCGTGGGCGATGAATACCTCACGCTGCTCCTCCGGCAACTCGTCAAGGGCCTCCTCAAGTTCCTCAAGCAACACGCTTCGAGCGTAGGCCGCCTCGGGTCCAGCATTGGGTGAAGGAAGCATGTCGCCCAACAAGAGCGCCTCGCGGCCCTCTCTCACCGTTGCCGGTCCGGTTCGCTGTGCCTCTCGATTCTCTCTACGGAAGAGGTCGGTGATCCGGTTGCGCGCCACCCGGAACAGCCACGCTGTGACCTGCTCGACGGGCTTCATCATGCGGTACGCCTCGACGAGCTCGAAGAAGACATCCTGCAGAATGTCCTCCGCATCGCCGGGGTCTCGGACGCGCCGGCGGATGAAATCGCGCAGCCGGGCGTGCTCTCGATTAATCACTTCCGAGATCCGCTGGTCTTGTTGTGCCATCAGCCAATGTTTTCTCAGCGCCTCGTCCATCTAGAGATGTAGACGAATCAGCGATAGATATATTTTATAAGTGTGATGTTGTCCTGCGAATTCCCACTTTGGGTCTGTGACACAACCACTGCACCTCTGTGCCCCGGGGCGCGCCTCAACACACCGCGGCCTAAGCCCGCAGCAAAAGCAGATTCCTCGCTTCGCTCGGAATGACAGGACTCCCAAGATGTCATCCCGAGCGCAGCGAGGGATCTGCTTTTCTTCGCTGGGCACGGAGAAGTTGGCGGCTAGCAGGCCGCGTTGTGTTATGCTGATGTCCGTCGGGGAGGAGAGCTATGCTACACGTGAGCAAAGATCTTGAGTGAATTGCAGAGCGCCTACAACGTTGCGGTTGAGGAATGGATCGCCGCGATTCGAGAAGAGGAAGCTCTGGCTTCGGTCAATCATTCGGTGGCGCAAATCGATCAGTGGGAGCAAGCTCACTTCCATGAGGAAGAACTCCGTAACAAGGCAAAGGCAGCCAAGAAAAAATACGAGGCCGCGCTGCGTTTCGAGTTCTTTTGGTATTCCGGATTGACGAAACGCCGGACCCTCTTGGCATCAGCGGGCGGTCTGGTTGGGGCCACGGGTCGTGTTCGTACGGTTCATGGTCCCGACCTGATGAAATCTTGAATCGCCGCTCAACTATTGACAATCCCTAATTGCGGGGAGAAGGCAGACCGGACTAGGACGAGGAGGAGTAGGTTCGAAGGCAAGAATCGCGGGTGCAAGAGCCCCTGCTCCCCCGACCGCTCCTGCTTTTAACCCGATGCTGCCTGCTGCCGCGTTGTAGCTTCGGCCCGCTGGCAAAGCTCGCGCTGCCTCTGGCGCGACAGTGATCGTCTTTCCTTTGGCTACTTCCAGCGTCTGCTTGCCGTCGTCCACCCGCAACCCTCCGTCTCTGACCCTCACTGCCTACCTCCCCGTCCATTATCGCTACCTCGCCTAGTGTCTTCGATCCCGGCGCGGCCTCCACCATCACGCTCCCCGCTTGCACCCGCAATCCGACCCGGTCACTCGCGTGGTACACTGACACGCTTCCCGCGCTCAATACCACCGTGACGGAGCGCGCGTCCCGCTGGAACGCAGCTGTCGTGTCCCGCCCAAGCGCTATGCGGCTACCATCGCTGACAGCCACAACCGCTACTCCATCCTTAACCTGCAGGCGGTCGTCGGCAAAAATCACCATGTGGGGTAATACCGCCTGACCGTCGATACTAGCGCTCTCACTGCCAGCCACCAAACCTACCACCACCGAACCGGCCAACGCTGGAACGGAAGCTGACGTGGCGGCGAGGAACAGCAGTGAGGAGACTTTCAGTCTATTCCACATACGTCACCTCCTTCTTGCGGCTAAGCCAGAAGCGTACACCTTCAGGGCTGCGCGTGCAGTACCTCTGCCGCTACCTGACGCTTAGCGATGGCGAGTAGCGAGTGGCGAATCGCCTCAATGCGACCGAGCTGAGATGAGCGCGGAAACTCACGCAAAGGGCGCACGGAACGCAGAGAAAAATCGCTTTAATGCGGTCGGGCTCGGATGAGCTGCCTCGGCACCCCTGCGGTCGGATTCGGTAGCCACGGTCAGCGTTCTTCTGACCGGGTTCTTGCAACCGGAAAAGCCCACGGTTGGGAAGGCACCAACGACCCATTTCCAAAGCTTTTTCAACACGTTAGCGTCAGAGTTCTGCGCCACCGCCGCCGTCAAAGTTTGCTGGGGGCGATGCAGGAAGAGGACTGCAAGCGGAGAGAGGACCCGCAGTGGCGGGAGATCGTTCAGCAAGCGGCGGCGACCCGACAGATCCAGGCGCGGACCAGGATGCCGAACTGGCCAAAAAGGTGGAGGAAGTCAACCTGGCGGAAGCGAACCGGCCGACCGAAGGGCCCGAGTAGCCCTGAAAAGGCGGCATGAAGGCGCGGTAATCGGGCACAAAGAAGTCCGAAGGGGGAGGTGTGCCCGCGGATTCCGGATTGGAGATTCAGATTCAGGATAAGGAAGTTTCAAATGGCAAAGAGCAGATGTCCGCACCGCTCTTCCATCTCGCGCTGGCGGCTCCGCACAACCTGCGCGGGTTTCAATATTTTCGCAGATCGAAGGGATCCAGCCCGAATGCCAGCTCTCGCGCTTGCGCCCAGAGC
>Ga0182035_10001775_pt1 | contig 11079 bp, 9 predicted proteins | sample flu12Cox44000170_FD_125969 | JGI IMG/M metagenome (GOLD analysis project Ga0182035, IMG submission 125969) | Lab enrichment of tropical soil microbial communities from Luquillo Experimental Forest, Puerto Rico - flux4day.12C.oxic.44.000.170 | ecosystem: Environmental > Terrestrial > Soil >...
ACGATGATACGGACCGGCCGGTCGGGATAGTTGCGGATGTCCTGCGCCCAGGCGCCGGCGGCCCACAGTAGGCTGAGGGAAATCAGCGCCAATACGTTTCGCATGGTCTCACGTTCTTCCTGACCACGGGGCTTGAATCGTCCCTCGTTTTGACAATTGCAGCAATGTGCCGGACAGTCTGGAGCCGGGGACGGCGGCAATCAACCCTTCGCCGGCTTCGCCAAAACGAAAAACAGGTTTTCTCATTGGCGCATCGCCGACGCCTCCGGCTTCGAGCAAAGTTCGCTTTAGACTCAACCGCAATCCCTACTGCTGCGGCGCGAGCCTTGCTAACTTGGCTTGATCAAGGAGCATTTTAGGGCGAAGCCGAGTGCCGAGTCATCGTTTGATCTGCTGGTGGGCGCGGCGACTGACCGGTGACATCGCCATTGCGCACGCCGGCGAAATACGCACAGTCCTGATGGTGCTCGTGTACTTGTCCGCGGGTGGCTGAGGCAAATGGTGCGACGCGCGAGCCGACGTTCCGGTGGTGCTTCTTCCTCGGCCTCTTGGCACCTTCGGCTGCATCTGGCGCTGCGCGGTCTGTTGTGATCGATTAAGCGCTGCCTGCAAACAGGATCGTGCGATGAAGCTCGTCGACCTCTCCCATGTGATGAACGTGCATACGCCCGGCTGGGTGGGCTACGCCGGCAACAAGATGTACTACGCTCAGAATCTGCAGACGCAGATGATCGTCGCGCAGCGCATCGACACCGCCTTGCACGTCGGCACGCATTTCGACGGCGCCATGCACGCAACCGACAACCGCGTTGGCGACATGGCGCATCTGCCACTCGATTATCTGGTTAACCGCGGCGTGGTGGTGGATATCTCCAAGCAGATGCACGACTGGGCAGTGATCACGCCGCAGATGATCGAGTCGTCCGGCGCCGATATCCGCGACGGTGACATCCTCATCCTGCACACCGGCTGGCACAAACACTACGAAGGCCAGCCGCAACAGGACTTGGTGAAGTACTTCTGCTATCACCCCGGGCCCGATCTCGACACGCTGCACTGGATGCTGAAGAAGAAGATCAAGTGGTGGGGCATGGACACTGGCTCCTGCGACCACTCAATGAATACGTCGATTCGCAACATGCGGCCGGATCTAGCGGCGCAATTCACCAAGCAGCACGGCAAGACGCCCGCCGAATTCTTCGGCACGTTCGAATACATGCACAAAAAATCCGGCCGCCGCGTGAGCCAGGACCTGTTCCCGTTCCATAGCTGGGCTTTTCAGGAGGGCTTGCTGCACGCGGAGAATCTCGGCGGCGATATCGAGATGGTGCTTGGCAGACGCTGCCTGATCGGCGCCTTCCCTTGGCGCTACGAGGGCCTGGAAGCCTGCCCTTGCAGGATCGTATGTTTTCTCGACACTGATATGTCGGTTGAAGCCATCGGAAACGCGGCCAAGGCGATTCTGCCGGACTAGGTCCACGCAGGAGTCGGATCAGCCATCAAGCGGAGGGGTGAAATGCCGCATATCACGGCGCTAGATGGCGTCCGGCTCTATTACGAGGAAGTGGGGCAGGGCACACCGGTCGTCTTCCTACATGAATATGCCGGCGACTGGCGCAGTTGGGAGGCGCAGGTACGCCATTTCTCACGCGTACACCGGTGCGTGACCTACAGCCAGCGTGGCTATCCGCCCTCCGACGTACCCAAGGATGGCGCGCGCTACAGCCAGGACATCGCGCGCGACGACGTGCTGGCGTTGATGGACTCGCTCAAGATCGACAGGGCGCACGTGGTCGGCCATTCGATGGGCGCCTACACCGCGCTGCATGTCGGTATCGTCGCGCCGCTGCGCTGCTTCTCCGTCACAGCGGCCGGCTGCGGCTGGGGCTCGACGCCTGATGCAAAGAAACGCGAGGAGATGAAAGCGCTCGCCGCCGAGACCGGCAAGATGTTCGCCGAGGAAGGCATCGTCGCAGCCTCGGCGAAATATGCCGATGCGCCGATGCGGCAGGCCTTCAAGCACAAAGACCCGCGCGGCTACGCAGAATTCGCCCGCATGCTGGCCGAGCATTCGGCCGAGGGGCACGCCTATACTATGCTCAACCTGCAGCTCAAGCGCCCGACGTTGTGGGAGATGGAAGACAAGTTGAAGAAATTTTCGGTGCCACTCCTGATCATCGTTGGCGACGAAGACGAGCCATGTATCGATGGTAGCGTCTTCCTCAAGCGCACGGCGCCGAGCGCCGGTCTCTTGATGATCCCGCGCTCCGGCCACAATGTGCCTTCGGAAGAGCCGGCTCAATTCAACGCGGCGCTTGCGCAACTATTCGCCTCGGCAGAAGCGGGGCGCTGGCTGGCACACAAACCGAGATAAGAGGGAGGATCGCGATGGATCTCAAGCTCGATGGCAAGACCGCGCTGGTCACCGGCGGCAGCGAAGGCATCGGCAAGGGCATCGCGCGCGCTCTCGCCAAGGAAGGCGTCGACGTAGCGATTTGCGCGCGCCGGCCAGGGCCGCTTGAGCAAACTGCCAGCGAAATCGCCAAAGAAACGGGGCGCAAGATCATCGCCGTCCCCGCCGATCTGCGTCAGGACAAGGACGCGAAGAACTTCATCGAGCAGAGCCACAAGGCGCTCGGCCGCGTCGACATCATGATCAACAATGCGGGCTCGGCAGTCGGCGGCGTGATCGAGCATTTGAGCGAGGACGATTGGGAGAAGGGCCTGCAGCTCAAGTTCATGGGCTACGTGCGCTGCCTCCGTTACGTGCTTCCGATCATGCGTGCGCAGGGCGGCGGCCGCGTGGTGAACCTGATCGGCAATGACGGCGTGAAGCCATCCTACTGGGAAATCTGTCCGGGCGCCGCCAACGCTGCGGGACAAAACCTCACACTTTCGCTCGCCGGGCAATACGGCAAGGACGGCATCAGCTTCGTCGCCGTCAATCCCGGACCGGTCCGCACTGAGCGCTGGGTTGCCCTGGTCAAAGCGACGTCGCGCGACATGAAGATTTCCTACGAGGAGGCGGACAACCTGGCGCCGGCCTCGATTCCGCTCGGCCGCATCGCCGAGGTCGAGGAGGTAGCGAACCTGGTCACCATACTCGCCTCGCCGCTGATGACCATGGTCAACGGCACCATGATCGAGATCGACGGCGGGCAGGACAAGCCGCTGATGGACCACTTTCGCGATCGGCCCAACGGTTAAGAACGCCCGGCAGCATGCATACCCGTGCGGTTGACAAGGCTGGCCGCGCGGTCGGACTATTTGCGCATCAACATGCAGGAGCTTTCGTCATGAGATCGCGTCACTTGGTTCTCCTCGCGCTCGCTGTGAGCCTTGCCACGCCGGCCGCCGCGCAGCAGACGATCAAGATCGGCGAGCTCAACAGCTACAAGGCGCAGCCGGCCTTTCTCGATCCGTACAAGAAAGGCTGGGAGATGGCGGTCGAGGAGATCAACGCGCATGGCGGCGTGCTCGCCAAAAAGCTCGAGGTGATCTCGCGCGACGACGGCGCCAATCCGGGCGAAGCGGTACGCGTGGCCGAGGAGCTGGTGACGCGCGAAGGCGTTTCCATGATTGCCGGCACCTTCCTTTCGAACGTCGGGCTAGCGGTCACCAATTTCGCCGGCCAGAAAAAAGTGTTCTTCCTCGCTGCCGAGCCGCTCACCGATAAGATCACCTGGCAGAACGGCAACCCCTACACGTACCGCCTGCGCGCATCGACCTACATGCAGGTCGCCATGCTAATGCCGATCACCATCGCCGCCCAGAAGAAGCGTTGGGCGCTGGTCTATCCAAATTTCGAATACGGCCAGTCGGCCGCGGAGAATTTCAAGACGCTCTTGAAGAAGGCGCAGCCTGACGTCGAGTTCGTCACGGAGCAGGCGCCGCCGCTCGGCAAGATCGACGCTGGCGCGGTGGCGCAAGCGATCGACGACGCCAAGCCGGATGCCATCTTCAACGTGTTGTTCGGCGGCGACCTCGCCAAGTTTGTGCGCGAGGGCAACACCCGCGGGGTCTTTAAGGACCGCACGGTGATTAGCCTGCTCTCGGGCGAGCCGGAATATCTCGATCCGCTAAAAGACGAGGCGCCGGTCGGCTGGATGGTCACCGGCTATCCCTGGGACCAGATCAAGACGAGGGAACACCTTGCCTTCGTCAATGCCTACCGAAAAAAATACAACGATTATCCGCGTCTCGGCTCGATCGTTGGGTACGTGACCATCAAGTCGCTGGCGGCCGGCATCGCGCGGGCGAAATCAACCGATACCGATGAGCTACTTGCGGCGTTCAAGAATCTGAAGGTCGAGAGCCCGTTCGGCCCATTCCGTTACCGGGCGAGCGATCACCAGGCCACAATGGGCGCCTATGTTGGCAAGATCGTGCTGGAGGGCGGCAAAGGCGCAATGGCCGACTTTAAATACGTTGACGGCGCTTCGGTACTGCCGTCCGACGATGAGGTCAAAAAGCTGCGCCCCGCGGGGGACTAAAGACGCGTCCGATATGCGATATGCCTAGCTAGCCCCTCCTCGCGTCGCGGGGAGGGCGAGAATCAAATGAGTTTCAGCGCATTCCTGTTCCAGGCTCTCGACGGGCTGTCGACTGCGTCTGGTCTATTCTTTATCGCCGCCGGCTTGTCGCTCATCTTCGGCGTTACCCGCATCGTCAATATTGCGCACGGGTCCCTCTACATGCTGGGGACCTACATTGCCTATTCCCTTGCCACCAAGATAGGCGTCGGGCTCGGCTTCTGGGGCGGCATCGTCCTCGCCGCGCTCATGGTGGGCGCACTCGGCGCGGCGATCGAGATCGTCCTACTGCGGCGGATCTACCGTGCGCCCGAGCTGTTTCAATTACTCGCCACATTCGCGCTGGTTCTTATCATCAACGACGCGACCCTCTACCTGTGGGGCCCAGAGGACCTACTGGGGCCGCGCGCGCCCGGGTTGCGCGGCGCTATCGACGTGCTCGGCCGCCATTTGCCGAGCTATGACCTGTTTCTGATCGCCATGGGGCCGCTGGTGCTGCTCGCCCTCCATTTCACGCTGACGCGCACGCGCCTCGGACGACTAGTACGCGCCGCGACGCAGGACCGCGAGATGGTCAGCGCGCTTGGCGTTAATCAGGCTATGCTGTTCACTGCGGTGTTCGCGCTCGGCGCCACGCTCGCGGGCTTCGGAGGCGCGCTGCAAGTCGCGCGCGAACCCGCCAACCTCGCCACCGACCTCACCGCAATTAGCGACGCCTTCGTGGTTGTAGTGGTCGGTGGCATGGGCTCTATCACCGGCGCTTATCTCGCCGCCGTCATCATCGCCGAGGTTAAGGCGATCTGCATCGGTATCGGCGTGGCCGATTTCGGCTTCATCACGGTGAACTTCTCCAAGCTGACGCTAGTCGGCGAATTCCTGGTAATGGCGGTGGTGTTGGTGGCGCGGCCTTATGGCCTCTTGGGCCGCGCGCAGGCGATCGTGCGCTCGGTCGCCGAGCCGGAATATCCGATCCGTGCCGCGACGCCCGCGCTCAAGGCGCTCGCCGCTGTAGTGCTGGCGCTGCTCCTGGCCCTGCCGCTCTGGGCGCAGAGCTCGCCTTATCTGCTGATCCTCGGCATCGACGTGCTGATCGCGGTGATATTTGCCACTTCACTGCATTTCATTATGGGGCCGGGCGGCATGCATTCCTTCGGCCACGCCGCCTATTTCGGGCTCGGCGCCTATGGCGCGGCGCTGTTGGTAAAGTGGCTTGCCGCGCCGATGGGTGTGGCGCTGGCAGTTGCGCCCATCGTCGCGCTCGCCGGCGCGCTACTGTTCGGCTGGTTCGCGGTGCGCTTGTCCGGCGTCTATCTCGCCATGCTCACTTTGGCCTTCGCGCAGATCGTCTGGGCCGCCGTGTTCCAATGGGAAAACCTCACCGGCGGCTCCAACGGCGTCATCGGTGTCTGGCCGCCGCCGCCCTTCGACCGGGCCTCGATTTATTTTCTGCTGACGCTGGCGCTGGCGATGGTCGGCGTCTTGTTGCTGCGCCGGTTTCTGTTCGCTCCGTTCGGCTATGCCATGCGCGCCGGCCGCGATTCCGCGCTGCGCGCCGAGGCGATCGGCATCAACGTCAGGCGCGTGCATTGGCTTGGCTTCACCATTGCCGGCTGTATCGGCGGCATGGCTGGCGGGCTGTTTGCTTTCGCCAAGGGTTCGATCTCGCCGGAGACCATCGGCGTTGGCCGGTCGATCGACGGACTGGTCATGGTGTTGCTCGGCGGAATCCAGACGCTAACCGGGCCTGTCATCGGTGCATCTGTCTATGCCACCTTGCAGGATACCGTGATGCGGCAGACCGACTATTGGCGCGCGCTGCTCGGCGGCATCATCCTGGTGCTGGTGCTCGCATTCCCGCAGGGCATCGCCGGCGGTTTCACCGCACTCTGGCAGAAGACCGGGGCTAGGACATGACCGTGCTTCAGGTTCGCGCCCTGTCAAAGTCGTTCGGCGGCGTCCACGCCGTCAATAAAGTCAATTTCACGGTCGCGCGTGGCGAATTCCTCGCGATGATTGGGCCGAACGGCGCCGGCAAGACCACGTGTTTCAACATGATCAACGGCCAGCTCGCGCCCGATTTCGGCGAGATCCTGTTCGGAAACAAGAATCTTGCAGGTCTCGCGCCACGCGACATCTGGCGGCTGGGGGTGGGGCGCACCTTCCAGGTTGCCGCCACCTTCCATTCGATGACGGTCGCGGAGAACGTGCAGATGGCGCTCATCTCGCACGCCGGCGAAATATACCGCTTCTGGCGCGCGGCCGCCTCGCAACACCGCGAGCGCGCGCTCGACCTGCTGGCCCAGGTTGGAATGCACGCGGCCGCCGACCGCCCGAGCCGTGAGCTCGCCTACGGCGACGTCAAACGCGTCGAGCTTGCCATCGCGCTCGCCAACAAGCCACGCCTCTTGCTGATGGACGAGCCGACCGCCGGCATGGGCGCGCGCGAGCGACACGAGCTGATCGCGCTGGTGAAGCGGCTGGTGGTCGAGCGCGGCATCTCCGTGCTGTTCACCGAACATTCGATGGATGTTGTGTTCGCTTTCGCCGATCGTATCGTGGTGCTCGCGCGCGGCCGTCTGATTGCCGATGGCCCCAGCGCAGCCATCCGTGACAACGCCCAGGTGCGTGAAGTCTATTTCGGCACTGGCAAGACATTTGCCAGTGGCACTTGGCACGGAGCCGCGTCATGAACGCGATGCTCGCGGTTGAATCCCTGAGTGTCTGGTATGGCGCGGCGCGGATTCTTTATGATCTAAGTTTTGAGGTCGGCCGCGGCGAAGTCGTCGCCCTAATGGGCCGCAACGGTGCCGGCAAATCCACCACCCTCAAATCCATTATGGGGCTGACCGCCAAACGGCAAGGCACTGTTCGGTTCGAGGACCGCGACATTTCAGGCCTCAAGCCGTTCGAGGTCGCGCGCCGCGGCCTCGGCTATACGCCGGAGGACCGCCGCATCTTCGCTGATCTCACCGTCATGGAAAATCTTGACATCGGCCGCCAGCCCGCGCGTCGCTTCGCCGACGGCGCACCGGCGCCATCTTGGACGCCTGAAAAACTGTTCGATATGTTTCCCAATCTCGCCGAGATGCCGGATCGCCTCGGTGACCGCATGAGTGGCGGTGAACAGCAGATGCTCACCGTGGCGCGCACGCTGATGGGCAACCCTTTGCTGGTGCTGCTCGACGAGCCCTCGGAAGGAGTGGCCCCGCTGATAGTAGAACGAATGGCGGCGACGATCGTGGAACTTAAGAAAGAGGGCCTCTCGATCTTGCTTTCGGAACAGAACATCCATTTCGCGCGGCTGGTGTCCGATCGGATCTACCTGCTGGAAAAAGGCCAAATCCGTTGGCAGGGCTCCATGGCGCAACTTGACACCAACCTTGAGGTGCAAAGGGCCTATTTGACGGTTTAACGCCCCGGTACCGCAAAAGCTCGGCGCGCGACAGAAACCCGCACAGTTTGGTAGCTGCATTCCGGCCGTTTCGCCGCGATCCGAGAGAACGAGCTACAGCACGCCCACTTCGAGCAACTAGCTCACCGTCTCGAAGTCGATGGCTCTCGGTCCGGTGAAAATCGCACGGCAGTTGTTGATGCCCAGGTCCATGCGTTTCCCTTCGGCTTGACGCTGCCAACCTCGGCATAGAGTATTGCGGCCGCCGGCAAAGCAACAAAGTGCACTTTGTAAGGCGGCGCCAGGGAGATGCCGATTGTTCAAAGTCGGTGATGCCATCATCACCCGTGTCGAGGAGACCAATCTCCCGAGCTACCCGCTGCGCGACATATTTCCGGAGTTCACCGACGCGCACATGGCCGAGCACAAGTCTTGGCTGGCGCCGCATCATTATGAGGCTGATTCCGGTAAAATCCGGCTCTCCGTGCACAGCTGGATATTGAAGATCAGCGGCAAGACGATTCTCATCGACAGTTGCTGCGGCAACAACAAGGTCAAGCCGGGCCGCCCGTTCTGGCACATGCTCAACACCAACTATCTGGAGCGTCTAGCATCGGCCGGCGCGCGACCGGAGGAAGTCGATCTGGTGATGTGCACGCACCTACACCACGATCATGTCGGCTGGAACACGCAGCAGAAGGACGGAAAATGGGTGCCGACCTTTCCCAACGCGCGCTACGTCTTCTACAAGACGGATGTCGACTATTTCTCCAAGGTCGATGCCGATCCGAAGGAAGGGCCGGCGGAACTCGGCACCTTCCGCGAATGCGTGATCCCGATCCTTGAATACGGCAGGGCCGACCTCGTTAACCGCGGGCCCTACCGGCTCAATGATTTTATTGAGATTGATTCAGCACCCGGACACTCGCCCGGCCACATGGTCTTCAAGCTGGAAAGTAAGGGCCAGCGCGCCGCCTTCATCGGAGATGTCTGGCATCACTTGTTACAGGTCTATTACCCGGACTGGAATTTTCCCAAGAACTCCGACGCGAAGCAGGCCATCGTCAGCCGACGCAAGGTACTCGACTATTGTGCCTCAAGTGGTGCGCTGGTGATGCCCGGCCATGTCGGCCTGCCATTCGCCGGCCGCATTGAGAAGACCAAAGACGGGTATCGCCCGGATTTCAAACCGTGATGAAACCCTTGTCTGATGTCTTGATTACTAATCGATACGTACGGCGTTCTCGCGAATAACCCTACCCCAGCGGTCTATTTCGCTATCGATGATGCTGCGAAATGCCGCGGCGCCCGCAAACGACGGCGTTACTCCGGATCGCGCAAGTAGTTTGGACGTGTCTGGATCCGCCAATGCGCGTTCCAATATCGTGCTGAGTTTGTTGATGATCGCCGGCGGCGTGTGCGCGGGAGCAACCACCCCGGTCCAGTTTTCCGCGACAACGTCGGGCAGTCCGAGTTCGGTGAATGTCGGGACGCGGGGAATCAGCTCTTCGTGCGTATTTGACGCAGAGGCCAAAGCGCGAACATTCCCTGCTTTCAGTGACGCCAGGAACAACGGAATTTCTCCGAACATTGCATCAATATGACCACCAAGCAGGTCGCTCAACGCTTGCGCGGCGCCGCGATAGGGAATGATTTCCAGTTTTGTTGGAATCGCTTTTTGCAGCAGGACCGCGCTGAGGTAGGTCGCCGCGCCAACTCCGGTCACGCCGACCGACAAGCTTCTCGTTGATCTAACGGCTGCCAAGAAATCGGAAAAGGCCTTTATTTTTGAGTTCGAGTTAACCGCCAACACGATCGTGTTGCGGCCGACCATTGCCACCGGATCGAAATCTGTCCGCGGATTGTAAGTCAAATTGGACCGAAGGTTGGGATTGAGCGCCATCGCCCCGAGCGTTGTGAAGAACAAGGTGTAGCCGTCGGCTTCGGAGCGCATGACGAATTCGGCTGCCACCTGACCGTTGGCGCCCGTCTTATTTTCCACGATCACGTTCTGCCCCGCTATCGTGCTGATTTTTTTAGCTATCACTCGGGCAACGAAATCCGTGGCGCCGCCGGCCGCAAATCCGAGAACGAGCTTGATGGGGCGCGCCGGGTAGTCCTCCGCCTGAATGGGAGAGGTGGCAAACGTCGACAAAAATAGCCCCACGCCGAAAGCAGACCGACGACAGATCGCACAGATCCGTCGTGTTGCGCGCTGCGTTACCCCGACATGCACGATATTCACAGCCATCATGATGCGGCCATCAGCGCCTTTAGCCGCTGAGGTGTGACCGGCAAACGCGTCACCGCGCCGGGCCGCTGCAATGCGTCGTCGATGGCAGAAGCAATCGCCGCGCCGACTGGATTGGCGCCGCCTTCGCCTGCGCCCTTCAGGCCGAGTGAATTGAGCGGGCTCGGCGCATCCTCAGTGATGAGGATTGAAAGCTCGGGCATCTCACGGGCCGTCGGGATCAGGTAATCTGTGAAGGTGACCGACAGGGGCTCGCCGGCGTCATCATAAAGAAATTCCTCGAGCAAGGCCCCTCCGATGCCTTGCGCCAGGCCACCGGCAATCTGGCCTTCCACCAGTCTTGGATTGATGGCTTTGCCGACATCATAAGCGATCGCGTAGCGCTCAATTATCACGCCGCCAGTGTCCGCATCGAGGCGTACCTGTGCCACGTGAACGCCGTAGGGATAGACCATGTGCGAGGCTTCAAAGGTGTCTTCGGCGCTAAGCCCAGCGCGCTGGCGCGCGAGTTCAGCGAGCGGCATCGACGGACCGGAAGAATCGGTGCGAGTGACTATTCCGTCCGAGATCGTCAGCAATTCTGCCTTCGTCTGCATCAGTTCAGCGGCAAGAAGAACCACTTGTTGCCGAAGTTTGCTGGCGGCGAGGCGGGTGGCTTCGCCGCACATCACGGTGACGCGCGAGGCAAAGGCGCCCATGCCCTTATCAATGCGATCGGTCTGTCCGTGGACCACTTTGATATCGCTATAATTTACTCCCAGCGCATCAGCGCAAACCTGTGCGATCACGGTTTCCACGCCCTGGCCGATCGATGCGACGCCGGTAATAACCTGAACGGTGCCATCGGAGAGAAGTTCGACGCGCACCGTGTCGAACGGGCCCAATCCGCTCTTTTCAACGAACAT
>Ga0182035_10001781_pt1 | contig 11064 bp, 8 predicted proteins | sample flu12Cox44000170_FD_125969 | JGI IMG/M metagenome (GOLD analysis project Ga0182035, IMG submission 125969) | Lab enrichment of tropical soil microbial communities from Luquillo Experimental Forest, Puerto Rico - flux4day.12C.oxic.44.000.170 | ecosystem: Environmental > Terrestrial > Soil >...
CTCTTCAAGGACCAGCCGCCTATCGGCGGGCACACGACGCTCAATCTGGTTGTTCGAACGCGCGTCAAATGCAGGGGGGTAATAGAGGAGGTAACCTCCCTCCAGAGGGCAAAAACAAGTATCGAGATGATAAAACCGTTTATCAATCAAGCGCAGGCTCACGACTTCGACACTAAGCAGCGATGCCAAAATCGCGTGCGCATCCAGTTCCGTACGAAAACCGTATCCCGCCCAGAGAAAAGCACGGGAGCGGTCGAACAGAGCGTCACCGGCGCCTTCAAAGGGCAGATCCTTTGGCAGCTCGTGGATCCGAAACCCATGCTGTTTGAACCAGGCCCGAAAGTAGGGTTCTTCGCCTTGGCGCTCTCGATGGAGAAAGCGACTCAAGACGACGTCCTCACCCAGCACTAGACCGGCATTCGCAGTGAACACCATGTCAGGTGATCCGGAGTGTGGTCTGACCAGCTCGACCACCGCCTCCCGGGCAAGAACCTCATGGAGTCTGCTCCACTGCTCAGCTGCGAGCCCAACCTTCGCACGGTCCACGTTGCCTTCCATCCATGGATTGATGACATAGTCGACCTGATAAAACTCCGGAGGACACATAAGGAAGCGGTCGGGACCTTTCATAGGAAGAGATACCATTTCGGGGACAGGACACTAGAATCCTGAAAAGATGGAAAACGCAAAAAAAACACGTTTCTGAGTAATTTTGAATAACATCGGAATTCCTTCTCGGCTATGGTTTCTCAGCCCTAAACCAGCTTGCTTTAAATATGCCATGGAGTGAAAGTCTACCTGTGTGAAACCTGACTCGACTTTCTGACACGACCCCCAGCGAGGCCGCGCCTCAGAGCGGCGAGGTCGGGTTAGCAAGGCCGCGTGGGAGCAGCATGGCCTGGTGAAGCGGCCTCGCTTATGCGGGACCGAAACTTGTTAAGGGTAAAAGGCCGGGCAATTCTTCGAGCGATGCGGGCAGCGCTTGATTTTTGGATGTATGCATTGCATTTACAATTGGTGTGGGAATCCAGTAACTTTACCCGTTCCTCGGTCCCGCTCATAGAATCCTTGAAAAGCAACGCCCATTTGGTCATCGATGCACGAAAACGGAAAAACTTGACTCATTTGCAATCGATTTTGCTTTTCAGGGATTCTAGATGAGTGAGATGGCCAAAAAGATACCTCTGGCTGTGCTGCTGTCCTTCGTTTGGACTTCCGCTCAAGCCGCAGAAAAAATACCCATCTCTTCAGTCCCCGTGCGAGTCTGGAATTCCATCCGCTATTATGTGCCCGGGGCTCAGCTCGTCGAAGCCCGCGTCTCACAGGACAAACAAGATAAGCACGTCTACGACTGCACTTATTTTCGTAATGTGCACTTGGGAAGCATCAAACTGGATGCCCACGGCCAACTACTCGACATTGGTGAGTCCCTCGTCATCGAGGACGTTCCTCCTCCGGTGAAAAGGAAAATTCTTTCTGAAACCAAAGGCGGCCTGATCAAGAGCATCAAGCTGGACGCTCTCTATGGCCGTGAGGTCTATCGAGTGAAAGCCTACTACGGCAAGTCGACCAATATCGAAATCTCGCTCGTTCTGACGCGCACGGGCCGAATCGTCGAACGCAAAGTCAGCAAAGAGTTGTTGGTTTTCCTCAGCACGTCTGGTCGTCCCTGATCCTCAGAGGCCAGTCTTAGAGTTTCGATCGACAGCGGCAATTATTTGGGCATAGTTCTCGTTCAGTCTACTCCTTGACGTGGCTAGCCCCCGGAATTATCCTCCGGGGCTTATGAAGAGAACGTTGCGGTTTGTCCTCCCGCTGACGATGCTGGCATTGATGGTCTTTCCGCATCGCTCCCCTGCTCCCATCATTTACAGAGAAGGAGAAGGGTTCAGTTCGGGCGATCTGACCGATATCGAAATTAAGCGAAACGCCGAAGAGCAATTTAAGCTCAGCCAAAACTACGAAGCAGCCGGTGATTATAGGCGCGCAGGTGCGTCTTATCGGATGGTCGTACGCCGATTCCCTCGATCCGATATCGCCGCTACTGCGCAATTCAGATCCGGGCAAATGCTGGAACGAGAAGGGAAGCTTGAACGTGCCTTCCATGAATACCAGGGACTGGTTGAAAAATATCCAAGGAGTCCCGACTTCGAGGCCGCGCTGCAGGCCGAGTATAACATCGGCAAAGCTTATCTGGACGGCAAGCGGGTCGATATTTATGGCATTCCGACCCTGCCTTCCATGTCGAAGGCCCAGGAAATGTTCCACAAGATCGTCACGAATGCTCCGTATAGTCCCATCGCGCCTTTGGCCCAGTACGGCATCGGCCAGGCCCTCGAAAAGACTGGCGCCATTTCCGCGACGGTCACAGCTTATCGGCAGGTGGTAGACCGCTACCCAAACAGCGATGTTGCTCCCAACGCGCTGTACCAGATTGGCTACGTCTATTTTCAGTCAAGCCGCACAACCGGTTACGATCAGACGGCCGCGGTGCGCGCTCAGGAGTCGTTCGAAGACTTTCTGTTACGCTATCCTAACAGCGAAAAAGTCCCGCAGGCCCAGGACAATCTCAAGATTCTTCAAGGACGCAAAACCGAAAATTCGTACAACATCGCGAAATTTTACGACAAACAGAGAAACTACAAAGCCGCTTACGTTTACTACAATGAGGTCCTTCAGCAGCAACCCGATTCCGCCGAAGCTCAACGAGCTAAACAGCGCATGGATGAAATCCGTTCTAAGGTTGGCGAAAATGCTCTAAGGATCGGGGGAGCGGAAACACCAGCCAAGGTCGCCGGTACCGGGCGTAAACTTGAAGCACAAGCAGATACCGCCTCCCGACCGGATTACGCAGGGCCGCCACCACCTCCGGCACCCGCACCGACAGCCGCTCCAACGCCAAAAGGTGAACCCAGCGCTCCCTTGCCCACCCCCGATCAGTCGGTGCCTGACCAAAAACCAGCGCGCGCGGCTCCCGGGGACGCAAACCCGGTCGAACCTGCCCTTCCTTCCCAGTAACCGGTAGTTTGATGGGCAAACTCGCATTCCTGATTTTTGCCGGATTTTTGGCCGGTTGTGCGGGTTATACGTTAGGGCCCGTTCCTCCAACCTACATGAAAGGCGTCCACCGCGTGGCAGTGCCAGTTTTCAAGAATGGCACGATCCGTCCTGATATCGAGGCGCTGGCAACCACGGTCCTGATTAGGCAAATCCAGCAGGACGGAACCTATGAAGTCACAGGTGTTGATCAGGCGGACGCCGTGGTGTTGGGAAACATAGCGTCAGTCGATCGCACCAAGGCACGGACGCTCCAAGGCAACGTGCTCGCCTCTTCGGAATTCAATCTTCGCATCGCAATCAATTTTCGGATTGAAAAGCCGGGAACCGGCGAACTTCTTGCCCAGAAGAATATTGAAGGCGTCACCAGCTTCTTTGTCGGAAACGACACTACTTCGCAGGAGCGGCAGGCAATTCCCCTGGCGGTCGAAGATGCCGCGGCCCAGTTCACAAGCTTTCTTTCCGAAGGGTGGTAACTTCGACTGATGCTCTTTCTGGTGGGATCTCCGATCGGCAATTTGGGAGACATCACATTTCGCGCACTTGAGGTGCTTAAGAAGGTCAACATCGTTGCAGTCGAGGACACGCGGCGTTCTTCGATTCTCCTCAAGCATTACGAAATCGGCAAACCACTGATCAGCTTCCATGAACACAATGAAGCAAGGCGCACAAGCGAACTGATAAAGAGACTTCGCAGTGGAGAGAGCATTGCGCTTCTCACCGACGCTGGAATGCCGTCCATCTCCGATCCGGGGTATCGTCTGGTGCGAGCGTCAATTGAAAGCGGAATTCGAATTGAAGTTATTCCGGGTCCATCGGCCGTGCTAACGGCCCTGGTTGGCTCTGGCCTGCCAACCGACCGCTTTTATTTTGGCGGATTTCTTCCCGTTAAGAGCGGGCAGCGGCAAAGAGAACTGGTGGCCGCACTGGCTCGTGAGTTTACCTCGGTTTATTTTGAATCACCGCATCGGATTGTTCGCTCGCTGGAAGTAATCAGCAGCGTCGAACCGACTCGTCTAGTCTGTGTCGCACGTGAGCTAACGAAGCAATTTGAAGAATATCAGCGTGGCGCGGCGTCGGTTGTTTTGGCACATTATGTGACTCATCCTCCAAGGGGTGAGATCACTTTTCTGATCGGTGGTTCGAAGCGGTTGACTGCAAAAGCGAGGCCGCTTCACCACGTCGACGTTGCTCCCAGTCCGACCTTGATGCCCCTAAACCTCGCCGGTCTGAGGCGCGGCCTCGCTGGATGATGAAGACCATTCGGGTTTTTGTTTCCTCCCCGGAGATGTCCGAGCAGAACGAACAATTGCGGATCGGTTGATTCGCATGACCGCCGAAGAACTCGGAATTCCAGTCAGTATTCAATACTCCAATCTTCTACGCGACGACCAGACCCTGCAGTCGTCAAATAACCCTATCGAAGCGGACGAAGCGGAATTCAGCGAATTGGTCCTTTGTCCCTACTTCTGGGAATACCAGCGGTTTTCACCGGAGCTCGGTTACCAGGACCAGATGCAGAATCCGGCTCAATTTGACCTGGTCATATGTATCCTATGGTCACGCCTCGGCACAAAATTGCATCCTCGTTTTCAGATGCCGGACGGCAGTGAGCCCCGATCCGGGACCGACTTTGAGATTGCCTGGGCTCTGGCGCAGCGGAAAAAGACGCCTGGAATTCCAGCGCTGCACGTGTATCGGAACCGCAGTCAACCAAACCCGCCGCTCGACTCCCCGGAACGACTTGAAGAATTCCTTCGCCAGTGGAAATCGCTCCAAGCGTTCTTTGAATCTTGGTTACGAGATAGCAGCAGGTCTACATTTCGAGCAGGAGCAAAGCACCGGTCAACGGCTCGATCAAGCGCTCCGCGATGCCGCCTCTGCAACACCGGAATCCTTGCCATTGCTTGAGCATGTTTTGTCATTGCTATACCAAAAACAAGCGCCCGAGGGGACTATCTGCTTCGATGGTCGGACTATCGCGAACTCGGAGAATTGAAAGGGGCACTTGCCAAGCACGCCGAAGCGGTATTCGGCACCTTACAACCGCACGAGCAAAAGGCATTCCCTCTAGTGATGCGTCACCTGGTCACGTTGGGCCAAGGCGAAGAGGAAGTGCCCAACCGCCGGACCGTGCCTTACACCGATTTTGACGCCCCTACCGCAGCGGCTGATGATCAGAAATCCGGCGCAAAAGGTTTCGTCGATCTCTTTATTAAGGAGCGATTATTAGTCGCAGATACCGACGCTCGCGGAGAGGTTGCCGTGAGCGTCGCGCACGAAGCGCTGCTGCGTGAATGGCAGCGCGTAAAAGATTGGCTGAAAGAAAACCGCGAGTTCCCGCGGATGCGCGACCGTCTGGATTCCAGCATGAAGCTCTGGTTGAGCCGAGGGAAACAAAAGGACGACCTGCTCGGAGCGGGGCTCCCTATTGCAGAAGGCGAAAAATTGCTCAAGGACTCCGAGCCGTCGCTCAGCCGAGAACAGATTGATTATATCAGGGCGAGCATCGCGGAGCGAAAACGACGCAAAAACCTTCGAGACCAGATTCGTTACGCGGTGATGGCAGCGATTGCAGTTCTCGCCATTATTGCGGGGTTTCAATGGTTCCGTGCCGAGCGCCAGCGTGAGAGCGCGGCCCAGGCGTTCAAATCTGAAGCGCAGCTCACTGCAAAACTGCAGGAGCAGTTGCGGCAGGCGAGTTGGGCAAGCTTCAACCAGGCCGAGCGTCAGTTTCAGTTGGGAGAATGGCCGGAAGCCGTCGCTCTTCTGGCGCGTGCGATCAAGTTCAACCCGGCCAATCAAGTTGCTACTGAAAGATTCTTTCACGAACTGATCGTTCATCGTGAAAGGGCATTGCCGCCGCTCATCGCCTCATTTAACTTTAAGGATTTGGTCTACGACGTGGCCTTTGCCCCTGGAGGTGCCCGGATCCTGACAGCAAGCTGGGACAAAACTGCCAAGCTTTGGGATGCAACCTCGGGCAAGCTGCTCGTCGCCTTTGCCCATCAGGGTGCGGTTAATTCGGCTACGTTTAGTCCGGACGGTGCTCAGGTTCTTACGGCAAGCGCGGATCACAGTGCCAGGCTCTGGGAGGCGGTCTCCGGGAAGCTTATTGGCTCGTTTGGTCACCAGGATGAAGTCAATTCCGCTGCATTTAGTCCGGATGGCACCCGGATCCTGACGTCGAGCGCGGACAGAACCGCCAAACTTTGGGAGGCGGCTTCCGGCAAGCTCATCGCCTCCTTTGAACATCAGGCTAATGTTTATCACGGAGCGTTCAGCCCCGATGGTGCACGGATCCTGACGGCATGCAAAGACCGAACCGCCAGGCTTTGGGATGTGGCCTCCGGCAAGCTCATCGCCTCCTTTGGCCACCAGGATGCAGTCTGCGATGCGGTGTTTAATCCCGACGGTACTCAGATCCTGACAGCAAGCTGGGACAAAACGGCCAAGCTTTGGGATGCGGCCTCCTACAAACTCATTGCCACTTTTGCCCATCAGGGTGTCGTCGTGGCCGCAGTGTTTAGTCCGGACGCTGCACGGATCCTAACGGTAAGCTGGGACAAAACGGCCAAGCTCTGGGACGCGGTCTCGGGCAAGCTCATCGCCTCCTTTGGGCATCGGGAGAGTGTTGAAAACGCAACGTTTAGTCCGAATGGTGCACGGATCCTGACGGCGAGCTACGATAAGACTGTCAGACTCTGGGAGGTGGCCTCAGGCGAGCCCCTCGCCTCTTTTACACATCAAGATGGCCTCTATCACGCAGCGTTTAGTCGAGATGGTGCTCGAATCCTCACCGGAAGCGCAGACAAAACCGCCAAGCCTTGGAATGCGGCTTCTGGCAAATTGATCGCCTCCTTTTACCATCAGGATGGAGTGACCGATACGGCGAGCGCGGACAACACCGCGAAGCTCTGGGATGCTGATTCGGGTAAGCTTATCACCTCCTTTGACCATCAAGATACTGTCCAATGGGCGGGGTTTAGTCCGGACGGTGCTCGGATCCTGACAGTTAGCTGGGACAAAACCGCCAGACTTTGGGATGTGGCGACGCCCACAATCCTGGCTCGCCTGGTGAAAGATTCGGGTGGCGACGCAACCAGGCCGGGCTCCTCCGCTTCAAAGGCCGATTCGCCGGTACTGCAAGTCGAATCGCTCTCAATCCTAGCAAGCGGAGTCAAATTTTCAGACGATGGCTTGCTCGAAGCGGTCGATGAAGAACGCAGATCGCAGTTAGCAGAGCAATTGAAGGACCTTGCCCAAGACCCTCGTCCGAATGGGCGCTTTATCCGCTGGTTTTTCCGTGCCGGAGGTGAACAAACAATCTTTCCGGCAAGCGACGTCAAAGTCAGCGAGTGGGTTGATAACGCCCTTATGACAAATCCAAATGCAACCGAACAATGGCTGCGGAACGCTTTGATTTTCCTCCCGGATCACCCTTTGCTTCACATTGCGCTGGCTGGGTTTGAATCAGACTTAAAGCGCGCGGATTTTCTTCGCTTGTTCGGCTTGGCGCGGCTTCTGAAAAACAGCGTTATTTGCGCGCGCGCCGCCGAGATGCTGCTGGCCCAGCATGCTCCACAACTGGCGCGGGCGGCAGCTGAGAATGCGCTCCTCGCCGATCCAAAGGACCCGGCCGCACAGCGCCTTCGACTTAAAGTTTTGGAGGCAATATCACGGTAATCTGCTCAAACAAAAAGATTTCTTTACCGGGGATTTGCATGTAGATGGTAGAAATGGTCGCCGAGAACGTTTCTTTGTTCTCTCCCAGCCACACCGACTCTGAAAGAAGCCGTCAAGTATGAAAAGTTTTGTGCGCGCGCTGGCCACGGCTTTCGTTCTATCCGTGGTTGCCGCTGGAATTGATGCAGCTAACGCTTCCGACAAGCAAACAGCGGATCCAGCCCCCGATACGGCCCAAAATGGATCAGACGTTTCGGCTCCAAACGCATCTCCTAAGGAAACGAGAGGAAGTACGACAGCTAAGGTAAACGTAGATGATCAAGGGATTATCTTGAAGGGGTACGATGTGGTGGCTTACTTCAAACAGGGAAAGTTGGTTAAAGGGAATCCTGCAATTGAGAGCACCTATCAAGGCGCCACATACTTTTTCAGCTCTTCAACGAATAAGGCCGATTTTGATAATGATCCTGCAAAATACGTCCCGAAGTACGGCGCTTTCTGTTCCTACGGGGTAGCTAACGGAGTATTAGCAGATCTCGACACCCCGGGTGCATTCGTTCTTTACAAAGGCAAGCTTTACCTCTGCGGGAATGAGGGCGCGCTGAAAGCGTTTAAGAGTGATATTGATGGCAATATAGATAATGCAGACGCCAATTGGGAACGGTTAGTGGCGCACTAGAATCCTTGAAAAGCAAAATCGATTGCAAATGAGTCAAGTTTTTCCGTTTTCGTGCATCGATGACCAATGCGCGTTGTTTTTCAAGGATTCTATAAGCGAGGCCGCTTCACCCAAGCGATGCTGCTCCCATGCGGTCCTGCTAACCTCTAGACCTCGCCGGTCTGAGGCGCGGCCTCGCTAGTAGAAGAATACAGAATTCAGAATTCAGGAGTAGGAATCTTGTATTTGCTAAGGGCACAGCGCGGAAATCCGCCGCTATCGGTAGCCGACATTAAGACCCATCACACGGCGGCGACGGAGCGGACGCCCTCCGGCTCCAGGGTTTTCGTCAGCAGTAGCCCGTAACGGGATTGAAAGGTTCGGGGTTCTTCTGTCGACGGATGTTTTCCGCAAAGAAGTTCACTTCTACCCATGCCCCGCAGAGAACCCCGCCGGTGAAAGCCAGATATTTAAAAATGCTGCCGAGATTTTTGCCAGGCGGGAGCCACGGCGCGAGTCCACCGAAAAGATAGACCACGCCTAGGATCAGCGAGGTTAGGGCTACCACTAGAAGGCTGCTGAGAATCAGATTTCCTCCCTTGGACGATCGGATGCGCTCTGGCAAAAACATTCTGGGTAGCCAGAATACCCATTTTGCTAGTCTGGAAATAATCGATTCCGGCTTGCGGCTCTTTCTCTCTTTTTCCCGCTGCTCATTTTCAGAGGTAAGAATGGAGCTTGGAAGGCTTGCATGCCTTTCGGAATGAGTCTTGTGATAGAGCATTGCGAGGATCAGTGAACCTGCAGCGAAAGGCAGGAGAGCAAGCGGGCGCGGCAAGACGGGAGATTCGGAGCTCCGGGCAAAGAAAATGAAGAACGCAAAAAGAACAAAACCGGTCCAGAGCAAAACGTGAGCGTAAGTCGTGAAGAACTCTCGCCGCAGGCTGAGTTCGTCGATTTTGTCCTTGAAATAAGTGCACTGTCCGCCAATCCAAGCCTTGCGGATGCTTCGTAGCGCCGCAAGTTGGTCATTCAGCGAGAGCTGATTGAACCGCATACGGTTCGCTTCGTGAGGAAGGGCGGCGACGCTGATGACGTGCCGAATCCAACCCAATTCGCCTCGCTGGCGTTGCAGGTAATTTGAGGCGACCGACTCTCTGCTTCCGCAGGCCGTCCAGTAGAACTGCACGCGCAATCCTTCCGTAATAGCGCGATAATCTTCGCCCCGCTCGGCGGCGGCAGTTTTCTTGAAACGAAAAAAAGCGATCCAAGTAGCCAAAGTTAGTCCAAAGGCGATCGCGAAAAAGGCTTGTGGCAGCGACGACAAGCCTGTCGTTCCCCCCCAGTTGTCTGCCAGCGAGAAGAATAGCGCGGAGCAAAAAGCAAGACCGAATAGCGCGTGCTTCAGCCTCATAAGGTGCCCGTTATAGTGAGCGCTGTAGTCGGCAACGCGACGCCGAAGCCGGGCTAACCGGTCAAGGGATGCCTTCAGCTGTTTGCTGGCTGCGGGCAGCGCGTGGCTGAGTCTTTCTCCTGGCGAAGCGGCCGCCTCGGGGAGCATCTCGGCGAACGCTTCTTCCTGGCGAGCCTGGTCAATGCGAATTTTTTCGGTATTGAGCCGCTCCAGATGCTCAGCGATGACTTTGAGGATGGCATGACCGGCTTTGCGCCAGTCAGGATTGTCGTTCTGGCTTTCGCTAACTCCAGGCGGCCGGCAGTCGTAAGGATAAAGTATCTCCAGCGTTTTGTGTTCCAAATCACTCTGCTTTTCTGCGCTGCCAGGTGCTTCTTTAGGTTTTCGGGGTGCATAGATGTGAATCACGGGTCCGTCGTCAGCCCAACTCAGCGCCGGCAAAACAGGCAGCAGACCCGGTATCATGCCCCGGCGTTTCAACTCCGCGATAGCTCGCGCACCGGGAGCCTCGCCTGGAGGGACAAACGCATTTTCGGTTTGCCCGATGGGTTGGTCTGTCAGCGCAATGAGGAGGTTACTGTAGGCGGCCACGTATTCGCCCGCGGCTGCATAGCGACGATCTCGCTCTTCTTGACCCTCAGGACCGGTCAGGATGGACTTGTGTTTAGCACGAAGCGCGTTGTCGTTCAGATCGATCTCGTCGTGCAGGCGTACGACAAAAACATCTTCATCGGGAAATGCAGCCAGAAATTCACTTACGACTTCATCTTTCGTGATGCCATCCCGTTTGAAAGTCGGAGCCTCCAAATATTGATCTTTGAGGAACGGCAAGGGCGCCAGTACGCAAAGGGGCGGATCCATTTCTTGAGCCGTCTGCGCGACCCATTGATCCGCTCCCGGTGCCATTGAGGAGAGCAGAATGATTGGTGTGTTCTTCAAGGCTAGACCGCCACCCAGAGTCGGATCGGCGTTGTTTTTGTCACGCTTGCGGGGCGGAGCACGCAACCAGACAAAGATGCGCTTTACCTGAGCTTTGATTCGCTCCCGCTGGCTGGGGTCGAGGTCCATGTAACCGGTAACGCCTACGATGAACGCCGGCTTGAAAGAATTTCCTGGTGGGCTGGGACTGGATGCGGCCATTGAAAGGACTCTATTGTCCCGTCGCGGAAATAGCACGCCTTTCGCCCCACAGCCGCCGGGTCAGTCGGCTGCTTTTCAAGGCGCGAGTGATGAGAATATGGAAATCGAA
>Ga0182035_10001784_pt1 | contig 11061 bp, 10 predicted proteins | sample flu12Cox44000170_FD_125969 | JGI IMG/M metagenome (GOLD analysis project Ga0182035, IMG submission 125969) | Lab enrichment of tropical soil microbial communities from Luquillo Experimental Forest, Puerto Rico - flux4day.12C.oxic.44.000.170 | ecosystem: Environmental > Terrestrial > Soil >...
CTGTCCCCCGTCTTTGGTCACACCAAGATCGATGTCCGGCGACTGCGCATGGAGCGTTCGCAGGACCGCCGCAGTGTTCACATCGAAACCATAGAGCGGCGAGGTGTATCCAATTACGTTGCCGACGTCACGAACCACCTTCCCAATGTCGAACAACGCCGTCGTCGTGACCTCGCCGCCGACGATTAGAAGCCCCATCGTCACGTAGCACTCGCACGCGACGCGCGCCTGCGGATCGCGTCTCAGGCACTCGTCCAGAACAGCGTCGGAAATCTGGTCGCAGAATTTGTCCGGATGACCTTCGGTCACTGACTCGGAGGTGAAAAACATGTTCTTGGGGAACATGGACACCGCGTGTCTTTCGACCGCTCTAAGGGTCCGGGAGGGCATTCCACCTGCCAGTGATCTCGTCCTGCCGCTCCAGACCGCACATGCCAGACGCCGACGGTCATTTCCGGTTTGACCGAGTTGTATGACTAGTCTTGCGCGAGCCTTGTGGTTGCGTCATCGGGACTTGCTAAAGCAGACCGCCGAGCAAACTAACCAAATCCAAGTTGTTTGACCACAATTTTGCAAATCTGCGTCGGATCTCGAACTCCGGTACTGCCGATCTGAATGACTTTCTTTGCGACGATCTCCGAAACAGGGTCATTGCGATCAACGAGATGGAGAGCATGCAGTGATTTCTGATAGGCAATTCTCAATCGAACAACCTCCTCAGGCGGCACCGAAGAATACTGCAACAATCGACGAATGGTCATTGTACCATCCCCCGTGCGGCCGGTGACAAAATCAGATCTGCATATCACTATCCGAAGAAACTTACGTTGACCCAGATCAACTGGCCGCATCGCACATTCCAAACCTGGTGATGAATGCCATCGATGCCATACGCGTTCTGTGCACAATCTTCATCAGCCTTATGGGTTCGGTAAAGATCTGCCTTTTGACCTAACGCAAGGCTGAACTCGCCTTGGACTTCATAATTTATTTTATGTTTGATATAGCGATCACCTGCAAATGGGTCGATGGAAATGGACGGTGTCCGATCACACCGGGAAGGTTGTCGCATTCGGGTGGAAATTCTCGCGCAGCGAGGCCAGATACCAAGCCGCCCGCGCACTGTTCCAGCTGTTGCTGCATACGAGGAGCAGCGTCACCTATAAGCGTCAAAAGCCCTAGCTTTGGAGAATGGAATGGCAGAGGTCTTTATTGAGGTCCGGCCCAAAGGAAGGGCCGACGGTAATCCAATCACTGATTACGTTGTCGAGGATCACGCGGACCACGTGCTCGCTGCACTCAAAACTCAACTTGAGGCGATTGATTGGGCCAGGAAAAACGGACATTCACCTCATGTCGCTCGAGTGCGGCACTTGAACAATAAGAAAATGCCCGACCAGTGGCGAGCGGTTTGACTGCGGCTTCTATCCTGAGGCTAAACTTCATTATCCGGCTTCATAACAGCGTCCGCTTCAATGGAGGCGGGCTGCCGCCTCTTGCAGCGCTTTGAATTTTCTTTCGAAAGAGTACAGCCCCATCTGCAAAGCTGGCTGCACATGCATGCAAGCGGCCCATTGCGACGTCATTCACGCCGAATAGACGCTCGTAGTCGCAGTGCGCTATTTGGAGCACGGCACCTTCGGACAGTGCATCGAGCCTGAGCTGCAGCTCGACGAGGGTAAAGTTTCGCTTCTCAATCGAGACGCTCTGCCGTTCGAAGATCCGAGCTCTTTCAATACGTCACGAAGACTTGGGTTGGATTGATCCATCTCAAAAGGTCCTTGGAGCGTGTGTCCGAGGCGCCCTGCCTCGGCGGCTATTCTGGCGACACAGTTGAAAAGTTCGATGCCTTGATTTGACAGAAATCAAAGGCCTGGAAACGGCATGCGGAAAGAATAATCTGTCGGATAGCCGTGCCATGGCTAAACAAGCGCTGAAAGGTTGCTAATGGAACCGATGCCGAGCGCACTGCTTACGGACCTCTACCAATTGAACATGATTCAGGCCTATCTGGAATCGGGCCAGACTGACACGGCGGTGTTCGAGTTCTTCGTACGCAAGCTGCCGAACCAACGCAGCTTCCTGATGGCGGCAGGGCTACAGCAGGCGCTGGAATTTCTGGAAAATCTGCGGTTTTCAGACGACGAACTCGCCTGGCTTGGAAAAAGCGGCAGGTTCAGCGCCAGCCTGCTCGAGTATCTGGCCAACTTCAGCTTCAGCGGCGACGTTGACGCAATGCCCGAAGGGACCGTGTTCTTTGCGAACGAACCAATTCTAAGAATAACAGCCCCGTTGCCAGAAGCCCAGCTGATCGAGACGCGTCTGATCAATGTGCTGCATTTCCAATCGCTGATCGCCTCCAAGGCGGCACGAATGGTACAGCTGGCACCGAACAAGCTGCTTGTCGATTTCGGGCTGCGCCGCGCCCACGGCGCGGAGGCCGGCCTGATGGCGGCCCGCGCCAGCTACATCGCTGGGTTTGCAGGGACCGCCAACGTGCTCGCCGAGAAATTATTCGGTATCCCAACCTACGGCACGATGGCGCATTCATTCGTTCAATCGTTCGACAATGAATCCGCCGCATTCGAGACCTTCGCCCGGGCGCGGCCCAGCAATCTTGTGTTGTTGATCGATACCTATGATACCCTGGCAGCAGCCAGAAAGGTGGTGGCACTTGCTCCGCGGCTGCAGTCTTTGGGCATCAAGATCTATGGCGTGCGCCTGGATAGCGGCGATCTTGTCGCGCTTTCGAAGAGCGTGCGCCACGTCCTTGATGAAGGTGGCCTGAAGGGCACCACGATCTTTGCCAGCGGCGGCATCGAGGAGGACACGCTAGCCGCATTTACCCGTGAACGCGCACCGATTGATGGCGTTGGGATTGGCACCAGCCTGGTGACGTCATCGGATGTGCCTGCGCTCGACTGTGCGTACAAATTGCAGGAATATGGAGGATTGCCGCGCCGCAAGCGCTCGACCGGAAAGGCGACGTGGCCCGGCCGCAAGCAGGTCTGGCGGCGTTATGGTCCGGACGGCCGCATGGCATCGGATATCTTGTCTGTCGAGGACGATCGGCACGACGGCAAACCGCTGATCCAACCCGTGGTCGTGGGCGGTCGCTGCGTAGGTCCGCAACCATCGCTCGACGATGTTCGCGCACATGCGCGACAGGAGTTGAGCCGGCTCCCGCCAGAGCTGGTGATGCTCTCGCCCCGCACACGCTATACGGCTCAGGTGGCGCCAAGCCTCGAAAGACTCGCAGCCGCCGTCGATTCCCGAACGAGCAGCTGAAGCCGAGCGATGAAACCTTCGAAGCTGTTCTGATCGCAGATTTTCCTAAGCGGCGCCGCGGCGGAAGTCAGAGTTTGATCTGGCGCAAATAAATCCATGCATTCTTCGTTATTTGACTATTTGCAGGCCGACAAACCTCAACGATGCCTTGCAGAAATTCGATACCCGGAGAGCTGGGGATGGCACACAAACAAATCCTGTTTCATTCCGCTGCCCGCGAAAAGATCTTGCGCGGAGCAACGCTTCTTGCCGACGCGATACGCGTCACGCTTGGACCAAAATCAAAATCGGTCTTGATTCAAAAGAGCTGGGGAGCACCGATCGTCTGCAACGATGGCGTCACCATCGCCAAAGAATTCAATCTAAAGGACGCAGAGGAGAACCTCGGCGCCCAGGTGTTGCGTCAGGCCGCGGAAAAGACCGGAGAAGTCGTCGGCGACGGTACAAGCACCTCGACCATCCTTGCACATGCGATTCTCGCCGACGGCGTTCGCAATGTCGTGGCTGGCGCCAGCGCGATCGACCTAAAGCGCGGGCTCGACCGGGCCACGCGAGCGGCGGTCGAGGCGCTGCGCACGATGTCGCGTCCCGTGAAAACGAAAGCGGAGAAGGCCCAGGTCGCAACGATCTCGGCTCATAACGACCCAACGGTCGGTGCGCTGGTAGCCGATGCCATCGAGAAGGTCGGGGGCGACGGCGTGATTTCGGTCGAGGAATCGAAGACCACTGAAACCACGCTGGATGTCGTCGAAGGCATGCGATTCGATCGTGGTTTCATATCCCCGTATTTCGTCACCGACGCCGAGCGCATGGAGGCAGTGCTCGAAGATCCATTCGTGCTGCTCTGCGATCACAAGATCGGAGTTCTGCGGGATTTGATTCCGTTGCTCGAGCAGGTCGCCAAGTCATCCCGCCCCCTGTTGATCGTGGCCGAGGATATCGAGGGCGAGGCGCTGGCAACCCTGATCGTCAATCAGCTTCGTGGAGTGCTCAAGGGCTGCGCAGTCAAGGCTCCTGGCTTCGGTGATCGGCGCAAGGCGATCCTGGAAGACATGGCCATTCTCACTGGTGCACAAGTGATCTCCGATGATCTGGGATTGAAGCTGGAGAGCGTAACGTTGCAACAGCTTGGGCGCGCAGCGCGCGTGGTCGCAGACAAGGAGAATACGACGCTGATCGGCAGCGGTGGCGACAGCACACGCAAAGATGCCCGCATCGCGCAGATTCGGCGCGAGATCGAAAAGACGACAAGTGACTACGATCGCGAAAAGCTGGAGGAGCGTCTCGCCAAATTGTCCGGCGGTGTGGCCGTGATACGTGTGGGCGCTCCGACCGAAGCCGAGATGAAGACGAAGAAGGAGGCACTCGACGACGCGATCAGTTCCAGCAAGGCAGCGATTGCCGAAGGCATCGTGCCTGGCGGTGGTCTGGCGCTTCTCAGATGCGTCGACGCGGTGAGCCGCGAGGAGGCGGCCTGCGAAGGCGACGAGAGGACCGGCGCTCAGATCCTGAAGCGCGCGTTGGAGGTCCCCGCCCGGCAAATCGCTGAGAATTCGGCCGTCGACGGCGGCGTGGTGGTCGCGCGGATGGCAGGGGGATCGGGCAATTTCGGCTTCGACGCAGCGCGTAAGGAATATGTCGACCTGGTCGAAGCTGGCATCATTGATCCGGCCAAGGTTGTCCGCACGGCGCTCGAAAATGCCGTCTCAGTGGCCAGTGTGCTGTTGCTCACCGAAGCGACCATGACGGAAATTCCCGAGGCGAAGCGGGAACGGCCGGCCGAACCGGAACTGGCTATGTGATCCTCCGGCGCCGCCCAACAACGGCATCAGCCATCAGTCGGAAGCGACACCGCCCGTGAGATGCTTCTCGATTTCATCAACCGGATGCTTGGTCAGGTCCTTGATGACCTCGGCAATAATGCAGGCCTTCACATCCGGGTGGAAGGCACGACGCAATTCAGCGAGCGCCCGTGATGGAGCTACAATGACCAGCTTTTTCACCCTGCTGGCCCGCACGAGCCGTTCCAAGTGTGCCGCGACCATCCGGACAAAGTGCTGTTCTTCCAACACGTGCCAATCTGCCATCTCAACGGCACTCCTGGCACTGGTTCGAGGACCTTTGCTGATGCGGCCCGGCCGCTCCGACCCCTGCTCGTGGCTAAGGGGGTTTTCATCGACAAAAGCCTTCTCGGTTTTGAGAAACGGAAATTTCTCGTCGCCTTCATTTCGCAGGAACAGCGCTTTCCGCCCATCACCGACGAAGACAAATGCATCATGTGGAATTCTGAGATCCATGGGTCCGGACCCTGCCTCCTCTATGAATTTTTTCATTGCAGCTACTCCTGGACCGGTTTGAGCTATCGCACCTTGCGGTAGGTCAAATCGATCGGGCAATCTCGATGTCCGCTTCTCTGGGTGCGTCGGGGAGCGCCCCGGCTTGATCCGGATCAACCGAACCAAGGCGGGATTGGGCCAATCTTGCGTATGGCCATGGTCCTGAGCCAACTGCTTTCCCAAGCGGATCGGAAATCCCGAGGCGTTCACTTGCGATGGAGAAACCACCGCTCGACTGGAAGGCTGCTCCTGCAGCGACCCGCAGTTTCGTTCGTCCTCCTTTGTGACGATCCGGATGCTCCGGCCGGCACATGGCACCATTGGGCGGCCTTCGATATTGGCGCCGGCGAAAGCGGGCTCGCTGAAGGCGTCAGCCAGGGTAGCGGCGCGACAAAGTTCAAACAGGCCGTCAATGACTTTCGACGGACGGGTTACGGCGGCCGGTGCACGCCTCACGGTCACGGCGCTCACCGCTATCATTTCCGCTTGTTCGCCCTTTCAATCGACCAACTGCGACCCGGTGCCAAGTGCACCTGCATCGAGGTCGAACGTGAATCGGTGAAGCAACCCTCATCGGAATTTATCAGCGATAACGCGATTGGGCGCACTGATCGGGCAGAGAAAGCGCTGCCGGACATGAACACGCGCCGAAAAAACTCTGGAGGCGAATATGTTGATCGGCGTTCCCAGGGAGATCAAAGCCGATGAATACCGCGTCGGCATGACGCCTACCACCGTTAGAGAGCTGTCGACAAAAGGTCACAGGGTTCTTGTCGAAGGGGCGGCTGGTGTGGGCGCGGGCATTTCGGACCAGGAATACATTGCGGCCGGCGCAGAGATCGTGGCAGGCGCCGAGCAGATATTTCCCCGCGCCGAATTGATCGTGAAAGTGAAGGAGCCGCTCCGATCGGAGCGAAAGCAAATGCGGGAAGATCAGATCATTTTCACCTACCTGCATCTGGCTGCCGACATCGAACAAACCCGTGATCTCATGGCTGCAGGAGTTTCTGCCATCGCCTACGAAACGGTCACGGACGGGTTCGGAAAGCTGCCGTTGCTAGCGCCGATGTCAGCTATCGCCGGCCGGATGGCGGCTCAAGTCGCCGCTCATTTGCTGGAGCGCCCCCAAGGTGGACGCGGGATCTTGCTCAGCCGTATCGAAGGCGTACCCCCTGCCAATGTCGTCATTCTCGGCGGTGGCGTTGTAGGAAGCCATGCGGCAGAGATAGCGCTGGGCATGGGCGCTAACGTCACCGTCGTCTCACGCAGTCATGAAACACAACGCCAACTTTCCGCGCGTTTTGGCGACCGTGTCAGGTTTGTTACGGCGCAGGACGAGGCAATCGAAGCGCTCTGCACCTCCGCCGACGTCGTGATAGGAGCGGCTTTGGTCGCAGGTGGCGCAGCACCCAAGCTGATTTCGGCCCGAACCGTCTCGGCCATGAAGCCCGGCTCCGTCATTGTCGATGTTTCGATCGACCAGGGCGGCTGCGCTAAGACGTCTCGTCCAACGACGCATTCGAAGCCGACCTTCACCGTAGACGGTGTCGTTCACTATTGCGTCGCAAACATGCCCGGCGCCGTACCCAGAACCTCAACCTTCGCGCTGGACAGTGCGACGCGTCCGTTCGTCCTGGCGCTGGCGGACAAGGGATTCCCGCGGGCACTGATCGAGGACGTGCATCTGCAAAACGGGTTGAACGTGAGCCGAGGCAAACTCACGTACCGCGCTGTCGCCGATGCCCTCGGGTTGCCCTATACTCCGGCTGCCGACGTTTTAAGGCGGTGATGGCGGCCCGTGCAGTTAATCGGTAGCGACAGGTTTCGTGACCGGAAAACGATTTAGAATATCGATCACCTCGCGATCGCTCACCTGACGAAAATCTCGATAAAAGTAACCAATGGCCCCAAAATCTTCGGGCGTTTCCAAGCAAATCAGGGTGTCAACCTCGTGGCGCAACTGCCGGATCGTTTCGGGCGGAGCGACGGGAACGGCGAGCACCAATTCTTTCGGCTTCCGCTTGCGGATCGCTTGCAATGCTGCGCGCGTCGTTGTGCCTGTAGCAATGCCATCGTCAATGAGGATGACCACGTGCCCCGCGATTTCTACCCGCGCGCGCTCTCCGATGTAGAGTTGGCGCCGACGTTCGATTTCCGCCAATTCCCTTGCACAGGCCTCGTCAAACTCACGGGCCGTTGTACCGGAGAACTCAATCACTTCGTCGTTGCGAACGATGATCGGATCGGCACCATCCACTACCGCTCCCATCGCAAGCTCGGGTTGGACAGGTACACCGATTTTGCGAACGAGTACGAGGTCAAGGGGCGCGTTGAGCGCCGCCGCAACCTCCGCTGCGACCGGGACGCCGCCCCGCGGTAAAGCCAGAACGACAGTGTTGCTGCCTTCATACTTTGAAAGTGCTCTGGCCAATCTGCGGCCGGCATCCGATCTGTCTCTGAACGCCATCATTGGTCCGCACCCCCGGAAGATATCCCGGAGGCCAAGGAGCGATCGCTTTTGACGAGATGGCGCTCAAACCATCCAGCGGCAAGTTCGATCACCGCCATAAGTGCTCCGGGTTCGGGGAAGAGATGAGTTGCGTTCGGCACTATTTCGATCGCTTTTACTCCACCAAGCATTTCGAAGGCCGATTGGTTGAGCTCGATCACGCGCAAATCGGAACCTCCGACAATCAGCAGTGTCGGGGCCTTGACTCGAGGGAGCACGTTGCCCGCAAGATCTGGCCGCCCGCCGCGCGAAACGACAGCACCAATGCGCTTGCCAAGAGAACTCGCGGCCACGAGCGCGGCAGCCGCGCCCGTACTTGCCCCGAACAGCCCGATTGGCAACTTTCCAGCATCAGGCTGCTCGTTGACCCAATGCACCGCATCGAGCAATCTCAGGCCCAGCAATTTGATATCGAACACGTTTCTTCGGTCATTTTCTTCGTCGGGCAACAACAGATCGAACAGCAGGGTTGCGATCTGTCGATGACCAAGTGCTTCCGCGACCTCGATATTGCGGAGGCTGAAGCGGCTCGAGCCACTCCCATGGGCAAAGATCACTAGCGCTCTTGCCCCGGTCGGAAACCTCAGGGTGCCCGCCAAACCGAGCGGGGGGATTCTGACCTCCCGCGAGAGGATACCCGGTCCAGCGTCAACGGTGGAGACATGCGGCATGGCTTTCTCCCTCAAATAAAGCTTATCCGTTGGCGACGAAATCGGTGTTGATCGGTATCAAACGGATTTGAAGGGGGTCGGCCTAGCTTTTATCTATGGAGCACCACGAAACCTTGCCGCGGTCGGACGATTCTGCTTGCAGCCCGACTGCGCCCACTCTCGAAGATAAAGTCCATTTCTTGAGCCATCCGGCGACGCATTCCTGCGCGCCCAATCAAATGCTTACGCGCGAAACCCACATGTCATGGGTCTTCATGGCGGGCCAGCGCGTCTACAAGCTCAAGAAACCGGTTCGCTTTTCCTTTCTTGATTTTTCTACCCTGGATCGGCGCGAAGCGGCCTGCCGCGCGGAATTTTTGCTGAACCGTCGGCTCGCCCCCTACGTCTATTTGGACGTTGTTCCGCTCACGGTCTCGACCTCGGGCCTTGCGATCCACGGGGAAGGGTCCGTAGTCGATTGGCTTGTGGTGATGCGCCGGCTTGACGAGAAGCAGACGCTCGAAGCCGCCTTGGCCGGGACCTGGCTGAAAGCCTCGCACGTGGATCGAGTAGCCTCAACGCTTTGCTCATTTTACGCCCATGCACCTCGAGTTCAGCTTGATCCCGAGCGTTATGTCTTCGAGTGGCAGAGGGCCATCGCCGATAATACGCGCGTTCTGCTCAATTCGCGTTTCAGTCTTCCTCAGGGCTGCATGGAACGGATTACACAGGTGCAGCGCCGGTTTATCACAAAACGTTCGAACCTTCTGCGCGAGAGAATTCGTGAGCGTTGGTACGTCGATGCACATGGTGATCTGCGGCCCGAACATATTTGGCTAAGTGCGCCGCTGACGATCATCGACTGCCTGGAATTCGATGCAAAGCTGCGGGCGCTCGACCCGCTCGATGAAATTGCCTTCCTGCACCTGGAATGCGAACGCCTCGGGGGTGCGTGGGCTGGCGAACGGATCAGGCGACATCTGGCCAGTGCACTGAACGAGGATACGGCTGGCGGACTTTTCCTTTTTTATCGCAGCTATCGCGCGATACTGCGCGCTCGTCTGTCCATTGCCCACCTCTTGGATCCAAAGCCGCTAACCCCCGAGAAATGGCCTCGCCATGCCCGCCTTTATCTCAAGCTCGCCGCGGCCGATGCTACGCGTCTTGAACGCATGCTCGGTGACCGTCAGAAGGCGCGGCCGAGAGACCAGGTACGGCTTGGTATCTTTAAATGGTCTCAAAACACAAGGAGGTCGCTGAGCGGCTTGTTCTCGTGAAGCCGACGGATTGCCTCCGCCAGCAATGGTGCGGCTGATACGACTTCGAGCTTGTCGCGCACGGGGCCAGGGCGAAGGCGGAATGCCGGCACGGAGTCCGTCGCGATGATGCGGTCGATGGCCGGATCGGCCAGCGCCGTTTCGGCTCCTGGCATGAACAAGCCGTGGGCGACGCAGGCCAGGACGCGGCGAGCTCCGCGGGCACGCGCGGCGTGCGCGGCCCGGACCAGCGTGCCACCCGTGCTGATCAGATCATCAACGATGACGCAGGTGGCGTCCGCAACGTCACCTACGAACAGGTCGCCCGAAACTACCCCGGCGCTTCTGCGCTTTTCCGCAAAAGCCTTGCCGACAGGACGCCCGATTGCCTTTTCCAACGCTTCCCGCAGCAAGTCAGCCCGTTTCCCGCCTCCCAAATCCGGAGAGATGACGCAAACGGGTTCACGGCCGGCAAAAGCCTTGATCGCATCAATGAGCAGAGCCGCAGCCGTCAGCGCCACTGCGCGGCAACGAAACGCATTCTCGAAGGCAGCCTCGTTGTGGACCTCCAGCGTGACCAGGGCGTCACAGCCTATCGCCTCGAAAAGTGCAGCGACATAGCGTGTCGTCACCGGGTCGTTTGACTTGGTGCGGCGGTCCTTTCGCGCGTAGCAAAGATAGGGCGCGACGGCGGTTACACGTTTTGCTCCGGCATCCCTGAGCGCTCCAATGAAGAAAAGCATACGGCAGAGTTTGTCGTTGGCGCTTTGCGTCGGGCCTCCGTGAAGACTGTGGATCACAAAGACATCGGTGCCGGCTACTGGGTCGAGGGGTCTTGCCTTGTGCTCGCCATCCTCGAATTCTCGCTCTTCGTGGGCACTTAAGGGGTGACCCAATGATTTGGCGATATCACCTCCCAGTTCGGCAGTACCGTTCAAGGCAAATAGTCGGATTTGGTTGCTTAGAGTCCGCTCTACGTCAGAAGTTGACCAAATTTGGTTTTGCATAGGTCGCCGGCCTCA
>Ga0182035_10001785_pt1 | contig 11060 bp, 9 predicted proteins | sample flu12Cox44000170_FD_125969 | JGI IMG/M metagenome (GOLD analysis project Ga0182035, IMG submission 125969) | Lab enrichment of tropical soil microbial communities from Luquillo Experimental Forest, Puerto Rico - flux4day.12C.oxic.44.000.170 | ecosystem: Environmental > Terrestrial > Soil >...
GCACCAACGCCTCCCCAACGTTGCCGTCGACGCGAATCCGGACGCCGTCCGGAATGATGCGTGTGGCATCGCGCGAGCCGACGACCGCCGGGATCCCATACTCCCGAGCGACTATCGCCGAGTGCGACAACGTTCCGCCGCGATCCGTGACGATGCCACTCAAGAGCGGGAGGACGACGTTGAATGCCGCCGTGGTCGAGCGCGTCACGAGGATGTCGCCCTGGCGCAGCTTCGCGAACCCATTCACATCGTGGACGACGCGCGCAATGCCTTCGGCGGTCCCAGCGCTCACCCCGATTCCGCGCACGCGGCGCGCTTCGCTCGGCGCCGACGACTCGGTCCAGATTTCCGCGATGCCCATCGCGATCGCCTGCTCGAGCCGAGCTGAGTCGCGCAGCAGCCAACTGGCGGGCGGCGGTCCGCTCGATGCCGGGCCCAGCGCCGGCGGCGGGTCCGCGGGCGCCGCGCGCCGCTGGGCGCGATCGGCAAGCGCCGCGTTCGTCGGACCGTTGCCATCCATCAACAGCGCACGGATCTCGTCCCACCCGGCGTCTAGGAGCAACTCGGCGCGTTCAAGCCGGCCGGCGGCGACCAACCGGCGTCCGGCCTCGAGGACACCGAGCCTCATGATCCCGGCGGCCCAGATGTCGCCGTAGAGGCCTCGTTCGTCACGCAGCCGGTACATCAACCGTGCGTTGGCAAGGAGCTCGTCGAATTGGTTGTGATGCGTCGGCGGGACACGATCGCGGACCGCAGCCACGTCGGCGTCCACGTTGCGGTGCGGCTCCGTTGTGCCGTTGAGCGCGCCGCGAATAGTCGTCAGCAGGAGTTCGGGCGTTTCGCCGTTGGTCAGCTCCGAGATGTCCAGCCCGTTCTGCAAGCGGTACGACACGAGATCCATCCAGCCTCGGGCTGCGGCGCCGAGCTCGCCGTCGACAGACCGGAGTCTGGCGACGATCTCGCGCGGCGGCTGCGCAGCGTCGATCAGGGCGCGGCCTTTTGCATCGGCTCGCAGCGCGGCCCGCAGCCGATCGAGTTCCGCCGACGCGCCCGAGGAGACGTCGGAGGCGCCGCTCAACAGAACGCAAAGCCTGGCGGGACCGAGGCCGCTCCATGCGGCCGCATGCGCGATGAAATCGCCCACGGGAAGCAGCGCCGCCACGTCGAAACGATGGTGCATCGCGATCATCCGGCCCCAGTGATCGTGGCACCGCTGCAGATGGGTGAAGAACGCATCGGCCGGGAGCGTGGCCAGATCGACGGCCTGCAGCGCAAGGTGCTGCCGAATCGCGGCCGGCTTGCGCTCTTCATCCCACAGGCGGAGATCGTTACGCCACCGCCGGGTCAGGAAGGTCTCGCGCGCCGCCGTCACCCGGTGCCGCAGCTCGGGGTGCAGCCGCAGCAGGAGCTTGAACAGGAAGCGTGGCGGCACTCCCTTGGCGCCCTTCGGCGCGCCGACCGGACGCGGCACGAAGTACATGAAGCCATTCACCGGCGCGAACTCGAGCGTGTCGAGGAGGGCGCCGTATGCGCGGGCGCCCTCATCAAAGCCGGCAGCGAATTGCCTCGGGAAGATTTCGGCGAAGAGCCGGGTGACCGGACGCGGAAAATGCACCACGTCGAGCTGCCAGCTACCGGGTCCGGGCGGCGTGAATGTCGTTGGCTCCACCTCATCGTCCTTTCTGTCGCTTCAGCGGGTTGGGGTTGTTGCGTAACGCCTCGATGAGCACGCGCTGGGTCCAGGCGGCGACGCCCCGCATCAGCGCCGCCGAGGTCGTATTCGTCGCGCATGGTTCAAGTCTGTGCGCTCAAGAGCACCACAGTCTTTTGTCTGAGTTCGTGGACGCCAGCGATCCGAACCGTCGCCGAAACGTCATGAATGGCGCATGCCGCCAGGACGAACCGTGTGTTCGGCATCATCGGTTCTCGGCGGTCATGTCAACGGTCGTGGTCGCTTGAACGTCGGGAACGTGGTTGGCCACAGGGGGCACGGATCGCAGGTACGCGTACACGGCCTTGAGATCCTCGTCGCTCGCATTCCGGAACGCCGGCCACGGCATCGGCGGCAATATCTTGCGGGAGGCGCCCATGTGGCGGCCGGTGCGGATCGCCTTCACGAACATGTCTTCGGTCCAAATGCCCAGGCCCGTGTTCTGATCCGGCGTCAGGTTGGCCGCGTAGCTGACGCCCCACGGACCGGCAAACGCCGTGCTCGTCGCAGCGCCGGCCCAGAGCCACGGACCCTGCGGCTTGGCACCTGACAGCGGTCCCATTTGCTCCGGGTGGCCGGACAGGAACCGCGTCAGGTCAGGCTCAGGCCCGTTCGGCCCCATTTTCATCGGCGTGTGGCAGTCGCTGCAGCCGACGACGCTCACGAGGTACTTTCCGCGTTGGACGCGGTTCGCGGCCGCTGCTGCCGCACTGACCGGAAGTCTCGTGTCCGAACAACCGGCCATGGCCACGGTCGTCAGACTCATCACGACAACTGTGAATGAGTGCTTCATATGCGCGCTGTCCTTGGACATGGTGTGTCTCCTCTTGCTGTGCGAGTGAATGTGGCCGGCCGCAATGGACGGCGGCGATCCCATTGGCGGTTCATTCCGTTCTCCTGGCGTCTCGCGATTTGTTGTCAGAGCGATGCCTGCAGCAGTCGTCGCACATCGAACAGGTTCTCCTTGAGCACATAGGCGCGCGCACCAGCCCGCGCGGTGGCTTCACGCAGGTCGGCTCCGTCATGGTTGGTGACGATGATGATCCGTGCTGCCGGATCCGTCTCCGTAATCTGGCGGGTCGCCGTAATACCGTCTGTCGATCCCAGGTTGATGTCCATCAGCACGAAGTCCGGTCGGTGTGTGAGATAGGCCGCCAGCGCGTTTTCACCGTCTGTGCACTGGTGGATCTCGTCTGCCAGGTCCGCGACGATGCTGGTCATCATTCGGTGGAACGCGAGATTGTCATCAACGATCAAGAGCCTCATGGCGACCTCGGGCGGCTTGCATCCGTTCGATGGCAGCCAATATAGGGCGCCCGTGCGTGCCCTGAAATAGAGTGCAACGCACGTTCTGCGGCGTGGGAGACCCACATTCTTCTGTGGGTTTCCACACGGGTTGGTGGCGCGGTCAGCCCACGCACGCGTCAACGCACGCCTTGGGTAGCCTGCGAGGGCTTTCGCGCTGGGGGCGAGTCAGATCTCGAGCTTGTGCTCGAGTGCGAACTTGAGGACGGCGTTGTGGCCGTGGAGACCAAGTTTTTGACCGATGCTGGTACGGTGGTTCTCGACGGTGCGATAGTGAATGAACAATTCGGCGGCGATTTCCTTACTCGATTGGCCGCGCGCAATCATGCGGAGGATCCGGCGCTCGGTGACGGTCAGATCGGCGATGCTCGGCCGGCGCCGTGCGAACGCCTGCTCGCGACTGCGGTGGCGGATCAAATGAGCCGTGAGCGAGGAGGTCACGTAGTGTTGACCGGCGGCGACGGCTCGGATGCCGCTCGCAATGTCGCTGACGGCGGTCTCCTTGAGGATGTAGCCCTTTGCGCCGAGATCCATCGCTTCGTTAAATAAGACTTCGTCGCTGTGCAGCGTCAAAAGCACTACGTCGATCCCGAGTCTCCGTCGCTGGATCTCTTTCATTACGCCGAATCCATCCAGCTTCGGCATGTCGATGTCGAGGACGGCGATTTGAGGCTGCAGCTTCTCCATCTGCGCCAGCGCCGTCTCGCCATCGTCCGCTTCGGCTACGACCTGGAGGCTCGGGTCGGCCTCGATCACCTGTCGAAGTCCCTTGCGCAGGACTGGGTGATCGTCAGCGATCACAACGCGGATTCTAGTGGCCATCGGGGATGCTGCGCTGATCGATGCTGACGATGATCGTCGTGCCTTTGCCAGGCGTCGACTGGATCGTGGCGTGACCGCCTAAGAGCGTCGCGCGTTCGGAGATGCCGGCCAGACCGAAACCGCCAGAACGGAACAGCCGTTCTGGCGCGTCTGGAGCGAACCCCTGGCCGTTGTCGCGAACGGTCAGCAGGATCCGCCCCGCCGAGTGCCGCACGGTTAAGCTCGCTTCAGTGGCCGCTGAGTGCTTGAGGATGTTGTTCACGCTCTCCTGCGCGACGCGATAGAAGTTGATTTCGGCACCTTTCGGAAAGACGCCATCGATGTCGTCGATCTCGGCTGCGAAGGCGATAGTGGAGGCCGCGGCGGCTTTCTGGACGAGGCCTTCGACGGCTTTGGTCAACCCGAGCCGGTCCAGCAGATGGGGCCGCAGGTTGTAGGAGATCTCCCTGACCTCACCGAGCGCCTGCGAGGCTTCGGCGGAAATCTCGTCGATCTGCTCACGCGCGCCATCGCGGGTGGCACCGTTCAACACCATCAGCGTCAGGTTCCTGATGATAACCAGCCGCTGACCGAGGCTGTCGTGCAGCTCCGCAGCGATACGCTTCCGCTCGCTCTCTTGAGAGGCGATCAACGCCCGCGAGAAGGCTTGCTGCGCGGCGTGCGCTCGCTGCAGCTGCGAGACGCGCTGTCGCCAGATTAGCCCCACCAACCCTGCCATGCCGAACAACGCCAGCGCCAGAAACCACGACGTTCGATAAAACGGCGGCAGCACGATGACTCGGAAGCTCCCGCCTTCTGTATTCCATACGCCCTCGCCGTTATCGGCGATCACCCTGAAGGTGTAGTTACCCGGCGGAACGTGCGAATAATACGCGGTCCGTCGCGTCCCAGCGTCTACCCAGTCGCGATCCAGGCCAGCCAACCGGTACTTGAACGTAACCTGCTGAGGCCGGCTCCAACTGAGGTCCGTGTACTGAATCTCCAGGTTGTCCTGGCCCGGACGCATGCGAATGACTTGATCGGTGGCGAACGGCTGACGATCGAGTAAGACCCGCTCGATAGCCACACGCGGAGGCTTCCAGTTGCGTCGCCGGGGATCCACGACCACCACGCCTTTGATGGTCGCAAACCAGAGCCTGCCGTCACGCGTCTTCCACGCGCCAGGCTTCCCGTCGTTGCATTCGCGGCTCAACATACCGTCAGCGACACCGTACGCAACGGAGGCGATCTTTGCGCGTCGGCCCTCGGCGAACTCGTTCAACTCTTCAAGGCTCGCGCGGTAGATGCCCTTGTCGCTGCTCATCCACAGATTCCCGTCGTCGTCTTCCAGGATTTGGTGAGCGACGTTGTCATAGAGTCCATCTTCGGTTCGGATGGTCGTGAACACTCCATCCTTAAACCGGATGAGCCCCTGACCCCACGTGCCCATCCACAGTGTGCCGGTATGGTCTGAGTACAGCGAAACTGGCCGCCCCGCCGGCAGACCGTCCTTTGTCGTCCATGTCGTGAAGCGGCCATCCCTAAACCGGCTGAGGCCGCCGCTCGTGCCGATCCAGACATTGCCGGCGCGATCCTCGTACAGGGAGCGCACGTCGTTGTTCGCCAAGCCATCGCGCGTCGTATAGGCTGTAAACTGGCCATGGCGGAACAGATTCAATCCGCCGTCCGTTGTGCCAGCCCAAAGATTGCCCGCCCGGTCTCCCAAGACGACGTAGACGTTATTGCTAGACAGCCCCTCGGTCGTGGTGTATGTGGTGAACCGGCCATCTTTGAACCGGCAGAGCCCTCGGCCCTCGACGCTGCCCATCCAGAGACTGCCGTCGCTAGTGGCGGAGATGGCCACAATCAGGTTATACGGCAGGCCATCCTTGGTGGTGTAGGTCGTGAAAACACCATCCTTGTAGCGATTCAGCCCGGCAAACGTCCCCACCCAGACGTTACCCGCAGCGTCCTCGAACACGGTGATAGCGTTGTCATTGGCCAGACCATCCGTTTCGGTGTAGACGCCGAAGGGCCCCTCCCTGAACTGGCTCACTCCACCGCCCTCAGTGCCCAGCCATAAGTCTCCATCTGGGTCCTCATAAATGCGGCGGACAAAGTTGCTGGGCAGGCCCTCCCACATCGTAAACGCGGCGAAGCGGCCGTCCCTATAACGGAATAGCCCACCACCCTCGGTACCGATCCATAGGGCATTCTCTCGGTCTTCATAGAGCGAAGACACGCGGTTGGACATCAATCCGTTCGGCCTGCCGTAGACCGTGAAACGGCCATCTCGGAATCGGCTGAGCCCGTTGCCATCCGTTCCCACCCAGAGGTCGCCAGACCGACTCCAGCAGAGAGCGGCCACAACGTTGCCGGGTAGTCCGTTGCGTGTGGTGTAGGTGGTGAAACGTCCATCCTTCAAGCGGGAGAGGCCATGGCTCGTGCCGATCCACAGGTCCCCGGCCGCGTCTTCCGCGAGCGCCAGGACGGAATTGGCGGGAAGGCCGTCCTTGGTCGTGTAGGCGACGAACCGTCCATCGCGCAAGAGATTCAGCCCGCCGCCCAGGGTTCCAATCCAGAGATTGCCGGCGCGGTCTTGCAGCAGACTGACCACGTAGTTATCGGACAGGCCCTCCTTCGTGGTGTAGCGTGTGAAGCGATCGCCCGCCCGGCGAATGAGCCCCCCGCCCAGCGTGCCCATCCAGAGATGTCCAGCGTGGTCTTCCTCGAGCACCCTGATCTGAATGCTGCTCATCTCGGGCGTGGTGGTGGCGTCAAACACGGTGAAGCGGACCCCATCAAAGCGGACTGCGCCGTCGTCTGTTGCCAGCCAGAGATAGCCGTCACGGGTACGCACGATGTCGTTGATGGTGTTAACTGGCAAGCCATGCGAGTCCTGCCAGACGTACTGCCGGTAGCGGCCGAGAACCTTGCCGGGGCTGAGCGTCTGGCCGAAGGCACTGCCCATCATCAGGCAGCTGACACACAAAAAGGTGACGGTGCGAGTCGTGAAGGAATCGGCCCGAGCGAGCTTCAGCGAAGGCATGATGGGCAGGCGCGTCAATCAACCCCGTCGCCCACCCGAAGGTCACGCCTCGGTGAACAACATCGGCGACGGTTATGCCGAAGTCGATCTCGTGGATGGCCCGCTCTTCCGGCGAGCAGTCGACGCTCTCGGGCAATAGTAGTTCCAGAACGCGGTCAGAATTTGCGAAAAAAAGGCGGTCAGGGTCTCCGGAGCCTTGATGGTCGTCGGCGATCGATTATTGGTGACGTAAGGACGATGTGAGCCGCACTGAGTACCCGAAAGCGCTTGACATTCAACGAGTTACGCCATCACTGACCGCAGCACTTCTTGTCTCCTTCCTGCGGTGCCGCACGTCTGCATGAATGGATTCGGCAACCATTGCAATTGCGGGGGCGTTAGCCATCTTACCAATGAGGTAAGATGAAGAATGGCGACAACAATCGTGTCCTCCAAGGGCCAGGTCGTGATCCCGCGGCATCTGCGCGAGAAACATCGCTTGACCTCAGGCGTTCGCCTTCAGATCAGCGAGACGGACGAAGGCCTCGTCTTGTCGCGCATCGGGCGAGCCCGGCCCTCCGCAGGTCAGGCGGGATGGCGTTCACTCCGCGGCTCCGCCAAAGGCACCAATGCTCTCAAGGAGCACCTCGCGGAGCATCGGCGTGAAGCGCATCGCTAGGTGCTGCTTCGATGCCTTTGCCTGGCTGGCGTGGCTGCAGGATGAGCCTGGCGCGTCGGCTGTCCAGCACTGTCTCGACGAGGCCGAACGTGGGCACGCCGACTGCGTTACGTCCATCATCAATTTGGGGGAGGCGTACTATCGGCTGATCCGTGTCGACCGGCGTGAACAGGCGGAGTCGCTCTGGCGGATGGCACTGCGACGTACGCTACCTGTCTCCGTGAAGGAGGCTACGCACCGAAGAGTGCGACGGGCGGCCGAGCTGAAGGCCAATCATGCCATTGCGTACGCCGACGCTTTTGCAGTCGCGACGGCGCTCGAATTTCATGCGACACTCCTGACCGGTGATCCCGAAATCAAGCCGCTCGAAGGCGAGCAGGACTTGGAGGTGTTATGGCTGCCCAGCCGCGTTGATGCAAACAGTGCTCGTGCCCTGATGCCTCGCTGGGGCGAGACACAATGAGCCACGCAGCACGAGAACACACCGAACGGAAAGAAGCGGACGCGAGGTCGTCGCGACGAAAACGGCCTGAAAACGCACGGACAGGAACGGACGGAACCCCGTGCACGGTTCTCTGGACCACGGTATTGGGGTTCGAATCTCTGCCTCCCAGCCACGAAATTTGCCCTGTGTTTTCAATGACTTGCAGCGCAGCTCGGTTCGCCTTCCGGTTCTCGGCGCTGAAGCGTGGCACCGAGCTTCTAGGGGCTCCAGTCACTTGGTGCCGACCATGATGATCGTGAACGAGCCGGGAACGACGGAGCCGCGGCCGCCTCGGCCGCCCGGTGCCGGAGGCGTTCCCGCGGGCGGCGGGGGCGGGGGCGGACCAGCCTCGGACGCCATCGCGAACAGATGGCCCGTCTTGCTGTCGAACGCGATCGTGCGCGCCCCATTGCCTGGCCACGTCTTCAGATTTTGTTCCACTTCGAAACTCGTCGCGCTCTTCTCCTTGACGATGGTCATCGTCCCGTTGCCCTGCGTGCTGAACGCCTCCATCGTCTGCGGATTGAACGCCGCGCCGTCGGAGCTGCCGGCAAGCGGCAGCCGCTCGAGAATCTTCCCGTCCTTCGCGCTCAGAATCACAAACCTCTGCGACGGATTTGCAGGATCGACTGGCGTTCCCGCCGGACCGATGACGCTGCACGCCGCGAACAGAATCTGATTCTTCGCGTCGAGCGCGAGCCCGTTGCAGCCGCCGTTGTCGCCGAACGGATAGGTGGCGGTCACCTTCATCGTCTTCGCGTCGACCACCGCAACGGCGCCCGGCCGCTCCTGCAGGACCTGGTAGATGTTGCCCTTGTCGTCGCCGACCGTCTGCTCCGGCGTGCCACCGAGATCGATGTGCCCGAGGACGCTGCCGTCTTTTGCGTCGACGACCAGCAGACTCTTCGTCGGATGGCTGCCGATGTAGACGCGATCGCTCGACGTGTCGCAGTAGATGCCGTCGGCGCTGAATCGCTCCGGGACGTCGATCGTCTTGATCAACTGCATCGTCTTGACGTCGAACATCGAGGGCTTGGGATGGTCGCTGGTGAAGCCGTGGCCGGTGTTCGGGCACACAGCCGCGCCGTTGCCGCCGACGCCCGGGATCACGCCCACAGACTCAAGCGTGTCGAGATCGAAGATGGTCAACCGCTTCTCGAAGGCGGGCACCTCGGGCCGCGTGTCCGTCGCCGGCTGCGCTTGCGTCGCGCCGCGCGTGATGTACAGGCGCCGGCCGACCGAGTCGGCGTAGATGTAGTCGGTGCCGCCCTCGCCGCCGACCCGTGCGGTTTTCAGGACTTTGTAGGGGCCGTCTGTTCCTGGTTGGGCGAGTGCCGCCGACGTGAAGAGCGCGATCAGGACGAGTGGGGCGAATGAAGGTCGTCTCATGCCAAAACTCCTAGATCTTCCCAAGAGGTGAATAGGCCGTAGCATTCTAACCGCGTGGCGACACTGTATCTCGAAGAACTGAAGGCGGCCATGCCTCGCCACCACGGAGAGCGTGACCACGCGCCTCAGCAGCCACAATGTCCAGGAAATCCGGACGCTGTGCAGCGAGATCCCCGTCATCGCCAAGGGCCGACTGGTCTACACTGGCTCCACCCAGGCATTGGGCGGCGACATCGACACCTTCAAAGAGAAGCTCGTTGCGTTGTTGACGCACGGCGCATAGGTGGCGGCGGGACACCTCGTCAGATATCAAAGGGTTCCAAAAGCAGGCGCAAAAGGAGATCAATCATGGCGCGCGGAATGATTTTCCGGTTGATGACCATCGGGGTGGTCGTGATCGCCGTCGGGATCGTGGCAACCTCGACATCAGCCCAGAACGCCACGTCTCCGAAGTACACAGTCCATACGCTCCCACTGCCAGACAACGGCACGGGAGACGTTTCGATGGACTACATCGCGTTCGACCCGTCCACGAACAGCTTGTGGGTGCCTGGTGGCAATACCGCCGCAGTGGACGTGGTGGATGTCGCAACAGGGAAGGTTCGACAAATTCAAAATCTGCCGACCGCGGAGGTCCAGGCTCGCGGCGGTACCCGCGTCTTGGGGCCATCCGGTGTCAGCATTGGCGAGGGTGTCGTGTACATCGGCAATCGCGGCGGCTCCGAGGTCTGTGCGTTCAACGCCCGGTCCCTCGCGGGAGTGGCGTGTCAGCACCTCGACTCCAGGCCAGACGGTGTTGCCTACGTCGCACCGACTAAAGAGGTGTGGGTGACCACACCCGGGGAACAGGGAATTCGGATCCTTGACGGGACCACGTTGGCGCAAAAGACGAAGCTCACCTATCCGGGCAACCCGGAAGGCTACGCAGTGGACGCCAAACGCGGTCGGTTCTATACGAACCTGGAAGACAAAGATCGCACGGTCGCCATCGATCTCAAGACGCACGAGACCGTAGCGACGTGGAATCCGGCATGTGGAGGAGGGGGACCCCACGGCTTGGGCCTGGACGTCGCGGCAGGCCACTTGTTCATCGGTTGTGACGCGGCCGCCGAGGTGATGAACGTTGGCGGCGATGGTGCCGTGCTCTCAAAGGTGGAGACCGGCGATGGCGTCGACGACATCCATTACGACTCCGCCACACATCTGTTGTTTGTCGGTGCAGCTCGGGCGGCCAAGCTCACGATCGCTCGTGCCGACAGCGCAGGCAAGTTGACGACCGTCGCACAGGTTGCCACGCAGAACGGTGCTCGAAATGGCGTCGTCACAAGAGATGGGACCGTCTATTTGGCTCACGGCGGCGGCGTAAAGCTGCCGGCCCTCATCGTGGTGTCGCCGAACAAGTAATGACGGCTTGAACGCGGTACCTCTAGCGGATCCGGAAGCCGCTGTGTGACACGCCGCGCGGATTCAGATCCGCGGTGCCTGGCGCGGGCCAAATCCTCGTCTTACCACGAATGGTAAGATGCAATGATGGCGACGACTACCGTTTCGTCCAAGGGACAGGTCGTGATTCCGCGCGCCCTGCGAGAGAAGTACCGGCTGACCTCGGGAACGCGCCTGCACGTTACCGACTCCGACCAGGGCCTGGTACTGGCACCCCTCA
>Ga0182035_10001788_pt1 | contig 11053 bp, 9 predicted proteins | sample flu12Cox44000170_FD_125969 | JGI IMG/M metagenome (GOLD analysis project Ga0182035, IMG submission 125969) | Lab enrichment of tropical soil microbial communities from Luquillo Experimental Forest, Puerto Rico - flux4day.12C.oxic.44.000.170 | ecosystem: Environmental > Terrestrial > Soil >...
AGCTTGCCGCCAAATCGCTGGATTCCGGCGCGGCCCGGCGTGTGCTGCAACAGCTGGTCGCGCGGACCAATGAGCCAGCGCGTGCCGAGGCAGCCGCCCAATGAGGGATGTGCTCGCCGAAATCTGCGCCGAAAAGCGCGCCCACATGGCTCGCTCGAAAGCGGTGCTGTCAGAGGCCGCACTGCTCGCAAACCTGACCGAGGCACCCCAGCTACGGTCATTTGCAGCCGCGCTCGAGCGGCATCTGGCTGAGGGGCGCTACGGCCTCATCACCGAGATCAAAAAAGCTTCCCCGAGCGCCGGCCTGATCCGCAGTGATTTCGATCCCGCAGCGCTGGCCCGTGCCTACGAGCTGGGCGGTGCGAGCTGTCTTTCAGTGCTGACCGACCAACCTTATTTTCAGGGGAGCGACGACGACCTGGGCGCGGCGAAACGGGCGGTCGGTCTGCCGGTCCTGCGCAAGGATTTCATTCTTGACACTTACCAAGTCGTCGAGAGCCGCTGTATCGGCGCCGATTGCATTTTGCTGATCATGGCGGCGCTCTCAGACGCGGCGGCAAGCGAGCTTGCGGCCACTGCGGCCGAACTCGGTCTCGATGTACTCGCGGAAGTTCACGATAGCGCCGAACTCGACCGAGCCTTGCGGCTTCCGGTGCGGCTGATCGGCATCAACAACCGCAACCTGAAGACCCTCGAGACCGACCTCCGGTCTACCGAAACCTTGGCACCCGCAGTGCCTGCAGATCGCCTCGTTGTCTCTGAGAGCGGCATCCGTCGCCCGGCGGATCTGGACCGGCTTGCCGCCACCGGAGCCAGGTGTTTCTTGGTCGGCGAGAGCTTGATGCGCGAGCAAGACGTAACCGCAGCAACCCGGAATCTACTACGTCTCCCCACCGATCTCGGTTTCACGCATCTCGATGCGGAGGGACGGGCGCGGATGGTTGACATCTCAGATAAGCAGGAGACCGAACGGGTGGCGGTGGCCAGCGCCCGCGTGATGATGCGCCCGCAGACATTGGAGCGTATCCGTTCTGGCGATGTCGCCAAGGGCGATGTGTTGGCGGTCGCCAGGCTCGCCGGTATCATGGCCGCAAAGCGCACGGCGGAATTGATCCCGTTGTGCCATCCGCTTGCCCTAACCTCGGTCAAAGTCGATCTCGAATGCGCGCCCGAGCGTTCGGCTGTCGAGATCACCGCGACCTGCAAACTGCGCGGTCGCACCGGGGTCGAAATGGAGGCGCTGATGGCAGCGAGCATCGCCGCGCTAACCGTTTATGATATGTGCAAGGCTGTCGACCGCGGCATGGTCGTGACCGATTTGCGTCTGTTGCGCAAATCGGGCGGCCGATCCGGGGATTGGGAGGCAGAGCCGTGATTTCTGTCGAAGAAGCGCTGTCGCGCCTGCTCGCACCGCTCGAGCCGCTGCCGCCAGAGCAGATCTCGATCGTCGAGGGGCTCGGCCGGGTTCTCGCCGAGGATGTGGCCGCCCGCCGCACGCAACCTCCCTTCGCAGTTTCGGCGATGGACGGCTATGCGGTTCGCGCGGAGGATGTGGAGAGGACACCGGCCGAGTTGCGCATCGTCGCCGAGGTGCCGGCCGGTGCCGGGTTCGGCGGCCATGTCGGCGCTAGGGAGGCCGCCCGCATCTTCACCGGAGCGCCTTTGCCGGCAGGCACCGATACGATCGTCATTCAAGAGGACACCGAGCGCCAAGGTGACCGCGTGCGCGTGCTCGAAGGCGCGTCGCGCGGCCGTTACGTCCGGCGCGAAGGCCTCGATTTCGGCGAAGGGGAAGTGTTGCTGCGGGCCGGACGGCAGTTGACCGCGCGCGACATTGGTTTGCTGGCGGCAATGAACCGGCCATGGCTGTTTGTTCATCGCCGCCCGCGTATCGGCATCCTGTCGACCGGTGACGAAATCGTCATGCCTGGCGACCCGATCGGACCGCATCAGATCGTCAGCTCGAACAGCCTGGCACTTGCCGCGTTTGTTGCGGCTTGCGGCGGAATACCCGTATCCGCGGGAAATGCCCCGGACGATCCCGAAGCCTTGCGCCGAATCGCGGCCGCGACGAGCGGGGTTGACCTGCTCGTAACAACCGGCGGGGCTTCGGTCGGCGACCACGATCTGGTGCGCGACGCCCTCGCCACAGATGGGTTGGAGCTCGATTTCTGGCAGATTGCGATGCGGCCGGGAAAGCCGCTGATGGTCGGCCGTTACCGCGGCACTCCAATGGTCGGCTTGCCGGGAAACTCGGTTTCGACGCTCGTCTGCGCGCTGCTCTTCCTAAAACCGGCGTTCGAGCTGCTAAGTGGCGCCGTTCCTGCCGCGGAGGCAGAGCCCACTGCGCGGCTGGCGACCCCTCTCGCCAAGAATGATCGGCGCCAGGATTACCTGCGCTCGCGGCTCGCGCGGGGATCCGACGGCATCCTCGAGGTATTTCCTTTCGAAGTCCAGGACAGCTCGATGATGCGGCTGCTCGCGACGGCGGATTGTCTGGTCGTCCGTCCGCCGCATGCCCCCGCGCTCACGGCGGGCGCTATGGTGCCGATCGTTCCGTTCCCAGCAGGAGTATTGCCGGTATAGGTCGCGTCCGCTCCTAATTTCGTTGATTGCTTGACGGCTAAGGCGAACCAAAGTAGAACAACGTATGATGTTTAGGGTTCGTTCTGCGATGCGGAAGGGGATGGCATGCTGACGAGAAAGCAGCGCGAGTTATTGCTGTTCATAAACCAACGGCTGACCGCGACCGGTGTATCACCGTCCTTCGATGAGATGAAAGACGCCCTCAATCTCAAATCCAAATCGGGAATTCATCGCCTGGTGAGCGGGCTCGAAGAGCGTGGCTTTATCAGGCGGCTGCCGCATCGGGCGCGCGCGGTCGAGGTCGTCAAATTGCCAGAAGAGAGCGCGGTGCCGCCGACGGCCGAACGAAGCCGTTTCTCACCCACTGTGATACGAGGCGGTTTTCGGGGCTCGCTGCCCGGTACGCCGGTCGCTCAGGACGTCGAGGCGGTCGATCTCCCGCTTTATGGTCGGATCGCCGCCGGCACGCCGATCGAGGCATTGCGTGACCAGAGCACCACGGTTGGGGTACCGGGGAGCTTGCTCGGCCGCGGCGGCGAGCATTACGCGCTCGAAGTAGCCGGCGACAGCATGATTGAAGCCGGGATTCTCGGTGGCGACACGGTGATCATCCAGCGCTGCGATACGGCGGAAAACGGCAGCGTCGTCGTTGCCCTGGTAGATGATGAGGAGGTCACCTTGAAGCGGTTGCGTCGCCGGGGCGCTTCGATCGCGCTCGAACCTGCCAACAAGGCCTATGAGACGCGCATCTTTGGGCCCGACCGCGTCAAGGTGCAGGGTCGTCTCGTCGCATTGATGCGGCGCTTCTGACAATCGAACCTCTCAACCTGCTTAGGGAGGAACGAGAAAGTCTGCTGATTCCCTTGTAACCCGGTAGAGCAGCGGCTCTAATTTCGCCCTGGCACGGGAGGAAGCGATGCAAGGGTTGATGTCGGAGCGGCCGCTCCTCGTCTCCGCGATTATCAAGCACGCGGCGATCTACCATCGCGATACAGAAATCGTCTCGCGAACCGTCGAGGGCCCGATCCACCGCTACACCTATGGTGCTGCGGAGCGCCGCATCAAGCAGCTGGCCCGGACGTTAGTCGGGCTTGGAATCAGACCCGGTGACCGGGTCGCGACCCTCGCCTGGAATACCTTTCGCCACTTCGAACTATACTACGCCATCTCCGGCGTCGGTGCGATCTGCCATACGATCAACCCCAGACTGTTCGATGACCAGATCACCTACATCATCAATCACGCCGCTGACCGGCTGTTATTTGTCGATACGAGTTTCATCCCGCTGATCGAACGGCTGCTGCCCCATCTGCCACTGGACTGCCGCATCGTGCTGATGACTGGGGAAGGCGCCGAACCTTCGGCCAGCTTCGCGAAATTACCTGTTTATGAGAGGCTGATCGCCGAAGAAAGCGAGGATTTCGAGTGGCCGGAGTTCGACGAGCGGACCGCTGCCGCGCTCTGCTACACCTCGGGAACTACGGGCAAGCCAAAGGGCGCTCTGTATAGCCATCGTTCGACAGTGCTGCACGCCTTTGGCGCCTCCCTCCCCGACGCTATTGGGTTTTCCGCCCGCGACACGGTGTGCCCAGTGGTGCCACTGTTTCATGCCAACGGTTGGGGCACCGCTTATGCGGCGCCAATGAACGGGGCAAAGCTGGTCCTGCCCGGAGCGCAGCTCGACGGCCCGAGCCTCTGCGAGCTGTTCGAGGCCGAGGGGGTGACGATGAGCCTCGGGGTACCGACGGTCTGGCTTAGCTTTGAGGCTCACCTCTCTGCTACGGGGGCGCGGTGCTCGACATTACGTCGGCTGGTTTGTGGCGGATCGGCGGTGCCGCCGTCCTTGATCGAAGCCCTCGAACGTCGCGGGATTGCGATGTTGCATGCCTGGGGAATGACCGAGATGAGCCCGCTCGGCACGACCGCCGCGCTAAAGGGCGGGCATCTCGGTCTAGATGCTGGCGAGCAGATGTCCGTCAAATCGAAGCAGGGCCGACCGGTGTTCGGAGTCGAGATGAAGGTGGTCGACGATTTGGGACGAGCCCAACCGCATGACGGCACTGCGATGGGCGAGTTGTTGGTGCGCGGCCCGTGGATCATTAGCGGCTATTTCGAAGATGCCGAGGCGAGCGTCGCGGCTGTCGAGAGCGATGGTTGGTTTCACACCGGCGACGTTGCGACGATCGACCCTGACGGCTATATGCAAATTATGGACCGGCGAAAGGACATCATCAAATCGGGCGGGGAATGGATTAGTTCGATCGACCTTGAAAATGCCGCGATCGCGCATCCCGATGTCGCCCAAGCGGCAGTGATTGCAATCCCTCACCCCCGTTGGGCGGAACGGCCATTATTGGTTGTGACGCCACGACCGCAGTGCCATCCTAAGCGGGATGATCTCATTACATTTCTCGCCGCACGTTTCCCGCGTTGGATGCTCCCTGATGACGTCGTGGTGGTCGACGAGATGCCCTACACCGCGACCGGCAAGATCATGAAGACACGTCTGCGCGAGATGTTTCAGAACCACAAGCTGTCCGAGAGTTGATATCGCCAGCCCCCTCTCCCCATCCTCGTGAAGGAAGGATCATCGGATCAACGCTGTGCGTTCTTCGGGTGCGCTTTAAATGCACCGCGACCCCGATGCATCGGTTAGGCTAAAATGAGCGTCGTCGTCCGTTTCGCACCCTCCCCGACCGGGTTTCTTCATATCGGCGGCGCCCGTACGGCGCTCTTCAACTGGCTCTTCGCGCGGCATCACGGCGGCACATTTCGGCTGCGCATCGAAGACACCGACCGCATCCGATCCACACCGGAGGCAGTGGCTGCCATCATCGACGGGCTCGATTGGCTCGGCCTGTCGTGGGACGACGAAATCGTTTACCAATCCTCCCGCGCTACGCGCCACGCTGAGGTTGCGCGGCAGTTGCTCGCGGCGGGCCGGGCCTATTATTGCTACTGCACACCGACCGAGCTCGAAGCGATGCGCGAAAAGGCGCGCTCCGAAAAGCGCTCGGTGCGCTACGATGGGACATGGCGCGACCGCGACGCGTCCGAGGCTCCGCCCGGCGTACCACCGGCGATCCGGTTGAAGGCGCCGCAGCAGGGCGCGACGACAATTCGCGACCAGGTGCAAGGTGAGGTCACAGTCGCCAATAGCGAGCTCGATGACCTGATCATCCTGCGCGGGGACGGCACTCCGACCTACAATTTCTCGGTGGTGGTCGACGACCACGACATGGAGATCACCCACGTCATCCGGGGGGACGACCACCTCAACAATGCGTTCAGACAAAAACAAATCTATGACGCACTGGACTGGGCGATCCCTGAATTCGCCCATGTGCCCCTGATCCACGGTCCCGACGGCGCAAAACTGTCGAAGCGCCACGGTGCCCTCGGCGTCGATGCTTACCGCGAACTCGGCTACCTTCCGGAAGCATTGCGCAATTACCTGCTGCGGCTCGGTTGGAGCCACGGCGACGACGAAATCATTTCGACCGAGCAGGCGATCGAATGGTTTGATATCGACGCCGTCGGCCGCGCCCCGGCGCGTTTCGATTTTGCCAAGCTCGATAATTTGAACGGCCACTACATCAGAGCCGCCGATGACGACCGGCTCGTAGCGATGGTCACCGAAAGGCTCGAAAAGGTCCTTGGCCGTCCTATTTCCGAGATCGAGCGTGGACGTCTGCTGAAGGCTATGCCGGAGCTGAAGTTGCGACCAAAGGCTGTGGTCGAGCTCGCTAGCAATGCCTCTTTTGTGGTAGCCCCGCGGCCCATCCGGCCCGATGAGAGGGCGGCAAAACTGCTGACCCCAGAATCGCGCCGGCTATTGCGCGAATTGCTCCACCCTCTAAGTAGCGCTGAGTGGCAGCCGGAGCGCCTTGAGGAAGTAATCCGCACCTTTGCCGAGGGACGCGGCATAAAGCTCGGATCGGTGGCACAGCCTATGCGCGCCGCATTGACCGGATCGGTCACATCACCCGGGATCTTCGTCGTGATGGAGATCTTGGGGCGTGAGGAAACGCTTGGGCGAATTGCCGACGTCGCCGCGCGGGCGTCAGCGAATGACGCTCTTGTTTGCTAATCGCGCTTTACCGGCTTATTTTTCGACGAAATCCGGTAACTCGCCCAAAAGGCTCAGCGATAGAGGTGGATCGATGGACGGCAATAACATGACGACCGGCACGATGACGCTTACCGACAATGAGACCGGGAAGTCGGTGGAGCTTCCTGTGCTCGGTGGGACGATCGGTCCACGGGTCATCGACATCCGCAAGCTCTATGCGCAGACGGGGCACTTCACCTACGATCCCGGGTTTATGGCCACGGCGGCATGCCGGTCGAGCATCACCTATATCGACGGCGACGAAGGGGTGTTGATGTATCGCGGCTACCCGATCCAGGAGCTCGCGGACAACAGCGATTTTATGGAAGTGTCTTACCTACTCTTGTATGGGGAATTGCCGACCGCGAAAGAGAAGGAGAAGTTTATCTACGACATCACCCATCACACGATGGTGCACGAACAGCTCACTACTTTCTTTCGCGGCTTCCGCCGCGACGCGCACCCGATGGCGGTCTTGTGCGGTGTCGTTGGCGCCCTTTCAGCTTTTTATCACGATTCCACTGATATTCACGATCCGTATCAGCGGATGGTCGCGTCGTACCGGCTTATCGCCAAGATGCCGACGATCGCCGCAATGGCGTTCAAATATTCGCTCGGGCAGCCCTTCATTTATCCTCAGAACTCGCTGAGCTACGCCGAGAACTTCCTCCACATGGCCTGGGCTGTTCCGTGCGAGGAATACAAGGTGGATCCAATCCTGGCGAAGGCAATGGACCGCATCTTTATCTTGCATGCCGACCACGAGCAGAACGCCTCGACGGCTACGGTGCGCAACGCCGGATCGAGCGGTGCCAACCCGTTCGCCTGTATCGCGGCAGGGATCGCCTCGCTCTGGGGTCCCGCGCATGGCGGGGCCAATGAGGCCGTCCTGAAGATGCTGGCGCGGATCGGGGACAAGTCCAAGATCAAAGAATTTCTCGACCATGTCAAAGACAAGAACGACCACGAATTACTGTTCGGTTTTGGCCATCGCGTTTACAAGAATTATGATCCCCGCGCCCATGTTCTTCGCGAGAGCTGCCATGAAGTGCTCGATGTGTTGGGCATCAAAGACGAACCGCTACTCGACTTAGCCATGGAGCTCGAGAAAATTGCACTCAACGATGAATACTTTATAAAGCGTAAGCTTTACCCGAATGTCGACTTTTATTCAGGAATCATTCTGCGAGCGATGGGGTTCCCAACCTCGATGTTCACTGTTCTGTTCGCAATCGCGCGGACAGTCGGCTGGGTCGCACAGTGGACCGAGATGATCGAAGACCCTGACATGAAGATCGGCCGGCCGCGCCAACTCTTCACTGGATCGGTCCAGCGTCATTACGTACCGGTAGAGAAGCGGGGCTGAGCACCACCCCCCGGCACCCATCATCCCGCTCGACAAGTCCTCCCCTCCCCGGCCGGCACACGGGGAGGGGGCAGTAACGAGCTATGAATGCTCGATGAGCTCGATCCGATAGCCGTCGGGATCTTCGATGAAGGCAATCACCGAGCCGCCATGCGCCATCGGGCCGGCTGGTCGCGGGATTTTGACACCCGCCGCGGCGAGACGCTCGCAGGCCTTGTAAACGTCCGGCACGCCAATCGCGAGGTGGCCAAAGGCGCTACCCAAATTGTAAGGCTCGGCTTGGTCCCAATTGTGGGTCAGCTCGATCACAGTATTGCCGGTCTCGTCGCCATACCCAACAAAAGCGAGTGTAAATTTTCCCGTTGGGTAATCGCGTTTGCGCAGGACCTTCATGCCGAGCAGATTGCTGTAGAAATTTAGCGAGGCATCGAGATCCCGTACCCGGATCATCGTGTGCAACAGTCGGGACTTGTCAGCGTCGAGCACCGGTTTGGAGGTATCCGCCACGTCCGTCGTCGTCATTTTACACTCCTCTGCGCTGTGGAATTTGAGCCGCCACATCGGCGTGCGGCAACGAGCTCGAGTATCTGATCCGCCGCCCGCAAACTCGGCGAAACTTCGCCCCCGTCGAGGTGTCGTACGGCCTCATCATACCCCTCCCGATGCGCTGAGCGAACCTGCTCGTCGCGAATGAGCTCGGCGAGGGAGGCGGCGAGCTTCGGGGGCGTGCAATCCCATCCCAGTAACTCGCGGACCAAGGGCCTTCCAAGCAGAAGGTTCACAAGGTTAACCTGCCGCACTTTGAGGACGCGAGCGAGCAACATCTCTGTTAGCGGGTTCAGTCGGTATCCGACCGCCATTGGCAGCTTGGCCAACGCCAATTCGAGCGCGACCGATCCCGAAGCCGCCAATGCAACACGGCTGGCCGCGAAGGCGTCATATTTCTCTTCGGGTCGCTGCACTACGATCGGCCTTCCTGGCCAAGCCACGACAGCCTCGGCGACCATCGCCGCGACCGTCGCAACCGTGGGTACCACAACGCGAAACGGGCCGATCGCGCGCTGCAGGTGATCCAGGGCCGCACCGAAAATCGGCAGCAGGCGGCGCACTTCGCCGTCCCGGCTACCCGGCAACACCGTGATCAGCAAATCATCCGCAGCCAGTCCATGAGCCGCTCGAAACTTGCCGCCGCTGCCGCGGTCAGCACCACTTTCGAGAACGGGATGTCCGACAAAGCGGCAGGACAGCCCCACCCGCTCGAAATAGGGTGGCTCGAAGGGCAGCAACGTCATCAAATGATCGTACCAACGCGCCATCCGCTGGGCTCGACTTGCCCGCCATGCCCAAACCATCGGCGCGACATAATGAATTAGGAGCAAAGTCTCACCGCGGCGCCGCAGCCCATGCGCGACCCGCCAGCTGAACCCTGAGCTGTCGATCGTTACGACAGCATCGGGACGGAGAGTACGGATCGCCGCGACCGTCTCACGAACGCGGCGAAATATGACCGGAGCCCGGGGCAGAACCTCGGCTACACCCATAATCGCCAGCTCCTCGAGCGGCACAAGGCTCTGCAGACCCTGATGCCGCATGCGCTCCCCGCCGATTCCGGCGATCCGGAGCCTTCTGCCAATGCGTTTCCTCAGCGCCGCGATCAACGCTGCACCGAGTGCATCCCCGGATGGCTCTCCTGTAATCAAAAAAATGGAGATTGTTTCTTCCGTGGTCACGATCGGCTGACGCCGATCACAAACAGCCCTGCCCCGTCCGCAGCCCGAACGACTTCGTGGCGATCGAGCACGATGGTGCCATTGGCCTCGATGGCGATCCCCCGTAACCCGGTCTCGGCGGCCAACAGAACAGTACGCGGCCCGATTGTCGGCCGGTCGGCGCGGCGCTCTTGGCCCGGTTTCTCGACCTTGACGAGCACGCCTCCCGTGCCTTCACGACGGAGCAGAGCGCAGCGACGGATCAGTTCATCCGTCCCTTCGATCGCCTCGACGCCGAGCACCAGACCCTGTTGCACGATGACGGCTTGACCAACATCGAGAGCTCCCAGTGCCCGGGCGATGCGCAGTCCGCGCTCAATGTCGTCGTTCGATTGCTCATCGGGACAGATACTTCCGAGCGGGCCCTTGGCCGCCAGTGCGCCCACCAGCAGCTGATCGGGACCGATCACCCGAAACCCTTCCTGCTCGAGCTCGGCGACGACCGCCGATAAGAGGCCGTCATCGCCGAGCGCCCGATAACCGACGCGGGCAAACAGCTTGGCGGCGCGCCAGTCGGGCCGCAACGCTGCGAGCGACGGTCGGCGAATGCCGCCCGCCAATACCAGCTCGCTCACATTGTTTTCGCGCAACAAGGCAAGTCCGTATGCGGCGGCCCCGATCCGACACCAGGCATGTGGCACGTCGCGTACAGTCTCCGCCTCCGCGGCCCCTTCGAGGGCGAGGACAAACACATCGCGTCCAGAGGCGCGGCAGGATTCGACGAGCCGCCGTGGCAACTCCCCGGCTCCGGCCACGATCCCTAGCCTACCCGTCATTCGACCCTTTTGGCTGGCAAATTGCGCGGCTCGAGTCGGCGCGTATGAAATCGATGATGTCGTCGACCGGTCCGATGCCAGTGAAGCGCTCGGCGGTTTCGTTGACGCGATCGCTCAACGTCCCGTCCGAGGAGAACAGGAAATGATAAGCGTTGCGCAGCCCTTGAATGTCCTCTCGGCTGAAACCGCGGCGCTGCATGCCTATGATGTTCAGGCCACAAAGCCGCGCCCGATCGCCCATCACCTGACCATAAGGGATGACGTCCCGCTCGACGCCGGACATGCCGCCGATCATGGCGTGCTTACCGATTCGGACATATTGGTGGACGGCGGAAAGCCCACCGAGTATGGCATAGTCGTCGACTATGACGTGTCCCCCGAGGGTCGCGTTGTTGGCCATGATCACATCATTGCCGATTTGGCAGTCATGGGCGACATGCGCCCC